>Ga0114921_10001371_pt1 | contig 11206 bp, 11 predicted proteins | sample BentaG_FD_87016 | JGI IMG/M metagenome (GOLD analysis project Ga0114921, IMG submission 87016) | Deep subsurface microbial communities from South Atlantic Ocean to uncover new lineages of life (NeLLi) - Benguela_00093 metaG | ecosystem: Environmental > Aquatic > Marine > Oceanic > Sediment ...
CGTCGACCAGGCTGACAGCCGACCGGCTCCTCGTCGTAGTCATCTCAGCGTCCTCATCTCATCCAGACCGGTGTCACCGGCAGGCCATTGTGGCGCCGGTATTCGGCGATTGCCTTGAGATTCTTCAATTCCAGCAGATGCCCGGCACCGAACATGTCCCAGAAGTCGCCGACCCACTCCTCACGATCCGGCGGGGCGGTCTCCGGGAACGGATTGTCGTCGTAGAACGGATGATGACAGTTGGTCCATAGCACCACTGACCCCGGCTTGTCGAGAACCACCTGCGCGTCGATCACCCGCATCAGGTAGATTATCCAGAGGTGCTTGCCCTGGTCCCACGCGCAGTGATAGTCGACCGTGCGGGCCGCTTGGTTGGATTCGGTGCGAAAGTAGATCTTGGTCTCCGGCGACCCCAGCAGGTCGTTGGCCTGCCATAGTCCCTGCTCCTCTGTGGGCGTGAAGCCGCGGGTGCTGTAGGTCCATTCCGCCAGGCTGCGGGTGTCAGCCAGGTACTCGAACAACTCGTCGGGCGGACAATCGATGAAATCGTGGACTGTGCAGTACTCCCCGAACACTTGATCGTGCGGGTACACCGACCGCATCATCTCCATGATCATCGGGGTGGCCTTCTCGCGGGGACTCGTTTCGATTCGGATGACACCGTCGATCGGTTCGGCGCTGCCGGCATGTGCGGTTATGTCTTCAAGCGCGGGCAGTGGCATCGGTCGGCGTCTCCTTAGGAACAGAAATCTGCTGGGGGACAGTTGTGCTGGGCGCCAATGTGGCCAAGAACGGTGCAAACGGCGGGATTTCGTCGGCAGAGCACTCCACGCTGACCACCGACGGACCGTCGACGTTCAGCGCCGCCTGCAAGGCTGCCGGCAGCTCGTCGATGTCCGGAACATCCACCGCGGGCAAATCGGGGAACATCGCGGCCAGCCCAGCTCCGAGCCGACTCGGGCGGAATCGGTTGTAGCTGTAGAGATCATCGTAGAAGAGCTGCTCGCGAGTGACGCACATGGCGTGCGCGTTGTTGTTGAACAACACGAACGTGACCGGCAGCTGGTACTGCAACGCGGTATGCACCTCTAACCCGTGCATGTAGAACGCGCCGTCTCCGGCGACGATCACGGTTCGGCGCCGCCTGGCGAACGCCATCCCGATGCCAGCGCCGAAGCTGTAGCCCATCCCGCCCATGCCCAGCGCGACCACAAACCTGCCGTCCCGCCGAACGGGCAGATGGTGAATAGCCGCGGCGCCGGTGTTGCCCGCGTCGACGACGACATCCACGCCGTCGGGTAGCGCCGCATCCAACGCCTCCATCGCCGCGCGATACCGCACACCCGGACCATCGTGCGAAGGCGGCATCAGGTCGGCACGCGGCACGGGATCCGGTACCCGCAGGCCAGTCGGGCGGTCGGCACCGGACAGCGCGTGTGTTAGCTGTTTCAAGGTGGCGCGCAAATCGTCGGTATGAATGTGAGTGCACGGAAGGTACGGCGGCGCCGACCCGATGGAAAACGTCCGTACCCCCGCCAGCGCATCGTCGAGGCCGGCTCGCGCGGTAACCGGCAGCCGGGTGCCGACCAGCAGGCACACCGCACTGCCGGCCACCGCCGACGCAACCCCCGGATGACCCATCGTGCCGGTCACACCCAGCGCGGACGACGAGCCAAGACCGGGCGAGCCGCTGACGTCCTTGGCCTCGGGTACCGTCGCGACCCGCGCCCGCAGCACAGCTCGGAGCTGCTCAAGCCCCCCACGCGCGTCGTCGCGGGCGACCTGGCCTCCGGCGATGATGGTCACCGGACCCTCGGCGAGACGCAGCGCCCGGGCGATGGGCAGCGGATCGCCAGCCAGCTTCGCCCTGGCGTGGGCCTCGACCAGACCCGCGATGTGGCCGTCGACGGTGACCCCGTTGACGTCGATCGAGTCCTGTTGCACGTTCTTCGGCAGCAAGAGCACTGCCGGCCCGCCGCGGCGCGCGGCGGCGATCGCCTCCGGCAGCGCGTCAAGGATGTCGTTGGGTGCCAGCACGCGTCGGCAATACACCGACAGCGCCGAGAAGAGGGCCTCCGCGTGCAGCGAACCGTTGCGGCCGCTGGTGTCCTGGAAACTTCCGCGGCCGTCCATTGTTGTCGGCGGCTGGCCGACCAGCGCAAGTACCGGGACCTGGCTGGCCAATGACTCCCCCAGCCCCGCCACCAGATTCAGCGATCCGCCGCCTGAGGTGGCCATGACCACCCCTAACCCGCTACCCGAGCCGCTGCGACTGAAACCGTCGGCCATGGTGGCGGCCGAGAATTCATGTTTCGCCAGAATCGCGGTGATGTCGTCGCGGAAGTGGGCCGCGTCGTAGAGGTCCTCGATGTTGGCGCCGTCGACGCCGAAGATGTAGTCGACGCCCTCGGCGGCAAGACAATCGACTATATGGTCGGCCACCCGATGCTGCCTGACCATTCGTTCACCCCGTCCTCAGAACCAAATTATACGATCGTCTAATACACGATTGGCGCGGTGTTTCGGTTCACCGCGGCGCAAACTTGGTGCCGATTCAGAGGTTCCGCTCCAGCAGAACTTCTCCCGTATCGGCGGAAACCAGTTGCACCGCACCGATTTCGTCGATCGGGGTCGGCGTGTTCCCGCTCGGCAGCGCGGTGGCGCCGGGCAGTCCCATCCAGGTAGCGAGCTCGTCGCGGCTGCCGTTCCGCCCCACCACCACCATGGCCAGCCTGTCCGCAGGGGCTCCCGCATCGCGATTCGACCAGTCACCGTAGGTGCACGCCATGTCAACTCGGGTGCCCCACGCGTACGAGCTCAACGTAACCGAGGCATGCAGGTGACTGGGCGCTACCTGGGTCATGGTCAGGGTGGGCCCGGCGGCTTGTGACGGCCCGGTCTGGCCGAGAACACCCGGCCACAACGCGAGCACCAGCCCGACGGCCAGCACTGCAGCGGCCGCGAGCATCGCCGAGGTCCGCCATCGGGACTGCCGACGTCGCCGGCTGACGTTGGCCATCAGCGACGTGAGAACTTCCACGCCGGGTGACGGCGGTTCCGGCTGGTCATCGTCGTGCGCTTTGTTCACCGTCTCCGGGGGGGCACCGTCGAGCTGGGCCAACAGAGCGGGCATACCGCTCAGTTCCGACACGGCGATCCGGCACAGCGCACAGCTATTGAGATGCGCCTCGTATTCACGACGCTCAGCGCTCGATAGCGAGCCCAGGACGTAGGCGGCGTCCCACAGCGCGAACGGGTCGTCGAGCAACTCGTCATCGGAGGAATCGCGGGGCTCAGTGAACGAACCATCGAATTCTGTCATCGTGTCACTCCCATCTCCTGCAAAGAGAGCCGCAGCGCTCGCAAGGCGTAGTGCAGTCTGGACTTCACAGTGCCTTCGACAATGCCGAGATCGGCGGCGATCTGCGCGGTCGTCCAGCCCCGGAAATACGAACGGCGGATCACCGCACGATGCGCTGCAGACAGTTGAGCCATCGCGCCGTTCAGCAACAGCCGGTCCAACGAGGCGTCCACCTCGTCGGGGCCGGCTGGATCGGCGACCCCGTCGGTGTCGGCAATCCCGGACTCCCTTCGAAACCTCGCGCTGCGCCGCTCGTCGATGATCATGTTGCGGGCGACGGTGAACAGCCAGGCCCGTGCCGACCTCTCGGTGTCGTCGGTCACCTCGGGATGCTGCCACGCACGTATCAGCGTCTCCTGCACTACATCCTCCGCACGGGCCCGGTCACCGGTGAGCCGAACCGCATAACGCCACAGTGCCGCGGCGTGCTCGTCGTAGAGCCCCCGCATCAAGGCGGCCTCCGGATCATTCATCCGCAACCTCCCGCCGATAACACGAGATCGGTGCCCGTTCAGTTCAGTTTCCGCGCCATGTGTGACGCGCGTTGAATTTCGAAGAGCACATACACCGACGCCACTGGATCGCTGCTACCCGGGCGTGGCGGGCCTGCGCCGCCGTCACGGTGCACAGCCGGGCCCGGTCCTTTCTCACCGAGGCTGTAGTTACCTCGCAAAAGTGCGAGCAGCGAACGCGCCAACTACAGGCTCGACGAACAATTGCCAGACGCTATTTGGAACTAGTCCAGTAATGGGTGGGCAACGCGTTGGTCAGCCCCCGATCAGACGGTCAAAATGCGGGGCCCGCCTTCCGTCACTGCGACGGTGTGCTCCCAGTGCGCCGCGCGGGAACCGTCGGCCGTGGCGACGGTCCATCCGTCGTCGAACACCACCGTCTTCACGGTGCCGAGGGTGAGCATCGGTTCGATCGCCAGAACTGATCCGGCTGCCAACAACGGACCGCGACCCGGGGAGCCTTCGTTGGGCAGAAAGGGGTCCATGTGCATCTGCTGACCGATGCCATGACCGCCGTACCCCGCGACAATACCGAACTTGCGGTCATAGGTGACCTCGGCGGCACGGGTACCGGCGCCGATGGCGTGGGAAACGTCACCAAGCCGATTGCCCGGCACCATCGCGGCGATACCAGCTTCCAGCGACTCCCTCGTCGCCGCGGACAGCGCCTCGTCGGCCGGGATGGGTTCGCCCACCCCGAAGGTGATCGCCGAGTCGCCGTGCCAGCCGTCGAGGATCGCGCCGCAGTCGATGGACACCAGATCACCGGGGGCAAGGGTCTCCGCAGCGGACGGGATGCCGTGCACCACCCGATCGTTGACCGACGCGCAGATCGACGCCGGAAAGCCCTGATAGCCCAGGAACGACGGTGTACTACCGGCGTCGCGGATCACTGCTTCGGCGATCTCGTCGAGGCTCAGCGTGGACACCCCGGGGGCAGCGGCCCGGCGGACCGCACCCAGCGCGGCAGCGACCACCGAGCCGGCGGCGGCCATCGCGTCAAGTTCACCGGCGCTGCGTTGCGGCACGACCTTGCGGCTGCGCAGCCCCGGCAGCGGGATCACCGCTACTTGCTCAAAGTCCGCAGCGCGCGCGCGAACACTTCATCCATCGTGCCCACCGCGTCGACGGTCTTAAGCTCACCGCTGTAGTACTCCAGCAGCGGCGCAGTCTCGTCCCGATACACGTTCATCCGGTTGAGGATGACCTCTTCGGTATCGTCAGCGCGACCGCGCGCCTTGAGCCGCTCGACCAGCACCTCCCGCGTTACCCGGAATTCCACCACAGCGTCGATCTTGGTCTGCCGGCGCTCGAGCATGTCGTGCAGCACAACGGCCTGATCCACAGATCGCGGATAACCGTCGAGAATGAAGCCGTCGGCCGCATCCGGTTCGTCGATACGGGCGTCAACCAGCGCATTGGTCAGGCTGGACGGCACCAGATCGCCGGCATCGAGGTATCGCTTGGCCTCCAGGCCGAGCTTCGTCCCGGTGCTGATGTTGTGCCGGAACAAATCACCGGTGGAGATGTGCGGGATACCCAGTTTCTCGGCCAGCTGATCCGCCTGCGTACCTTTACCGGCGCCGGGCGGTCCAAGCAATACGACTCTCACTTCAGGAACCCTTCATAGTTGCGCTGCATGAGCTGGCTCTCGATCTGTTTGACGGTATCCAAACCCACGCCGACCATGATCAGAACCGCTGTACCGCCGAACGGCAGGTTCTGCACGGCCCCGGTGTTGCCGATCTCCAGGAACAGGTTCGGCAGGACGGCAATGGTGCCCAAGTAGATCGAGCCGGGAAGAGTGATCCTGCTCAGCACGTAGCGCAGATAGTCCGCGGTCGGCCGTCCGGGCCGGATACCCGGGATGAAGCCCCCGAATTTCTTCATCTCGTCGGCACGCTCGTCGGGATTGAACGTGATCGATACGTAGAAATACGTAAAGAACATGATGAGCCCGAAGTAGATCCCGATGTAGACCGGGCTGCTCGGATCGGTGAGGTAGTCGCTGACGAACTTGTCCCACCAACTGTTGCCAATCCCGCCGCTACCGCTGCGGATCAGCTGGGTTATCAGATGGGGGATGTAGATCAACGAGGACGCGAAGATGACGGGGATAACGCCGGCCTGGTTGACCTTCAACGGCAGATACGTCGATGTCCCGCCGTACATCCGGCGTCCCACCATTCGCTTGGCGTACTGCACCGGGATACGGCGCTGGCCCTGTTCGACGAAGACGACACCGATGATGATGATCAGCGCTGCCGCGCATACCGCGGCGAACACGACACCGCCCCGGCTATCCAGAATCGTCTTGCCCTCGGCCGGGATACGCGCCGCGATGCCCGCGAAGATCAGGAGCGACATGCCGTTGCCGATGCCACGCTCGGTGACGAGCTCGCCCATCCACATCACCAGCCCCGCGCCGGCGGTCATCACCAGCACAATCACGATCAGGCCGAAGGGACTCGTGTCATCCACGATGTCCAGCGTGCAGCCCTGCAGCAACCCGCCGTTAGCCGCCAGCGCCACGATGCTGGTGGCCTGCAGAAGAGCCAGCGCAATCGCCAGGTAGCGGGTGTATTGGGTCATCTTGGCCTGGCCGGCCTGGCCTTCCTTGCGCAGCTGCTCGAAGCGTGGGATGACCACGGTCAGCAGTTGCGTGATGATGCTCGCCGTGATGTAGGGCATCACACCGACCGCGAACACCGTCAGCTGCAGCAGCGCACCGCCGGAGAACAGGTTGATCAGCGAGTAGATCTGTGCCGCATCGCCACCGCTGACCTGTTTGATGCACGTCTGCACGTTCGGGTAGTTGACGCCGGGAGACGGCAGCGACGCGCCGACCCGGTAGAGGATGACAATGCCCAGCGTGAATAAGATCTTTCGCCTCAGGTCGACTGTCCGCAGCGATGAGATGAAAGCCGAGAGCACTCTTCCTCCTGCGCAGCCGAGCTCTGGTCGCGGCGTGCAATGGGCTGGTTTGACCAGCGTCGGGCAATCTTGCGTCACACTTCGACTACCCGCAGCCGGAGCATGCGGAGTCGCGCGTCAAGCAGTCTACGACAGTAACAGTTCGCGCAGGCAGGCCCCGAATCGGCGATCTTCGCGCTGCCGGCGACCCATCAGGCGTGGGGCGTACAGTCGGTTGGGTGGCTCGTTACACTAACTAAGTATCGAATGCCAGGTATCGAATGCCAGGTATCGAATGTCACCACACCACCGTCACCACAATGGCGCCGAAGGAGTTCATCGATGACGACCGCGCCTTCTGCGAGATTTGACGGAGACACCTGGAATCTGGCCTCCGGCGTGGGCGCCACCGCCACGATGGTGGCTGCGGCCCGTGCAGTGGCCACTCGGGCCCCCGGGGCCACTGGGGCCCTCTTCGACGACCCGTACGCCGAACCTCTCGTGCGCGCCGTCGGGGTCGACTTCTTTGCCAGGCTGGCCAGCGGCGAACTAACGTCGGCCCAGGTGGACGGCGACGCGACCTTCGGCATGCGCCGGATGATCGACGGGATGGCCGTCCGCACCCGCTACTTCGATGACTTCTTCTCAGACGCCGCCAAGGCCGGCAACCGGCAGGCCGTGATCCTGGCGTCCGGCCTGGATTCCCGTGCGTACCGGCTGCCGTGGCCAGCCGGAACCACGGTGTTCGAGATCGATCAGCCCCAGGTCATCGAGTTCAAGACCGCAACCATGGCAGAGCTGGGTGCCGAGCCCACCGCCGTGGTTCGGGCGGTCTCGATCGACCTGAGGGGCGACTGGCCCGCAGCATTGCGCGCATCCGGTTTCGCCCCGGCCCAACCCACCGCGTGGATCGCCGAGGGGCTACTGGGCTATCTGCCGCCCGAGGCCCAGGACCGGCTACTTGATCAGATCTCGGCGCTCAGCGCCCCGGGCAGCCGGTTCGGCGTCGAGGTCCTGCCGGGTATCAGCGACCTCGACGAGGACAAGCTGCGGGAGCAGATGCAGGGCGTGGCCGAACGCTGGCGCGAACAGGGCTTCGAACTCGACATGACCGACTTGGTGTACTTCGGCGATCGGGAGGATGTGCCGGCCTACCTCGCCGCGCACGGCTGGGAGACCACCGGCGTCACCGCCCGGGATCTGCTGGCCCGTTACGGCCTACCGCCGATCGACGACGACTTCGACTTCGACTTCGACTTCGACAAAGACAAAGACAAAGACAAAGACAAAGACAAAGATCAGGTGACATTCGCCGATGTGACTTACCTCAGCGCGACTCGGCAGTAGGGAGCAATCGATGGCACGCACGGATGACGACAGCTGGGATCTGGCGTCCAGTGTGGGAGTGACAGCGACCATGGTCGCGGCCGGCCGGGCGCTGGCCACCAAGGATCCTCGCGGATTGATCGACGACCCGTTTGCCGAGCCGCTGGTGCGCGCGGTCGGAATCGAGTTCTTCACCAAACTCGTGGACGGCGAACTCGACCTCACGACCATCGATGACAGTGCACTGGCCCGCCTGCCCGCGATGATCGACGGAATGGCTTTGCGAACCAGGTTTTTCGATGAGGCTTTCCTTGCCGCCGGCGCCGCCGGGGTCCGTCAGGCGGTGATCCTTGCTTCTGGGCTGGATGCGCGCGCATACCGGCTGGCGTGGCCCGCCGGGACCGTGGTGTATGAGATCGATCAGCCGCAGGTCATTGATTTCAAGACCACCACACTGGCCGGCATCGGCGCCGAACCCACCGCCGAGCGGCGCACGGTCTCGATCGACCTGCGGGAGGACTGGCCCGCGGCGCTGCAATCGGCCGGTTTCGACGTGGCCGCCCCAACCGCCTGGTCAGCCGAGGGCCTGCTCGCCTATTTGCCATCCGACGCCCAAGACCGGCTCTTCGACAACATCACCGGCCTGAGCGCCACGGGCAGCACCATCGCCACCGAGTATGTTCCGGGCCTGCGGGACTTCGACCAGGAGAGGGCCCGGGCCATGACGGCCGGCTGGCGCGAGCACGGCCTCGACGTCGACATGCCCTCTTTGGTGTTCACCGGTGAACGCAGCCACGTCGTCGAATATCTGACCGCGGCAGGCTGGCAGACGTCCGGTCTGCCGGTAGATGAACTGTTCGCGCGCAACGGCATTGAACGCACCGTTGTCGACGACGATGACCCGTTCGCCGACCTGATCTATGTCAGCGCCACGCTGAACTCCTAGAAGCGGGACTCCCCCAGCCACTGCACGCTGGCTCCCGACAGCGACCGCTCGGCCTGGTCGACCGCACCCAGCACGGAACTGCCAACCAGCGCACCGATGGCCTCAGGCACCGATGCGGCGGCCGGCTGCGACGACGACCGCGGCCGCAGCAGCTCCAGCAGCGACGACCCGGGGTAGCTGATGAGCCGGACGTCGGCGTCTTCTTCCAGGCCGGCCAGTACCTTGGCGCGGATGACGGCAGCACGCAAGCCGCCTAGCTCATCGACTAATCCATGTGACAAGGCGTCCTGGCCGGTCCACACTCGGCCACGGGCGACCGCGTCGACCGCCTCAACGGACAGGTTCCGTCCGTCGGCAACACGCTCGACAAAGTCGGTGTAGAACAGGTCGGCCTCGGCCTCGAGGAGTGCGTGCTGTTCAGGGGTGAACGGCGCGTTGATGGACCATGCGTCGGCATTGGCGTTGGTACGCACGGCGTCGGAGCCGACGCCGAGGCGGTCCTTGAGCCCGCGAGCGATCAGCTTGCCCGTCACCACACCGATCGATCCGGTGATGGTCCCCGGATTGGCGACGATGGCGTCAGCGCCCATCGAGACGTAGTAGCCGCCGGAGGCCGCCACCGCGCCCATCGACGCAACCACCGGCTTTCCTTCCGGCTTCGCGTCATGTTTTCCATCTGCACAGCCCTCGCGCACCTGAGCCACGGCGCGCCAGATGGTCTCCGAACCTGTGACCGACCCGCCGGGGCTGTCCACTCGGAGCACCACCGCGGCCACCGCGTCGTCGGCCGCGGCTTCACGTAACGCCGCCGCCACCGTATCGCCACCCGCGCTGGAGTTGTCCAACGGCAGCAGCTGCGGGCCACCACGACCGCTGACTATCGGGCCTGCGACGGTGACCACCGCGATAGCGGGCTTCGGCTCGCGGCCCGGAAGACGCGGCATCGACGGCACTGGTCGCGGGGCGGTAGCGCGGGCATAGCGTGACAGGTAGAGCCGTGGGGGCGCGTCTTCGCCATCGGCTGCTCCATCAGCGCCACCAGAGGAAGCTGAAACATCCTCTGCCCCAACGAGTTCAGCTATCCGCCCGTAAGCCTCGTCGCGGAAGCCGATCCGGTCGATCAAGCCCGAGGCCACGGCGTCGTCGCGCAATAACGGCGCCCGGTCAGCCAGCGTGTCGACTGCGGCGACATCGATGTTGCGCGATTCGGCGACCTCTTGCCCCACCTGTTCGTACAGGCTTTCCACCAGGCGGGAGTCGGCCTCGCGGTGCGCGTCGGTATAGCTGTCCTGGGTGAAAAGGTTTGCCGCCGACTTGTATTCACCACGCGCAACGAACTGGGCTTCGATGCCCGCCTTGTCGAGTGCGCCACGAAGAAACAACGCGTTGGTGGCGAAACCGACCAACCCGACAGATCCCGACGGTTGGATCCACACCTCGCCGAACGCCGACGCCAGGTAGTACGACAGTGTGCCCGGATAGGTTTCGGCCCACGCCAGAGTCGGCTTGATCGCACTGAAGGCGGCGATAGCCGACCGCAGCTCCTGGACCGGCCCCGGGGCGGCCGCAGGGATTTGCACCCGGGCGATCAGCCCGGCCACCCTCGGATCCTCGGCCGCGCGATGTATCGCGGCGACCGCGTCGCGCAGCAGCAGTGGCCGGCCGCCGCCGGCGATGAAGGCAAGTGGATCGAAGGCACCGGTCTCCGGCGGCACCGCCTGCAGATCCAGTTCGATCACGCAGCCGTTCGGCACGCCGTGATGCCGGGCGGTGTCGGCGCGCCGGCCAAGGGCGCGCAGGTCCTTGAGACCGGGCATGACGCCGGGAATATCGGGCAAGAAGGAGAACATGCCATCAAGCCTACCGACCGTGCACCCGCTCGCCGCCAGACACAGAATCGCGCAGACCGGCACGCTGCGCTAGGAGTTCTCGCCTGCTCGGCGCGACTAGAGCTCGGTGGCCGAGCCGCCGGCGGCGGCGATCTTCTCCCGCGCACTACCACTGAACTTGTGCGCGCTGACGTCGACCTTAACGGCAAGTTTGCCGTCGCCGAGCACCTTCACCAGGGTGTTCTTGCGAACCGCGCCTTTTGCCACCAACTCGTCGACACCAACCTGGCCGCCCTCGGGGAACAACCGGTTGATGTCA
>Ga0114921_10001372_pt1 | contig 11206 bp, 9 predicted proteins | sample BentaG_FD_87016 | JGI IMG/M metagenome (GOLD analysis project Ga0114921, IMG submission 87016) | Deep subsurface microbial communities from South Atlantic Ocean to uncover new lineages of life (NeLLi) - Benguela_00093 metaG | ecosystem: Environmental > Aquatic > Marine > Oceanic > Sediment ...
GGGAAGGGGTTAAATTATTAACTAGACCTGCTAGCTTTAGATTAGGTAAACACTTGGATTCACCCGTAGCGAAATTTGGAGATGCAGAGACATTTATTATTTTTGATGATGTGTTCGTGCCAAAAGAAAGAGTTTTTCTAAATGGACACGGAGATCCTAGACAAACAGCATATGCCGGTTTTTTAGCTTTAATGTTTGCTCATTATCACCGACATAGTTACACAGGTTGCAAACCTGCAGTGACAGAAGTAATTGCTAGCGCTGCAGCCTTGGTTGCAGAATACAATGGCATTGAAAAAGCATCTCATGTTCAAGACAAGCTTTCTCATCTAATAGGCACAGCAGAGCTCGTTTTTGCAGCTGGGGAATCAAGCGCGAAACATTCCGAAAAAGCACCTTCAGGCACCCAAGTTCCGGATGAAATACTGACTAATGCTGGAAGAAGACTTGCTGGTGAAATGATATACGAAGAGTATAAGATTTTAGCTGACCTTTCTGGTGGGCTTATAGCAACATTACCCTATGAAGGATCGTTCTTTTCTGAGGATGTGGGAGAACTAGCTATGAAATATATGCAGAGAAATCCTAGAGTAAAACCAGAAAATGTCTTACGGTGTTTTAAAGGTATCGAAGCCTTTGCTGTTTCAGAAATAACCGGTCTTCTGCAAGTAGCTGGCTTACATGGTGGAGGGAGTCCTGCAATGGAAACTATTACGATGATGATGCGCTATGATCTTGAGAAATTGAAGAATATCTCAAAATACCTCTTCGGGATTAAGTCTAAACTGAAAAGATACGAAAGGCCAACCGTTACACCAAGAAAACAACTTGAGAAGTTTCGAAAGGCGATGAAAGGAAAGAAAGTAGAGAAGTAAATCCAAAATTTTTTTAAAACCTATTAATTTTTATTCTAATTTTGCCAATATCGAATAATATTGAAGAAACATCAAACTTCGGTAAAAATTAATCGAATATTCGATAAATCGAAGAAGTAGATAGAAGTTTACTCAAGAATGTTTTTATGATGGTTTACCAATAAGGTATATTAACCCATCAGCGAGTGATCCTCTCCAACAAATGAAATTATGACCACCAACATATTCTACATATTTAACTGAGTAACCCTTACTAAGTAAAACATCTCGGAAGTGACGATTTGAGAAAAAATGACTGGGTAATCCATGCAATGATTCTTTTCCCTCATAAAGACCGATCTCTATATAAAAATCTAAAGGAAGTTTCTCTCTTTTCACATATTCCCTGATTAAATATTGCCATATTCTAAAATCAGGATTTGAATTTTGATCCCATCTTTCTGCTGCCCAATATGAACCGGATTGGGATAGAATTTTCCCAAATTTATCTGGATACTTTAAACCCAAGTAAGAAGCTGTTAAACCACCCAAACTGGCACCTCCAACAATGGTTTTTTCCGGGTTATTAGTTATGTTGTATTTCTTTTGAAGATATGGGTACAATTCCTCTCCTATAAAGAAAGCAAAATCAGGATTGGTATTCAGTTCAATATTTCGAGATTTAAATCCATCTTCCATATGTTGACAGATGAAAACAGTGATAATGGAGGGTATCTTCTTGGAAAAAATCAAATTGTTTAGTATGGTGGGTGTTGGGATTTGTTTTGGATTAGTATACCATAATCCGTCAAATAAAAACAAACTGCCGTAGGGATCACCTGAAGTATTGTAATTTGGAGGGAGATATGTTACTATACTAAATTCTTTCTCAAATTTAGTGCTTTTAAGTAGCAATGTTTCTAAGGTACCCTTTGGGATATTATCTTTTTCTTCAATCCAAGGTTGTGAAGGGGCATCCGGTAGTTCCAGTACAGCTTGTGTGTAACCTTTAAACATAGTAACATTCTTTTTATTCAGAGGGTCACCCTTAAAAATAGGCAATATGTAATCCTCTGGTGGATAAAGAGGAATATTTGCTTTCTGTCTAGAAATTGCATAGGTAGTTCTGGTTCTATTTAGATAGAAAATCGATTTATAGTAGATATTTGTACCTTGAATACGATTGAATATCCCTCTATGTGAAATTTCCCCTATGCTTCCACTCAATAAAAGAATTTCATCAGTATCGGCATTTTCCTTGTATAAAAAAGTAACGAGCTTATATTTGGATTCCTTTTCAATATGTTCTATAATAGGTGTGCCTTTTTCTTCAATTTCTTTCCAAAATTCATCTATGATTTGCTTTTCATTTAATGTCTTTTCTAAATTTTCTTTTAATTTTAATAATCGAGGACTTATAATCTCATCTTTAGGTATTAATATCATGAAATACTGTTTCTTTAATTATTTATAAACTTAATGGAGTTTTCTGATTGTGATTTTTCTATAACCTGTTTAAAGTAGAATATGAACTTAGATTTCTATTCTTTTTTTTCTATTAATTTATTTTTAAAAATTGACCTATCTAACATAAAAATGCAAGGTAGCTAGATTCCTTCTGTAATTCTTACAATTTTTTATAAAAAGATCATTCCTTCTTAACAAATTTTTCCAACCTCTTTTTAAGCTCATCAGATTGGCCAGTCGTTATCATTGCAATTGATTCACGAGCTAAAACTGATTCAATACTTAAGTCTTGATTCTCGTTTATAAATCTTTTTGTATAACTAAGAGCAAGGTGGTCTCTTGACGCAATCATGTTAGCAGTTTTTTTTAAGATTCTTGGTAAACTTGGTGTTGGACATACTTGATTAACCAGCCCTATTCTATGTGCTTCTTCAGCAGAGAGTTCTTTACCCATTATCATCAATTCTTTTGCTCTTCCTTCCCCTATAATTCTAGGTAAAAATTTAGTCGATGCATTAGAAAAGAAAAGCCCTATCCCGACTTCAGGGAGCATAATCTTTGTATTTTCCGCTGCTATTTTATAATCACACACAAGCGTATGTTCAAATCCACCACCTATTACCCATCCGTGATACCCTACTATTATAATTCCTGGATGAGCAATCATTTTTCGAGTTAATATTTGCCAAGATTCAAGAAAATCTATTGCTTCTGCAAGCCGTTCTTTATCGGTAAGCACTTCGTATCCATACTTTAAATCAGCTCCTACCGTAAAATGTTTACCATTAGCAGCATAAATGATGCAAACATCTTTGTTTTCAGCACTCAATTCAAAAAGTTTTATTAGTTTCTTTAGAACATTTAATGTAATAGTATTTCTTTCTTCTGGTTTATTTAATGTTATTTTCCCAATATCTCCTGTTTTTTCGTATAATACATTATCTTCCATAAAATAATCCTCTCATTATTCATATTTAGATTTTCTATTATAATTCTTGTTTTTTATAATTTATTATAACTAATGCAAAAATAATAACAAATGCTCCCAAAAAACTCCAAAGTGTTACTCCTTGGTCTCTTTGAAAAATTATCGATAATAGTAGAGTCAAGAATGGTTGCAAATACAGAAATGATGCAACACTTGAAGATTTCAGCTTCGTAAGGGCGTAGCTCCAAATATAATAGCCAATTACGAAAGCTCCCAAACCTAAATATAACGCACTTAGAAAAACAATAGGATTTAGGAAATTGTTAAGAAAAATATTCAATTGACCTGTAATCGTATTGAGTACTAAGAACTCAATACATGCAAAGATTGAAATATTCTTTAGATTTTGAAAATCTGTCCTAGTGCCGCCAAATTGCTTCACTTTTTTTATAGCAATGGTATATAGTGACCACATCAGAGGTGCTAAAAGAGCAAAGATGTACCCTAAGAAATTAGGTGAATTTGGTTGAAGAACTCCAATGTTACCTCCCGTAATTAATAAATATGCTCCAATAGAAGCAATAACGAAACCAATCGCTTTAGTTTTACTCAATTTTTCTTTGAAAATAAAAAGTGAAAGAAATGTAATAAGAATAGGATTGATTAAACAATCCGCAAGTACTGGCAAAGAAGGGCCAATCAAGGAAATATCCGAATAAATAATGAAAAGGTAGAGAGATACTCCTGCTAAACTGGCTAACCCTAAGTACAACCAGTAATTCCTCCTTGATCCATTATTCAAAACTGTATCAGATGATAAAACAAGTTTTTTGCTATTAATCTTTCTAAGATATAGATCAATTAAAATCATTGAAATAGCTGCGATTATTAACCGATACAACGCGATCGAAAGCGGTGTAACGAAATCCATAGCGATATCAACAACTATAAATGAAAAACCCCAGAAAAAAATCATTACAGAAAGTAAGACATAAGTAAATCGCATATTTGACTATAATAATATTTTAAAAGAAAAAAGATTTTGCTCTAAAACTAGCTTAATTCGTGAATAAGTTCGGTGTTAGAAAAGTTTCTAAATTGTAAGGTTAAATAGCAATAGATCAAAATATTATTTATGGTGTTGGAAAATTTAGAACCCAAAATCGTCTGGAACATATTCGAAACTATAATTTCTAGTACACCTCGACCCTCGAAACATGAAGAAATGATTCGAAATAGGATTAAATCTTGGTTAAAGGAGCAAGCTGAATTAAAAGGTTTAGAATTTCGTATCAATCAAGATTCTGTTGGCAACATTTTAATTAAAAAAACTGCTACAAGAGGAATGGAATCAGCACCTTCAATAATACTTCAAGCGCACATGGATATGGTTTGTGAAACAGATAGAGGTGAAGGATTTGATTTTATGAATTCCGAAATCCCTCTAAGAATTCAAGATAATAGAGAGTGGCTGGATGCTGATGGAACCACACTAGGGGCTGATGATGGTATCGGCGTTGCTTGCGCTTTAGCTATTTTAATTGATCCGTCGATAGAAACTCATGGTCCAATTGAAGTTCTACTTACGGTAAATGAAGAGGATGGGTTTGATGGAGCAACTTTATTAGATCCGTTGGCCCTTGACATGACGAGTAAATTATTGATTAATTTAGATGGAGGACCGCTAGGCGAAATCGTAGTTGGTTCGGTTTGTGGAAGAAGAGTAAGGTTTTCAAAAAAATTTAATTGGATAGAATATAAAGAAGACGATGGCTTGGAATTCTTTGAACTCTCTGTACGTGGCTTATTAAGTGGACATTCCGGAGGAGATATAGACTTACCTAGAGCTAATGCTAATAAAATAGCGAGTAGAATTATCTCAAAATTAACTCAAGAAATGAAATTATACGTTTGTAAATGGCAAGGTGGTTCTAAAGCAAATGTCATCCCCGCTAAATCAAGTATAAAATTTGGAATCAAAGCAAAAGATAAAAAGAATTTTGAAGAATTGATAGACGAAGGAATCTCTTCGATTTATAAATATTATGAAGATTTTGAGCCAAATATCGATATTGAATATAAAAACGCTTTAGCAGAAAACTACTTATCAATTGAGGAATCAAATATATTATTATCAACCGCCAATAACATACCTCATGGGGTACTCAAAAAATCCCATAAACATGAGGGATTTGTAGAAAGCTCAAATAATTTTGCAATTGTTAACACTGAAAATGATAACGAAATTATTTGGCTTTATCCACGTAGTATAATCAGAGGAGAATTGGATGCTTTTTGCCTTTCAATGCAACAATTGGGGTTATTAAGCGATTGGGAAGTATTTCTAAGGCCTATATTACCTGAATGGTTGCCGAACCTTGAATCTGAATTCCTAAAGTACGTAAAGAAAGAATACGAGGTGATACTGAAAAAGCCTGTAAAAACTAGGATAGTTCATGGGGGTTTAGAGACGGGTATGATTAGCACAAGGGTCTCTGACCTCCAAATGGTGTCACTTGGTCCAACAGTGGAAGCGTTGCATTCCCCTAGTGAAAGGCTAAAGATAAACGATGTCGGAATACTGTATAAATTACTTAAAAGAATTGTTTCTAATATCGAAGAGTTGAAGAATGGTTAAAAGTAGATTTTTTATATGAGCCTCTTCTATTAAAATAAGTTAAAATCTCGCTTAAAGAACTGATTCTCAGACCGTCCCAGTCTTCCTCGTCGTACCGAACGGAATTTTTTTCAGTGGGAGATCTGATTAATATAGGAAACATACCTACATGAAGAGCTCCTGTTAATTCACGACTGCTTCCATCACCGATGTATAAACAATCTTTTGGTTTTACTTTTAATTTCTTGCACGCTAAATGATAGATTCTAGGATCAGGTTTTTTTATGCCAACAGAACAGGAAAAAATAACACTATCAAAATACTGAGATAATGTTGTTGTATTCCAGATTTGCGGAATTTCAATTGTGCAATCAGTAATTAGACCAATTTTTAATCCTAATACTTTTAATTGTTTGAGTGTTGCTATAGCGTCTTTTCTAGGCACTAAGCTCTTTTTACTATAATCTAATCTTATACGAATTGCTTGTTCAATCCCTCGTTCGTCGACAGGTTTATTTATCTCTTTGCTTATGAAATCGATACTTTCTTCTAAAGTTTTAAAAACACCTTTAGCTCTTTGATTGAAACTACTGGACCATAAGTCGTAGAATAAGTCTTCTGGTAATGAAAGTGAAGAAGCCATTTCTGATAATACTTGTCTATATTCTTGACCATTAAAGCTATCGATAAGAGTTCCAAAGAGATCGAATATAACTGCTTTAACCTTCATTTTTTACTTCACGCGTCTTCAAGTTGTAAAACTTTAGTAAGGTAGTTTATAGCTTTTTCTTTTTTAGATTCTTCTTGTTGGCATTCTGTGACCTTCCAAAACCGATATTCGTGATTTAAATACGCGGAACAATTGTTTCTAATTTCTTCAGGACAGTCTGTGATCTGCCAACACTGAAATTTTTTGCGAGTGTAATATTTATGAAATTTTTGTGGTAATTTTTGATACTCAAATTTAGTTTCTTTAAGATACTTATCGAGATCGTTCGAATTATAAGTGTTCCAAAATAGAACAGTTTTTGATTTATTTTCCTCTTTTTCAAGAAAATCTAACATTGCTGCCATGGTTTTACCTGTGTATGTAGTTTCTAGTTTGAAATCGCTTTTTTTTCCTTCTAGTTCATAGATTAAATCTACTGCGTTTTGGCCTTTAATTGTTTTCATACCATACCCTGATCCTAGATACCCCTTAATAATTTCGAAGTGTTTATCATTGATATCTATATTTTCAACGCTTTTGTCTCTTTTTCTCAAGTATTTAATGGCTTTTTTCGCGATTTTAACGATAGCTTTACGATTGACTACAATATCTTGAGATACATTTACGGCAATTACTTTAGTTTTTAAGCCTATAAGTTGGCAACCCGCTGTTAGACCTGCCGATGTACCACTCGATCCCGCTGCTACAAAAATATAATCAGGTTCTGGGAGTAATCCGTTATCTATTTGCTTTTTTAATTCAAATATAGCATTAATAAAACCGATTGATCCTAAAGGCGTCCCAAACCCTAATAGTGGTGACCCCCCTACAGACATTAAAAAATATTTTGGATGGATTAATCTATAGAACATACTTTTGAGAATTCCTAATTCAAACCTCTTAGTAAAATGTAATTCTGCACCAAAATAGTCATATAGTAGAAGAGAACGCTGAACATGCCAAGTTAACGGTTGGAGAGATAAAAATAACTCACACTTTAAACCGAGTTCTTTTGTAATTATGGCACAAGCTATCCCATGGTTTGTTCCAATCCCTCCCAAGGTGATTATGCCTTTCTTTTTTTTGAGAAGTGCTTCTCCAAAGATAAATTCAAACTTTCGAGGTTTATTTCCCCCATATGTATTATGAACTTTATCATCACGTTTAATATATATTCTTCCATCTTTTAATTCCAAATGTTTTTCTAATTCTTTCAGTCTTTCAACTTTAGATGGTATTCCCGTTAATACTGGTACCCAGGGAACCTTTCCCTCTAAATTTGGATATACATCAAACAAAACTGGCTTTTTCTTTTCCATAATGATTAAAAATTGGTATATTAAAAATATCTTTTAAATTAATGTTTAAAACTAATTTAGAATATAGCCTTTTTTCTTTTCTGCTATTATTCCCTCTTTAAGGAACTTTTCTAAGTGTTTTTCAATCATAAGAAGCTCAGCAATAATTTCAAAATCCTTAAACGTATACTTTCGATATATGATATTTTTTTCTCTAAGATTATCTAATTCAATTGGTCTACTCCGTTCAGAAAAGAACGCGAGAATTCGTTCGTCCCGTCCTTGCAGGATTGACATGTATTTATCAATTTCCTCATCAATTTTATTTTTACCTTCGATTATTCCCCTATGTCCTGTAACTACTGTTTCTATATCTAACGCTTTAATTTTAGCTATTGATTCCTCAAATTTAATTAAACTTGCATCAAGATTTCCATAATATGGATGTCTTGTAAGGTCAATATCCCCGAGAAAAGCTATCTTTGAATTCAGTTCATAATATGCACAATGACCTGCGGTGTGTCCAGGGGTAAAAAGTACTTTTAATTTCAACTGATCTCCAATCTTAAAAATGTCATTATCCGCTATAATTGTGTCTACTTTAATATTTTGCATCCTTAGTAGTTTAATTAAACTATTTAACTCATCTTCAACAGGAGTGTTTTTAACATTATAGAGAGGTATCATTTCATTGACATTTTCAATAGGTGCTTTATCCTTTGAATGACAATAGAACTTAGCGTCTTTTAACAAATAATTACCAGAAATATGATCCTCGTGCCAATGGGTGAATAAAACGTTATTGATAGGGAAGCGCTTTTTTAGAGTCTTTAATCGTTTATGAGAAATCCCCGTATCAATTAAATAATCTCCGATTAACATAGAATGGGAGTAAGGATATCTAGCACGTTGATTTCCTTCTATAAAATAAATACCGTCAAATTCAGATGATAAAGGTATAATGAAATCTTCCATGATTAACTCTTTTAAATTTTTAAATTCTTCAAATCAAGTATAGTTTGATCTTAAAATAAGAATGCCTTGGGATAATATCCAAGTAGGGATTGCGAAGAACACAGCCCATTCCGCTGCCATTTTAAATGAAATGGTAAGAGGTAGAGAATTAATAATAATATATGCCAAAAATACTGTAGCTATCATAAATCCAATAATAGATTGTAATTTTGATATACTTGGAGTAAGATACGTTGTGATTCCATAAGCGATACAACTAAACATTCCTCCGTAAAAGAAAAGCCCGGCAGCAACATTGTGTATTCCAAAAATTATCTCTAGAGGAAAAATTCCAAGTAAAAGAAGTCCAATTCCTAAAATAATACCGCATCCAAGCGATATTATTATCAAGAACTTTATTGCTCCTTTTTTGTGTAAATAGCCTGCCATATATAAACTAAAGACCCAACTAATAATTCCTGAGTATACCATACCTCCATTGAAAACAATATCGGAACCGTTCGGACCGACACCTAAATGACTAATCCAATGAGTTAAAAAACTAAAAGTAGGATCTGCTGAAATATATAATAATATTGCAGTGATAGCTGTTAAAAAGCCAATTAAAGCTCCAACGACAACTATATAACTCACAACTACATGGCTAAGGACTTTATCTATCAGCTTCATATTTTTTAATCCTATAAAATATATTGTACGAAAATAATTTTAAAAGAGATAAAAAGTCTCTTTCTCTAGAAAATAAGTTAAAAAATATTAATCTTATTCCAATTGGTTTTAAATAACTAAAATAACACCTTAATTCTAATAAAAGCACTTAGACACAACCGAAACATTTTGTAGTAACAATAAAATAGGTCGTGATTGAATGAGAGAAGAAGATTTAATGAGATTGTTAGCGGGTATAGGTGGAGCAGTTACATTAATTGAAACAATTTTAAGTGTTAATGAACGGCATATTGATACTTCTAAGGTAATTTTAATAGTTCTTTCAATTATTCTTAGTGTAATTGTGTTACTCGGTGTTATTAGACCGGGTAATCCTGTGCCTATGAATTGGCTATTATTTATAGGAATAGGTATAGTAATAATAATCTTTAGTAGTATAGCTGGAGGTATCCTAATCTTAGTTGCGGGATTTATTGGATTCACGGAGAAATAAAATAGAGATTAATTGTTAAGGTATTTGTTTTTCTTTTATTATACTTAATAACTTCTAGCAATATAAACTGTACAAGTTGCGGGTTTATTACAGATTATACAAGTCGTAAATTCATGCTTTTCATCATCAATTCGTTTACCACGCACGAATCCTCCTATATCTTTCTCAACTACCTCGGCACAATGTTCACCATCGAAATCGATTGAACAAAATCCACAACACACTATTTTTCCGTTATTAATGGCTTCAATTGCGGCGTCTTTTTCATAAGCAACTTCTATCTGAGACTCAAAATCCAGCAAGCTCTTCTCTTTTATTTCTTTTGTATAATTATCTGCAAGATCGTCTATGAATTCTTTTAAATCGTTCTCTTTTACAAAGAACTTCTGACCATCGTGTCTTTTAACAACTACTACTTGGCTTTTTTCTATGTCTTTGGGACCTATTTCGATTCGAATAGGGACTCCTTTTAATTCCCAATAATAAAATTTATTTCCAGCAGAATCGTCCGAATCGTCAAGCTTGACGATATATTTGTTTTTAAATTGATTTTCTATTTCTCGTGCTTTCTTTAAGACGAGATCTTCTTTCTCCTTATAGACTATTGGAATTATAACTATCTGGACAGGAGCGAGATCAAAAGGCAATACTAATCCCTTGTCATCACCAAGATATGCAATCATACCTCCATAATTTCTACTTTGAGAAGGACCATAACAAGTCTGATAGCCATATTTTTCTTCACCATCTCTATCTACAAATTTTACGTTAAATGGTTTTGAGAAATTCTGTCCTAACAAATGAGTTGAGGGTAGTTGCAAAACTTTCCCAGAGCCCATTAGCGCATCGGCAGCATATGTATGGACCGCCCCCGGGAATTTATCCCATTCGGGTCTTTGAAAAAAGATTAAAGGGATACAACACTCATCTTGGAGAATCTGATAAGTTGATTCCATATCTTCTTTAACTTGTTCCATTGCTTCTTCCATTGTCGCAAAAACATTATGTGCTTCTATCCAATGAAATTCTCTACCTCTAAGGAATGGTCTCGTCATTTTTCCCTCATATCTCCAGACTTGGCACGAAAGATATCTTTTAAAGGGTAAATCCTTATAACTTCTTAACCATATCGAATACATTTTATATAATGCGGTTTCGCTAGTTGGGCGTAATGCCAACCGTTCTGCTAACTTACC
>Ga0114921_10001373_pt1 | contig 11199 bp, 10 predicted proteins | sample BentaG_FD_87016 | JGI IMG/M metagenome (GOLD analysis project Ga0114921, IMG submission 87016) | Deep subsurface microbial communities from South Atlantic Ocean to uncover new lineages of life (NeLLi) - Benguela_00093 metaG | ecosystem: Environmental > Aquatic > Marine > Oceanic > Sediment ...
AACAACAAGAAATAATTGACTACTTTAGTTTTCTCGCACTTCTGTTGTTTAGATATTTTTCCCAATTAAAACCTAAAATAAATTGCATTATAGCTAGCGTTAACATTAGCATTAATGCTTCCGTGATAACACTCGAAATATCATCAACTTCGATCCCAGTGGCTCCAAATCCAAGTGATATCAATATGGGAAAAATAACATAGAAAATCGTAGTAACATTTTTTCCTAACCAAGCCCATAAAATACAGATAGGAAAATTTATCTTTTTATCGGACATTCCTAAAGCGATCCATAACGGATCATCTGGTATAGGTAGAGCGGCTGCAATAAAGATAAATAAGTGCATGGATTTTGGGTGATCGAGGACAATTTTTCCAAATCCTTGTATATTATTTAGTGTTCTTGATTGAGATTTACTTGCTACCTTTTTTGCTCCAATACCAATTAAATATCCTACAAGTTCTCCTAAAGCACTTCCAAGCCCTCCAACAACTGCTAATACTAATATTTCTAACCAAAATGGGCCATTCAATAAGACTTCACCAAGATTTAATCCAAAATTTGAATATCGGAGAAAAATTGAATTAGATAAGGAGAAAATAATAAATGGAAAGGGTATAGGGAAGCCTACACTAGCATTTCCTAAAAGACATATAAAAAATGCTATCAAAAGCGCGATAAAGTAGTTGGAACCTTCGGTAAGTCTTGCGATATCTTGTCTTGATTGAATTATTGCATTTTGAATGGGTGGAACTGTTAGAAATAAAATCAAGTATAATATAACTCCTAAGTAGAAAAAAGTAAAAACAACGGTTAATTTATTCGAGAGAGCCATATTAATCTTTTAAAAATCTCGTTAATTATAATTTTGCCTTAGAAATTTTAGTATTCAAGCCATTCTTAGCATTTAAAAGTATTTCTAGGTTATCAGAAACTTTACCTATTTTGTTTACCTTATTAGGCATTTCTATATTTTCCAGAATTATGAGTAATTCATCAGTTTTAGGGTTATAAACAATTTCTCCTTTCTCAACACTTATAATTGATTTTGGATTATGTCCTTTATAGATTTCAATTCCGGGAAGCGTCCAATAAGCTTTTGAGCCAAAACTAAATCGACCACGTAAAACAATGGGTAGCTTATTAATGATTGCGTCGGTGGATAATGGTGCGTAGACTCTTAATAATTCACCTTTGAGAGTTCCTATTCCGAAGAGATCTATCTTTATTCTTACGGACATTTTCTTTTAAAATTGTTATTTCTTATTTAAAATTCACTTTGAGTTATAATATTGGAATCTATTAAACTTTCTCTTATTGTTTAAAGGGATATTTTCATAAATTAATAATTAAATTTAAATAGATGATTGTGCATATGTCTTATTGGACAATAGTTTAAATCATTGGTTTATGATACAGAATTACAATTTAAACAACGAGCTTGTTGTTGCAAAATTGATAAATGATTCTTAAGTTCTGGAGCATTTTTTTCCTACCAGAGTTAATACTTACGCCTTGAGTTCCATACGGTTTTATATTATTGCATATCTTCAGTTTTAAATCCTAATTTACGAGCAAGATTATTATTAGTTTAGGAGATTTCTATTATTTATCACGCTGGAGCAATAATTTTGTAAAGAGAAGCAATTTAGTTAAAATTGACATGATATAAATTGAAACATGGTTGCTTGATCTCTTGTTGAATCGAACAATATTTTTTGTTTGCTACACGAGACATTCAAACTACATATATCTTTAAAATAAAATTATAAGCTCCCTCAATAGAGCTTTGATCCAGATACGATTCATTGGAGTAAGAGATTGATTTCCTTTGAAACAAGTTTTCTGAGATAATCGGAGCTACTATTGTCCACTTTTTTTTTTTTCGTTCAGAATTTTTAAGTCTAAAGGCGTATCAATGTCATAGAAATTATTCTCTGGACTAACCGGTACGGCAAAAAAATGCTTTTCTTTCTCAATCATTAAGTTTACAACTTCGCGAATAGTACGAAATTTAACTGAGCTAGCTAGAGATTTAATAGTTCTTATATATGCGTTGTTAAAAACAAAAATTGGAATAATCTGATTAATTACTTCTTCATTTGAAATGGCATTCAATTTCTCTTGAGATATTTCGTTCACAATCGCTTTTGAGTCTTTTTTTCCTAGTTTTAAAAAAGAGATACTTTTTTCATGATTAGGGTAATACTTTTCAAGCTTTTTCATTAAAATATCGGTCTTTATCTTTCTATAAAATATAATTGAATTATGGATTACTTGTGAATAATTTTCCAATAAGAGGTTTAGGATTTCCTGCATAAGCTTGTAATCAAAAACAGTATCTCCTGGAAATACCATATATATTTTATCGTCTTTAAATATCTGATTATTTGATGTAATGCTTAAAAAAGAATACAAAGGACCTAGTTTGTATCTAACACCAGAACTATGAATTAAAATATTTTCTTCTCTGTACAAATTTTTCATTTGAGGTGAGTTTACAAAATCTGCAACTTGTTCTCCTAAATGCCCCGTTACCACAAAAATTGGATCGAGCTTTAAATTTATTAAGTTTGAAATAATTAAAGAAAGAATGGGTTGATTATTTAAAGAATTAATTTTAACAAGTGGTTTTGGAATGTTTTTAGCTATAACTTTAGCACGTGTTCCTTCACCAGCACATAGAATGATACTTGTGATTGTTTCCTTTAATTTATTCTTGTGTGGTAACAATAGGATTTCCATCCATATCAATTATAATTGTATGTTCCTGTTGCGCGACAGGAGCTCCAGTTACTTCTATAAGTATAGGATAATGATCGATGATTTTTTTTCGAGTAAAAGTATCGATTATCCTTTGAATTTTGTTTTTCGGGATGATGTTATGTTTTTCTAATAATCGAGGTGAAAAAGGTAGATTTTTTGTTAAATCCTCTATTTTCTTCATATAGTTTATTTCTTCGTATGGTAAATTCTTTTTTACTCTTTTAGCAAATCGATAAATGTAAGATTTTTTACCGTTGGTGACCAAACCTTCACCAGAAGTTGCAAAAGGCTCGCAAGCGTAGGCGTCGCCCGGTTTAATAACTTCTTTATGACTTAAATCTTTTATATTAGGGACAAATGGACCAGCATGCAGGTTATATTGTTTTAATTCGTGGCCTCCAAGATTTTTAATTGGTCTTAATCCACGGTTGTGAATTTTATCTGCGATTACTTCACCTACTTCATATAACTTAGTTCCAGGTTTAAAAATTTCGATAGCCCCTTCAAGCGCCTCTTGGGCAGCATCTATATAATTTTGAAGCTTTGAATCTTTATCTATATTAAATGTGATTGCTGAATCTGCAATATATCCATTATAGTGAGAGCCTAGATCAATTTTTAACAGTCCTTTATTAGGAACCACAGTTGGATCGTCAACAGGAGGACTATAATGGGCAGCGAGCTCGTTTAGTGACATATTAATTGGAAATGATAATTCACACCCTTGATTTATTATTTCTTCTTCGCACTTATTCGCAATTTCTAAAAAGGGAGCTCCTGGTTTTATAAGCTTTTTAGCTAGTTTTTTAGCTACAATAACTGCTTTTCCAGCCCTTAAATAAGACTCAATCCATTCATCTGACATCGTTATTCAGAAATTTATGTTTGTAATATATTTAAGGTGTTAATCGTTCGGGTGTTCTAGGATACATCACAGCTTCTCGAATGTCATCCAGACCACAAATATATGTTATCCAACGAGCAATTCCTAATCCGAATCCTGCGTGAGGAGGCATTCCAAAATCATATGCAATAAGATGAGAATCAAAGGAAGAAGCATTCAAACCTTTGTTTTCTATAGCGTCCTCTAATTGTGATCTATTGTGAACTCGAGTGCCTCCAGATGTTAATTCGAGCCACCCCATTTGAAGATCAAACGATTCACTATACCTATCATCTTTTGATGGTTGAATATAAAACGGTTTTATTGACATTGGCCAATGAGTTATATAGTAATATCCAGTTAGGTCTTCTCCTAATGCTCTATACGCTTCTGTCGAAATATCTTCTCCCCATTCAATAGAAATTTTATATTTATTTTCGAGTAATTCAAGAATTTCATCGTACCTATAACGCGGTAGGGGTAATTCTGGAACGACTGTTTTATTTTCCATGGTAATAATTTTCAGAGCAGCCATTTTATTATTTCTAATATTCGTTATTACAATATGAACCAATTCCTCTAATGTTTTCAAAACATCATACATATCAACAAAGCTCATTTCTACATCTAAAGTATTAATCTCGCAGATATGTCTCTTTGTGTGACTTTTCTCCGCCCTGAAAGCAGGACCTATTTCAAATACTCGCTCATATACTCCACTTAATTGTTCTTTATACAATTGGGCAGATTGAACTAAGAATGCTTCTCTATCAAAATACATTATTGGAAATAGCTCAGTTCCACCTTCTGTAGCGGAACCTATTATTTTTGGCGTTGTAACTTCACTAAAATCTTGTTCGAGTAAAAAACTCCTAATCGATTTGAGAACTTCTCCACGAATCTCAAAAATTGCTTGATTTCTCAAAGATCTTAGATCTAAAGCCCTATTATTCAGCCTAAGATCAAGTTCTGATATTGTTTCTCCGGTCATATCAATAGGAAGTTTTTCCGGGGTTCTATTCAATATTTTTATTTCTGACGGTATTATTTCAATTCCACCTGGTGCCGTTTTAAATTCCTTAACTTTTCCCTTTATCATTAAGCAGTATTGATATCCTAGTTTAGTTTTTTCAAATAACTCATCGGATACGACTCCTTTTTTCAAAGTAATCTGCCGTTCTCCATATTTATCTTGCAAGCTTATGAACTTCAGACCGCCTAGATCTCGAAAATTTCTTACCCATCCACCTAAAAGCACCTCTTGATCCCGTAATTCGGGGGTAACATCGCGGGTATAATGAGTTTTCCTCCATCCATCTAATTCATCAAAAGACATAGTAACCTTCTAATTTCATGTTTTTATTTAAATTAAATGTGTAAAGGAAATTAAGAATAAATTTTTTGCCATCTTATAGTCGATCAATAATGCCGAATCTAAATTGGAAGGATAAAGATAAATTTAGAATATTAAACGCCAATAATTCTAAACTTGTTTATCCTTTCCATATAAAAGAATTGAATAGATACCCTTTAATTGACAATATTGGATCTCATAACGAAATAATTAAAAAAAAAATAAGAGAATATCAAAAAGGTGAAAAATCTTCCAGCGAATGGATAAATTGCTTAATTCAAGGCGAAAATAAAGATATTATGAAATCCTTGCTTCAGAATTTCTCGTCGAAAATCAATTTAATCTATATCGATCCACCATTTGCAACTGGTGGAGATTTTGAATCCAAAATGTTTATCGGAGAACAGGGTGCGTATGAGGTCAGGAAGGCTTATTCAGACTCTTGGAACGGAGGTATTGATGCTTATTGTGATTTTTTATATAAACGACTAATTCTAATGAAGGATTTGCTCGCGGAGGATGGAAGCATTTATGTGCATTTAGATTGGCATGTTTCCCATTATATAAAAATAATAATGGACGAAATATTTGGAAAAGAAAATTTTAAAAATGAAATAATCTGGGCGTATCCTGCAGCTTCAGCTAAAACAAGAAGATTCTTTATTCGATCTTTTGATACGATTTTATTTTATACGAAATCTAATGAATACACATTTAACGACGATCCTAATATTTATATGGAGTACTCTGACCGAGTTAAATTTGCCTTGAAAAAAGACGAGAAAGGAACTTATTATCATCGTGGAGGAAGTCATAACGGCAAAAAACTCTCGCAAAAAGTATACATATCAAATATGGGCATCTTTCCACGGGATGTTTGGACAGATTTACCTTATATCAGAGCAAACACTCCAGAATATCAAGCATTCTCCACGCAAAAGCCTGAGAGGTTGTTGAAGAGAATAATTCTTGCCTCTTCAAACAAAAAAGATATCGTAGCAGATTTTTTCTGTGGAACTGGTACGACTTTAGTTGTTGCGGAAAAACTTGGACGAAGATGGATTGGCTCAGACATAGGAAAGCACGCAATAAATATTTGTCGTAAAAGAATTCTTGATATTGGGAATAGCAATGATCTTCTAAATTGGGAACAAAAATATCAAGAAATTCCCCAACCATTTAGAATCTTAAGGATCAACAACGATCAACAAAAAATTGATATTGAAAAAGGATTATTAGTTAATAGCTTTCAAAATAACGCAAAAAACATCCAACTTCAGAAGGGTAAATTTGAGATAAAAATGACTAAAGATAAAAAGAGTGTAGTTATTGAATTAATTGCTTACTCCGTCCCCGATCCAAATATAATTAATGATGAGCTTAAAACTAAGATAACAACTTTTTCTGATTGGATCGATAGTTGGGCAATCGATTTTAATCGGCAAAACGATTATTTTTGCACGACTTGGATCTCATATAGAACACCAAAAAACCGTAAATTGAACTTAATGTCAGTTTCATATACCTATAACAAACAAAGTAACTATAAAATAGCTATAAAAGTTAATGACATTCTTGGAAATGAAACTATTCAAGAATACGAGATAGATATCGAGTAACTCTCTATTTTATAATCTCACGCAATAGTAAAGTTGCGTAAGAGCCCTTCTGTAGAGAAAACTCGATTTTTAATTTATATTTGTTCCGGAAAACATCGTCTTCCGAATATTCCAAAATTCTTAAGCCTAAAGGTTTAGCAATTATAGGCCGAAAAGAGCCCTTGAATTCGTATGTTTGCAACAATTTGGTGGCAAAAATATCTGTAGAAATTCCCTCACTATCCAGAATATCTAACACCATAGATTTAATGGTCGGAACCTCGTCTAAATTTGTATTATATCCGATTAACGGATAAACAATTTTAGCTCGATTTAAATCGTAAGCTTCTTGGAGGAATTTATCGTACAATCCGCCATAGTAATATTTGATATGAGTGATATTACCATTCTCGTCGTCTAAAATATTTAAAATATCCCCTTTAACAGGTTTAGTTAAAGAGATTCCCTTTTTATATCTCAATGATAGCATTTTATTAAACAAATAAGATTGAAATGAACTTATCAATAACTTAATAAGATACTTAGGTAAATGATTAACTGCTCCCTCGTAATCACCAGGGTTATCTATTAAATATTTAATCATCGCTCTCTCATAATTGAGACTTCTAGGAAACGCATCGTATGCTTTTTCAAAATTTCCTGTTTTTCTTAGATCATCCCTTACTTTGAAAGATTCAGGTAATTCTGATGAATAGGTTGTTACTACAAACTCGTCAAACGCTTTTTTAAATTTGTCTTCTAAAATAAATCTCCCTATTAGATGTGAATTCGGTCTAAAAGTCCCAAACCTTTGAAGCCCATAGTAGTTTGGAAATCCACGAGTACGCAATATTGTCAATAATTCTTCAATTTCTTTTTTTTTATTACCCTTGTGTTCGATGTTTCTAATAGTAATCTCAAAGTTGTTTCCCCAATTACTTCCTAACTTAACGGAATGTCTTGAAGGATTAATGTTTCTAATGAAAATATTGTGTAATTTTAATTTCTTTAGCTTTTCGATATAATTACCCTTAATTGAGGCTTGTTGAACGCTTATAGCTCGCTTATCTTTTAATCCTGCGTATTCAATAGCTTTAGGAGCTATTCCTAAAGCATCACTGATCACTCTTACCACTTCAAATGTGTCTTTATTGACTTTTATCAGGTTAAAAGTAGTATATTTGTCTTTATTTTCTATAGAATATTTAGGGGGAGTGTAATCTTCATTGATTTCCAGAACACGCCCTGTATAAGTGATCTCCTTAACGATAAAGTCTTTATAACGATTTTTAATAATTCCTTGAATACCGTTTATTCCTGAAGTGGAAAAAACTTCAATCCCTGCAATTTTTTCGACTTCTCTCTCGTTATTGTTATTGAATTTGTTTAAATTCTCTTCTTTTTTTTCCAATTTAATTAGCCTAAAGGTATTATATTATAGCAACTTTAAATCTCCAGTAACTTTATCTAAGGTTGCCGAGAGTGCAGGGCCTATTCCTAAAGCTGTGGTAGTACCTGGAGCTAGCTGGGTTAAACCAGCGTCCTTGATTAAAAAAAAGGGGATTTTAATCTTTTCTAATTTCGAGACAACCTCATTAAGTTCCTCCATACTACTTACTTTCAGAACTACCTTCTTTTGTCCCGTGTTTTTCCATTTTTTCCACACTTCCTTATTTTTTATCCTAACCAAATCGGCTGATGATAGCGAAGCATGGCACGACTGAGCACATTTTTTCCCCGTTCCCATCTTTAAATCTGTCCGTACTAAGATGACTTGTTTATATTCATCCATAATATATTAAACCTATTCGATAATAAGAAATTGAGAAATAAAATAATTGTTATTATTCAAATTCAACACGAATTGTTTTGCCAGTGAGTTCAAGAATTAACTCTTCGAGTTCTTTTTTGGTAAATAAGATTACCTCTATATCTTTTTTAGAAAGAACCCCTTTAAATTCAATATCTCCTGTAGCTAAAAATATCTCGTTTAACGAATTTAATTTGCTAGGAGCAATTAAGCTTTCTAAGGCGATTCTAGGATTTTTAGTTTGTTCGACTACGATTAATTCGTCTACCTCGTATGTTTCTTTTACCCAATTTACCAATTTTTGTGTGATTTTAATCTTATCTTTCTTTCCAACAACAAAAATAACCACATCTTCGAAATCGATTGCTTTAAAGAAAGAAATATTTTTTAGAAATCCAAATTTTTCTTCCTCTTCCAAAACAAGTAAATCCTTAGCTAAATCTAATTCAAATTGAGTTAGAACTCCCGTATCTAGTTTTTCCTGACAACTAGAACATAAAAATCCGGAATTTACACATGTTATGCACGCGGGAAGATTTTTCATTTAGCTTCTTATCCACTTATAACTCTATAATATCACAAGTAAGATTTCTTACAAGTCTATCCGCAGTTGTAGGGTCCGTCTTATACGTATAAAGCCGCTTTCTAGTCCTCAACTTTAACTTCACAACATCTTTTACTCTTTTAACCCGACAATGGACGGTAAACTCCGCCAATTCTAAAAATTTTTCCTCGTCAAATATCTCGCTCGGCAACTTTTTCAACTACATTCGAAATTAATATAACTCTAAATTAAAACTTAAAATTATTTATAAAATTTTAATTTTTACTTTATTTCTTAATCATATCTAATCCTATATCAAAAAATTTTTTAGCTTTCAAATGTTTTACAATTTATTCTTTAGTTGAAACTTGAGTATAAGCCTAATAAAATCGTTTCAAGAAGAATAGGATTTATTTGATTAGTAATTTGACCAAAATGGTTAACAGATAAAGGAGAGTATTGTATGCCAATTGATGACCCATATAAACGAAAAATTGCCAGACATCATTTACTAATGAAAACTGTATGTCGCAAATGCGGAGCTTTAAACCCACTAAAAGCAAAAAAGTGTCGTAGATGCAGATCTAAAGATTTACGCCTAAAGAAAAGAGAACTACAAAAATAAAGAAATTTTTACATTTACTTCTTATTAAAATTGATGTAAACAGGGTTTTACCGACCCTAACTTAGATTGAATTCCCGTTTTTTGAAGGATTTATCTTCTATTCGCAATTATTAATCATGTTATTGTACTGTTTGAAAAGTAAATTCAGAGTCTGATTTCAATGAAAATTCCTTTGAAAAATAATAATTTTAGACTTGTTGGGATACCTCATAATCAAGATAATGACGATTTATGATATTTTTTAAGTTGTTTGGTATAAACATTATTTGAGAGAAATTTAAAATATTGAATCGAAATCTCTATGAAAATATTTTTACTTTATCTTCATCCTTCACCTTTTCTCACACATTTTATAATAAATTTTTTCTGTGTATATATAGGAAATTTAAAAATATAGTACTTTTCTGTACTAAAGCAGGAAAAAGTGAACCTAAATTATTTGAAGGGATAGCTAAATTATATGTGAAAGAACCAATATCTACCTCAGAAATCAAAAACAAATTTGAAAAGAATAGTATTTAAAAAGTAAAAAAAAGTAATTTAAAATTAGGGTACTTCATTATGGTTTTTCTTAATTATTAGAGATATAAACAAGATAATAAATATCATCAGTAAGCACACAAGATATCCTGGAATAGAAGCACCTCCGTTTCCATCTTCCTGAGAAGGAATTTCAACTAAAATTTTAATACAATTTGAAACTGTATCTCCATTATCATTGTGCGCCACCACGATAAAGTAGTACGTTCCATCCGAATAGTTGCTTAACATTAATGATAATTCAGTGATTTCATCCGCTAAAAGGGTTAAACTCCCATTAATCTCCGTAATATAGCTAGAATGACGATAGACAGAGTAATTATCTGCGCTAGCGGAACTAGTCCATGTGAGAGTAAATGCTCCGTCAGTATCTGGAGTTTCTGCATTGTAAGAAAGTGTGAAATCTCCTGGCGTTAAGCTCACTAAAACAGTTATACAATTTGAGAGTGTATCTCCATAATCATTGTGCGCCACTACGATAAAGTAGTATGTTCCATCTGAATAGTCGCTTAACATTAATGATAATTCGGTGATTTCATCCGCTAAAAGGGCTAAACTCCCATTAATCTCCGTAATATAGCTAGAATGACGATAGACAGAGTAATTATCTGCGCTAGCGGAACTAGTCCACGTGAGAGTAAATGTTCCATCAGTATCAGGGGTTTCTGCATCGCAAGAAAGCATAAATGATCCTGGGATAGCAAGACCCCCATCTGTAATAATCCAATTAAAATTAGTAATGAGAGATTGTCTTGCATCCACCGCAGCAAGGCTGTATGTTGAATTTCCTCCATGAAAATTTACGTTGCTTTGCAAAGATAGTTGCGACCAACCTAATAATAAATTGTCATAATTAGGTGTTGATAATGTAACACCATAGAACATCTGATACATGGATCTCACGCTCGAGACATCCCAACTACCGATGGGCTGGTTGAATGAAGATGTCCCCAAGAACATATACGCCATTTCTGTGACATTCGAAACATCCCAGCCGCCGATGGGTTGATTGAATGAAGAAGCATTGTAGAACATACCATATATGTCTGTGACGCTCGAGACATCCCAACTGCCGATGG
>Ga0114921_10001374_pt1 | contig 11192 bp, 7 predicted proteins | sample BentaG_FD_87016 | JGI IMG/M metagenome (GOLD analysis project Ga0114921, IMG submission 87016) | Deep subsurface microbial communities from South Atlantic Ocean to uncover new lineages of life (NeLLi) - Benguela_00093 metaG | ecosystem: Environmental > Aquatic > Marine > Oceanic > Sediment ...
ATCGAACCCGCGTAGCTAGTTTGGAAGACTAGGGCTCTACCATTGAGCTACGCCCGCATTCACAGCTGACCGAGAACCCTACGTCGCGCCGGACCTCAAATCCAATTGCGCCGTGCGGCTACTCTGCGGGGCGAGCCACTACGGCGAAGGTCGCTGTGATGGTGCCGCCGCAGGGCCGTAGGATCGCGTAATTAGTGGTGCGCGCGTGCGCGAGGAACAGCTAGCCACGGGGTGTAGCGCAGCTTGGTAGCGCATCCGCTTTGGGAGCGGAAGGCCGCAGGTTCAAATCCTGTCACCCCGACCAGCGCAGCGCGCCCCAGACCGACTGAGGACGACACCGAGGAGTCACCTGTGAAGAGCACTGTCGAGCAGTTGAGCCCCACCCGGGTTCGCATCAACGTGGAGGTGCCTTTCACCGAGCTCAAGCCGGACTTCGACCGCGCCTACCAACAGCTCGCGCAGCAGGTGCGGCTGCCCGGATTCCGGCCCGGCAAAGCCCCGGCGAAACTGCTCGAAGCGCGCATCGGCCGCGGCGCTGTGCTCGAACAGGTGGTCAACGATGCGTTGCCCAGCCGCTACAGCGAGGCTGTGACGAGCTCGGAGATGAGCCCGCTGGGCCAGCCGGAGATCGAGATCACCAAGATCGAGGACGGCGAGGAACTGGTGTTCACCGCTGAAGTCGATGTCCGTCCCGAGATCACGCTGCCCAACGTGAGTGCCCTGGCGATCACAGTGGATCCGGTCGAGGTCAGCGACGACGACGTCGATGCCGAGCTGCAGTCGCTGCGGGCCCGCTTCGGAACACTCACCGGAGTCGACCGGCCCGCGGCCAAAGGCGATTTCGTCTCCATCGACCTGTCGGCATCCGTCGACGGCGAGGACGTCGCCGAGGCGTCGACCACCGGCCTGTCACACGAGATCGGCTCGGGCCAATTGATCGAAGGCCTCGACGACGCGCTCGTCGGGCTCTCAGCCGGCGAGACCCGGGTATTCCCCACCACGCTGACAGCCGGTGCGCACGCCGGGCAAGAGGTCCAGGTCACGGTGACCGTCGATTCGGTCAAGGAGCGCGAACTTCCCGGGCCCGATGACGAATTCGCTCAACTGGCAAGTGAATTCGACACCATTGACGAGCTGCGGGCCAGCCTCGTCGACCAGGTGCGCCGGGCCAAAGGAGTCCAGCAGGCCGAGAGTATCCGCGACTCCACACTGGACACCCTGCTTGAGCAGGTCGAGATTCCGCTGCCGGAGGTCATCGTGGCGGCCCAGGTCGACGACACGCTGCGCACCGCTTTGCAGCAGCATGACAATGACGAGGGTCGGTTCGCCGAGTCGCTTGCAGAACACGGCAGTTCACGGGAGGAGTTCGACAAAGATGCCCGCGACGGCGCTGAAACGGCCGTCAAGACGCAGCTGCTGATGGACGCTCTGGCCGACGACTTGGACATCCAGGTCGGCCAGAACGACCTCACCGAGCGGCTGGTGCTGATGTCGCGCCAGTACGGCATGGAGCCGCAGCAGTTGCTGTCCCTACTGCAGGAGAACAACCAGCTGCCGGCCGTTTTCGCCGATGTGCGCCGTGGTATGACGATCGCCGCTGTGGTCGAGGCGGCCAGCGTCACCGACACCGACGACAACATGATTGACACGACCGAGTTCTTCGGCAGGTCCCAGAATGGGGAAGATGCGACGGAAGCCGTCGCTGAGGCGGCCGTCGCTCACGGGGATGACGCGGTCGGGGCCGACGAATCCGCGCCGGCCGGCGACGACACGCAGTGACGCTGTAAGCGAACGCGCGCGCTTCGGGGAGTGCGCGTTGTCTGCGGTTGGTTAGTGTCGTTGAGGACGAACTCGAGAAAGCAGGTATCCCACTGTGAGCGGTGTGACTGACATGCGTTCCCCCGCGTCGGGGCTCAACCTTGTCGACTCGGTCTATGAGCGCTTGCTGTCCGAGCGCATCATCTTCCTGGGGTCGCAGGTGGACGACGACATCGCGAACCGGTTGTGCGCGCAGATTCTGCTGCTGGCCGCAGAGGACCCGACGAAGGACATTTCCCTCTACATCAACTCGCCGGGTGGCTCGATCAGCTCCGGGATGGCGATCTACGACACCATGGTGCTGGCGCCATGCGACGTTGCCACCTACGCGATGGGCATGGCGGCGTCGATGGGTGAGTTCCTGCTGGCGGCGGGCACCAAGGGCAAGCGCTACGCGCTGCCGCACGCGAGAATCCTCATGCACCAGCCGCTGGGTGGAGTCACCGGTAGCGCGGCGGACATCGCGATCCAGGCCGAACAGTTCGCCGTCATCAAGAAGGAGATGTTCCGGCTCAACGCGGAGTTCACCGGCCAGCCGATCGAGCGCATCGAAGCCGACTCCGACCGCGACCGCTGGTTCACCGCCCCCGAAGCCCTTGAGTACGGCTTCGTCGACCACATCATCAGCCGCGCAGACTTCAACGGAGCAGCATCATGAGCGATCAGACCGATCCCCGGATCCAGCCGCAGGCCCGCTACATCCTGCCGTCGTTCATCGAACACTCCAGTTTCGGCGTCAAGGAGTCGAACCCGTACAACAAGCTGTTCGAGGAACGCATCATCTTCCTTGGCGTGCAGGTCGACGATGCCTCGGCGAATGACGTCATGGCCCAGCTGCTGGTGCTGGAGTCGCTGGATCCCGACCGCGACATCACCATGTACATCAACTCGCCCGGCGGCTCGTTCACCTCGCTGATGGCGATCTACGACACCATGCAGTACGTGCGGGCCGACATCCAGACGGTGTGCCTGGGTCAGGCTTCCTCGGCTGCGGCGGTGCTGCTGGCGGCGGGTAGTCCGGGCAAACGGCTGGCGCTGCCCAACGCCCGGGTGCTGATCCATCAGCCATCGTTGGCCGGTGTGATTCAGGGCCAGTTCTCCGACCTGGAGATCCAGGCCGCGGAGATCGAGCGGATGCGCACGCTGATGGAGGTCACGCTGGCCCGGCACACCGGCAAGGACCCTGAAGTGGTCCGCAAGGACACCGATCGGGACAAAATCCTGACCGCCGCAGATGCCAAGGAATATGGGATCATCGACACGGTGCTCGAGTACCGGAAGCTCTCTGCGCAGCCGGCGTGATTCGGCGCAGCCGGACGTCGCAGCCCGACATCGCAGTCTGATTTCGAGGGCGACACGCCAGCGACACGGTGGCGCGTCCGACCGGCAACGAGCCCAGTCAGGCGATATGTTCACCCGACAGGCACGAATACCACCGACGCGATTCGGCTTTATCGGTCGCACCGCGCCGGAGCAAGCGGGTAGCGTCGGGAATACACACCCGGAGGCACACCCGGGACGGTCTCGACCGAACGCGAAACAGGAAGTAGGCTCCCACCACCATGGCGCGCATCGGAGACGGCGGCGACCTGCTGAAGTGCTCGTTTTGTGGGAAGAGCCAGAAGCAGGTCAAGAAACTTATCGCGGGTCCCGGCGTGTACATCTGCGACGAGTGCATCGACCTGTGCAACGAGATCATCGAGGAAGAACTTGCCGACGCCGACGACGTCAAACTCGATGAGCTGCCCAAGCCGGCCGAGATTCGTGAGTTCCTTGAGGGCTACGTCATCGGGCAGGACACCGCCAAACGCACCCTGGCCGTCGCCGTCTACAACCACTACAAGCGTGTCCAGGCCAGTGAGAAGTCCCGCGACTCGCGAGCCGAGGTCGTCGAACTGGCCAAGTCGAACATCCTGATGCTGGGGCCGACCGGCTGCGGCAAGACTTACCTGGCCCAGACGCTGGCTAAGATGCTTAACGTGCCCTTCGCGATCGCCGACGCCACGGCGCTGACCGAGGCCGGCTACGTCGGCGAGGATGTGGAGAACATCCTGCTCAAGCTGATCCAGGCAGCCGACTATGACGTGAAGCGGGCCGAGACGGGGATCATCTACATCGACGAGGTCGACAAGATTGCCCGGAAGAGCGAGAACCCGTCCATCACCCGCGATGTCTCCGGCGAGGGTGTGCAACAGGCGCTGTTGAAGATCCTCGAAGGCACCCAGGCCTCGGTACCCCCGCAGGGTGGGCGCAAGCACCCGCACCAGGAGTTCATCCAGATCGACACCACGAACGTGTTGTTCATCGTGGCGGGTGCGTTCGCCGGTCTGGAAAGGATCGTTTCCGATCGAGCAGGCAAGCGCGGACTGGGCTTCGGTGCCGAAGTGCACTCCAAGGCCGAGGTCGACACCCAGGACCACTTCGCCGAGGTCATGCCCGAGGACCTGATCAAGTTCGGGCTGATCCCCGAGTTCATCGGCCGGCTGCCGGTAGTGGCCTCGGTGACCAATCTGGACATGGATTCACTGGTCAAGATTCTGTCCGAGCCGAAGAACGCGCTGGTCAAGCAGTACACCCGGTTGTTCGATATGGACAACGTCGAACTTGAATTCACCGACGACTCGCTGGAGGCCATCGCCGATCAGGCGATTCACCGTGGCACCGGTGCACGTGGGCTGCGCGCCATCATGGAAGAAGTGCTGTTGCCGGTGATGTACGACATCCCCAGCCGCGACGACGTCGCCAAGGTAGTGGTGACCAAGGAAACCGTGCAGGACAACGTGCTGCCGACGATCGTGCCGCGCAAGCCGGCGCGCGCCGAGCGCCGCGAGAAGTCCGCATAGTTCTTTCGCCCGGACGTTGGGCCTTCGCGCTAGCGGGCTAGCGGCTGATCCGGTCGGGTCGGCTGTAGACGTTCATCGATTCTCCGCGGAGGAATGCCACCAGCGTGAGGCCGGCCTGGCTGGCGAGATCGACCGCGAGCGACGACGGAGCCGATACCGCGGCGAGCACGGGAATGCCTGCCATGATGGCCTTCTGGGTCAACTCGAACGAGGCGCGCCCGCTGACGAGCAACACGGTCCCGGTGAGCGGAACCCGCTCGCTTTCCACCGCCCAGCCGATCACCTTGTCGACCGCATTGTGCCGCCCGATGTCCTCCCGAACGACGCGCATGGCGCCGTCGGCGTCCAACAGCGCCGCGCCATGCAGCCCGCCGGTGCTGGCGAACACCCTTTGCGCACCGCGCAGTTGGTCGGGCATGGCGGAGAGGACCTCGGCCGCGACCACGGTCGGGTCATCACCGGGGGAGTGACGGCTGATGGTTCGCACCGCGTCGATCGACCCCTTGCCGCACACCCCGCACGACGAGGCGGTGTAGAAGTTGCGGGTCACGTCTGCCTCGGGCATCGGCACGCCGGGTGCGAGGGTCACGTCGAGGACGTTGTAGCTGTTGACGGCGTCTTCACCGACGCCGCGGCAGTACTCGACCCTGGCGATGTCGTCGCGTTGGCCGATGACGCCCTCTGTCAGCAGAAAGCCTTGAGTCAGCTCGACATCCGAGCCCGGGGTCCGCATCGTGACGGTGACCGCGTTGCCGTTGACCCGAATCTCCAGCGGCTCCTCGACGACCAGCGTCTCCGGTCGCTGCTTCGTGTGGTTGGCGGTCAGATGGCTGGCCCGGCGGCGCGTTGTCACCCGGCCCATGCGGTGCCACTTCCCGTGTCGCTTCGCTGTGCCCCCGGCCCGCCGACTTCCAGCCTGATCACCACAGCTTTCGACACCGGTGTGTTCGACTTGGCTGCAACGTGGTCCAACGGGACCAGTGGGTTGGTCTCCGGGTAGTAGGCCGCGGCGTTGCCGACCGGTGTCGAATACGGCACCACCAGAAAGTCCTTCGCGCGCCGTTCCTGCAGCCGGCCGTCGGCGTCAGTGAACTCTGAGACGAGGTCCACTCGGTCGCCGGCATTCAATCCGAAGGTCGCGATGTCCTCCGGGTTGACGAACACCACCCGTCTGCCGCCCTTCACGCCGCGGTAGCGGTCGTCGAGGCCGTAGATCGTGGTGTTGTACTGGTCGTGGCTGCGCACCGTCTGCAGCACCAGCCTGCCCGGCGGGACCGGCTCCCACTGCAGCGGGTTGCACGAGAAGTTCGCTTTTCCCGTGCTGGTGGGGAATTCTCGCGAGTCGCGCGGCGGGTGCGGCAGCTGGAAGCCGTCGGGGCGACGCACCTTGACGTTGTAGTTCTCGCATCCGGGAACTACCGCGGCGATGGCGTCGCGAACGCGGTCGTAGTCGTCGGCGAACTCCGCCCACTGCACCGGATGGCCGGGTCCGAGCAAGGCGCGCGCGAGCTGGCACACGATGGCGACCTCGCTGCGCACCTGATCGCCGGGCGGCTGTAGCCGGCCGCGCGACAGGTGGACCATCGACATCGAATCCTCCACTGACACCAGCTGTTTGCCGCCGGCCTGGATGTCCTTGTCGGTGCGGCCCAACGTCGGCAGGATCAGGGCCGTCCGGCCGTGCACGACGTGGCTGCGGTTGAGTTTGGTCGAGATCTGCACCGTCAGTGCGCAGCTGCGCAACGCCGCCTCTGTGACCGGGGTGTCGGGGGTGGCGGAGACAAAGTTACCGCCCATCCCGACGAATACCGAGGCGCGCCCGTCGCGCAGGGCACGGATCGCGTCCACGGTGTCATAGCCGGGTTTGCGCGGGCTGACGATGCCGAACTCGCGGTCCAGGCCCGCGAGGAAGGGTTCTCCCATCTGCTCCCAGATGCCCATCGTCCGGTCGCCCTGGACGTTGGAGTGGCCGCGCACCGGGCATACTCCGGCGCCGGGTTTGCCGATCATTCCGCGCATCAGCAGCAGGTTGGTCGCCTCGCCGATGGTGGCGACCGCGTGCCGGTGCTGGGTGAGCCCCATCGCCCAGCAGAAGATGGTGCGCCGGGACTCGGCCAGCATGGCGGCGACCCGGTCCAACTGGGCCCGGTCGATGCCGGTGGCGTCGACGACGGTGTCGAGATCGACGGTGCGGGTCCGTCGGCGGTAGTCGTCGAACCCGGCGCAGTGGGCGGCGACGAAGTCGCTATCGACGATGCTGCCCGGGGTGCGGTCTTCGGCTTCCAGCAGGAGTCGGCCCAGTCCGGCGAAGAGCGCCATGTCGCCGCCGATGCGTATCTGGACGAACTCGTCGGCGATGGCGACACCGTGGCCGGTGACCCCGTGCACCCGCTGGGGATCTTTGAACCGCAGTAGCCCGGCCTCCGGGAGCGGATTGACCGCAATGATCTTGGCGCCGTTGGCCTTGGCCTTCTCCAGGATTGACAACATGCGGGGATGGTTGGTCCCCGGATTCTGTCCGGCGATCAGGATGAGGTCAGCGTGCTCCAGGTCGGGGACGGACACCGAGCCCTTACCGACGCCGATGGCCTCGGTCAGGGCCGTGCCCGACGACTCGTGGCACATGTTCGAACAATCCGGCAGGTTGTTGGTGCCGAAGCTGCGTACGAGCAGCTGATAGAGGAAGGCGGCCTCGTTGCTGGTGCGCCCTGAGGTGTAGAAGATCGCTTCGTCGGGGCTGGCGAGCGCATTCAGATGGTCGGCGATCAAGCGGTAGGCGTCGTCCCAGCTGATCGGGCGGTAGTGGCTACCAGCAGCGTCGGAACGGCTGTGTAGCACCATCGGCTGGGTGATCCGGCCCTGCTGGCTCAGCCAGTACTCGGGACGCGCTTGTAGGTCTTCGATCGAGTGCCGGGCGAAGAACTCCGGTGTCACCGTTCGCTTGGTGGCCTCTTCGGCCACGGCCTTGGCGCCGTTCTCACAGAACTCGGCGAGCTTGCGGCCGCCCGGCTCCTCCGGCCAGGCGCATCCCGGGCAGTCGAAGCCGTGCCGCTGGTTCAGCCGGGCCAGCGCCGCGGCGGTGCGCGCCGGCCCCATCTGCTCAAGCCCCCGTTGCAGGGCCACCAGCACGCCCTTCACCCCGGCAGCCTCCCGCTCGGCACCGGTGATGACGACCGCGTGCTCGTCGAATTCGGTGGCTATATCTTGGCCGGCGGAATCTTGGCCGGCGGAGTCTTGCCCGGCGAACCGGCCGCGGCGACGGCGAATGCCCATGGGCTCAATACTGGTCGTTCGCGCCTCCCGGTGCCAGACCTGCCACAGCGTCCCCGGTGCGATTTCGAAGTCATCGGATCTCGTTGCGGGCTTGCGGCCAAGCCGTTGCTTGAGTGAGCGCCTGCGGCCGAGTGTGAATCCAGCGACGCAGCGCCGGCTTGGGTTGCCTGGCCGGTCGCGCGGCCCGGGGAGCAGCGGGTTAGTGCTGGCTAATGTTACTGGTGCGTATTACCTTTCTTAGATTTCGTAGGCCAGCAACAGTGACGAAAACCACATTTCTTCCTTCGAAGCGATTTTAATTCCCCGTTGACCTGCTGGTATCCCATGACCCAAACTGCGCACCCACGGCGCGTAGCGTCGATACATAGCTAAGAGCAGTGCAATAATCAGTACCACGAGTGACATCAAACTCTGGTGAGCCATCTACTCTCCACGGCGGCCTTCCCGGAGAGCGGCAATGAAAGGCGGGGACGTGGGTCCGAACGGCAACGGAGCCAGGTCAGATACTTCGGCAGCCAGGCGCAAGCTGGAAAAAGTCATCATTCGTTTCGCGGGGGATTCCGGCGATGGCATGCAGCTCACCGGCGACCGGTTCACCTCGGAGGCGGCGCTGTTCGGCAACGACCTGGCCACCCAGCCGAACTATCCCGCCGAGATCCGTGCTCCACAGGGCACCCTGCCCGGAGTCTCGTCCTTCCAGATCCAGATCGCCGATTACGATATCCTCACCGCCGGAGACCGGCCCGACGTCCTCGTCGCCATGAACCCGGCGGCCCTGAAGGCCAATGTCGAGGAGTTGCCGCGCGGCGGGCTGGTGATCGCGAATTCCGACGAGTTCACCAAACGCAATTTGGCGAAGGTCGGGTATGAGGCCAACCCGCTGGACACCGACGAGCTGTCGGAATACGTGGTGCAGTCCGTCCCGATGACCTCGTTGACGTTGGGCGCCGTCGCGTCCATCGGTGCGTCGAAGAAGGACGGCCAGCGCGCAAAGAACATGTTCGCGCTCGGGCTGCTGTCCTGGATGTACGGCCGGCCCATCGAGACCAGCGAAACCTTCATCCGCGAGAAGTTCGCACGCAAGCCCGACATCGCCGAGGCCAACGTGCTGGCGTTGAAGGCGGGCTGGAACTACGGCGAAACCACCGAGGCGTTCGGCACCACCTACGAGGTGGCCCCGGCGAAGTTGCAGCCTGGCGAGTATCGACAGATTTCCGGCAACACCGCTTTGTCCTACGGGATCGTGGTCGCCGGTCAGTTGGCCGGCATCCAGGTCGTGCTCGGCAGCTACCCGATCACGCCGGCTTCCGACATTCTGCACGAGCTGAGCAAGCACAAGAACTTCAACGTCATCACCTTCCAGGCCGAGGATGAGATCGCCGGCATCGGCGCCGCGCTGGGCGCGTCCTACGGCGGCGCGCTGGGCGTCACGAGCACGTCGGGACCCGGCCTATCACTCAAGGCCGAGGCGATCGGCCTCGGTGTGATGACCGAACTGCCGCTGTTGGTCATCGACGTCCAGCGGGGCGGTCCGTCAACCGGGCTGCCGACCAAGACCGAACAGGCCGACCTGATGCAGGCGCTCTACGGGCGCAACGGTGAGTCGCCGGTCGCGGTGTTGGCCCCCCGGTCGCCGTCCGACTGCTTCGAGACTGCGCTGGAGGCTGTGCGCATCGCGATCAACTACCACACCCCGGTAATTCTGCTGTCTGACGGCGCCATCGCCAATGGCTCCGAGCCGTGGCGAATCCCGGACGTCAGCACCTTTGAGCCAATCGAGCACACCTTCGCCAAAGCCGGCCAGCCCTATCAGCCCTACGCTCGCGACCCGGAAACCTTGGCCCGTCAGTTCGCCGTCCCCGGCACCCCGGGTTTGGAGCACCGAATCGGCGGGCTGGAAGCGGCCAACGGCTCGGGCGATATCTCCTACGACCCCACCAACCACGATCTGATGGTGCGGGTGCGGCAGAGCAAGATTGACGGCATCAGCGTCCCGGATCAGGAGGTCGACGACCCATCCGGCTACGCCGAACTGCTGATCGTCGGGTGGGGCAGCTCCTATGGGCCGATCGGAGAAGCTTGTCGGCAGGCGCGGCGCAAAGGCGTCAAGGTTGCCCATGCCCACCTGCGGCACCTCAATCCCTTCCCGGCGAATCTGGGTGATGTGTTGCGCAGCTACCCGAAGGTGGTGGCTCCGGAGATGAACCTGGGCCAGCTGGCGCTGCTGTTGCGGGGTAAATACCTGGTCGACGTGCAATCGGTGACCAAGGTTCAGGGAATCTCGTTCCTGGCCGACGAGGTGGGGCGCGTTATCCGCGCCGCGCTGGCCGGGACACTAGCCGAAGTTGAGCAAGACAAGACGATGGTCGCCAGATTGGCAGTGGCCACGGTCGGGGCAGGAGCTGACGGATGACTCGCGTCGGCGACGATGCAGAGCGAAGCGATGAGGAGGAGCGGCGCTTATGACCGACGTGATCGGCCATGATCTGGGATTGACCGGCATCACCGGTGTGCCCACCACGGACCAGCCGCAGAAGGCTAAGGATTTCGCCAGCAACCAGGAGAACCGCTGGTGCCCCGGCTGCGGCGACTACGTCATCCTCAACACCATTCGCAACTTCCTGCCCGAACTGGGGCTGCGTCGCGAAAATATCGCCTTCATCAGCGGCATCGGCTGCTCAAGCAGGTTCCCTTACTACCTGGAAACCTACGGGATGCACTCGATCCACGGCCGTGCGCCGGCCATCGCGACCGGACTGACCGTTGCCCGTCCGGACCTTTCGGTGTGGGTAGTCACCGGTGACGGAGACGCGTTGTCGATCGGCGGCAACCACCTGATCCACGCGCTGCGTCGCAACATCAATGTGACGATCCTGCTGTTCAACAACAGGATCTACGGGCTGACCAAAGGCCAGTATTCGCCGACGTCGGAGATCGGCAAGGTCACCAAGTCGACGCCGGTCGGCTCGCTGGATCATCCCTTCAACCCGGTTTCGCTGGCGCTTGGCGCCGAGGCGAGCTTCGTGGGTCGCGCGCTGGACTCCGACCGCAAGGGCCTGACCGAGGTGCTGCGGGCCGCGGCCGCCCATCGCGGGTCCGCGCTGGTCGAGATCCTGCAGGACTGCCCGATCTTCAACGACGGTTCGTTTGACGGGCTGCGCAAGGAAGGCGCCGAGGAACGGGTGATCAACGTTCGCCAAGGCGAGCCGATCACGTTTGGCTCCAACGGCGAATACTGCGTGGTGAAGGCCGGTTTCG
>Ga0114921_10001375_pt1 | contig 11188 bp, 11 predicted proteins | sample BentaG_FD_87016 | JGI IMG/M metagenome (GOLD analysis project Ga0114921, IMG submission 87016) | Deep subsurface microbial communities from South Atlantic Ocean to uncover new lineages of life (NeLLi) - Benguela_00093 metaG | ecosystem: Environmental > Aquatic > Marine > Oceanic > Sediment ...
GTTGTGGCCCTGGAGATCGTGGGTTCAAATCCCACCGTTCACCCTTGCGCCTATAGCTCAGCGGACAAGAGCACCGGTCTTCGGAACCGGGGGTCGTGGGTTCAAATCCCTCTAGGCGCGCCATGAATCCTCCTCTTTGATCATACTGCATCACGTTTGCTGTATATGCCTCAATTGGGTAGCATTTATTATATTAAGGAGGCCAATATGAATAAAGCAACTATTATGACTGACTCTATTGCTGCCATAGTGCATACTAATGTCCCGGAGCAGGCTGAACAGCTAAGAAAAATAGTTGTATCCCGGTGCCAGTGTGCTGAACTTTATGTTGCTGAAGCTCTAGGAGCCACAGCAGCAAAAAACGGACGAGGGCTCATTCACCTTGGATTCTACGGCGGTGACTGATTAAGTTAGCACTCTTTGCAAGCTATATTGAGAGGTTTCCACCGGATTTGAAATAACTTCCCCTGTTTACTCAAAGTCCGTAGCTATCCCGGTAATACACCAGCAGGTATAGCTCCCTGAGCAAGTCGGATTCGTTGTGTCGTATAATTTGCTGCAAGTAATCCTTATTCTCCGTTTCAAGGAATCGTCCCCATAATAAGGGAATATCCTTGCCGCTTATGACTGGTTCATTAAAGTAATGCTCTGCGTGGCTGAACAGTTCATCCAGCTTGGGCCACTTAAGATTAAGCGCTTCTGCCTTTTCCCTCCAGGGCTGGAATAAGTCTATTCCCTCTATATTTATTCCTTTAGCTTTAAGGAATCTCTTCTCGAAAGAAGAGTTATAAGCATAAAATGGTTTGGGTAGTTTGCCAACCAGCTTGCTAATCTGAGCGATAAAAGGCCTCTCTTCCTTTGAGGTTCGGCATATTATCTCAATACGGCTTCCCTGGATATAGCCAAAAAGCACTATCTCATCATGAATTTCGTCAAGCCCAGTAGTCTCTATGTCAACTAATGTTCCCTGTGGGATGCTCACCATTAACTGCCGACTGTATGAGGTGGCCATGTTCTTCATCCTCCTTTGCCTTCTGCAAAGTATTATACAAGTCAGACTACACTAAGGATAGTGCAATAGGCTAAAATTAGTGTTAAGCGATTTGCTATGTGGTTTCAAGATACAGGTAAGGTTCTAATTTTAGTCGGGGTTTTCTTTGGTTTTTTGGCTTGCTGCTGGTCTTCTGGCAGCGGATTTCCTTCTTGGGAAAGTTAGCCGGCGATATATCACTGCAAAGGGGAAATTTTCAATTTTTCTTTCCTATAATAACTTGCCCCTTGATTAGCATCTTGCTCACTATTATTGTGAACTTAGTAATCCACCTATTCAGGTGAAATCAAGCAAGCTCGGTAGCTTCTAATAATTCAAGGGTATGCTTCCATCCCATAGGCATAAAATGAACTCCCTGGCAAAGACTCTTTATGCCCTTAATTAATTCAACGCTAATTTGGATACTTGTTTTAACTCGTTCCTCCTTTTTTGCTTCTGCCATCATTTTGATATATTTCTCAGGAACAGAAATCCCGGCAATATGCTCATTCATATATTTAGCCATTCCAGCAGACTTTAATGGTATTATTCCTCCTAATACTGGAACCTTGAATTTCTCAGCTTCCTTCATAAATTTCTCAAATATTTCTAAATCGTAGATAGCTTGGGTTTGAAAAAATTTTGCTCCTGCTCTAATCTTTTTTTCCATCTTAATCAGCTGTAATTCCACTGGGTCATATCCAGGATTCACCACTGCTCCAAGGCAAAACTCGGGCTTCCCATCTAGTTCATTTCCCTTCATATCTTTACCTTCCATTAAAGTGGAGGCAACTTTTAAGAGACTTACAGAATCTAAATCAAATACTGGCTTTGCCTCTGGATGGTCACCCAATGTCATGTAGTCTCCAGTTAAGACCAAAACGTTTCTTATACCTAAGACATAGGCACTTAAGAGGTCTGATTGAAGGGCAATTCCATTTCTATCCCTGCAAGTTACCTGAAAAATTGGCTCTAAACCCCTTTGTGCTAAAAAATGACAAACCGGCAAAGAACCAAGCCTCATTACTGAACTTTGCATATCAGTGACATTAAATCCATCCACTTTCCCTCTTAAAGGTTCAGCCTCCTCTTCTAAAACCTCAGCAATATTTACTCCCTTTATAGGTGCTACTTCGCAAGTAATAAGAAATTTCCCGCTTTTTAGTTTTTCAGAAAAATTCATTTCACCCCCTCCTTCTGAGAAAGGTATTCTGTAATATTCTTGCTATAATCCCGCGGCGACAAAATTTTCGTTAACGTGTCCAATTTACCTAATTTTTCTAATCTCTTGTAAATCAAAACCCAGGCACAATCAGCTTCTGGGTCCACCTCGCACTTCCCATTCTTAGCTCCACCGCAAGGACCATTTAACAATCCTTTAGGGCAATTTGTAATAGGACAAATCCCGGCAGTGTAGTTTAAATAGCACTGACCACACTGATCACAATTAAAATTTCGAGCACTAAGCCCTTGAAAACCATTCAAATAAAGGGTATCGCAGCCTGTATAAACAAGTTTACCTTCCAATAATGCAGAGACAACCTGAGTTCCTACACCACAGGAAAAGACTAAAACTAGCTCTGCACCCTCTATTTCTTTGGAATATTCTCCAATATATGCTTTGACAAATTCCCTGTTACACAAATAATCCAAGGTGGCTCTTCCCGTAATTTCCTCTTTCAAGCCATCTACAAATTTAGCTACTTCCTCTTTAGGGAAATAAAGCTCTTTGCAGCCAAGACATCCAAAGATAAAAAGTCTTTTTCCGGAGATTTTTGCCAGTACCTCCTCCTCAGGCTTTAATTGAGTTACGAGCATATTTCTTCTCCTGTTTAATAAAACCTAAAATAGAAATCTTTGAGGAACAAATAACCTCGCAGCACCCACACTCTATACAATTTTCCACTTTGAATTTAACTGCTTTTTCCAATTCACCCCTTTTACCATAAAAAGCATAGTAAAAAGGATATAAACTCATAGGGCAGGCTTCTACACAACGACCGCATCTTATACAATCCCTTTCTTCAGAAACTTCCACAATATGCTTCTCTAAAATAGTAAGACCAGTCATTCCCTTAATTACACCTGAGCCCAAGCTTAATTGAGGGATTCCCATTATTGGACCACCCACTTTTAATTCATATTTATTCGGAAGTTCTTCCTCTCCTATACAATAGCGGACGATATCCTTAAATAAGGTGCCCAGCTTAACAAGATAATTTCCTGGTTTGCTTAAACTTTCTCCAGAGACAGTCATAGCTCTTTGAATTAAGGGAATACCTTCTATTACTGCTTGGTAAATAGCAAAGATTGTACTGACATTTAAAACTACTACCCCGACGTCTAAGGGTAATCCTTTTTCGGGCACGTCTCTATTCAAAATCCTTTTTATCAATACTTTTTCTGCGCCTTGCGGATATTTAGTCTTTAAACTAACTATTTCGATATTTGAAGGCTCATTAAGTAAATTACTCAAACTTGCTACAGCTTCAGGTTTATTATCTTCAACTGCTATAAAGACTTTATTAACCGGTAAAATTTTCTGGACTATTTTTATTCCGGTGAATACTTCTCCAGGATGTTCAATCATAATTCTGTTATCGCTATTTAAATAAGGCTCACACTCGCAACCATTTACAATTAAGGAATCTATTTTTTTAGGAGGAGAAAGCTTTACATGCGTGGGAAACATTGCTCCACCAAGCCCCACGATTCCCCTTTCCTTTATTATTTGCAATAAGTTTTCCTTGGATAAACTGTCAAAATCTTTACGAGGTTGAATTGAGGAATCTAACTGATTTTCCATATCGTTTTTTATTATTATGGCTAGTTCTTTTCCATTAAGCGCTGGATGAATTCGTTCTTCAATAGATATTACTTTTCCACTTATGCTGGAATGAATGGGGACAGAGACGAACCCATCAGCTTCTCCAATCTTTTGACCTACCTTTACCTTGTCTCCCACTTTAACCAAAGGCTTAGCTCTTTTACCAGTATGTTGAGAAAGGAAAATAGCTGCTACTTCTGGTTCTGGAAAGTTCTCCAGTCTCTTATCTTTAGTCTGTTCCTTTTCCTCTGAAGGATGAAGCCCTCCATAGAAGCCCTCGCTTCTTAAATTTTGATTTTGCAAGGATAAAGTTTTCTTAAGTTTCAGAGAGGGCTTAGAGTAATCTCTTATTTGAACAGATTCTAAGGTTAGCTTTCCTCCCTGTTTTTCAAATCGCTCGTAAATTTTCCCCCACACACAATCAATATTGGGGTTTACTTCGCATTTTCCGTTTTTTGCTCCTCCACAAGGACCGTTTAATAGTCCTTTAGGACAATTTACAATGGGGCATATTCCACCAGTTAAATTCAAATAGCACTGGTCACAGCCAGCACACTTCTCTCTTTCTAAAGAAATACCATGATAGGCAACTCCACTGGTAGGATTTGCACTCTGCATAGAATCAGCCAAGGCATACACAGGCTTCCCCTCCAAAAGTTGCGCCACGAATTGAACTCCTATCCCACAGGAAATCACTCCCACACCATCGCAATCAGAAAGGTCTAAGCTCAAGAGCTCCTTGCTAGATAAAAAGTCGTTGCATAAGAAGTCAACCCCTATCTGCCCAACAATTTTCCCAGCGTCTTTTCCTAAAATTTTCAAAAGCTTATTATGTTCCTCTTCTTTATCTTCCCTCTCAAATCTTTTGTAGCATTTATTACAGTAAACGATAAATATCCCAGCTACCGTACCAAAAATTTCTTGAATTTCCTCCCCAGGTTTTAACTTAAATTTAGTGTAGTCAATTAAATTTGTTTCGTTCACCTAATACTCCGGAACTCAACTATTTACCTTTTCTGTAACTCTCTGCCAAGTTTCTATCGTATGGGGCTTGTCTATCCTGGCATCTTTCTCTGGGGCATAACTGACAACTATAAAACTTAACTTCTGTGGGAAAATATACTCCAGATTCCGATTTTCTGGGAATCATTAATAAACTGGGGTTTAGTTTAACTCCAATCGAACCTTCAACATTATCGAAGATCGAAAACAGTTGAGTTTGTTGTGTTATGGGCCAATCCTTTAAACTTCCTGGGCTCATACTTGATATTTGCCCCAGCTTATATTTTTTCTTTAAGTAATCCTCCAGGTATTGCTCTATTAAACTTAAAGCTTCATCTCCTATTGCATCCAGACAGTATTGTTTTAATAAATTGTCAAATGAAGCTGCTCTATCCTCTAGCTCCTTCCCAATGGTTACAATATATGGGAAGACTCTGCCTATTTTGCCTAGATTAACTCTGAGAACGTGGCTGGTGAACTTTATGCCGCCAATATCTACCGTATCATTATTTTTATTATCAACGTATGAAACTTCATAAATCGTTTTAGGCTGAATTAGGGAACCGGCAAGCTCAACCAGTTCTTGAACAATATCTGAATACCCCTTTTTTTCACCTAGATGCAGCTCTTTTAGCATCTCTTCGGCATCCAGGTGAATTGGAATGTTGTCTAATACTTCCATGTTTATGGCTGAATGTGGTGCATTATCTTTGCTGCTTTAATAGTATTGTACAGGAGCATTGTAATCGTCATGGGGCCTACCCCGCCAGGCACAGGCGTAATTGCCTCAGCTTTTTCCTGAACTCCTTCGAAGTCTATGTCACCTACCAGTCTTTTTTTTGTTTTGCAGGCGGGATCTTCTATATAGTTGGCACCAAAATCTATTGCTATCACACCTTCCTTAACCATATCTGCGTTAATAAACCTGGGCTTGTCTACTGAAACTACCAGTATGTCCGCCCGGCGAGTATAACTGGGCAAATCTGGAGTGGAAGGATGGCAGAGTGTCACATTTGCTCCTATGTCTTTTTGAATGAGAATAGAAGCTAGCGGCTTGCCCACCAGGTTGTCTGTATTCACAATCACCACATCCTTCCCTTTAAAATCCTTGTACCCATATCGAATTAGTATTTCATAAATACCACTGGGCGTCGCAGGAAGAAATGCCTCTTGACCTAGCCAGGCTTTACCTACATTTGCAGGATGGAATCCATCCACATCCTTGTCGGGTGTGATGGCGGCCAAAGCTTTACTTTCAGCTATGTGTTTAGGAAGAGGCAGTTGAATAAAAATACCATGAATTTTACTGTCCAGATTGAGTTTATCGATCTCCTTAAGCAAGCGCTCCTCTGTGGTATTTTCAGGTAATCTTACCATCTCCGAGCGGAGGCCTAACTCTTCAGCTGCCTTTTCTTTAAGCCGAATATAAGTGCTTGAACCTTGATTCTCACCAACGAGGATGCCAGCGAGCCCAGGGATTATCCCTTTTTCCTCAAGACTTCTTATCTCTGGTTTAAGTTCATCCCTTATTTCGGTTGATATCTTCCGCCCATCAAGTATCTTAGCCATTTACCTGTTGAGCCTCTCGGCAGCTTTAGTAGTATTAGCCAGCAACATTGCAGTGGTCACTGGGCCAGTGCCACCTGGGACCGGGGTTATTGCTCCTGCCTTTTCTTTAACTGTCTCAAAATCAACATCTCCTACTAACTTGAATTTCCCTGTGCTTGCATCCTCTATTTGATTCACCCCTACATCAATCACCACAGCGCCTTCCTTTATCATGTCTGCGGTGATCGCTTTAGCTTTTCCTATGGCAGCAATCAGAATATCAGCTTGTCTGGTGATCGAAGGGAGGTCTTTGGTTCTTGTATGGCAGGCGGTTACAGTAGCATTAGCTCCCTTTTGCTTTTGAATAAGAATGCCCATTAGGGGTTTGCCCACAATGTTGCTCCGACCGCAGATAACCACATGCCTTCCTTCGGGGCTATATCCGCTGCGAACCAACAGCTCCTGAACCCCGTAAGGAGTTGAAGGAAGGAAAGTCTCTTCCCCTAAAAGTAATTTTCCTGTATTTACCGGGTTAGTTCCGTCAACATCTTTATCAGGTGATATGGCGCTTTCTGCTTTAAGAGTATTGAGATGTTTGGGCAAAGGGAGTTGAAGGATAATGCCGTGGAATCTGGGATTCTTATTGAGTTCCTCAATCTTGCTCTCAAGTTTCTCCTGAGTAATATTTTCAGGCAGCTCAACTGTTTCCATAAGCATGCCCACCTTCTCGCATCCCCTGGCAATGCTGCGAAGGTAAGATAGGGAGGCGGGGTCTTCTCCTACTAAAATTGCCACAAGACCTGGGGCTACCCCTTTATCCTTTAGCTTAGCTACCCGCTCTTTTATCTCCTCACGAATTTCAGCAGCTATTTTTCTGCCATCAATAATTTCCGCCATTTTGCCCCCCCTTACTTTTAAAACAACCCCAGGATCTTCCCGGTCTTGAGATCAACATCAACGTCAACAAAGGCAGGTCTGGTAGGAAGGCCAGGCATAGTTGACATAGCTCCACAAAGAGGATAGAAGAACCCAGCTCCTACAGAAGCTCTAATATCACGGACAGGAAGCTTATAGTTTCTGGGCACCCCTTTCCAATTAGGGTCATGAGATAACGATAGGTGTGTCTTAGCCATATTGACTGTCATCCAGCCAAAGCCAAGGTCAGTATAAAGTTTCAGCTTCTTCTGTGCCTGAGGAGCAAAATCTACGCCATCAGCGCCAAATACCTTTGTAGCTATGGTCTCTATCTTATCCTTGATAGAAATGTCGTCAGGGAAGAGGAATTTCATTTTAGAGGGCTTTTCCACTGCTTTGAGTACCTCATCTGCGAGTGCTAAGGCGCCTTCCCCTCCTTTTGCCCAGCCTTCTGAACAAGCAACACCATCAACTCCAGCCTCCAGAGCTTTTCTCTCTACCAGCTTTACCTCGTTATCGGTATCAGGGGTGAATCTGTTGATGACTACCACTATCGGCACACCATACATTTTAACAATCTCGATATTTCGGGCTAAATTCTCACAGCCTTTTTCTAGTGCTGGTAAGTTCTCGGTCTCAGCAGCTTCTTTAACTTTGGCATAAGGCATTCCGGGGCGAAGATGAAAGGCACCGCCATGTTCTTTAAGCGCTCGTACAGTGGCGACAATGACAGCACAATCTGCCTTTAGTCCACTCTGGCGACATTTGACATCGACGAACTTGGAAAAGCCACAATCAACACCAAAGCCATTCTCGGTAACGACATAGTCAGCTAGTTTCAGAGCTGCCAAGTCAGCTATAACCGAGTTATTTCCATGGGCTACGTTAGCAAATGGGAAGCCATGGCAGAGCATAGGATGGCCTTCAGTTGACTGGACAAGATTAGGCTTAATAGCATCCACTAGTAAAGCCGTCATCGCTCCACTTACATGAAGGTCTTCGCAAGTTACTGGCTTACCATCATATGTATAAGCCACAACAGTTCTCTTGAGCCTCTCCCGTAAATCTTTAAGCCCGCTGGTTAAGGCGAAGATAGCTGCTGTCTCAGTGGCTACTGTGATATCCCAATGTGCCAGCCTGGGGTAGCCATTGGCTAAACCACCAAGCCCGACAATGGCATCTCTTAAAGCGCGGCATTCCAAATCCTCACAATAAGGCCAGGTAATGTTTAGAGGGTCAATGTTCAGAGGGTTCCTGTGGGTATCGCCAGGAGTTCTCCCATGAAGAATGCTGGCATCTATGGCAGCAGCACAAAGATTATGAGCCGTCTCTACAGCATGGACGTCACCGGTGAAGTGCAGGTTTATATTTTCCATGGGTAGAGCCTGTGAATATCCCCCTCCGGCAGCACCTCCCTTTATGCCGAATGTTGGTCCTTTAGATGGCTGACGAAAGGCATTAATGACATTCTTTCCTCTTAGTTTTAAAGCCTGGCCTAAGCTAAAAGCGGTTACTGTCTTCCCCTCACCTAAAGGAGTTGGGGTAATGGCAGTTACGCAGATCGTCTTGCCGTTGGGCTTATCCTTTAATCTCTGCAAAACCTTGTCATAATCAACCTTAGCCATATATTTTCCGTAAGGTATGAGCTCCTCATCCAAAATTCCAGCGTCTTTGGCTACATCGGTGATGGGATAAAGCTCGGCCTCCTGTGCGATTTCAATATCGCTGGGTACTGGGTATTTCCTCTTTACGGGCATTTAACCTCCTTTACTTTAGATGTGGTTACTAAAAGACCCACGCTATAAAGGCATGTAGTATATCTTATGGAGTAAGAGGTCGTCAATGGCCTTAGCAATATGGCCCTTTGGCCTTTTTTTAGATCGGCAAGTAGTTTTGACATATGGGGCATAATGTTAAAATGGATGTATGCCAGCAAATTTACCGCCGCAGTACCTCGAAGCTGAGAAGAAATATAGATTAGCAAAAGACCCGGAGGAGAAGATTGAGGCTTTGCGGGTCATGCTTGCCGTTATGCCCAGGCATAAGGGCACTGATAAACTCCATGCGGGTCTAAGGCGTAAGATTGCCAGGCTATCGCAAGAAGCAGAAAAGAAATATGCCACAGCCAGGAGAGCTGGCTTCTATATTCGGAAGGAAGGTGCTGGTCAGGTGATACTGGTGGGCCCAGCTAATGTAGGAAAATCACAGTTATTAGCAGCAGTTACTGAGGCATCTCCAGGCATAGCTTCGTATCCCTTTACTACCCAAACCCCTATTCCAGGTATGATGAAGTTTGAAAATATTCAGATTCAGTTGGTTGATACGCCTCCTATAGGACATAGGGATGTACGGATACTATTAGTTAACACTCTCAGGGGCGCTGATCTCGTCGCTATTGTAGTAGACCTGGGAATTGAACCAGTAAGCCAGGTGGAAACTACCCTGCAGAGCTTAGCAGAGGCAAGAATAGAGCCTGGTACAGATAACGCCGCGAAAGTAGCTTCGGGAAACTATCAAAAGAAAATGCTGCTTATTGGTAATAAGAATGATCTGGAAAATTCAAGCGGTAACTGGGAAAAGCTAAATTCGCAATATAATGCCTTATTTCCTGTGATTTCGGTATCTGCCAGGGAAGGAGTTGGCCTGGAAGAATTGAAGGGAGCAATTTTTAAAGCTTTGGGTATTATCCGGGTTCACACTAAAACCCCGGGGAGCAAGATTGACTTATCTGAGCCTGTAATTTTGAAGAAGGGTAGCACTGTGCAGGATGCCGCTGAATCGATACATAAGGACTTTAGAGACAAATTAAAATATACTATGGTTTGGGGCTCTGGGAAGTATGATGGGCAAAAGGTGAGTAGAGAGCATGTACTTTGTGATGGTGACATAGTTGAGTTTCATATTTAGTTGGACTTTCTTACCTCTGAAATTGTGGTAAAACAGAATACATGTTGCAATTTTCTTTAGACCTTATTATACTTGTCGCGGTCGGTTACAAGTGAAGGTTATCGTATTCCTGTGGAAGCTCTTCCGAGTTCGTTTACAGATGTTGGATGACCGAAACTCTAGATAAACATTATTAAGAAAGGAGGTCATTCAATGGGATTTACAGAAAAAGAACTTCAGTGTTCGGACTGTGACGCCACATTTACCTTTACTGCTGAGGAGCAGGAGTTTTTTGCTAGCAAGGGATATACTAATGAACCCAAGCGTTGCCCTGCTTGCCGTGAAGCCAGAAAGACCCAGCGTAATGGTTCTTATGGTTATGGGTCAAGACGTCAAATGTATCCTGCTGTGTGCGCTGAGTGTGGTAAGGAATGTGAAGTACCCTTCGAGCCTCGAGAGGACAGGCCAGTGTATTGTAGTGAGTGCTACAGAAAAAGAAGACTGAACAATCGGCAGTAATTTGTAGGGGGCTGGAACTAAAACCAGCCCCTGAAAGTTTAAAAAAGCCTGAGAGATCCAGTGCATCTTAAGCTACTTAGAGAATTCTCTTATTGGTTTTCCTGAGAGCCAAATCCCTTCTCACTAAACCAAATAGTTGCCTTTGCCCACCATTAATTTATGGAACTCAAAAAGCATCATTAAGTTTAGCTGATCTAGCATCTCAGCACCTTATCAAAATTCTCCCAGTATCCAAGATTTATAGTACATTTCACATCTAAGCCAGCATGTAAGATTAGAGGCAAAAGCTTTTCTAAAGATGTGTGGATTGTGTATGAGTTCTAATGGATTGAGGCGGGTTTTATAAAATGCTATTGTATTAGGTGATTTCGTATCTGGGGGAGTGTCGGAATTGGCAGACGAGCATGACTTAGGATCATGTGCCGCAAGGCGTGGGGGTTCGAGTCCCCCCTTCCCCACCA
>Ga0114921_10001376_pt1 | contig 11186 bp, 4 predicted proteins | sample BentaG_FD_87016 | JGI IMG/M metagenome (GOLD analysis project Ga0114921, IMG submission 87016) | Deep subsurface microbial communities from South Atlantic Ocean to uncover new lineages of life (NeLLi) - Benguela_00093 metaG | ecosystem: Environmental > Aquatic > Marine > Oceanic > Sediment ...
ATAAAACGGTCGATCTGGGCTTCCGGTAACGGATATGTCCCCTCCTGCTCAATTGGATTCTGCGTGGCAAAAACAAGAAAGGGATCATCCAGTAGAAAAGTTTCCTCACCAATCGTGATTTGCCTTTCTTGCATGGCCTCTAGTAAGGCACTCTGAACCTTGGCTGGTGAACGATTAATTTCATCCGCCAGTATTATATTTGCAAAGATGGGGCCCTTTTTAGTTTCAAATCCCCCGGTCTTTTGATTGTAAATGAGGGTACCAATCAGATCAGCAGGTAACATATCAGGAGTAAACTGTATTCGCTGAAATTTTGTGTCAATCAACTGAGATATTGTCTTAACAATGGTCGTCTTGGCTAAACCCGGAACTCCCTCCAGAAGGATATGACCATTAGAAAGTAATCCAATGAGAATCTTGAAAATGATTTCTTTCTGTCCAACAATAACCTTCGAAACCTCTTCCAAAAGAGGCTCAACAAAGGCCGATTCCTTTGCAATTTTCTCATTGATTTCAGTTAGACTGAAATTATCCATCCTAACAGACTTCGTGTGAAAAGAATTTAAGACGTAATGTGCTGGAGTTTTGGAATTTCGTTAAGGTCTTTTCCGAGATTCTCCAACTCGAATCGCACAGATTGAACAAGACCGCTGTCGGCCTGATCTGAATAAAGCTTAAGAAATTTCTCGTATTCTTGCTTCGCCTTCGCAAAATCGCTGATGAAATTTGCGTAGACATAGCCGAGCATAAATTGTGCATTCATGGCAAAACGCGACTCCGGGTAGGTAGAAACAACCATACCATATTCTTTCACCGCCTGTCCAAAATCCTTGGCATAGGCCATAAATGTATCACCCAACATATATTGCGCTTCAGCGGCTGCCGGATCGTCGGGATATCTCTCAATGAGATCTCTGAGAGATGTAACAGCATCTGTATATTTTGCCTCTGTAATATATGTTTTTGCCTGTCGAAGCAAGGCACCGGGGGAATCATGCCGTTTTCCACAACTAGTGACAAGTATAACCAGGAAGATGGGAATAAGAACGAACAAAGTTTTATTGCGTATCAATTTTCCCTCCATTGAAAAAAGTGACAAAAATTTAATGGATATATGAAGAGCTCACAACCGCAATTTATAGAATTATTTGTATTTGCGCTTAAAACGAATCATATGCATGAAAGTTCCTGGAGACTCCTGCTAAAACCTGGAATATGTAATCATAAGTTGCTAGAATGCATAGGGGACACCAATTCCCCAATTACTTGGCTGATCGAAAGGAACAGCATAGTAAAGTCTTACCGGACCCAATGGCGTCGATACAGTGAGTTCAACACCGTAATTCCATCCTTTTCCTTCCAACCATTCTTGAAACATTTTCGAAACATCTTTTACCCTATCAACTAATATTCCACCATCAATAAACAGGTCAAATCCAAAAATCCACCAGATTGGGATTCTGAATTCAGCATTTACCAGGACCTTGATGAGTCCGCCTTTAGGATCTCCATCTTCATCTTTAATAAATTCCTGGGATTGCCAACCGCGGAGACTGGTACTCCCTCCAAGGAAGAATTGGTTATAGGGGGGAACACTATCTTGAAGAGTCAGCGATTCCATTCGCCCGAACTTGGCTCTTAACGCCAGAACCCGGGAAGATCCTAAAAGAAAGAATCGCCTGTAATCAAACTCAAGACGGTAGTAGTGTTGGTCACCCCCAAGAATCAATCCTACAATCGAAGATTCAACAGAAAAATGCGTACCTCTAAGAGGAATAATTGGATTGTCAAGATTCCGATAACGATAACTAAAACGTAAGCTACGCTCCTGTTCCTTTTCCTTTTTCTTCTTCTCTTCATTATCTTCATCTTCCTCACGCGTAATAATCCTGGCTAACCGAATACCTCCACGAAAGGTCGATTCTTCCGTGAACTTGTGGAGACCACGCCACTCACCCCAATATCTCAAGAGAAATTGGTCTTCGAAAGGAACTCTTTCAATAAACAATCGAAGTGTGGAGGGGGCTCTCAGTCGATATATCCAGACACTGGACAGATTTGCTTCACCGCGAAAAATCGCTTTCCCAAAAGCCTGTTCAACTGCTTCAACGGGAAGCTGAACAGATCCTTCCATTCCGAAACGTGAGCCAGAGCTGAAGATACTTCTATCTAACCATCGCATTGAACCTTCGACACCTGAGATTGGCTCGCCCCCTTCACTGGACGGACGAATCCTTGAAATGCCTGGTTCAATTAACAATTCCTTGGTGGTGAATTCCCTTAAGTCCATTCGAATATCTACCTGATCCTCACCCTCTTTACTTTTCACGGGAAAAATGTCCACGAATGAGAACAATCCCGTTTCAAAGATTTGTCGCTGAGTGAGTTCAACCAAATTTTCATTATAAACTGTCCCCTCATGGATTCTTAATTCTCGCACCACAAGGGAAGAATCTACCTTATCCAGACCTTCTATAAGAATCTTATCGATTTTGATTGTTGGACCTTCCTGTATGGAAATAGAAAGGTGAATATCCTTTCCCGGAAGATAACTAGGATCGATAGTGACAAGTAGTTTTCCAAGCGTTCCATATTCATGCTCTAATTTAGAAAAACCCTGTCTTAAACCGATGGGATTGAACGGTTTTACGATTTTCAATCCGACTATCTTCATAATTCTGTCATCGGGAAATGATGAATTTCCATCGATGGTGACGGACCGGAGATAGGAACGGTCACCCTCATGAATGCGAAACAGTACATCTACCCTATCATACTCAGAAATTGTGAATGATTCCTCAACTGAGACTTTGAGAAATCCCCTGGATATGTAAAAGTTCTTCAGAGTAATCGCATCCAGCTTAAGAGAACGACGATTAAATTCCGATGATTTGGTCAGTCGAGGTTTTTTTAGCTTGACCAGCTTTTGAAGTTCACGCGAAGAAAAAGATGTGTTGCCCTCAAACTCCACACGATCTATCAAGTACTTCTTGGATGTAATCTGTCCTTGAAGCGAAACATCAAGGAAAAGAAATAAAATAAAAAGAAAATGAAGTTTTCGAAGGGTCAAGCTAGAACTTGTATTTCCGGCGATACTTCAGGCTCATCTCACCGTTTTCATCATAGGTCACGACCAGTGAGACATTTCTGTTTAAACGATATTCCACACCGACCTCGCGTTCGGTAAGAGAAAAACTTTGCTTATAACTCAAATAGAGATTTGATGAAAACCGAGTGCCAAGTTTTATAGCTCGGTCACTATCATCTGGGAGACCTAAAAGAGATGAAGTACCTTCAATTTCAAATTCATCAAGAAGAGGAGTCGCTCTCACTAAACTCCGCTCTAATTCACTCTCTAAGTACTTCCCAACCAGATAAACCGGTTGAGTACCCAGATCCTCTCTTGTCAAGCCCTCCTCAACAAAGCGTTTTTGAATGGTTAACAGTTGTAACAGTTCACTCTGGCTGAAATACTGTTCACTGTCCTCGATATTAACGATGGGTTCTTTGAAGTCTCCACTCAGGGAAACCAGTATGTCAATTCCTTCTATCTTGGTCGTTGCCTCAATGTCTATCTTTGGATTGAATTCCGATGGGTCAAACATCAAATGACCCCTCTGAATATTGAAGACATCAGAATAGTAATAGAATTTCCCGTCCAGTACGTTCAATTCACCCGAATATCGGAAAGGATCTTTGCCCACTTTGAAAATCGATATGTCTCCCTCCAATTCCGCATCAATCTGACTGTTCCGGATGAAAAGGTTTTCTTCAATAGGAAAATGCAAAGCGTAATACGTGACGGTGCCCCCTTCAGGTCCCACATCTTCATAGGTACTTTCACCACCAAATTCGATCCTCAAAACCGATTCACGTGGGACGATATCTCCCACAATTCTGATGGTGTCTTTGCCGGTGACAGATAAATCAAGATCAGCTATCCCTTCAATTTCCCCAAGTAGAGTACGAACATAAACATCCTCTCCTGTAATCAGATAGGCCAGATTCGGACGGAAAAACTCTTCCATGTCCATACTTCCTGTGAAGCGAATGTTGTAGGTTGATTCTTTCTCTTTCTTTCCAGAGAATATACCCCCTGCTACTTTAGACAGATTTGATTTCAACAGTCCAGACCAACTGGCATTGGGAGGAACGTGGCTTGCGGCTGTCATTTCGTCAATTATCAGCTTATTATTCTTCAGGATAGCACTGCCATTGACCTTATCAATCGGGAAATCGAGCATCAAGGCATAGATTTGTCCATTCTCAATCTCAATACGTCCATTCCGGACGGGATTCACAGGAGTTCCTTCAATACTGAGATCGATACTTATATCCCCTTTAATGGAATCAAGACCAGCAAAATATGGAGTCAGGAAATCCAAACTTGATGTCTTAGCCTTAAAGTTCATAGATACCGGATCAAATTCAATAAAGCGATCCTTTTCTTCGGGTACAAGCGCAAAATCGACTGGAAGATATCCCTGTCCCGTATAGTGACCCGTTTTTGTATACCCAACCAAATCTTCAAAATAGAGACGTTGATCAGTATACCTTCCGGATCCCGATATTTTCTCGCCATGAATTCTACTGAACTGAGGTTTATCGATTGAAAACTCAAACACCATTTCAGGAGATCTGGCGGAACCTGACATGGCCAGGCTTCCCGTAGCAGCGCCGTTGAGTGACCATCCTTCAAGAATATTCCGTGTGAGTAAACTGAGTTCAAATTTTCTGAATTCGCTGGAAAATTCTATTTGTCCTTCAGGATTTAATCTCAGGAAACTACCCTTCTCACCCTGTTGAACACCACAAAATCCTGATATAACGAGGCGAATGTTATCGGGACCATTTAATCGTAATTCTTTGATATAGAGCTGGTCGTTCTCGAGATGACAGGTAAATAAGAGATTATTAAATTCAAGATCGCCCCAAAAACCATCCTTCACTTCAGCGGTACCCCGCAGTTCCAGATGATCCTCAACAGTCTTTGCAGAAAAGTCGACAAACGCTGCTCCCACAATCGACACATCCGTATTGAGGACGGACCAGACAGAAGCAAGATCAATATTCACAAGGTGAAATGTGCCAGCCTTAAGTTGTCCCCCCTGAACCGTGAAAGAAACTTCTGCTTTCCCATCATCCAGGCGAAAAACGACTGGATCAAGGATCAAACCGTCCGGTATACGGCGGAGAGCTATCTGTCCAACATTCGTAAAATATTGATCACGGAAAGATAATTGCATTTGATCCACTACGATAGATTTATCACTCACTATTTTCCCGGATACCTGCAAATAATCACCCTTACCTTCAAATTTTGCGTTAGCAACTTGAATGGTGTCGCCACGGAAGTAGACATCGAATTCACCCTTGTCAAATGGATGGTTCAAAAGATATCCATCTGAGGAAACCGCCTTCAAAAAACCATACCGGTTGGAAAAAAGTGAGTTGACAAGAAAAGAAATTGATGCCGAGGATACAGCGCTTCCATTATACTTACTATTTGCAATCGTTATAAATCCGTCCACTGAAGGATCTCTAAAATACCCTACAATATTCAAAGAGCCTGCAACGTTTCCATACAGCGAATCCAAGCCAAAAACATTTCCAAGCGAGTGAAGATTGACAAAATCGCTTGTTAAGGAAATATTCATCCTTTCATTGGTCAAGTTTATTCTGCCCCTCGCAAACAGTAATCCATAGCCAAAATCCAAGACAAGAGAATCTGGAAATTCCAATACATTATCCCTGTAAATCATCTCTCCTGTGGCTTTCACAAATCGCTCACTTCCCCGGTTGTCATTCTGCAGTGTGATACGAGAAGTGAGTTCCTCTACTTTATCACCATCAATCATTCCGGTTAATTGAATCGAACCCTTGATATCGGTGTTGTTCGCCATCAGGCCAAACTCTTCAAGATCAAGTTCGTCTATTTGAAGATTGAGTGCCAGCTTGCCATCCCCAAGTAGAGAACCGTCTCCTTTTAACCTGCAAGATCGAATTTTCGCCTCACCATCGCTTACGTTGACATCATCACCATCTATCTCCAGATGTAAGTTTGCTTCACCCAGAATCTCAAAATTTTGCGAATCGTAGACCAGAGCGTCAATATTTGCCCATGTCAAATCCGTTTCCAATTGCAGCTGAATGTCTACATTTTCAGCACCCAAAAAATCGCTGAAGGTGGTGCTTAGATAATCATCTGGAGAGATCCCCCTCACCGTAAGTTCCATGACGACTTCTGTCTTGGGTAATAGTGTCACCTCGGCATTCAACAAAAAAGGCGTCTGATTGACCGTACCCGCTAATGTCTTCGCAGCAATGGCCATCGTGGAAAATTCGATCTCACCTTCGTCGACAGCTATGGTTGTCTTACTCTGGAGATCGATGACTTGAAGGTTTGTTGGAGAAAACGTCAAGGAGGCTTCCCGGGAATAAACCCTTCCATCGAGATCAAATGTATACAGATGTTCCTCATTATCTTTCTGAATAATCAGAGAGGTTTGTTCTACATTCAGGTTTTGAATATTGAAGCCATTCTGTGCAAGTTCTCTAACAAAAGCGAGTTCATTTATTTCCTGTCCGTCCGCACCTTTCACCGTGATATAAGCGTTTTTACATGAGAGATCACTAATAGCCCAGTGACCAGAAAGTATCTGAGAAAAATCGAGGTTTATTTTCGATTCTTCACTAAAAATAATAATTGATCCGTCATCTTTTTTCAGGTAAAGATTTTGAAGGTAGACATCAGAGGTAAACTGACCGTCCAGGGACTCGACAGAAATCACCCAACCGTTATCGCGAAGAATATTATCATTCAAGTATGAAATGATTTCCCTGGACCATCTGCCGGGTTTCAACATGACGAAAAGAATACTTCCCACCACCAGAGAGAGGATAACGGCAAGAATGAATATGGCTTTGAACTTCTTACTCATGATGTTTCTATACCAACAAATTTAAGACATGGAAGTTCCAAATACAAAAAGCGGAGAAAATTCCCCCGCTTTTTTGTTATCAGTTTAACCAAGGATTAATTAACTACCTCAAAATCAGCATCCTCAATTTCGCTATCATCTCTCCCTGTCTTCTCTTTTTTTGATGCGGGTTCTTCCTGTGAAGTTTCTTCACTTTTCGTACGGGCATACATTTTGTTGGCAACATCATTCCAGACTTTATTCAATTCCTCTGTAGAATTCCTTATATCATTGATGTTACTCCCAGCATTTGCCTTCTTCAGATTTTCCACGGCTTCTTGAATCTGCTTCTTATCATCCTCGGTCAATTTATCATCAAATTCCTTAATGTTCTTCTCTGTCTGATAAATAAGTTGATCCGCCTGGTTCTTGAGATCCACCTCCTCGCGCTTCTTTTTATCCTCTTCCTCGTGTTTTTTGGCGTCACCGACCATTTTATCGATCTCTTCAGGCGTCAAGCCACTCGATGCTTCAATTCGGATGCTTTGTTCCTTGCCCGTTGCCTTATCTTTTGCATTCACATTCAGAATCCCGTTGGCATCGATATCAAATGTCACCTCTATCTGAGGAATTCCTCGAGGTGCTGGTGGAAGGCCTTCCAGGTGAAACCGGCCAACCGTCTTGTTATATACAGCCATCTCTCTTTCTCCCTGGAGCACATGAATTTCCACCGATGTTTGATTGTCAGCCGCTGTGGAAAAGATTTGACTCTTTTTTGTGGGAATGGTCGTATTTCTCTCGATCAATCTTGTAAAAACACCACCGAGTGTTTCAATCCCCAGTGATAATGGCGTGATATCCAGAAGGAGAACATCTTCCACATCTCCGGCCAGAATACCGCCTTGAATACCGGCACCCATGGCGACCACTTCGTCTGGATTGACACCTTTGCTTGGTTCTCTGCCGAAAATTTCCTTCACCAATTCCTGCACTTTGGGGATTCGGGTGGAACCACCAACGAGAAGCACCTCGCCAATGTCGCCGGGAGATAATCCAGCATCCTTCAATGCCTGTTGACAGGGTTCCCTTGTTCGATCAATGAGATCATCAACAAGTTCTTCAAATTTGGCCCTTGTCATGGCTATGTTAAGATGTTTCGGACCGGTAGCATCAGCGGTAATGAAGGGTAAATTAATGTCAGTTTGTTTTGCACTGGAAAGTTCCTGCTTTGCGCTTTCTGATGCTTCCCTGAGTCGTTGAAGAGCCATCGGATCTTGTCTCAGATCAATTCCCTCTTTCTTTTTGAACTCATCCGCAATCCAATCAAGGATCCGCTGATCCAGATCATCACCACCAAGATGGCCATCACCGTTCGACGCGTTTACCTCAATGGACTTCTCACCATCAATTTCCATGATATCGAGAATGGATATATCGAATGTACCGCCTCCAAGATCAAAAACAGCCACCTTCTGGTCCTTCTCTTTATCCAGACCGAAAGCAAGGGCGGCAGCGGTTGGCTCATTAATGATTCGCCGGACGGTCAACCCTGCAATTTTCCCAGCATCCTTGGTTGCCTGCCGCTGAGAATCATTGAAATAGGCCGGTACCGTAATAATGGCCTCTTTCACCGACTCTCCAAGATAATCCTCAGCAGTCTGACGAAGCTTCTGAAGAATCATGGCACTGATCTGGGGGGGAGAGTAGATCTTCTCACCAATAGGAATATCGACACCCTTTCTTTTTCCTTTCTTAATTTCATACGAGACCTCAGACCTTTCACTACTCACTTCTTCATATTCCCTTCCCATGAATCGCTTGATAGAGTAGATAGTATTCATCGGATTCGTCACCGTCTGCCGTTTGGCAGGTTGGCCGATCAGCCGCTCACCGTCTTTTGTAAATGCGACCACAGATGGCATGGTTCGTCCGCCTTCAGGATTGGTGATCACTTTGGGTTTACCCCCCTCCATGATGGATACACAAGAATTGGTCGTTCCCAAGTCAATTCCAATAATTTTCGACATCGTTTCATTTCCTCCTTAAAAGTACATCATGACCGTAAAAAGAAAGATCTGACATTCTCTCACGTCATACAAATCAATCGGTTCTGCTTGAACATTCTGCAATATTTATGCCACGACTAAAGGTCTGATGATGTGGCATAAAATAGGCTATTTAACGGGAATGTTAGGACTTGTTGTCAGATTTTGTCGTTTTTTCAGTCGGTGATTTCTTGCTCGAATCGGATTTTTTTTGTAAGGCAACTGTGGATGGGATTCGTCTAAACACAATTTTGCTCCCTTTCCTGTCGATTTTGATGCTGTCTCCCTCGCGAAAATCACCCCTCAAAATTTTTTCAGAAAGCGGTCCTTCAATAGCGGTCTGAATTTCTCGCCTCAATTGTCTCGCCCCAAATTCATCACTGAATCCCTGGATTAGAATGAGTTCCTTGGCCTTCGCTGTTACGCTCAACTTCATCTTCCGGGCAGCCAGATTATTCACAAGATCACGAAGTTCTAAATCAATGATCTTAAGTACATTCTCTCTCGACAGAGTCTTAAAAACAATGATCTCATCGATACGATTTAGAAATTCAGGATTGAAAACTTCCTTCATTTCATCCAGAACTCTTGATTTCATCACCTCATAGGTCGTCTTGGATGAAACATCACCAAAACCATATGTCCCGATTTTCCCAAATCCCCTCGTCCCGATATTGGAAGTCATGATAATGATGGTATTCCTGAAATCTACTTTTCTTGCCATACTGTCGGTTAATACACCTTCGTCGAGAAGCTGAAGAAGAATGTTAAATACCTCATAATGTGCTTTCTCAATCTCATCGAACAAAACTACCGAATACGGATACCTCCGGACACGCTCAGTTAATTCCCCCCCCTCTTCATATCCGACGTAACCGGGAGGGGCTCCGATTAGACGTGAAACGGAAAACCGTTCCATATATTCTGACATATCAATTTTAATGAGTGATTCCTCATGGGAGAAAAGATAATTGGCTAAAACCTTGGCGGTCTCTGTCTTGCCAACACCCGTTGGGCCCAAGAATAAGAAGGCACCAATGGGTCGACGGGGATCCTTCAATCCTGCTCGAGCCCGTTGAATCGATTTGGCTAAGCTTTCAATGGCCTCATCCTGTCCGATGATATACTTCTGAAGACTGGCCTTCATCTTGAGTAATTTTTCAGATTCTGTCTCAGCCACCTGGGAAATGGGTATTCCCGTCATTATCGATACCACATCAGCAATATCATTCTTTGTGAGAAGAACAGCCTTTTTAGACTCTTCCTTCGCCCACTCCTTCTTCGAAAGTTCCAGTTTCTGAAGAAGACTTCGTTCACTGTCCCGAAGATCAGCAGCCTTCTCAAACTGCTGGTTCGAAATCACCGCTTCCTTTTCAGCACGAATCCGTTCGATCTCCAGTTCGAATTCAATAATTTCATCAGGGACATTGAGGTTCAATAGATGCATTCTTGCACCTGCCTCATCCATCACATCAATAGCTTTGTCGGGAAGATGTTTGTCGGTGATGTAGCGATTACTCAATTCCACACAAGCCTCGATGGCCTCATCATCGTATCGCACATAGTGATGACGTTCATAACGGCTCTGTAATCCCTTGAGAATGCTCACTGATTCCTTAACAGACGGCGGCGAAATCATTACTTTTTGAAATCGTCGCTCCAGGGCTCCGTCTTTCTCAACATACTTTCTGAACTCATCAAGGGTGGTTGCGCCGATACACCGGATCTCCCCACGGGATAATGCCGGCTTGAACATATTAGAAGCATCGAGGGATCCCGAAGCACTGCCTGCACCCACCAAAGTATGAAGTTCATCAATGAATAGAATAATATTATCGGAAGATTCCAATTCCGCCATGATTGCTTTCATTCGCTCTTCGAACTGACCCCGGTATTTGGTGCCGGCAACAATCGCTGCTAAATCCAACGCTACAAGGCGTTTGTTATGAAGAAGCCTTGGAACATCTCTATTCGTTATTCGCTGGGCAAGACCTTCAGCAATGGCTGTCTTGCCTACACCTGGCTCACCGATTAATACAGGATTATTCTTCTTTCTTCGACATATGATTTGAGTAACCCTCTCGATCTCATCTTCACGCCCGATGACTGGATCAAGCAGATCCTCTTTTGCAAGCCTTGTAATATCACGACTGAAATGATCAAGAGCTGGAGTTTTTGATTTCTTCGAGGAAGCCACTTTAATGGCAGACTTTACACTGTG
>Ga0114921_10001377_pt1 | contig 11183 bp, 8 predicted proteins | sample BentaG_FD_87016 | JGI IMG/M metagenome (GOLD analysis project Ga0114921, IMG submission 87016) | Deep subsurface microbial communities from South Atlantic Ocean to uncover new lineages of life (NeLLi) - Benguela_00093 metaG | ecosystem: Environmental > Aquatic > Marine > Oceanic > Sediment ...
GAATCAGCAGGAAGGAATAAGGGAAGTACATTTATTGTGAAATTACCAATTAATTGATTTATAATAAATAATTAAAAAATTTTTTATTTAAGTACAATTTGTAAAAAAAAATGAAGTACAATAAGGAAGAAATAAGAGAAAAGTTTAAGGATCTATTTGAAAATTCTTTAGATTTAATTTATGTTAATGATCTAAAAGGCAATATTCTTGATGCTAATGAGATTGCTTTAAAATCTCTTGGATACAAAAGGGAAGAAATACCAGACCTTTCTTTTATAGATTTAGTTGATAAAGAGAATTTACTTAAAGCAATAAAAGTCACCAAGGAAATAGTGGAAATTGGAAAGCAAACAGAACGTAGTGAATATAAACTTAGAAAAAAGGACGGGAAATTTATTTATGTTGAGACATATGCAATTCCTTTGAAAAAGAATGATAAAATTTATGCTATTTTAGGAATTGGAACTAATATTACTGAGCGGAAAATTGCTGAACAAAAACTTAGAGAATCAGAAGAGAAATATCGTCATCTATTTGAAAATTCTCCTTATTTTGTAGGATTAGTTGATTTAAAAGGAAATTTAATAGATTGTAATGATCGAGCTGAACATTTTCTTTCAATTCATAAGAAAGAGGATTTAATTGGAAAAAATTTTAGAGAAATTTTCTCAATTAATGAAAATAACAAATATATTATACCCACATTTGAAGAAATTTATAAAAATATACTTAAAGGTGAAATTCCAGAACCTATTGAATTTAAATTATATAGAACAGTAGGGGAATTCTTATGGCTAAATCTCCGAGGTTCCTTAATAGATATTGAGGGAAAAAAATCAATCCAATTTATAATTCAAGATATTACAGATAAAAAAGAAGCGGAGCAAAAACTAAAAGAATCTGAAGAAAAGTATCGAATTCTTTTTGAAGATTCACCATTTTCTTTAGTTTTACTTAATTTTAAAGGAAAAATCATAGATTGTAATCCTGCAACAGAAATGTTAGGTGGATATAGAAAAGAAGAGTTGATTGGTAAAGATTTTAAAAATCTTGGAATTTTCCATCCTAATTTTGTGCCTTCATTGATTGATCTTTTTGAAAGATTTGTAAAAGGAGAAGAAATGCATCGAATTGATATAAGAATATTTAGAAAGGATGGAGACTTGATTTGGGTAAGTTTGCAGGCATCTATTGTTAGATTAGGTGAGGAGGTTTTCGTTCAAGTAATTATGCATGATATTACAAAGAGAAAACAAGCAGATCTTCTCATTAAAGAAGAAGTTAATAAATTGAAAGAATTAGATCAAATTAGAAAAGATCTTATTTCTAGAGTCTCCCATGAATTAAAGACACCGCTTGTTTCTGTTGTTGGTGGATCTGAACTTCTTCTTAATAATTTTAAAGAAAAAATGATGATTGAAGAATTAGAACTATTAGAAATAATTCAGAAAGGAGGGAAAAGATTAAAATACCTTGTTGACAATTTACTTGACATTTCACGAATTGAATCAAATAAATTTAAATTAGAAAAGAAGGAAGATGATCTAAGCGAAATTATTAAAGAAATATCAAATGATATGAAGTACTTAATAAGGGAACGAAAGCTTATATTAAACATAGAACAGCCTGATAGTTTGGGTATAAAGGTAGATAGAATTAGAATTGAACAAGTTATTACTAACTTATTATTAAACGCTATAAAAAATTCACCACCTATGGGGAATATAACTATAAAATTACAAAAAAAGGAAGATTGGGCAGAAATTTCAATTAATGATACAGGAGTAGGATTAACTAAGGAAGAAATGAATATTATTTTCACTAGATTTGGAAAGATAGAGAGATATGGACAAGGTTTAGAATATATTGATATTCAAGGTTCTGGACTTGGATTATTTATATCTAAAGAAATAGTTGATTTACATGGGGGTTATATTAGAGCAGAATCAGAAGGTAGAAATAAAGGGAGCACATTTATAGTAAAACTACCAATTCAAAATAGACATAAATGAATTTTGTATTCATTATAAAATCTTAGCAAGATTAAATCCTTGTTCAATCAGTTCAATATTTTGATGTGCTAAATTCTCCCCCATTTTTTTTGAAATTACTCTTTTAAGGTTTTCTAAACTTAATTCTGGAAGAGCTTTTGATAGTAAGCCTAAGATTGGAGTATTTATTACAGGAACTCCATCAATGGTAAGTTTTTTTTCTAGAGCTAATTTACTTATATCAGCTACAACTAATTTAACATTTTTAAGGGTAAATTTACTAACGAAATAATCGGGACCCTTTTCGGAGTTTATTATAAAAATTCCACCTTTTTTAAGAGATGAAGCAATTTCTTGATTTAGAACTGTCTCATCAAAAATAATTAAAACATTTGGGTTTTCGATCTGCGCACGATCCCATATTGTTTCGGTTCTAGAGAGTTTAGCGTATGCCTGAACAGGCGCTCCTCTTCTTTCTGCCCCAAAGGAAGGATAGGCATGAACATCAACAAAATTACCACTCATATATGCTGCTTCTGCAATTATTTCCGCACATGTAACTACTCCCATTCCCCCTCTACCATGTATAGTGATATCTACATTCTCTTTTTCAATCATAGAAAAACCTAAAAATTGATTACTAGAATAACAGAATTGATATTTTTTAATATGAATTATATGCAAAAATTAAAAACTTTACCTTGTTTTGAATAATATGAACTAAATTTTTTTTCCCTATTTATTCTTCGAAATTTTTGACTAAATATTAATAATAATAAAAAATCAAATGATATTATAATTAATTTACATAAAAAACAAAACTTCACATTGTGATAAACATGAAAAATGATACTGGTTATTTTGAAGGAAGGGAAACTAAAAAATTATTCTACCAATATTGGTTACCAGATTCGGGAGGAATTAAAGCATATATCGTAGCTATCCACGGATGGGGGACACATTCAGATAGAATGATGACTCCTGCGGAATATTTCACAGATAAAGGATATGCCATTTATTCCTTTGATTTAAGAGGACATTGGAGGAATGCTGGTGATCTTCCAGGGCATATTGATAGTATGGATCATATACAAAAAGATATAGTGCTTTTTATGGATCTTATCCGAGAAGTAGCAGATGATAAAAAGATCTTTCTTATGGGACACTCATTTGGAGGATTAATAAGTTTAATTTATGCTATAAATCATCCTGGTTTACCAAGTGTGCTTGTTTCCTCACCATTATTAGGTGTATTTTTGAAACTATCAATTGGTAAAAAAGTTATTAAAACAGTATCAAAAACAATAGCAAAATTATCACCTAATAAAATTTTAAATAGCAATATTGATCAAAACCAATTAACTAGCGATTTGAAAATATTAAAACTGCATATTGCAGATAAGAAGAAAATAGATGTAATTTCAGTTAAATCAACGTCAGAAATTGATAAGTACTCTAAATGGGCTATGGAGAATGCTTCCAGCTTAATATGCCCTACATTCATCATGCAAGCGGGTAATGATAAAATAATTGATAAAAATAAAACTAAAGATTTCTTTAATAAAGTAAAAAGTGAAGATAAAATGTATAAAGAGTACCCTGGCTTTTTGCATGAGTTATGGAATGAAAAAGGAAGAGCTCAAGTATATCAAGATATGTTTGTATGGCTTGAAAAGCATTTAAAATAAACATTTATGAAAAAATACAATCTTGATGAGTTCCTCAAAAATTTTATCCAGAGTTATTTGATTTACCTGAACCGTGGATAGAAACTTTAGATATAACTCCTTGGATTTGAAAACTAATAATTAATTATTAAAAATGTAATAAATATAATTAATTTCTATTAAAAACTAATAGACTTGTAGCATTTAATTCTAAATTATAACTTAATTTCTTAATGCTTGATAAAATGTCTTTTAAAGATATTAAATTTAAAGATCTAACCCCAATGTTAAAACATTGGTATTCAGTGAAAAAGAAGCACCCCGAAATTATCGCGTATCGAATGGGCGATTTTTACGAATTCTTCTACGATGACGCAGAAAAAATTTCAAAACTTTTAGGGATAACGTTAACAAAAAGAGGAAATGTTCCTTTAGCAGGAATTCCTCATCATTCTGGTCATAATTACTTTAACAATCTCATGAAGCTTGGTGAGACTTTAGTAATAGTTGATCAATTAGAAGATCCCGCGACCGTGAAGGGTAGAATTGTGAAACGAGGAGTTACTCGGATACTTTCACCAGGAACAATCATCGAACCAAATCTGCTAAAATCGAATGAGAATAATTATATTGCATCGATTGTTAAAGAAAGAAACGGATTTGGAGTTGCTTTCGCTGATATATCTACAGGAGAGTTTGTGGCAACAGAATTCTCAAATAAAAGGCAAGATCCACAGGAAAAATTGCTAAGCCTATTTTCTCAATTTGATCCTGTTGAATTGATTATCCCTCCTGAATTAAAAAAGGATGAAAGACTTTTTATACTTTTAACAGATCTAACAAAAGCAATCATAAAATCCTATGAAGAACATGTCTTTTTATTTGATGAGGCTTATATGTTAATTACTCGTCATTTTAAGATTTCAAATTTAAAGAGCTTTGGTCTAGAAGAGAAAGAGATGGCAGTTCAAGCTACAGGGGGACTATTAGCTTTTTTAAAAGACACCCAGAGAGATATAATTCCGAATATTTTTAAAATCAACATTATCCAAGAAAATAATATACTCCACTTGGATTATATTACACAAAGGAATTTAGAATTAATTAATCCTTTATGGGAAAGAGGAAAGGATGCTACATTGTACTCTATTTTTAACCACACTCAAACACCTATGGGAGCTCGTTTATTAAGAAAATTTATTCTCCAACCACTAACAAATATTGGGGAAATAAATCAAAGATTAAATCTAGTCCAAAAATTTAAGAATGATATTTTTCTAAGATCTGATTTAAGGGAAGAATTAGGAGTTATAGGCGATCTAGAAAGATTTATTAATAGAATTAATTATACCGGTCGCACTAATGCTCGCGATTTAATAAATATTAAAAATTCTTTAGAAAAAATTCCAATAATTAAAAAATTATTAGAAAAGGCAAATATTCCAGAAATTTCAAATTTTATTAAAAAAATTAAAACTTTCAATGAAATAAAAGACCTTATAGATATATCAATTAAAGATACTCCCCCAACTACTGTTAGGGAAGGCAATATTATTAAAGATGATTTTAACGATGATGTAGATGAACTTAGAAATATTATTCATAATGGAAAGAAGTATGTATTAGAATATGAACAAGAACAAAAGAAAAAGTGGAACTTAACAACAGGATTGAAAGTTGGATATAACAATATTCTCGGTTATTATATCGAAATAACATTAAGAACCCTCAAAAACATAAGGACTATTCCTGAAGAATATGTTGAGAGAGCAACTCTTAAAAATGCTAAAAGATATACAACAAAACGATTAAAACAACTTGAAGAGAAAATCCTTAATGCTGAAGAAAAAATCAATGATTTAGAATATGAAATTTTTAATACTATTCGTGAAAGTGTCGAAAAAGAGACTAAAAATATCCTTGAAACCGCAAAAAATATTGCTATAGTAGATGTTCTCGCATGTTTTGCTGAAATCGCAGAACAATATAATTATTGTAGACCAATTATTAATAATGACAACAAAATCATAATTAAAGAAGGTAGGCATCCTGTAGTTGAACAGATAAACATAGATGAGCAATTTATTCCAAATGATTGTTATTTAGATAATGAAAATGACCAATTATTAATTATAACTGGTCCTAATATGGCTGGAAAAAGTACATATCTAAGACAAGTGGCTTTAATATGCATTATTGCTCAAATGGGATGTTTTGTTCCAGCAAAATCTGCCACTCTTGGAATAATTGATCAAATTTTCACTCGAATCGGTGCCTCAGATGACCTTGCTAGAAAATTAAGTACCTTTATGATAGAAATGACAGAAACTGCAAAAATTCTTAATTATGCTACACCAAATAGTCTTGTTATAATAGATGAGTTAGGTAGAGGTACCAGTACCAGTGATGGTCAAAGTATAGCAATGGCAACTTTAGAAAAACTTCATGAATTACAAGTTAAAACTCTTTTTAGTACTCATTATCATCAATTAACAGAAATTAGTTTACCGCGAGTAAAAAATTATCATTTAGATATTATCGAAAATGATGATGGAAGTATTAATTTTGTTAGAAAATTAAGACCTGGAAGCACAGATAAATCTTATGGAATTCATGTTGCTAAGTTAGCAGGAATTCCGGATGATGTAATTATAAGAGCATTTGAGATTTTAGAACAAATAGAAGAAAAGGATCCTTTTAAAAAAACAGTTAAAGAAAATGGGAATAATTTTGTATCTATAAAACACCATGATAAGATAATCAGCGAAAAAAGAAAAACATTAGAAAAATTAAACGTGCAATTAGAGAATAAGAAGGACAAATTAACTAAATGTGAAGCCGTGATAAGTGAAAAAGAAAAAGTAATCAAAAATAAGAGTTTTGAAATAGAGAAGCTGAAAACAAACCTAGATAAATATATAGATAAAAAACAAGGTACTAAGAAAAAACTTGTTCAGACTACTTTCTTTAAACCAACAGTTTTAAAAGAAGAAGTAATAGATGACAATTTAAAAGAGTTAATGGATTTATTAAGAGAACTTGATATAAATTCTCTTACTCCTGTTGAAGCACTTAAAAAATTAAGTGATCTTAAAGATAAGTTAATGTAATTTAAATCAAGCGAAGACAACAGGTATAATAAAAACTATTATAGTGAGATAAACATAATAAATAGTTGTTATTGATACAAGAATGATTCTATAAACATTTTTCCTCTTTCCATCTTTAATATTATCAATAAATATTATTAATAACAATCCTATGAACATTAAATGGGATGGTTGTAAAGCCTTCCATAAAATTGAATCGATTATTAATAAACCTTGTATTTCAACATCACTGTGACCCCAATTCTTTACCATTTGAAAAAGGTAATCCGGGAAGATCATATAAGGAATACAAATAATAGCGAAAGGAATTAAAAAATATATAAGATCCTTAAATCTTAGCTTTTTAACTATAAGTAATAAAGGAAGAAATAATATAGCAGTTATTTTAAATGTCGCAAGTATGAATAAAATTCCTGCATTCCATTTTTTATCTTTTTCTAGGGAATAGTATGACATAAACAAGAAAAAAGCTATTAAAAAATTTACATTATGGTAGTAAGCATCTATACTATACCCAATTGTGCCTAGTATGTAAAAAATTAGTAAATCCTTTTTTTCCTTGAATAATTTCGGGGATTCTTTTATTATTACTATTGATAATATAAGCCTTAATATATCCCATACATACACCCCAACAATTAAAGGAAACAAATAAATGGGGAAAAATAGGAAATACCAAAAATAAAGATAATAAGGAGGCCAATCAGAAATTTCAACTGGATCATAAAAATTAATCAATCCATTATCCATTCCTTCTAAAAGAATTTTGAAATCGATATCCTTTGTCTCTTTAATCCAAGCAGAAATATCAACAAAGTATAACAGAAATCTTAAAATGATTAGCGAGCATGTAATAATTATTAGGATATAAATGAAATATGTATGTAATGAATAGCTTTTCTGGTTATTCATTGTAATGGTTCATAATTCACATTATAAAATAGATTAATATTAAGTATTAAAGGAACTTTAAAAGAGTTACTTAGGTAAAATTAAATAAAAGTTAAATGAATAGGCTTTTTTTAAAAATCTACTAAAATAAAATTTAATATAAGATTAATAATAATTTTCAAAATTTTAGCAATTATTTTTAATTTTTAATTGAAAATTTAATTATTAGAACTATACTTTTAAAATTATATTTTTATATGACGGAGTTATAATTTTTAAATTCAAGTTGATGAAAAATATATATATTTTATAAAACTATGAAGTTTTGAAAAGAATTGAAAAGAGACAACGAAAAAATCAAAAAAATTAAGGATTATGAAAAAATAGCTGCTGGAGAGGTTATTGAAAGACCTGCGAATGTTGTGAAAGAGTTAATAGAAAATAGTATAGATGCTGGAGCTAAAGAAATAAGAATTATCATTAAAAAAGCAGGAAAAACATTAATCCAAGTTATAGATGATGGTAAAGGTATTTCTCCTGATGATATGGAACTTGCCTTTGAAAGATATACCAGTAGTAAAATTCATAGTTTTGATGACTTGGAGAAGCTTTCAACTTTAGGATTTAGAGGAGAAGCATTAGCTAGTATATCAGCAGTAAGTCAGGTTGAAATTATTTCAAGAATTAAAGAGAATGAGAGAGGATTACAATTATTTATAGAAGGTGGGAAAGTTTTAAGAAAGAAAGAAATATCATGTCCCATTGGAACAAATATTAAAGTTAAGAATTTATTCTATAATATTCCAGCTAGGAAAAAATTCCTTAAAAAAGATTACACAGAGTTAGGACATATCACAGATATTATACAAAGATATTCATTAGCGTATCCTGATTTTCAATTCATTTATCAACATAATGAGTTAACCATTTTAAATTGCCCTGCATCTAATGATTTAAAAACGACTGTTTTCCATATTTATGGGAAAAATATTGCTAAATTTATGGAATATATTGATTATTCTGAAAAAGGAGAACTATTTAAAATATATGGATTAGTAGGTCAACCTCAAATTTCTAAAAAAGATAGAACAGCATCTAGTTTTTTTCTTAATCGTAGATATGTTATTAGTGATATTATATTTCGAGCAATTAAAGAAGCATATAAAGGAACTTTGATGATAAATAAGCATCCATTTTTCATATTATTCTTAGAGTTAAATCCATCATCCATAGATTTTAATATTCATCCGAAAAAGCTTTATATTAAGTTTGAAAGAGAAGATTATGTGTATAATAGGGTTTATACCATTATCCGAGATTTTGTTGAAGAAAAGTTTATGAAACAGGAGCCGAAGTATTTAAATATTGAACTTGAAGATTTCATTCCTAAAGAAGAATTAGTTGAGGAACTAAGTTCCAAAACTCAACAATCAGAAACAGGAAATCTTGAAACTGAAAAAGCTATATTAAAAACTGATGGAATAGTAGAGACTGAAGAAAATATTATTGATGAGTCTGTACAATTACATCTTTCTGAAGATATCATTAATCATAAAACCTTTAAAAAACAAATACCAGAAACCTTTTTACGAGAAAAATTTATAAAAAAGGAAAATTTTCCTAAAGTTCGCCTAATCTCTTCAACTGGCCAATTAAGTAATAAGATATATATTATATTAGAAGGTTTTAATGAAACTAATGAACCTGGTTTATATATTCTAGATCAGCATGCTGCTTCTGAAAGAATAAATAAAGAAAAGCTACTAGAATCATATGAATCATCAAAAACTAGCAAACAAAAACTTATCTCTCCATTGAAAATTGATGTTTCTCATAGTGAAAAATTCTTTTTGAGTGCCCATTTAGGTGAAATTAAAAAACTTGGATTTGATTTTGAGCATTTTGGTGGAAATACTTTCATTTTGCGAGAAATACCTACAATTATGGGAAAAGTTCCAGATATAAATGTAATAAAAGATATAATTGCAGATATAACAAAAATAGGTAAAGATAAAAGTTTTTCAGAGGTAAAAGAAGAGATCATTAATTATTTGGCTTGTCATAAAAGTATTCGAGGAGGAGATGATCTTTCTTTAGAAAATATTAGGGATCTCATAATTGAATTAGCTGATTGTAAGGATTCCTACCATTGTGCACATGGAAGACCTACATTGAGATTTCTCTCATTTAAAGAATTAGATAAGCTGTTTAAAAGAATAGTTTAATGCATAAAAACAAGAAATTTTATTATTCATTTATGCTTTTGAAAAAGCAATACCCTCAATTCCTTGTAAACCATCAACTTGTCCAAACAGTTCTTCAATTCTATCTGTACCACCCCATTCTTCTGGATATCGGACTCGAACTCTTGCTTTTTCTAGACCAAAAGCAACGGGTAAAACTTCATACATCTCAATTGAACATGTGTTTGGTAAAACATTTCTTAAATCTTTGATTAATTTTTCAAAATCTGCATCTGTATCTTCTGGAATAACATCTACTAAAGCAATAAACTCTCCCACATTAATCACTTAATTTTTTTCTAAGAACTTTTAAGGTCCCTCAAATTCACATTTTAAACATCTATAGGTTTTTCCCATCACTCTACAGCGTTCACATCTCCAAATTGTTACATCTCCACACTCTGGACATGGAAAATGTACTGCTGCTTCGAATGGGGCAATTGGTCGCCCACATCCAGAACAAGTATTTTTCCTTAAACTTGACATCGTAATTTATTATAAGCCTTGTAAAATATAATGGCTAAGAAAATAACTTATAACTTTAATTGTTTTCGGTTTTAAAACCTAGCTTTAAACTAATTAAATTATGATTTTTTCAATAAATCTCTCAATTATTTTAAGTAAAACATTTTAATCTTGCATAGTTAATTAAAATTTAAATTGAAAAACAACATAATTTACATATAAATTATCTAATTAATTTTAAAATAATCATTAAAAAATTGGCTTAAATATTGTAAAAGGTGAAAAGCGATACCAGAAAACAAGGTAAAGAAGTATTTCTCATTAATAGAGGCGTGGGCGTGGTGTGATATATGTGAGGATATGGTTGCTTTAAAGCTTGACAAGAAGGAAATTATTAGTGGACTTCAAATGGGATTATATACAAAAGAATTTAAACATGCTAACCAATATCCTGATACTGAAGATCCAGATGATTTATCTGGACAAGAACATACGATTTATGTCTATATTAATGATAATTATGATATAACGGGTGTAAAGAGTTTCTTTGGAGAATCTCCGAGTACAGAGGAAATCGGAGCCGCAGTGCAAGCAGGAGGTGAAGTGAGGATACCTGTTGTTGTTAAAGATATTCCTCCAATGAGTGTACAGTTAGGGATGCTTACTAAAGAGGAGTTTAAAGTTTTAAAAATTTGTGATGGGATGAATACAATTGAAACAGTCGCGGAGATTGCTCAGAAAAGTGTAGAAAAAATAGAAAAAATGATGGAAAAGCTCAGAAGTAAAGGATTGGTAAAGGTTATAAAAAGAACGTAA
>Ga0114921_10001378_pt1 | contig 11182 bp, 8 predicted proteins | sample BentaG_FD_87016 | JGI IMG/M metagenome (GOLD analysis project Ga0114921, IMG submission 87016) | Deep subsurface microbial communities from South Atlantic Ocean to uncover new lineages of life (NeLLi) - Benguela_00093 metaG | ecosystem: Environmental > Aquatic > Marine > Oceanic > Sediment ...
ATAATCAAAATAGTAGTCAAAAAGTCGTAGTTCAAATAAATGCAGAATCTTGTATTTTCAAAGGTTTTAAAGTAATTGGACCCGATGTTTCTACAGGTACTATAGGGATTAACGTTTCTACATCGGATAATGTATTTTCCAATAACATTATTATGAACACCGAGAAAGGAATTTATCTTGAAGAAGATACAGAAAACAATGGTGTCTATGAAAATATCGCGACAAATAACAGGGAGGGTGTTTCAGTTTATAGATCACACTACAACAATATTTCAAATAACGAAATATCGATAAATGATCCTTCTGGTCTCTCTCTTTCTTATGGTATCTTCCTTCATGGATCGTATAGTACTATTATTTCAGGTAATTTGATTTCCAATTGTTATACAGGCATTCGCATAAAAGGCTCAGATAACTCACTTGTTTTCGATAACTCAATTTTTAAAAACGATCGGGGATTGTGGTGTTGTTGCGGTGCAGAAAATAACAAGATATATCATAATAATTTTGAACAAAATGAAGAATATAACGCAAGAGATGATGTAAGAAATCAATGGGACAGCGGCAGCATAGGTAATTATTGGGACGATTATATTGAAAAACATCCTGATGCAGCACAAATCGATGGCGTTTGGGATACTCCATATGATATTACCATCCCTTATTCAGAGGATAGTAATTATGATAGATACCCCTTAGTAAATCCAATATAAAATATAATCATCTTCATCACTTCATTAAAAATAATAGCTGATGAAAGAGCGCTCACTGTTCAATCCCTTTTCAATGCTTGCGACAGCAGAGACATAAGTAAACTTTTTAAGTCATTTTGTATTTATATTTATCGTACGGATGTAAATAACAGGATGGGATGAGAAATGCACGTTAGAAATACATTAGTTATGATTGCGATTATGTTGTCCCTTTTTACGGTAGTAGGTAATGCAGCTGCTACTTCATTTATCCGGCCAAGCGCTGGCTCCACTATGGTTACGTTTGCAGTCATCATTGTTGCTATTGCAGTCATCATCGGTTTTCTTCTCTTCCATGGCGGGGTAAAATACGTGACACCAGAAAACGTCCTTGATACAGAAATAAGAAAACATCTCTACGACTATATTGATGGATGCCCAGGTTCACATCTCAGAGAGATAGCAAGAGAGCTTGATTTAAAACCAAGTAACGCAGCATGGCATCTCCGTAAACTAGAACAGACAAATCTCGTACGAAGCAGATTTATCGGTGGAAAAAAGGTTTATTACCTTGTTGAAGGCGGTATGGAGATAAGAAAACAGGCGATAGGAGAATCAATACTTAAAAACAAAAACGCTCGGGAAATCATGGAATATCTGCAGACAAATCCTGGTAAACATCTTCTTGAAATAGCACACGCACTAGACCTCAATCATCACGTTGTAAAATGGCATATTAAAAAAATGTATATGGCAGAACTCGTCGAGGGAGACACAAGCAACTCTGCATATCCAGTGTACTATCCAACAGAAATCGGAATAGAAGCATTAGAAAATATTACTGACTACATTAAAAAATCAGCAGCTTAGATTCTTCCGATATCAACAACTTCTACATTGTCAACTTTTTCAATGCTTGAAAGAACCTCAACTATCGGGTCAAGTCCGCCTTCTGAATCAGGAACAGAAACAGTAACATCAACGCCTCTGAGGCCAAAGGCAATGTTTTTCACTTCGACTTTTCCAAGTTTTACCGGCTCCTTTACAACAACTTTTATTTCATCAAGAATTTTTTGTATTTCATCATCACTTAACACACCATCTGGCATCAAACGTATCAGTGCTATTACCTCTCCCATATGCCTCCCTCCTATGGCCCTGTAAATCCACATTTTGAACATTTGTATTCTATGCTTTGTTCTCTGCAGTTTGCACATCTTCCAATGATCTCGCTGCACATTGGACATTGAAACGTTGTCGAACCTTGCTCGAGCAGTCCTTTTCCGCATGTGATGCATTTCTCAGCTTTTTTCATAGGATTGGTTGAATAACATATCTATTATTAAAATGTGACGCCCCCATGTCTCCTTAAAAAACTCTATTTTTGTTTTTTAATCGTATCAAGCGAAAACGATGCAACAGACTTAAATATTCTATATTGAAAGATTGCTCCTACGATAAGATTCATGTGATAGGTGATAAATCTAAATAACAGAACAAAAACACCAAGAAGATATGAAGGCGAAGCAGGAATCAACGTTGCATACAGTGCACCTACCCCCACCTCCGCAACTCCTGCGCTTCCCGGCGTAGTTGGCATCATAATTATCACAAGAAGCAAAACCTGGGCAGCATACGACTCAATAAAAAATGGATCTAACCCAAGTCCCAGAAGAAGCATTGAAGGAATCATAAATGCGATAGACCACATGATAACAGTAAGTATTCCAGCCATGAGAAATGATTTCCTCCCCTCACTCAAGAAAAAAACCATACTATTATGAAAGTTATCTACTTCTCTCTTTATTTTTTTAACAATTCCCGCCCGTTTACCTGCCTCTCGTTTCTTTGAAAACCTACCTATTTTGTCGCTGATAAAAATCAGAAATGATCTGATTTTTTCCGGGTATTTTACAGAATATAAAAACAGTATCACACCTGCTATGAATACAACAACGCCGATAGATAACCCCAGGCTTACCGCTCCATTTGAAATCCGACTTTTCAAAACATAAAGAGCAAGCGGGACAATCGTAAGAATGAATATCGCATCGATTAACCGTTCACCAAGTACAACTGCTGTTGCCCCACCAACATTCATACCGTCTTTATGAAGAAGATGAATCCTAACAGGCTCACCGCCAGCCATAGAAGGAGTGATACCTGCAAGAAAAAGATTAGCAATGACTATTTTTGTACCTTCCCAAACACTGATGTGTACATCTTTATCAATTGCACCACTCAAGACCTTAAGCCGTACCCCCCACAAAAACCATGAAAAAACATTCAGAATAACAGCTATTAAAAAAAATTCGTATCGTATATCATGCTTGAATATATCCTGCAGATCATTCGGATTAATTGTAAATTTTAGAATAAGGATGATAAACGCGATACTAAGAAGTAAACTTGCGACGATAGAAATTTTTATTGTTTTTGTTTTCTTCTCTTTGATCTTCACATCTATGTTAACCTAGGCGAGATATATTTCTCTTGCGGTATTGTTTTACTACTGAAAACATCCCATTACTATTCTAATAAAAAGAACTGTTCTCATGTACAACCGACGAAGATAACGCTACTGATTTATTTCAAGCAGTATATCAAATCCTCCCTTGTATACTCCCCCATGTGTCCAATTTGTTGCCAACGTTTGATCAACAACTGTTACATCATCTACTTCAATTACCTTTCTAAAATCTCCTACAATTGAAAAGCCATCAAAATACAATGTTTCATTGTTCCTCTTAACAAGTGATGCTCCAACGACTGGAAAAAGAACCTGTTTTTCATCGATGTCGTGGTCCAACACTTTTATAACGAGCGGGTTAAAGGATATGCATAATTTTTTGTCTTTTTTTGTAATATTTATGATGTATTCAATGCTATGTAAATCTGTTTTACAATATCCCTGTACTGAATTATTTTTTATTGAGATGTCTGCTTTTATTTTCTTGTAATTCTCAAAAGTTTTAATTGTAACCACCTGTTTTTCCCTAGGGCCATAAACGCCTTTCAAAAAATATCTCACTTCTGATATCCCTAACAAATTTTTTCCATATTTCCCACGAATTCGTTTTTTTACTGATCTTTTCAGCCTGTTTCTAATGCTGTATGAATGAGAAAAGGAAAATGATATTCCCCGGTTATTAAGTGATACATCTCTAAGAAACGTTACTTTGCATTTTTTTATATCAAACTTCATCACAATTTCTTTTCCATAAAAAACAACCAGCACATCCTGCTCTTTTTTAACGCTAATCTTTCTATCTATTATTTTACTGTCTTCCTCCTTTTTATTTTCCTTCTGTAGTTTGAAAAAATTTGATGCACCCTGAAGTAACTCAACTGTGGCAAAGGTTTGTTCCATGGGAAGACGTTTTAATTCTTCAAGAAAACTTGGAAACACACCTTCACATAAACCCCCATTTTCGGTAATCCATCCTGTCGCCTCTTTGAAGAGTGTTTTTGCTATCTGTTCCCACTTCTCATTTCCAGTGAGGTTATATAATCGTAGATATGTGGATACAATCCATGTGCTTTCATATGGAGAAAGCCGAGGCGTTATTGAATATGATATTGGGTGGAAGTTGTATTTTAGTTTTAGATTTCTTGTCTCATAAAAATAGATCCACGTGAGTGTATAATAGGCATATATGATGGCACTATCCAGGTATTTCCTTTCATGAGAAAACTCGTAGTAATCAAGATATGCATCAATAATACTGACTGCTGAGAACGCCTCAGGTTCGTTAATACCGATGTCTCTTAATCCGTTATAACAAATAGGATATTTGCTGTCAAGGTATTTTACTGCTTTCAAAGCAGCATTTTCCATCTGATCATCTTTAAATCTCTTGTATCCTGCAATAAGCGCTCGTACACACTCAGCGGTCCCTCCGTGTGTTTCATATGTACTTAATGTCTCGGGTCTGAACTTCATCATACCCTCCTGACGAAGCGCCATAGGCCATGAACCGTTTTTGTTCTGTGTCGATAAAATATACTCCAGTGATTTTTTTGTAAGATTTTCTATCTTTTTATCAGTAGCATATTCAAGATATTTTAACAGATGAAATGCGATAGTTCCCTGTCCACCAGGATATCCACCATAGCCACAGTCCATATAGAAGAATCCTTCCAAACCATGCCTTGTAAGATTTGACATGTTGTACCAAACTAACCCCTCTCCACGTTTCAACTCTGTTTTATAAAGCTTGGGATTGAGAAACAGGTTGCGTAAAGCCAAACTCCACTCAAGAAACTGCTTGTCTTCTGTCTTATTCTGCCATTTTGTAAAATAATGAAGACGAACTGCCTCATACGACAATAACGTGTAACTTGAGGTGACAAAGGTAAATCCCGTAGTCTTTCTCCAAGGAAGCTGCAAGAAAGATCCAGTGAGATGATCATACGATCTAAAAAGAGCTTGTTTTCCCTGTTCAAATATCTTTTTTGCAGATTCTATCATCACCTGTTTCTCCGCTGCTTCTTCTGTAAATGTTTGTACTGCATGGATCCAACTCTCGTACTTTTTGATTTTTACTGAAAATTGAAACGTATCATCAGTTTCTACGTTGAGAAAAATCCTTCTTTTTTTCCCAAAACCCAACCATGCACACTCTTTTTCCCTAATAAAAAACTCGTTGAAGAGATAGAATGATATGATGTACTCTTTTTCATTCTCTGATAATGAAATAAAAGGAATCAACTCTTTGTCATCTAACTGGACTGTTGGATCAAACTCTATACAGATGCATTCATCCTCAAACTGCAAAACAATAATCGGCATCTTCACATAATACAATGAACGGCAGAGAGTATTCTTATATTGTTTATCTAAAATTTTCGTCGTATAATATGTCGTAAACGGATACGGAAGCAAGATTTTGTTTTCTAAAGAAAAATCATCATTTGAATACCACATCCCGCCGATAAATGCATAGAGTAGAGGTTTCTTTACGATAGATATTTTTTTTAAAAGAAAAACATCCTCAGCTTTTATAACTCTATATGTCTGATTTTTTATTGAAAGATTGTCATCTATTTCTTCGCGTATCATATCAACCAATGCTACTCTTTTTCTGTCATACTCTCGTACAAATTCATGTGTCTATCTGCGATTTTTTCTATATCAAAATTGGAGACAACACTTGCCTTCTTTATATAGGATTTTAATAACTCAGCATGAAACTGTTGTTCACTGATGTCATCTACGTTATCAAAATAGATAAGATTATCACCAAATGCCTCTTTAAACTCCTCGATATCACGTGCAACTATCGGTAACTTCATAGCAAGCGCCTCAAGCATAACTATTGAATGCCCCTCAGCATATGACGGCATGAAAAACACATCTGCTGCAGAATATGCTTCAGTTATATCACGTATAAATCCTGGGAATAAAGTGTTTTTATCTCGAGTTTCTATTGCTTTTTTTATCTTACCATATTCTTTTGAAAAAATGTTGTATGGAAAACCGCCAATCCATATAAATCGAAATTGAGGAAAGCGTTTTGCCACTGTTATAAAATCATATATTCCTTTGCGTGGTGTACGTTGTGCAACAGCCAAAACGACTAACTTCTCTGGTTCTATTTCATATTGTTTTCTGAACCTCTCTCTTTTCATTTGATCTGGTGAGAATTTCTTTCTGTCAATCCCGTTGTAAATAGTTGTGATATCCTTTCTTATTTTCATTTCAACAAGTTCTTTTTTACATTTTTCTGATACGGCAATAATGTGATCAAATCGATTATAGATAGGTCGATACAACAAGTTTATAATTGACGGAAACACAATGTTTCCAATGTTGAGATTCGGTGTTGAATGCGCAGTAATTATTTTTTTTCCTTTGAATCGCTTTGCATACCGAAGAGAAATAGGTCCAAACGTATGAAAATGTGCTATATCATAGTTCAATGATTTATCATTCCAACTAATATCCACTTTATCTGATAGACCATTAAAGAGATTCTTTGCTGCTGTTGCACAGCCAAGATATTTGAACTTTCCCATATCTTCAACGATAAAATTTACTCTCATTCAACCTTTCACTATCTCCCATATTGATTTATCTTGTTTTGATGCAAATATATTTTTTTAACGCAACATTTTTTACTGACCACAAAATGTTAATTTAGGTAGCATATATTTTTCTTGTGGTTTATATAAATTATCAACAGGAAAACATAGTTTGAAATTATTAGTTTGACAAAATGAAACTACAAATCAGACAAAAACCTCATGTCTGCATCTAATGATATATAAAAAAATCAACAATATACGATAAACCTTATGTGCATTCAAATATTATGCCATAGCCATTGTGAATCCATGAAGAGATTACCGCTACAGAAATATCTAACAACAATGCGTTATGCGTTTTCAAATTATATGGCAAACGAAAACATCTACCCCTTTTATGCCTCGTTTAAAGTAACCCATAAATGCTCTCTTCAATGCAAATTCTGTAACGTATGGATGGAAAAAACACGAGATCTCTCTAAAAAAAATGTCTTCAAAGTGTTAGACACCATCGGTAACTCAAGTATAATCGTCGTAAGTCTTGAAGGCGGGGATCCTCTAATGAGAAAAGATCTTGGAGAAATCCTCCAGTATGCCTATACAAAACCATTCTATCTCTTTTTCACAACAAACGGAGATCTCCTTGACAAACGACCTATGAAGGAATATGGTAAACACATCGATTATCTTCATATAAGTATCGATGAAGAACATAATAATTTGGATTTTTTCGACAGACTAGAAGAATTTCAAAACTATGGTCCTAAGATATGCATTCAGACGGTTGCCACAAAAGATACAATCGATTCAATAGAGGATAAAGTGAAACGAGTACATAAAGCGGGGGCAAGAATGGTTGTGATGCCTGCAACACATTTAGATGGAACAGATGATTTCTATCCTGATCCTAAAAAATTCAGGGACGAAATCATCAGACTCAAAAGGAAATATATAAACACAATAACAACACCGAAAGGATATCTTGATAACATCAACAAGCCGCATGGTTGCTCGGCATCTTCCGTAATAATTGACTCTGATGGAGAATTGTTTTATCCATGCAGAACCGTTGGTAAAAGACATTTTAATTTCACCAATGGATCATTCATGGAGTTTCTTAAAACAGATGAGGCAAAAAAGGCAAGGCAAGACATGAAAAACTGCAGCCGTAGTTGCGGCTGGTATCAATATTTTGCAACTGATGTGTTCTCATCACCTGCTTCATTTATTTCTTCGTTAAGCCCATATCTTTTCAAATAAAATACTCTTCGATATATGTCCAGTTAACCTCATACACGTCCACCCAAGATTCTTCTTCTGTATCAGGATTTAGTGTTGCATTTCTATAGATCAGTTCAAACGGTTGATATGAAAATTTTTCATACGACTCGTTGGTCATATAGAAGATCTTACCAAAACCAACATGCACTACTCTCTCTGTTAATATGTCATCGATGAGTACATGGGTGATTCTACTATAGTTTTTCCCAATTCCTTCAAGTTCAAAAAGACAATCAACAAAATCCTCTGCAATCCAAATGATACTCGCCTCATCAAGTGTCGTGTTAAATCCAACAGCCTCTGCAACTCTTGCAAGACGATGATCAGAAGCAATAACCGTTCGGTTTTTGTCTAGATTTTCCTTCATCCAATCAATAGATGCTAGATCTTCATCTGTTATCACTTCATAGGACGCATTTAGCGCTACATGCGAAGGATACACAGAAATTGCATTTGCAGTAACAAGAAAAAGGATGACGGAAAGATAGATGATATTGCGTTTTTGCAAAAGACTTGATTTCTTAAAGAAATAAATAGCAGGCTTTTTAGTGGCACGAATCTTATTTGTAAAGTTGGAGATTTTTTCATAACGTAGATTTAAAAAAATTGCACTAATGCCAAAAATCGAAATAATACTTAAGGGAGCCATCATGTACTCAAGATGTCTGTGGGGGTAGAGCGTTGTACTGTTTGTCACAATACTAAATACAAATGAGAAAACGATTGCAAGGAGCCAACCTCTAATAAAATGACCGTTCTTTGCAGATCCAGTATATCGGAAACCTGCAATGGCAAATCCAAAGACAAGAAGTAGCGGTATTGAGTATAGGATTGATAAGGGTGTGAAGCTAAAGTTTGTCCAAGGAAGCTTCGCAAGAGAAAAAAAACCCATGACTGAAAGGCAAATAATCATAGTCAAAGAAAACTTAAATATGGCAGATTTCACAGATGGTTGTTTCCGGACAGTAAATAAATTAAGCTTTCTCTTCAGCCAAATAATGCCAAACATTAAAAAAAACCCGAGATAAAAAAGAAGCATTGTGTACTGGGAACCAATATGAATAGATCCAAGTTTAAGCCCACTTTTCATAAAACTTTCATACACTGGTGTAGCAACAATCATCCAATACGAAAAAATAAGACCGCTTGTTGCAAGTATGTAGAGAACATCTTTTTTTAATGAACGTGCCCATTCCTTGATGCTTGCGTTTTCAACAAATACGATCATTATTAAAGAAATAAGGTAAAAATATGTTGTCAGATGATGAGACATGACAAGCAAAATTGTTGAGATTGATAGAGGGATAACGTATCGCGAGTCTTGCCTGAATTTAATAAAAAGATACAGTGAAAGCATCATGAAAAAATGACCGACTGTTAATGGCGAGGCATGACTTGTCTGATACACATGAAAAGGCATGACAGCAAACAAAAGCATGGAGAGAAGCGCCTTTTTTTTATCACCTAGTAATTCATAGATGACAAAGTAGAAAATAAGTACAGAAAGACCACCAAAAATTGGTGCAATTTTTGGCATAATGGTGAGTACATCAACTCCCGTAAGCCAATGCATGCCTCCAGTGATTGCATATAATACGGGGAAATATTGATAGGAGTTACCCCATCCGCTATATGGGTTGAATAGATCCTGATTTTCCACAAGAGAGTTTGTAAGTCCATAATATATTCCAAAATCACAACCCCATGCAGCATTGGTCCATGCGGGAATAGAACGTATAACTATTGCTAGTCCTGTCACTACAATGATCCAGAAATACCAACTTTTCACAATCTCCCGAGGTTTAAGTACCACCATCAGCATCTCTCACCATTTTACAAAAAATGAATATGGCAGTTATATATATTATTTTTCATTATATTTATTAGAAAAAAATGATCTGCATTTAACACAGTATATTTAGGATGTTTTCTACCGTTCTATTTACATCACTTGTTCTTGTTATCCCTGTTGTTTTTTTCGCAACTTCAACATCTTTTTTTACCTGTACTTTGCTTTGTTTTACTGAATAAAACGTACCACTCGTGTTATGATACTCTCCAAGATATTCTTGTTCTATTTGACCAGGTGTAGGAATAAGCAGTGCTTTAGCTCCCATTACTCCTAAATCCATTATTGTAGAATACCCAGAGCGAGCAATAACTAGTTTTGCCCTATTCAAAAGCTCCTCTCTTTTTACTTTTGTTAGAAATGAATACGTGGTAATATTTTCCTGCTCCATTTTAGATGTCTTCTCTGTCTTCCCCAAGGTCATCACAATATTTCCTGTTAGATCCTGAATCTGCGATGATAATTTTTCCTCCAGCATACTTCTCTGCGGTTCAGGACCAGAGATTGAAATCAGATAATCAACATCTTTTTTCACAGTTTTTTTACTAAAATCAGAAAGAACACCGACATAATGAAGCATATTTTCATCTATTTTTCTAAGGTTGTGTGACAAATCACCAGAGAAACTATCCTCCCTATAGTCAGGTACTATTACTCCTGAAAATCTTTTGAAAAAAAAGAGGTTAAATAGTTCACTTCCCGTCTCAAACATTCTTATCCTGAGAGGATTCATAATACGTATTTGATGAGAGATAAAAAAAGACGGAATCTTCTTACTATACATATCGTATCTGCCGTCAGAAACGATGAGATCATATTTCTTCTTTTCAAGGAGTCTATTAAGCTTAATGAGGCCAGATTCTATTCTCTTGATAAAAAGAGGCCAATATATCATACTTTTTGCCATAAATTGCCTTGCATTTTCTGAAAGAAGCATTGGATAATCGACAATATCAACATAAGAAGCGTTGTTTCCTAGCTCCTTTTTCAATAAATCCAGAGATCTTCCGTTTGATATGATTGTTAGACTGTTGTTTTCATCTATCAACTTTCTAATTACTGGTAACGATCGTGTTGAATGTCCAAGTCCCCAAGAGCAGACTGCATATATGACTTCCATCGTAATTTTTGTATTCAACCAAACGTTAAATAACTAACTGGATAGCATCTTTTTATATGCGAAGATCTATTTGCATGAGATCGTATGAACTTTAAACAAAAATTTACTGATCTCTCTCATAATAACAACAGCTTGCTTTGTGTTGGCCTTGACGTTGATAAAGAAAAAATGCCTAAATTTTTATTTGAATCAAGTAAACATCCATATTTAGAA
>Ga0114921_10001379_pt1 | contig 11175 bp, 13 predicted proteins | sample BentaG_FD_87016 | JGI IMG/M metagenome (GOLD analysis project Ga0114921, IMG submission 87016) | Deep subsurface microbial communities from South Atlantic Ocean to uncover new lineages of life (NeLLi) - Benguela_00093 metaG | ecosystem: Environmental > Aquatic > Marine > Oceanic > Sediment ...
AGAATAAAAAGTGTTTTAATTCTCCAAACACTAATTAACTAAATCTAGTGCGGTGTTCTCCATGGTTGAGGAAAAATTTGTAGATATACTTTACGAGAAGGCTGATGGAACTGCCTGGATAACCATCAACAGACCTGAAAAATACAATGGCTTCAGAACGAAAACAATCGAAGAAATGACCCGTGCTGTTAAAGACGCAGATACAGACCCAAACATCCGAGTTATCGTTGTTACCGGCGCAGGCGAGAAAGCCTTCTGTTCAGGCGCAGACGTGGACGAATTCGCCAAAGAAATTTTTCCAAATCCTGCAAAAGCCAGAATCTACCTCGAAAAATTCATAGGCCTACGAGACGCGATAACAGGAGCCGGCAAACCCGTCATCGCCGCTGTTAACGGCTACTGCATCGCAGGTGGACACGAGATACACTTATGGTGTGATATTACTATCGCCTCAGAAAACGCAAGACTAGGTCAGGGAGGCGTCAAAGTTGGCAGCGCACCCATCTTCGGCGGATCACAGCTTTTCGCCAAAAACGTGGGCGAAAAACGGGCGAGATACCAAATGTATACCGCTGAACCTTACACGGCTAAGGAAGCTGAACAGATGGGTTTGGTTAACAAGGTTGTTCCGCTGGAAAAGTTGAGGGAAACCGTTGTTGAGGTTGCTAGAAAGATTATGGCTAACAGTCCCCAATCCATAAGATTCGTTAAAGCATGGGCAAATTTCACATCCCAGCTTGAACGTGTCACCTATGAGTTGGCGAAAGAAACCCTCATTCATGTTTGGTATACCGACGAAGCGAGAGAAGGCATCAAAGCGTTCTTGGAGAAAAGAAAACCAGAATGGGACAAATACAAACTTTTCTAAGAAACTAACCTATTTTTTCTTTCTTACATAAACCGTTTTGACTTCATCAATTTCGCTTTCGTAGCACCTTCTGCACTCTTCGTCCAACTCGTCAAGCTTTACGGATTCAAGGCGAACCTCATAGCCCAAAGATTTGTACAACTCAACAATCTCACTTAATCTAGGCTCTCCGATAGTAGTCTGCCTAACCCATCCCTCTTCCTCTAATTCCTTCTCCCTTAACCCTTTCCTCTCAGCCATTACGCGTCTTTCCGCTCCTTTTCTAAGAGGTCCCTGGCGAAGAGACCCGCGCCTATGGCCCCAGCGATTATGGGATCGAATTCCTTCTTCATGGGCAAAGCTTTGATGCCGATTATGTCTTCCAACCTCTTCACGATGCCGACGTTCTTTGAGATTCCGCCGGTGATAACGAAGTCCTTTTGCACTCCAACTCTCTTCAACAATTCTGCGATTCGACTAGCCATCGCCGAGCAGTAGGCAGCCAAAACCATTTCTTTAGGCCATCCCTTGCGCAGTAACTCCATAGCTTCGGATTTGGCGAAGACGACGCAGGTGCTGCTCACGGGCTCAGGCTCCTTCTCCACCCTTAGGGACATGGGACCAACCTCCTCGATGGGTACAGACAAAAGGTCAGCGATGACTTCTATTCCTCGGCCCGTGCCAGCCGCACACTTGTCGTTCATGAGAAAAGCCGTAACCTTTCCCTTCTCGTCGCAGCGAATTGTCTTGCAGTCTTGACCCCCCATATCCAGTATGGTTCTCACCGTGGGTCCCCAGATGTAGTTGGCACCCCTAGCGTGACAGGTGATCTCCGTGATTGCTTTGTTGGCGAAGGGAACGTTCACCCTTCCATAACCCGTTCCTACAACATATTGAATATCGTCTAGCTTCATTCTGGTTCCTTCTAAAGCCCAGCTCACGGCTTTGTTGGCGCTGTCTGGGCTGCTCGCCCCTGTTCGCATTATGCTGTGGGCGTAAAGTGTACCGTCGACCATGATGGCCGCCTTGGAGCTAACCGCCCCCACGTCAACTCCAGCCGTGACGACCTCTGCTCTAGTCCAGTCCTTGCCGGGCACGGTTCGCCTGTATTCAGGCCATCTCCAATATTCCTTCTTCATTTTCCACTTCCTCCACCTTTTAGGGGTGAAAGAGCGGCTCCTAAGGCGCCAACGAATTCCGGCTCTTCCGGCACCAGCAACTCAACTTCTAGGGTTTTCTGTAAGGAACTGACAAATCCAACGTTTTTGGCGACTCCTCCCACCAGGACAACATCCCTCTGTATCCCTAATCTGCGCGCCAAGGAGGCGATCCTGCTGGCTATGGAGGCGTGTATGGCCCGGGCGATGTCTGCCTTCGAAGCTTTTTCATGAATCAGGGACACCACTTCGGATTCGGCGAAAATGGTGCATTGGGCGTTCACCGAAATGGTCTTCTTTGCTTTCAGCGATAGGGGGCCTATTTCCTCCAGCTTTACCTCCAACGCCCTCGCCATGGCTTCAATGAAGGTGCCGGAGCCGGCGGCGCATTTTTCGTTTATAGCGAAGTCTATCATCCTTCCCTCTTCATTGCATCTGACCGCTTGACTTGTTTCGGCGCCCACGTCTATCATCGTTCTCGCTGAAGGATACAGAAAGTTTCCTCCCAAGGCGTCGGCTCCCACCATGCTGATCTCGCTGTTGGCGTAGGGCGCCAAATCCTTTCCAGCACCAGTCGCCACAACATGGGCGATGTCATCACGTGATGAACCGGCTTTCCGTAACACGTCGTTGAATAGTTTTTCTGCGGCAGCTTTTTGGTCGAATCCGCTTGGGGTTAGGCCCTTCGCTAAGATTTTGCCGTCCTTCAAGACTAACGCTTTTACGTTTTTGGAGCCCATGTCGATTCCTGCAGTTATCGTTTTCATCAGCCTCTATCTTGCCTTGGGTTTTCTAAGAAGGATATTTCTGAGCTAGGTTATTTTTCGTTATACCTGTGCTTGAACCTCCAGAATTTTAGTTATGATAAAACGGTCAAATAAGTGAAGTGGATGACCAGCTCTGGGCGACTTCGAAACTTTAGCGGTGTCTTTTTTGGATTATTCTACTTCTTTTCTGTCCAGTCATAGAAGCCCTTTCCAGTTTTTCTCCCCAGCAAACCAGCCTTCACCATCTGCCTCAACAGTGGACATGGTCTGTATTTCGGGTCTCCGATTTCGTTTTGAAAAACTCCTGTTATGGATAGGATGGTGTCTAGGCCGAGATAGTCTAGCAATGTAAAGGGGCCCATGGGCCAGTTTAACCCCAACTTTATGGCTTTGTCAATGTCCTTCGGTTCCGCTATGCCTTCCCAGGCAAGATACATCGCTTCGTTTAAGGCTGGAATCAGGACCCTAGTTACAACGAAGCCGGGGCAGTCTTTATTTACCACAACCGGTTCCTTACCCATCCTTTTCGTAACTTCGACTACTGTGTTGATTGTTTCGTCAGAGGTTTTGACTCCTCGAATGATCTCTATTAGTCGCATCAATTGTGGAGGATTGAAAAAGTGCATGCCACAGAATTGTTCCGGTCTACGGGTGGCGGATGCGAGTTCCGTGATGCTGATGGATGAAGTGTTCGAACCTATGAGTCCATTTTCTGGGGCAAATTTTTCCACTTCTCTATACATATTTTTTCTTGAGTTCAACATTCTCTGGAACCGCTTCGATTATGAGGTCAGCGTCGGTTACTGCTTCTTTTAGGTCCAGCGTTGGATGAATTCTCTTCAGGGTTTCGTCGACTTCTTTCTCCGAGATCTTTCCCTTCTTTAGGAAGCTTTGTAGACTGTTCTTTATCATGTTCATTCCGTTGTCTAGAAACTCTTGCTTCACATCTCTTAGGCTAACCTCGTATTTCGCCGCTTGAGCCGCAACTTGAGCAATTCCATGACCCATCAGTCCAGCTCCTAGAACAGCTACCTTCTTTACCTCCATTACAAACACCTCGTTTTCTTTGATAGATGATGAAGAAGATATATAACTTCTGACCGCCAACTTGACTCAACAATTACCAGAACAGGCTGAACCGTTTCCGATGACTCACCTGCGCCATCAAGGTGGGAAGTAAACAATTTAGACGCTTGTAAAGGAGCCACTTGCTTTTCGGCAGATTTTTTATAGCATGATATACATTCTTCAAATCTTGCGCGCGCATTATGATTATGCGGAGGAGTTAGCCCTTTTGAAGCTCAGGAAGAATTTTTTCAAAGTAATCCAGCGATTCTGGATTAATTAAAGCATCCCTGTTTAGGACTGGCCTGCCATGTATTATATCCGTGACCGCAATTTCAACTTTTTTCATGCTGAAGGTATACGGAACATCCGGCACTTCGATGATCAAAGCTGGGGCATGTCGGGGGGAAGCATTTTCGCGCAGGGTTTTTCTTATCTTATTTTTCAAATCCTCGGTTAAACTATATCTCGGAGCGAGTTTAACAAAGAGGATAATGCGCTGATCTCCTTTCCAATTCTGCCCTATGGCCACGCTATCAGCAATTTCTTCTAATTTTTCCACCACATTATATATTTCAGCTGTACCTATGCGCACCCCGGAAGGCTTTAAAACGGCGTCGGAACGACCGAAGAAAGTTATTCCACCTGTGTCGCCATGAATCATGATATAATCGCCATGCCTCCACACGTTCTTATCGGGATAAAACCTAAAGTAAGCCCTTTTGTACCTTTCATTATCTGGGTCGTTCCAGAAATAGAGTGGCATCGAGGGAGAAGGAGCTTCACAAACAAGTTCTCCTTGTCGATCAACCATTGGATTACCCCCCTCATCATATGCCTTCACTTTCATTCCTAAAGCCGGAGCCTGTAATTCACCAGCATAAACAGGCAGGGTGGGACTTCCGGCAGCAAAACAGCCATTGATATCCGTGCCGCCCGAAATAGAATTGAAATGCAAATCCTTTTTAATCTCTTGGTAAACGTATTCAAATCCTTCAGCCGAAAGAGATGAACCAGTTTGGGATATTTCTCGTAACGATGACAAATCGTAGTCTTTTCCAGGCTTAACTCCTTGGCTTCGGAGATAATTGATATAAGTCGCACTGCAACCGAAAATAGTTATTTTTTCGTCCTGAATTAATTTCCACATGGCACCTGGATCAGGATAATTGGGATTGCCGTCATACAACACTATAGTAGCGCCCACCGCTAAGGAGCTTAGCAGCCAATTCCACATCATCCAACTACAACTGGTAATATACATGATCTTATCTTCTCGTCTCAAATCTGTATGGAGCATCAGCTCCTTTAAGTGATTGATAAGAACTCCCCCGGCCCCTTGCACCATGCACTTTGGCTTACCAGTTGTCCCCGAAGAAAACATAGTAAATACAGGATGATCAAAAGGTAATTGTTTAAATCGAATTTCCGGTTGTTTTTCTGAAGACAGAAAATCATCATAATGTACAGAGTTAGGAATACTGCTAATATCCGGTTTAGATTCCACATATGAAACTACAATCACTCGTTCCAGCGAGGGAATTCCTTTGGCAACTTTCTCAGCTTTAATCAAAGTATCAAAAGTCTTACCTTTATAGAAATACGCATCAGCCGTAAACAAAACTTTCGGTTCAACTTGACCAAGACGATCCAATGCCGCTTGTGCCCCGAGATCAGCACCACAAGAAGCCCATGTAGCACCTATGCTGGTAGCGGCAAGCATGGCAATAGCGGTCTCGATTAAATTGGGCATATAGGCACATACTCGATCTCCCGGGGCAATTCCCATCTCGCGCAGCGATTTGGCTAGACGCGCCGTAGAGTTGTAAAGTTCTGCATAGGTCATCTTGGCTGATTTCTGTTTTTCTCCTTTGAACATAAACGCTGTGTGGGCGTCTCTGTATCTCAGGAGATTCTCGGCGAAATTCAATCTTGCGCCTACAAACCACCTTGCACCGGGAAACTTGCTTAAGTCGTCGACCACCTTATCGTATCCTTGGGAAGCTTTGATCCCCCAAAATTCCCACATGGCCGCCCAAAAATCCGATATGTTTTCAATCGACCAGTTGTACAGTTGGGCATAAGAGTTAATTTCAAGACCGTATTTTTTGTTGACAAAGTCGATAAGCCGGGTCATGTTGGCCTGTTTTATGCGTTCTTCAGAAGGTTGCCAGAGTAATTTTCCCATTAATTCACTTCCTTCAAGTTTTTGATCCACTACTGCGTGGGGTTCTTAGGTTAGACTTAAATTTACCTAAAAACCTTTTCTAACTTTTTTCATTTCTCGTAAGGCTCGTGTATAACCCGCTTCACCTTCTTAGTGATTTTTGGTCCTAGACCGTGGACGTCTTTTGACCATCTGTCCACGTTTATCAGCGCGTTTAGGGGCGCTTGATAAGATTTTAGAAGAGCTATGGCTTTTTCTCGGCCTATGTTTGGGAGGCTGGCTAGGAAAAATATCTGGGCCTCGGTTAGGGTTTCGAGTTTCTTTACTGGATGCACAACTGGAATTCTTTTCTCAACGATTTGTTCCTGTTTTGCGGCTGTGTAGAGGAAGTCTATTGTTTCTTTGTAGCTGTTTGTGTGAATCATGTAGATTCCTTGTTTGGCGATGGCGAACATGGCTCCCCACACTGAGGCTGGCTGGATTTTGCTGAATTTGTAGATGATGGGCAAGTAGCCTTCTATAATCATGAAAGGCTTAGCATAGACCTCTTTCAACTTGAACAACTGCTCAAACAGATATCGTCTGGTAAGAGTGTAAACGAAATCATGAACGGTTTTTCTTTCAAAGGCACATAGGTCCGAGATGATATAGTCACCCTTCTCAAGGACTCGTATGCTGATTTCGGCGCCATGTTCCTTCAGTCCTTTGACAATTTTTGGAGCCGTGCTTGCTTCACGGCTATCCACGATGATGGTGGGTTGTTCCACTTTTCCTGTTTCTTTGATATAGGGTATAAGGGTTTCAGCTCCAGACATGTTATTTCCGTCCAAGTTTAATTAATTGAGTGTTACTAAATAAGTAGGATGCGTAGATTGCTTCAATCCGTGTTTTTCATTTTTAAATATTTTTTAAACCAGTCTAACGTTAGTTCAACGGCTCTCCTTCTATGAGACGGATTAGTAAGCCTGTGGTCTGCGTCCTCAATTATCTGGATGTTCTTTGGTTCGTTTGCATTTTCGTATAGAACTTCAGCGTGAGACAGAGGCACTTGTTTGTCTAGGCTGCCGTGAATAATCAAGATAGGGCAATGGATGTCATTCACAGCCTTAGCTACATTATGTTTGCTAACATCTTGCCTAAGCTCTTCTAAACCTCTGATTACTTCTCCTTGAAACAATTCGTCTAGATGGCAAGGGGTTGCCCAAGTCACCAACGCCTTAACTCTCTTATCCTTTGCAGCCGTCAAAACCGCAACTGTTCCGCCCAAGCTGCTTCCCATCACCCCTACACTTTCATAGCCTTGTTCCTGAGCAAAATCTAAAGCATCTTCCAAATCTTCCATTCGTCCAGTCATAGAAGTATCTTCAAACAGGCCTACACTTTCTCCGCAACCCCTAAAATCAAATCTCAAAACCGCGAGGCCTTCCCTACAAAACCTACGGGCAATACCAACGTATTTTTCGTTGTCCTTGCTACTATACAAGCCGTGACAGGTAATGACGCAGGTTGAGGTTTTCTCACGAGGCGAGTGAATCACACCTGCTAAACCATGTTCACCGAATCTAACGTTTTTTTCTTTCATGGCATCAGTTTACGGGTGCCATCGATTTAAGAATATTCATGGGCTTTAGAAGAATGATATATGTCGGAAACCGTAATATATCGAAAATTGAACAAAGCTGGGCAAAAAAAGGTCTAAGCCGTGCATGGATAGGCGCTGATGTTGCTGGCTGTCCTAATGTTTTCTCAGGTCTTTGAGGCAGCCGTTGGGGCTTTTCAGAATGCCGTTATTGTTGCCGTTGATGTATAGTCGGTTCAATCCGATGCTTGTAAGCTTGCGGCAAATATGATTCAATGATTCTTCGGTGCCTTTCAGCAGACTATGGCCGTCAGGTTTTAGAGAGTAAACCTTTCTAGGTCGGTCGTTATTTAAGTCCCATTGACTCTTAATGTAACCTTTTTCTTCTAGGGTGCTGAGTAGAGGATAGATGGTGCTGGGACCGAAATAAACCCCAAAATTCTTTCGAATTCTGGTGATGATTTGGTATCCATGCATGGGTTCCACTTTCAGAAACTGGAGGATCACGAGATCTAGGAGGCCTCTCATGAGTTTGATTTGGACCGCTCTCAGTTTTTGTCTCATTTCATTTCCCTCATGTATTTCTGCTCTACAGTTTTTCTGTTCTACCCTTATACAATATGTCCTTTTTATGACATATCAAGTATCTATATAGCCTAAACGCCGATATAAGGGTTCGTGTGACCAGAAGAAATAAAAAAGCATACTCAAGCATACCAAGCCATGGTAGAAACTAGGCAATTTAAATAAACAAAATTCGTTTATTCATGGTATACGGCGGATAGGGAAAGGAAAACCTTGACCGAAACCTTCAGGAAACAAATTGTTCGACGCATAACCAGAAATTTTCTCGACATCCTAATTTTAAGGCTTATCCAAACGGAACCCATGTGGGGCTACAAGATCATCAAGAAAACAGAAAGGCTTTTTGGAATAAAAATTAGACACGGCGCCCTGTACCCCCTCCTCAACTCCATGGAAGCCAAAGGCTACGTCAGAAGCAAAAAAACAACCAAAAGAGGACGAGTGAGAAAAGTGTACGAAATCACGTCAAAGGGAATACAACTCGTCGACGCCTACTACGATTTCTTACGAGAGCAACTGCAAAAACTGGACATCAAAGAGGCTTAGCGATGAAGAGAGCTCCTAGCCAAGAAGAGATTATGGAGCAAGTGCAAAAAATTCTGGAAGAAAGAGGAAGAAAAGCTCTAGAGATGGCTAGAAAGACGGTTTTGGAAGAAGAAATAGAATGCAAAGAGGTCCGTGAAGCCCTAAAATACTTCATGACCGAGTACTGGCACGACCTAGCTAGGCCGGCTCTACTTTCTATAGCCTGTGAAGCCGTCGGAGGAGACCCAGACATAACAACACCAATAGCCATCCCAATGACACTAATAAGTGGAGCCATAGACATACACGACGACATAATTGACCAATCGAAGGTTAAAGGATCGCGCCCAACAGTTTTAGGCAAGTTTGGCAAAGAAATAGCACTGCTTGTCGGAGACGCTCTCCTATTCAAAGGTTTTACACTACTACACAAAGCAGTTGAAAAGGGAATTCCGGCTGAAAAGATTGCAGTCATAGTTGACATTATCAAAAGAACGTTTTTTGAACTAGGAGATGCTGAAGCATTGGAACTTAAATTTCGAGGCCGACTGGACGTTACGCCGGAGGAGTATCTTTATGTAGTGAAAAAGAAGGCAGCAGATGTGGAAGCTTATACACGTATCAGCGCTATCCTTGGAGGTGGTTCAAAAGAAGAAATTGAAGCCCTCGGCGAATACGGCAGGCTACTCGGAATGCTAGTACTATTGAGAGACGACTTAATAGATATGATTGACCTTGAAGAGGCCATACATAGAATTGAAAAGGAGCACCTGTCCCTACCAATCCTCTACGCTTTGCAGAACCCTGAAATCAAATCTACACCTAGTCCTCTTCTCCTGAAGAAAACAATAACAAAGAAGGACGCTGAAAAGATTTCAGCGGTTGTCGATAAGGCAGGAGGGTTTAATCGCGTGGAAGAATTTATGCAAGAACTAGCTCAAGATGCTTACAACCGAATAGAAAGAATTAAAAAGAATAAAAAACATTTAGCATTACTGATCCAAGGAATGCTTCTGCCTGAATGGCGGAATTTTCTTACCACCAGAAGTACCTGACGGGTAATTTCTTGCGCATCTGTGTCACCTGTATATGTGTTGTACATATATCCCTATATAAGATTTGTTGAACGCATCTACAGAATCTCAGAATCTTGATCCATAATCTTGTTTTTCAATTCTTAATTCTTAATTGATAGACTATTCAGCTTGAAATATGAGCAGTGCATAGAATGCTTCAGAAGTTCTTAGAGGAATCCGGTATCGCTCGGAAAGACTTTTTCATAATTTTCATCCTTTTATTTAATGTTTTTACATGGCTCTACATGACGCTACCCATGATAAACAGCATTCTAAGCGGCCTCAACGTAACACATGCACAAAATTTTATCATTTGGGCTGCTTATTCTGTAGCAATCATAGGATCTAGCATAGTTGGCTCGATTTTATCGAATAAAATTAGTAGACTTAAGTTCCTTTATTCATGGATGATTTTAGGGGTAGTTACATCATTGTTACCTGCTCTACTCAACAATTTTACAGTGTTACATGCTTTGATTATCGTCATTCTCTTAGGCGCTTCATTTGGTTTAGGCATGCCCTCGTGTTTGGCATATTTCGCAGAATGTACAATTGTTGAAAATAGGGGGCGAATAGGTGGAATAACATTTTTAATTGCCACCTTAAGTGCCCCTCTTCTTGCAATTCCATTTAAGATATTTAATTTGACAGCAAATTCGATAATTTATGCGATGTGGAGAGGAACAGGACTAACCATATTCTTCTTAAAGCCCGAAAAAAATCTTGCTTCAAAAACAAAGAAGAATGTCTCTTTTACATCAATTCTCCGTGATAAACCTTTTCTCCTTTATTTTGTCGCCTGGTTTATGTTTTGCCTCGTAGATAGATTTGAGAAAACTCTTATAGACCAATTTCTGGGCAATTCGATGCCTAGTTTACTCAACGTTATGGGCATTGTGGAACCAATAATTGGTAGTCTTTTCATACTGATTGCAGGGTTGCTGTGCGATTGGAATGGACGAAAAAGAATAGTGCTCTACGGCTTTGTTGCGTTAGGCCTCGCTTACGCAATAATTGGACTTGCTCCATCATTAGTAATTTCTTGGTATTTTTACTTCCTCGTTGATGGAGTTGCTTGGGGCATATTTTCAGTCTTATTTATTTTGATTCTGTGGGGGGACCTATCCCAACCGGGTACTAGGGAAAAGTATTATACAGTAGGAAGTATTCCCTTTTTTCTCAGCAGCATCATACCACCCCTCTTACCTCCTTCTTTTATTGAACTAATTTCACCATATGCTGCTTTCTCGCTTGCTAGCTTTTTCCTGTTTGTGGCGGTTTTGCCTTTGATGTATGCTCCTGAGACTTTGCCTGAAAGAAAGATCAAGCTTAGGCAACTTAGGAAGTATGTTGAGGGGGCGAGGAAGGTTAAGGAAAAACACGAAGAGAAAGGCGTGAAGGGTTAGA
>Ga0114921_10001381_pt1 | contig 11164 bp, 9 predicted proteins | sample BentaG_FD_87016 | JGI IMG/M metagenome (GOLD analysis project Ga0114921, IMG submission 87016) | Deep subsurface microbial communities from South Atlantic Ocean to uncover new lineages of life (NeLLi) - Benguela_00093 metaG | ecosystem: Environmental > Aquatic > Marine > Oceanic > Sediment ...
AGGGTATAAAAGAAAAACTTAGTATTAATGCCGTTATTGTAAATATTGTAAAGGAAATAACATTCGGAGCTCCTGAAAGCGCAACAACACGACCTAAATCGCTAAAAAAATTACCCCAAAAGTAGAATCCGGGACTTAGAGGGTCTATCATGGTACCTCCAGCGTAAAATAACATAGCTACAGCGGTTAATATTATATATTGAGCGGGACCGAATATTATAAATAAGGAAGCAAATAATTTCCAATTTTTAACTAACTTCAATAAAATCACCAAATGGTTATTCTTATAATATTTTTAAATTAATGTTTTTAAAGCTCGAAAATATTTACCCAAATTAAAAAAAAAAATAAGAATCCAAAATTTCAAAAAAAAGGTTCAACTTTACCTTTACTTAGATCTTGTTGTTACGCATATTTTGGTTTGGAGATGAATCCAATAAACATTAACAAATTGACACCAATATCGATAAATTCAGCAAATATGCCATATAGAGGATTTGCATTAACTAGAATTGTTCTTATCAAATTTGATGCGAGAAAACACAAAAAAGCAACTCCGATTATCAATCCGTTTGCTTGGTTGAGACGCTTATTTTTGTACATAAACAAAAACATGAAAGCAATTGCAATAAAGCTTAACATGGTGATGAAAGGAAACACGAGATTAAGAAAATCTAATGTTTGAGCTAAAATAATAACCAACGCTGTCAACAATGCATAACCAAACATGACTCTCAACCTTAACTTGCTGAACTGCTTTTTTTTCATCTCTTTATTCTTATTCATGTTAATATAGATAAGAATCGCGTCTAAACCAATGTACAATATAGGTATTAAATTCACAATTATTATGAAAAACCTACTCTTTGCTAAAAGTAAGATAAATTCAGGACTAAAATCACCAGAGATAATTGCTAGATTAAAGAAGAGATCGTAGATTTTTGCGCAAGCTAATATTCCAAAAAAAGATCCAAATAAAAAGTACGCATCTGAAAAATAGATTGCTTCTTGTCTTAACCATTTTCGAAAAAGAAAGAACGACATTATTCCTAGTATTAAGATTCTGCAAATTATAGCAGCTACACCTATCCATAAACCTTCACTACTAAAAATCGTTGTAATTAAAGTAGGCCAAGACATAGAATATAGCACGCTAAAGAAGATCGTTAAAGCAAGTATTATGGCAAAAACACTGTATAGAAACTTTTTCATTTTACTTTCCATTTTTTAAAACCTTATGACTTTAAAGAAGATAATTCTATTTTAACAATAAATTAAAATAACTTATCTATTCTAAACATTATTTTGGAATATTCTTTTATAAACCCTCTTTTTTTTTCTTTTAACTTAATTTTAAGAAGAAGAATTTTCATTATTTTAGAAATAGTTTAGTGAATAAGAAGATTATTTTAGGAAATATAGGTGTATTTTAAGGGTTAGGTATGGTTTACTTTAAGATTAATGGGTTAGGGTATAACTGTGGGTATAACGAGGATAAGTGCCCAAAAGAGGAGTTATCTTGTATTGAATGTATTAAAACACGGTTAAGGGAATTAGGCTTTGAATTCGATTCAACTATAGAAATTTATAAATTAGATTCTATTGAAAAGCAGATCAAATTAGAACGAGAAACGATTTGGCAAAAGTTCTTAGATGTATTAAATATTAAGCATATATTAATAATGGACAAGGAATCAGGGCTAACCTTGCTAAATTACGCGGTATCAGGCGTAGATGTTGATGCTGAGTTGTTAAGTGGATTTATACAAGCTAACATAACTTTTTCTGAATCGGGAGAAGTGTCAAAGCAAAACCTTGTATCTTCGTTCGAATATCATTTTTATGAATTTCAATATAAAAGTTTTAACATCCTGCTTAAAGATGGGAATTATATTAGGGTTTGTATCATACTTGATCATAAAGCGTCTAATAAACTTCGAAATCACACATTTCGATTTATCGAGGAATTTGAAAATAAATTTGAAGACGAGCTTGTCACTTTTCAAAACAGTGGTTCAATTGATATTAATAACATGATAAATGATATTGTAGAGTTTTTTAATATAAGTCTTACATTTCCAATGACTTTAGCGCATTCGATTCCCCCTTATGAGTTAGAGAAGGTAAGAAGAAGTATATTGCAGAAAGCTATATACAATCTAGCAAAGGAAATGCTTGCGGCGAAACCTTTCTTTTTTATATACAACATGCTAACCCGAATTAAAAAAATCGTAAATATTGAAGACGAAGTTGTTCTTTATGAAATTCATTTACTTTTAGAAAGACGTGTAATTACACCAACACCAATAGAAGCGATAGCAGATACCATGGAATCTATTCAAGCAGCTGATCAAAAGAAGGAAATTAAAACTAGCTCAATATCTTCTATAATTATAATTAAAACCGATATTGAAAAGTTAAAAAATCAGTTAAAAACGATGGACAAATATTCAGCAATAAAATTAATTAAAGAAATAATGCGAAAAGCTAAAACAGCAGAAAAAGATTCAACTTACCAAGTTACCCTAAATGATTACAATAAAGCACTGTTTATAGCTAAGGATTTTAAACTTAAAGAAGAGATTAATAAGATTTCCCAAAAAATCTATAATTTAGAGCATAAATCCAAAAATATAGAATTAGACTTCAATATTGAAAAAGCGGAAAATGCTGAGAAATACGGTGATTTTATTAATAGTATCAACTACTATCAAAAGGCGTTAGAAATTCTAGATGGCTTTAAAATCTATAATATAACTGACCCTAGGATAAAAAAATTTAAGAAAAAGATATTAAGACTTAGAGAAGAGATTTGATCCAAAATGTTTGACACTTTTGTAACACATAATAATGCCTCCAATATTCTAAAAACTTTTTTACGTGTTAGTATTACATAAATTACTTGTAACAAGAATCAATTAATTTTTATCTACACGGATAATAGTAATCATGAAAAAAACGGTAAAAGTCATAGTTTCTGGAGACGGTGGAGTAGGAAAAACCTCATTTTTAGATCGCCTCGTTAACGATAGTTTTAACGATAATAGCGAATTAACAAAGGGTGTTGATTTTTACTCAAAAAGTATTTATGTTAATGGAACTGAATATAATTTCATAATGTGGGATTTTGCTGGACAAATTCAATTCAAAACACTGTTAAATGATTTTGTTGAAGGCTCTCTTGCCGCATTTATTCTTTTTGATTTAACGAGAATCAATACAATAGAGAATGTGCATGATTGGATTGTTAAATTAGAAAATTTTGGACACATTCCTATTATTTTGATAGGGACCAAAATTGATTTAATTACACCTTATGAATACCAAGCAATCGATAATTTTATCTCAGAAATTAAGCAAGAGTACGATAATATAATAACTTATGTAAAAATATCTTCAAAGACAGGAGAAAATATAAAAAAAACTTTTGAAGTTTTAATAGAACGTCTGTTTCTTTAATTTAATCTGTTAAATATGTGTACCCTTAAACTTTCTCAACCCATCCAAATTCATCTTTGATATCTAAACGCTGAATTCCTATTAAGAGTTCATATGTTTTTCTTGTAAATTCACCTGGTTCACCTTCGCTAAAAACTCTCTTTTTATCGTCAAGTACAACCGATTTAATTGGAGTGATAACCGCAGCAGTTCCCGCGCAGAAGGCTTCGGTACAAGAATCTTCAAATAACTCCTTGTAGGAAACATCTCTCTCTTCCGTTTTCATTCCTATTTTCTTTGAAGCCAATTCTAATATTGATTTTCGAGTAATACCCGGTAAAATCGTTCCAGATGTTTTTGGAGTCACAAGAGTTCCATTAATCACCGCAAAAAAATTGGCAGTTCCAACCTCATCAATAAATTCCATATGAACAGCGTCTAGAAATATTACCTGAGCAAATCCCTTTTCTTTCGTTTCTTTTGCAGGTAGCATAGATCCTGCATAGTTGCAGCAAGTTTTAGACGCTCCAGTTCCACCAGGAGCAGCTCTTGTATATTTTTTTGTAATTTCTAAATCGATACCCTTAAAACCTTCTGGAAAGTAGGGTCCTACTGGAACTGTGAATATTATTAATTTGTATTCTTTAGCAGGTTTAACTCCAACTATGGGACCCGTACCAATCATCAAAGGGCGAATGTAGAGCGCTCCACCACTGTCATAAGGAGGTATATAATGTTCGTTAGCTTTCACTACTACCTTTACAGCAGAAACGAAATCGCTTGTATTATAATTTGGCATTAGCAATCTGTCGGCACTATCGTTGAATCGTTTTGCGTTTTCTTTAGGTCTAAAAAGAACAATCTCTCCATTTTTGGTTCTTAAAGCCTTCATGCCCTCGAAAATTCCCTGCCCATAGTTTAATACACATGCAGCGGGTGAGATTTCAAAATTACCGAATGGTATTAATTTTCCTTTGTCCCATTTGCCATCTTCGTAATTTGAAACAAACATTTCTTTAGTTTCAATAAAATCAAAACCTAGAGAATAATAATCTATATCTTTAGCATCCATATATATCAAATCCTTGTTTGTTTTATCAGATTTATTTAATGAAGAGTTCACTAAAAAACCTTATTGATAATAATTAGATTCTTTTTCATAGATAATTATTGGTATATCATCTGAAAAATCAATAAAAATAAATAAAAAAAACAAGATTTATAAATTAATTTTAGAAAAAGTCTATTTAAAAAAGGTAATGCTCAAGAATTATGACCATAATTCCTCGCAAATCAAATGAATTCAAGCTAGTTATTGCAGGATTAGATAACGCTGGCAAAACTAGCGCTTTAATCGCGTTAAGACAAAAGTATAACTTTTATGAGCGAGTTAAGAATTTAAAACCTACGATAAAAATAGATTATAGTTCTTTTAAATTTCTCAGTAAATTCCGAATTAATCTCTGGGATATGGGAGGACAAAAAAAATTCAGGAAAATTTATGTTGATAATCCTATTTATTTTGAGGATACAGACTATATTTATTATCTTATAGACATTCAAGATGAAATCAAATTTGAAGAAACCGTAGAATATCTTCACGAATTACTTGATATTTATAGAACTTTGGGTTATTCTAATGAGGTAATAATATGTTTTAATAAATTTGATCCCCAATTTAGAAATAACGAAGAATATATTGATCGAGCGAATATGATTGAAGGCTTGATTAAATCGCAAAACAAAGATATTAAATTTGAATTTTATAATACATCCTATTACGATATCTCATCAATTTCGAAAGCTTTATCTCGTTCATTAAATACTCTATTAAATTTAAACGATATTGACTACGGATTAAATAACTTAGTAAAAAAATTTAATTGTAGTTATGCAATTTTATACACAGATTCGGGGATAGTTATATCCGATCATTATCTTGACGCTATGGATATAAGAGAGTTTGAAGCGAAAATAACCCGTAAGATTAGTGAGGACCTTGAATTTTTTCAGAGGTTAAAAGACGAAAGTGTTAACATAGACGATAGAATAGCGTTTTCCAAGGGTAAAACCGATTACGTTAAAAAATTTTCAATTTTATCCGAAAATAAAGATAATACTTTCTATGTGGGAGTAAGTACAACAATGAATAGCATTAATGAAATTAAGATTGAATTAGAAAAATTAAAAAATGTCATACAAACTAGTTTTGCTTAACATTAAACTAAACCATTGGTTTCATAATTCTCCTCGATATCAATTTTTTTAAAGTCTCTTATTTAATTTTAATAATTAAACAAAAGATTTTTCTAAGGTATAGGGATACTTCATATATGGCGCTTCAAAAAATGACTGCCAAAAAAATCATTGAGAAAAAAAAGCAAGGAGAAAAAATCGTAACTATTACTTCATACGATTATTCCTTTGCTAAAATCGTCGATGACTGTGGGATAGATCTAATTCTCGTAGGTGATTCCCTCTCCATGGTAGTTCTTGGATATAAAAACACTTTATCGGTCACGATGGACGAAATGATTCACCACACTAAAGCAGTGGCTCGAGGGGTATCAAATTCTATGGTTGTTGCCGACATGCCCTTTTTATCGTACAAAATCGGAGTAAAAGAAGCAGTAAAAAACGCGGGAAGATTTATTCAAGAAGGTGGGGCGGAAGCTGTGAAAGTTGAGGGTGGAACTAAAATATGTCCAACAATAAAAGCTATGATCGATGCAGATATACAAGTAATGGGGCACATAGGATTAACACCTCAGGCAATATATGAATTTGGAGGTTTTTTAGTGCAAGGAAAAACCGTAGAGACCGCTAAAAAGTTAATTATTGATGCGAAGAAGTTAGAAAAAACAGGAGTTTTTTCAATTGTGCTTGAGAGCATACCCTGGCAAGTTGCAAAATTAATAACAAAATCAGTAAACATTCCTACCATTGGTATTGGAGCTGGATCGTATTGTGATGGGCAAATTCTAGTCATAAATGATATGTTAGGGCTTTTCACAGATTTTAAACCGAAATTTCTCAAATACTTTGGGGATCTTGGTACTTCCGTTCGTAAGGCTATAAACAGCTATAAAAACGAGGTAGAAAGAGGAGAATATCCTGATACAGAACACTCCTACGGATTTCCAAAAGAGGACTTGAATGAAATTGAAAATTGGTTTGAAAGTGTTGAAAACGAAAAAGAAATAAAGTAAACGTAAGGTTTTGGAAACTTACCAACCTAATAAGATGGATATAAAGCTGTCTGAGTATTCTAAATTATTTTTTTTTTCAAACAAACAAATATACCCTCGAAAAATAATCAAAATACCTTTTCATTAATCAAGAAGAATTTAGAGAATAAGATGGAAATTATCCAAAAGTATAATTAAATAAATTTTTATTAATAATAATAATATAAGAACTTTGTTTGATGTTTTAAATTGAAAAATAAAGACCGAATAAACTAATGGAAGATTTAAAATGGCTGAAGAATACGATTATCTTTTTAAATCTATTGTTGTAGGCGATGGAGGAGTTGGTAAAACAGCTCTTACACTCCGGTTTTCAAAAGGCTTCTTTACAGAAGATTACAAGATGACAATTGGGGTAGATTTTCACGTGAAAACAATTTCAATTGAAACTTCTGAAGGACCTATTAAGTGTAAGCTTCAACTCTGGGACACAGGGGGTCAGGAACGATTTAGTTCCATAAGACCAATGTACTATAGGGGATCATTAGGTACTATACTCGTTTTTGACTTAACAAATTCCGCCAGTTTTGAGCATTTACCACAATGGATAGAAGAGGTTAGAGCAAACATTAAAGCTGAGATTCCAGTGCTACTTGTTGGCAATAAGAGCGATCTAATTCACCAAAGGGCCGTTTCAGCTGAGGAGATTAGTAGATTTACAAATAATTGCAACTTGTATTATATGGAAACTTCAGCAAAAACTGGTGATGGAGTAGGGGATTGCTTTTACATTCTTGCGTGTTTAATGATAGGACAAGGTGTTCCTGACCAACTGATTACAAATGTTACTGTTTATGCTCCAGGACAAGTTATTACACAAGCGGTTCAAATTCCCTCTGAAGTTCTACCTTATAGTGAACCTTATGACTCATATATTACCCCACCTGTACCTGAATCTGTCCAAGGTTTAAATGAACAACCCAAAATCGAATTTGAGGCTCCACCTGTACCTGAACCAAAATTAACTAAAATAGTAGAATCCACTCCTCTTTTTGATACCGAACCAGAAATAGAATATGAAGCTCCGCCTGTACCTGAACCAGCGACAGTGAGAATACCAAAACCAGTTCCCGAAATCTCTATACCTGAAGAACCTGAAATAGAATTTAAAACTCCCGACGAGATTCTGATCAAAGATGCTGTGAGATCAGAACTAGAAACTTTACCTAGCGATGATGGGATCTATAAACCAAAAACAATTCCTTTTACATCTAATGCTCCAGAACCAGCACCACCTCCCAAGGAATTTCAGAGCTCCCGCTCAGAAAAACCAATAGAGAGTCCTCCTAGTCATACTCCATTTCGTGTAATTAAAAGAGAAGAACCTTCTAAGCCTCAACCCGCTTCAATGACATTTGAACCTAGCCCTAAACCCCAACCAGAATCGCCTAGAAGATCACCAATTTTTCAAACTCCTACACATTCAGCGTCCTCTTCTGATTCGCTAATTGATTATATGCCCCAAACGATTATATCAAAGAAAGAGAAGAAAAGAATGGCTAAGGACAAAAAGAAACAAGAAAAAGAAACAGCCAAGATTGAAAAAGAGAAGAAAATCATTGAAGAACGGGAGAAACAAGAAAATTTGATTAAAGCTATGAAAAAATCAAAAAAAGAAAAAAAAGAAAAACAGGTAGAACCTAAAAAATCGAAATCGGTACAAACTCCCGCTCTTAGTCAACCCAAGACTGGGATGGATTCCTTATTCCAAACTCTATCTCAAAAATCTGAAGACTTAACGTCAGATAATAGCGTACCTTTCGTGCCCTTTTCAGGAATAACCAAAACTAAAGAAGAAGGAGCGTCTAAATTAAGGATCATCCCAAATATCGCAGATATTGAAGCTGAACCTAATGGTTTTACAGCGTTTACTACTCCTCAACCAATTCAAGAAGATAAACCAAAAACTAAATCTAAGGACCTCTTAATCTGCGAACAATGCGGCTCTATTTTATCTTCTGATTACACCTTTTGTAATAAATGTGGAAATAAGTTATAGTTTTTAATCCCAATGTAAGATCTCTTCTAAGGGGATCTTCTAAAGATTTTTACCACAGATAGGGCAAGTACTCCACAATTTTTTAATCTTTGAATTACAATAAGGACATATTTTTAAATCTGGATCTATTTGAGTTTGAAGCTTTCCAAAAATAGTTACATTATCTTCAACCTGGTATCTTTTTGGTTCTTGTGGTGGTTGGATCTTTTTATCGTTAACATAAATTTGGGATGGTGGAGCTGCAGAATCGAGTAGATTTTCTTGAATTTTAAGATTTGGTTCTTCACTTGTGGCTTTAATTACTTCTGGTTTCTCGTTATATTCACTCCTGACTGCGGCTTTTTTTAGTAAATTTCGACTTTCCTCTGATTCTTCGAGAGGAATCCCAACTTCATAATGAAAGTAATTACCTTCGTTATTCTCAATTACAACTTCGCCATGAGCCAGTAATACTTCAATATAATAGATAATAATCGAACCCATAGGAACATCTGCTATCTCCGCAATAAAATAATCTAACTCGTGTTCCATTCGCAAACGATACCAAGATTTTCCACTATCAGCACTAAAAATGAGTTGAACTCTCTCTAGCGTAGTGTTGAAATCTTCTTCTGTTATTTTAACGACGATTTTTATAGTCTTTTTCAGAATTACCTTTTGACCTTCAGTTTCCGCCGCTTTAGCAGAATCCCAAGAGGCACCACATTTAGGACAATTAGTAAACCAATTTGGGTAAACAAACATACAGTTAGTGCAATTTTTCGTAAAGTACCTAGTAGTTTTTATTCCAAACTTTTTTTTTTTATCCTTTCCCATTATCGGATCATTTCTAAAGAGGAATTTTACCCTTTTAAACGTGGATAAATAAATTAATTACGATTCAACTAATAAATATATTTTGATGGATATAATAAAATTCTAACTTCTTATTATTATAATTTTAGTTTTTTTACAATTTTTTCTAAATCTTCAGCAAAATTAGATAAATGTTCTTTTTTTACATGCGGCATTATTACAACTCTAATTAAATTCAAGTCTTGAAATTTCCCTAGCATCCAATTACTATCACGCAATGCTTTTTCAAGTTCACATATACTATCTCCATTCTCCGTAGTGATGCCTACAATATTCATAACAGGATCCGTAGCTAATTTTATCCCGCGAATTTCAGATACTCTTCGCGCTATGTATTCAGTGCTATTCATGCATTTTTTAACAATCTCATTAAACCCCTTTATGCCTAAATACTTTAAAATCACCCAAAACGCTATAATCGGACCGCCGGGTCTAGTACCAACGATATGAAAGTGTTTAAAAGATCCTCCTGCTAAGTAAGGAATTTCAAAACCTGTTTTCTGTAATATTAAGGCATCTTTAATAAAATAACCTCCTGAAGGAATTATCCCTAATCCCATTTTATGGGGGTCTGCTGTAATAGAATCTACGGAATCTACGGAAAAATCCCATGAAGTAACATGATAACCTAACCTTTTAAGAAAAGGTAAGACGAATCCTCCAAATGCGGCATCAACATGAAAAAATATATCCTCACCATCAATAAGTTTCCCTATTTCTTCAATTGGATCTATTAATCCTAATGACGTTGTACCCGCAACTCCAACAATTGCACATGTGTTTTTGTTAATTAATGATTTGAAATGATTTAAATCCACTTGATAATTTTCCAATAATTTTGCTTTCCTCAGTTTAAGGTTCAAAATATCTGCTGCTTTATCAAAAGAAATGTGAGCAGAAGCTGGAACAACTACTTCGGGATTTTTTATATCAGATCGAAAATTTCTGGCAATCCTCATAGCTATCAAATTAGCTTCAGAGCCTCCAGTAGTAAAAGTTCCAATTATATTTCTATTACCAAATAATTCACCAATTTCTAAAATTAGTTCCTCTTCCAATTCAGCTGTACCTATAAATAACCCTGGGTCTCCTAAATTCTTGGAAATATATTCCATATAAATTTCTTTAGCAAGATCTAAAGGTTCTGTACACATAGATCCTAAAATTGATCCAGAATCGTAAGAAAAATCCTTCTTTAGTTTCTTCTCGAGCGATTCAAGTATTTTTCGCTTCTCTAAACCTTCTTCTTCCATTTTTTTGGTGAATAATTATTAGTAATTTCCTATCACTTTAAAAAATAAAAAGCTTAAAAGAATTAAAATTTTGCAAATTTGGATTACCTTTCAGAAAAAACAAACAAAAACGGTAAAATAAGTACTTATATAAAACGTTGTGAATCTCTCTTAGTAAATTTGTCAATTACGAGACTTAATTCCTTGTTTATATCTATCTCATAATAATTAGCAACACAGAGTATTGCATAAATAACGTCTGCGAGTTCTCCACCTATATTATTTGCAATTTCCTCCGATTTTTTTGGTTTGAATCCTTCAAGGTAATTTATTTCTTTCGCTAATTCGCCAACTTCTTCCACTATCGCACTAAACATAGAAAGAGGAGGCCA
>Ga0114921_10001382_pt1 | contig 11161 bp, 10 predicted proteins | sample BentaG_FD_87016 | JGI IMG/M metagenome (GOLD analysis project Ga0114921, IMG submission 87016) | Deep subsurface microbial communities from South Atlantic Ocean to uncover new lineages of life (NeLLi) - Benguela_00093 metaG | ecosystem: Environmental > Aquatic > Marine > Oceanic > Sediment ...
CCCAGCCCAGCAACTGTGGCCGCGATCGCCGCCAGACAATTGGAAACATTATATTCACCCACCAGCTTACTTACGACCTCAAATCGCAAGTCACCTGTCTGTGCAGTGAAATATAAACCGCTATGTTTGGAAACAATATCTTCACCTCTCACATACCCCACAGTCTCTAAGCCGTACGTAACTACTCGAATCGGTGGCTCTAAATCATTCACCAAATCCCTCAAATACTCATACGAGATGTCATCCTGATTAAGAACCGCCAAGCGGGGATTACCACCCATCTTCGCAGGTGTCACGGCTAATTCTCCGAACAAACGCCCTTTGGCCGCCCGGTAGGCTTCGAAACTACCATGATAATCCAGGTGTTCATGGGTGATGTTGGTCACCACTGCCAAATCGACATCGCATGCTGCGATTCGCTGTTGATCGAGTCCATGAGAAGTCGCTTCTAGGACGACATGGGTTAATCCAGCAGCCAACATATCCGCTAAATAACGCTGCACATCGGGCGCTTCAGGAGTTGTCACGTGAAAGCCAGTATCCAGGACCTCATCACCGATCTGCGCATTGACCGTAGAGATCATTCCAGCTCGAATCCCAGCAGCCTGTAAGATCTGATAGACCAGGTTTGCAGTGGTCGTCTTTCCATCCGTGCCAGTCACACCGATAACAGTCAGACCACGAGCAGGAAAACCAAAAAATGCTGCTGAGAGATAGGCCAGGGCACGTCGACCATCCTTTACCTGCAGGTAAGGGACATCGATATCCTGAATCGCTTGCGTACCCACAACTGCTGCCGCCCCGCGGTACACAGCATCTGGGATAAAGAGGTGTCCATCGCTGCTTCCCCCTTCCAATGCTACGAATAGATTGCCTGATTCCACCTGGCGCGAGTCAAGAACGATCCCGGTAACATTAATATCTGGGATTTCTCCGCTGAAGGTTAGAGGGAGATTTTCTACCAACTGGCTTAATGTTATTTGGCGCATAATTTATGAAACACGCCCAAGGAAAATCCTTGGGCGTAAATTACCGAAATTCCAATTGCATTAGCTCCGGGGATTTACCAATGCATCACCAATGTTGCCAAGCTTAGACGAGACTCTGACGCATCGACTCCAGTTGACCGCTTATAGAACCATCTAATACCTTGTCGCCAACCCGGATGATCAACCCGCCAAGAATTGCAGGATCGACACGGAATGTTACAGTTGCCTGGTCACCTGTCTTCGAGAGAACCTCTTGCTTGACCGCTTCTTTCTCCTCACCTGTTAATGGGAGCGCGCTGGTGACTTCAGCTGAAGCGCCGCCTAATTCCTCACCTTCCAGGACAACTACCTCACCAGCCTTCACGCCAGAGAAGAACTCATCGATTAAAGCACGTTGGCGTTGTTCATCGAGTGAGGCGTTGATCAATTTCTGGGCAGCTGCAATTGCCAGTGCCCCTACTTGACCACGCAATTCGCCCAGGATGCGCTCACGCTCGCCCTCAACCTCTGCCAACATATCTTCACGCTTCTTAGCCGCATCAGCCTCAGCCTCCACCAAGATATCTTTACCCTGGGCTTCGGCTCGTTCGTTCGCTTCACGGATTATCTGACTCGATTTGGCCTGGGCCTCGGAGATTACTTGTTGGGCTTCTTCCTCAGCATTCTGTCTTGCCTCGGCCGCAATGCGGGCATCTTCCAATCCTTCGGCGATCGCAGTTCTTCGTCTCTCTAATAGTCCCAATATAGGTTTGTAGACCCAAGCGCGCAGGATAACAAAGATGATCGCGAAATTAAATATTTGTACAAATAGATAGCCTAGATTTAATCCTAATCCTTCCACTGGGGTGCTCCTTTCTTGATAATTATTTCAGTCATATAAATCTTATGTGGGAGAATTCAACGATAATCGACCCTCGCCCACATGCACCTCAGGTTTATCCGACGAACAGGATCAGGAGGGCGACCACCAGACAGTAAATTGCCACGGCTTCTGCAAAGGCAATGCCCAAGATCATGTTGGTCTGGACATCACCACTGGCATCTGGATTACGAGCAATACCCTGTACAGCACCACTCACCAGTACCCCAATACCCAAACCTGCACCAATTGTTCCGATCATGGCCAGACCAGCTCCGATTAGTTTTGCGGCTTCGACTTCCATGTGATTTTGTTTACCTCCATGTATTATCGTGGATAAAATAACTAATACCGGGTATTAACCTCCCGGATTAAATTCTTTATGCCTAAGCAGCCTCGGCAGATTCTTCTTCGTGATGCCCACCATGTCCTCGAGTAGCCTGCGCCATGAATACCATCGTCAGCATTCCGAACACCACAGCCTGGATGAGACCCACAAAGAATTCCAATCCCAAAAACAGGGATTGGACAAAGACCGGGATAAGCGTTCCGATCACGAATAAGAGCACCGAACCAGCGAAGATATTGCCAAACAAACGGAAGGAGAACGATAGCAACTTTGAGATCTCAGATACCAGCTCCAATAACCCAACTGCAAAATCGATCGCCCCGAATACCGGACGTTTAAAGATGCCCCCCACATTGATAAACTTCGTTAAGTATGTAGCCCCTAATGCCCGCAAGCCAAACACCTGGGTCATTATTACAGAAATCAAAGCCAGCGCAACGGTGAAGTTCAGGTCGGTCGAGGCTACTCTCAGATAGGGAACCAGTATGTATCCACCTTCGTGGGCTTCTGCTGCGGCCTCACTCGGTGGATTGACTACTGTCCATACACCAGGGATGACTTCCTCGATTGGATTACCATGTTCAGCATGCTCCAACCGGCCAATACTATCCACGCCGGGGATTAATTCCATCCAGTTCACGATCAGAACCAACAGAGTTATGGTGGCGAAGAAGGGAAATATACTTTTGGCCCATTTCCCTGCGGTCGATTCTGTGAGGTTATTGATAACTTCCAGAATCGCTTCAATAGCCCCTGGTATCCCTTTAGGGATAAGTTCGCCGCTGCGCACAGCTCGCGTTACCGCGAAGGCGATCAAGAGCAAAATCACATCGGCGATCAACGTCGCGACTAACGTATTCGTGAGGTAAAAATTCCCAAATAGAGGCGTTTCACTTACTCTTTCTGCTGGTAATTGGATGTGCGGCAGCACTGGGGCATAAATCTGTACGGCGATTATATTCAGAATGACAAATAGTAAGATTAACCAGCGATTCACGCCGTAACGCCACTTCTTACGGGGTTTTTCCACTATCTATGCCCTCCTCATCTTCCTTTGAATTATGTCCGGATGGCTTAGCAAAACGGGAGGTGACCGACCTCACCACCCAAAACATGACTATTAGAGTTACTGGTACACTACCGACCATGAGCACAACAGTGAAAAGCGCATCGCTCCCAAATTGATTGTCCAGCCAACGTCCGGCAAAAAAGGCTACCAGAATGATGAGGACGGTCAAACATCCCACTTGACCGGTAACCACAGCCAGGGTTAGGTTGAGCGAGCGCAGGGCCGTTTTCTTATCGGACTGGTCACCTGTCTGGCTCATGGCGCGCCGATTCTATCACAGGCAGATAACACTCGTCAATGTGCAAAAAAGGACAAATAAAGGTTATTTTGTCAGGACTTGTTTTCTTCACTATTAACACCATGTTTAAAAAGTGATTTGTACTAAAACAAAGCGGAAGCTGCCCTTGCAGACCAGTCAGCCCACGGTCCAAATAATGTTCCGAGAAGAATGATTCCGAATACTAAGACTGTCAGAGCTAAAGTATACGGGCGAGTCATGAGCACTGGTTTCTCCTCGTCCTCAGAGCGATAAAGATAGACAACCTTCAAAACAATCATGTAGTAATACAAACCAATAATAGCGTTCAATACACCGATTATTGCCAGCCACACTAAACCTGTCTTTACCGCTGCAGCGAAGACAAAGAATTTTGCTACAAAGCCACCCAGAGGAGGCATTCCCGCCAAAGAGAGGAATGTCACCATCATAATCAGTGCCAGGGCTGGAGAACGTCTGCTCAATGCCGCGTAATCTGATATCTCATCAGAACCAGAGACACGCCAGAAAGCTGCTACTGCACCAAAAGCTGCCAGGTTGGTGACCACATACACCACCAGGTAGAAAACAACCGAAGCGATACCTAACTCAGACAGCGCAGCGACACCGATTAATGCGTAACCGGCATGGGCGATAGATGAATACGCTAATAACCTCTTGATATTCTTCTGAGCGAGGGCAATGGCGTTACCCAGAGTCATCGTAAATACAGATATTGCAGAAATAATTATCACCCAATAGGGAATAACTTCCGCATCAGCGTAGACTGTCAATAAAACACGCATTAACACCGCAAAACCGGCAGCTTTTGAAGCAGTAGAGAGGAAACCTGCCACCGGAGTAGGCGCTCCTTCATAAACGTCAGGTGCCCAGAAGTGGAAAGGAACTATCGAAATCTTGAAACCAAATCCAACCATGACTAAAATCAATGTACCTATTGCCAAGGTGAGTGACACCTCGCCAATCTTGACCATCTCGGCGATCTCATAAATATTTGTCGTACCGGTAAACCCATAAATCAAACTGAAACCATACAGCATAACTGCAGAAGTCATCGCACCGAACAGGAAATACTTAAATCCTGATTCGGTAGATTTATTATCTTCCTTATAGAAACCAGCCAGGATGTAGAGGGGAATCGAGGTAGTTTCGATAGCCAGGAACAACATGATCAGATCGGCAGATGAGGCCATCAAGATCATACCGATCGTTGAGGTTAACAGAAGCAGATAGAATTCACCGTGATGTCCAAGCGGCTTTATATCCATGGCGAAAAGACTGGTGATCGCGGCTCCAAATAGAAATAATAGAGTAAAAGAAAAACTCAGCCAGTCATGGCGGATCATACCGCCCCAGAGCTGCTGCGGAGTATCTCCTGGTCGGGAGAAAATGAGCGTTAATATGAATATGACCGCAAGTCCACCAGCAGTCAACCAACCCAGACTACGCTTTTGTTCCCCTTTCCAGACCAAATCGTACACCAGGACGATCAAACCAAGGATGACCAGGCCAATCTCAGGCAATATCGCCCGGATCATTGTGGAATCAATGCTACTGAACACCTAAGCACCTCCCAATAGGCGCATTATGTTCTCTACCCCGGATGCAACTAAGGGAACCATAATTGGTGGATATACACCTATCACAATCAGAATTGCGCTTAATACAATCAATGCAACTTTATCTAATACTGTCACATCCCCAAATTTTCCGACAAATTCATCTGGCATCTTTCCGAAGAACACACGACCAATAACTCTGATGATATATGAGGCTGTGATGACGATTGAGATCGAAGCCACGATGGCGATCCAGGGCATATACCGCCATAGACCCATGAAAATCGGAAATTCAGCCACAAAACCCGAGAAAAGTGGCATCCCCATGGATACCATGCCACCGACCACAAAGGCAACCGCCACTAATGGCATCAGCCGAGAGAATCCCCCCAGCTTCGGTATCTCACGCGTATGCGCCCGGTCATATATCATCCCGACAACAGCAAAGAAGAGCGCCGTCATAATGCCGTGCGAGAACATCTGTACACCCGCCCCCAACATTCCATCGGCAGTGAGGGTGGCGAAACCCATTAGAACCAATCCCATATGGGATACAGACGAAAATCCGATAACATACTTGAAATCGTTCTGGACCATGGCAATATATGCCCCATAAACCACATTCACCAGGGTAAGAATGATGATCCAGGGCAAATGGAACCTGGCACCCTCCGGAAGGAGCATGATCCCGACTCGTAAAGCTGCGAAAGCGCCTAACTTCATAAGCACACCTGCATGGAACATAGAAACCGCCGTAGGTGCGGCGACATGTCCATCAGGACTCCAGTTATGGAATGGGAAGATGCCTCCCAGCACAGCGAACCCGAAAAATACGAAAGGAAACCAGAATTTTTGAAATTCAGGTGAATAATTGGCATTCTCGAGCGCCAGCATATTAAAAGTACCCAGTCCGGATGCGAAATACATTGCTAGAATGCCGACCAAAGCGATCACTGAACCGATAAAGAGGTACAGAGTCAGCTTCATGGCAGCATATTCACGGGTAACTTTCCAACCCCAAATGGCAATTAGCAAGTACATTGGGAATACGGCGATCTCATAGAAAAATATAAGTCCGAATAAATCGAGTGCAGCGAAAACACCAAATACTCCAGATGCCAGAATAAACAAGAAGGCGAAGAATTCACGGGGTCGATCGTCAATACCCCAGGAGATCAACACACCAGTGAACATGACGACACCGGTCAGAACCAGCAAGGGTGTACTTATGCCATCTACACCAACATGGTAAGAAATACCGAGTGGTGGAAACCAATCATATTTTTCAACAAACTGGTACCCACCTACCGATGTGTTGTAGTTGAAATATACCCATGTGGAAAGTGAAAGGGCAATAAAGGAGGCCGCCAAAGCAGTTACACGAATTTCTGTTTTTCTTGCACCGGGTATCAATAAAATCAACACTCCGGTGATGATAGGGGTAAAGATGATTACGCTAAGAAGTGGAAACGACATCATTCACCTCAAATCAAGAATAGAGCGAGTAGAACATCATCACCGCCCGGTTGATAACATTTAATAACCAAGCGGGCCAAACTCCAACCAGGAGCATCAGCACCATTAATGGCGTGATGACGAACGCCTCACGGGCATTGATTTCACTGAGATGCCCTTTCCATCGCTCGTTTAAAGGTCCATGCAATACTTGCTTAATCCCTTTGAGAATATAAGCCCCAGTAAAGAAGAGACCGATCATGCTAAGTATGGTAAAGAATGTAAAGACAGGCCAGGCACCGCGTACAACAAGGAACTCGGAAATAAAACCACCCAAACCTGGCAATCCCAATGATCCCATGGAAGTGAAGATCAGAATACCTCCATAAACTGGGATCAGCGGGAATAAACCACCGTAATCGTCCAGGTTCCTAGTGTGCGTACGTTCGTAAATTACACCCACCAGGAAGAACATCCCTGCTGCAGATAAACCGTGGTTGAACATTTGCAGGACAGCGCCCTCAAGGGCAATCGTTGCCGTGTCAGATGTGATCGCATACGCTGCAGCCGCAACACCTAAGATCACAAAGCCCATATGGTTGACAGATGAGTAAGCCACCAAGCGCTTAAAGTCTTTCTGACCGTATGCAGCCCAGGCACCGAATATGATCGCCATGGTTGCCAGGAATGCCAGCACTCCTGCGAAATACTTGGCCTCAGTCGGGTAGAGTGGTAGTACTAAGCGCAGGAACCCATATGCACCCAGTTTTAACAGAACGCCGGCCAGGATCATCGAACCAGCGGTCGGCGCCTCTGTGTGCGCGTCTGGTAGCCAGGTATGGAAAGGCCATATGGGCACCTTTATCGAGAAGGCGATCACAAATGCCCAGAAGGCGATCGTCTTTACCGTGCTCACAGGGAAACCCATCAATGTGCCTTCCAGGCTTCCCATTTGGTCGAACAAGACCAACATATCGAAGGTGCCTGCTACAACTCCGATCAACTGGATCGCCAGCAGTAAACCCAATGATCCAGCCATGGTATAAACCATGAACTTAAATGAAGCGTAAGTACGCGCGTTGATCTTCCGTCCCCAGATTTCCCTTTCACCCTTTTCACTTCCCCACTGATTGATCAAGAAATACATTGGAACCAGGCCAAACTCCCAAAAGACAAAGAATATCAACAAATCGAGGCTCAGAAATACACCTAACATGCCCATCTCGAGTAGCAAGAAGAAGAACATGTAAGCTTTGACTCGATCCTTGATGGTATAGGATGCCAAAATCGCCAACGGCGTCAGCAGTGTAGTCAATAACACCATTGGTAATGAGATGCCGTCTACACCCACATGATAAGAAGCGCTGATTGGTTCGTACCAAGCATATTGTTCTTGAAACTGGAATCCAGGTTGGTTAGGATTAAAGCTAAACCACAAAACAAGTGATAAAGCCAACGGTATAAGGCTTCCTAGAAATGCCACCCAGCGAATGAGTTTAACCTCTTGACTTGGTAATAGAACCACCACGATGGCGACTAACACCGGGCTAAACAGGATTAGGGTGAGCAGATAATTCATAATGAATTCCATTCTTCGCTCCTGAATCCCAGAATTATAAAAAACTCAACAATCGTGTCATAGTTAGATAAAGTCATGGTTGCGACAAGAAAAACAAATAGTAAAACAATGTACCGAAAGCGATAATCAACGCCATGATCATGTATTGTTGAACGCGGCCGGTTTGAATAAAGCGCGAAGATCTTCCCAGGCGTTTAACGCTCTCTCCGACGAAATCGCCGAAACCATTGACGATGGGTTTATCGATGTAATTACGGAATATCCCACCGACACTAAACGTTATGCGAGCGACGAAATGCAGGAACCCATCGATAATGCGGCGATCAAGCCACAAATAGGTGAATGTTTCGGATATCCAATATGCAGGACGAACGAAGAGGAAATCGTATAACTCGTCGAAGTAGTATTTATTTTTCAGGAGTTTATAAACTGGACCTAAAGGTTTCTCCAGAGGGTCTGCTTCTCCAGCTGGAACATCTCGGTAAACATACCAGCCAAGACCAAGACCGCCCAAGGCAACAACTAGAGATGTGATCAAAGGGATCCAGCTGAACCGTACTACCGCAGGATGTTCTGCCAGTGTTTCTCCAACGAAATCATGCATCCAGTTAGGCACGAGTCCTCCAATGATTGGAAAATCATTGGTGATACCGATCCACCCTGCAGCGACAGCAAACACCGCTAAACCAACCAGGGGCAATGTCATTGTCCATTTCGACTCGACTGCATGTTCCGCAGCCTTGGTACGTGGTTCCCCCAGGAAGGTGAGCGTAATTTGGCGCATGGTGTAGAAGGCCGTCAATAGCGCGGCCAAGGCTAAAACGATGAAAACTGGCCAATTTGAGTGCGCAAAGGCATCCGCCAGGATTTCATCCTTTGACCAGAAACCGGCTGTCAAGAGTGGGAAACCAGAAAGTGCCAGACCACCGATCAAGAAGGTCCAGAAGGTGATTGGCATCTTCTTACGCAATCCACCCATATTGAACATATCTTGCGGATCGACATGCTCATCGGTATGCATGACACCGTGTTCTACTCCGTGGATCACAGATCCGGAACCCAAGAACAATAGAGCTTTAAAGAATGCGTGTGTAAACAGATGGAAGGCTGCCGCAACATAGGCTCCGATACCAATTGCAGCGATCATATATCCCAACTGAGAAATCGTAGAATAAGCCAGGACTCTTTTGATATCGTTTTGTGTCACAGCAATTGTGGCAGCGAAAAGGCCGGTAAAGGCTCCAATGAAGGCCATCAAATTCATGGTGATCGTGGGCTCACCGTGCGACATTCCTGCTGAAATGATTGGGAATACCCTGATCACCAGGTAAACACCTGCCGAGACCATCGTGGCTGCATGGATCATGGCCGAGACCGGGGTGGGACCTTCCATTGCATCCGGCAACCATACATGCAATGGCCATTGGGCTGATTTACCGATAGTACCGATAAATAGGAATATGCCGATCAGCGCTGCAGCTGAGAGCCCCAAGATGGGTGTTCCTGTGGATGTTAGCAAATGCAGCGTCTCTTCAGAAAAGATGACATCATAACTCAAGCTGCCAGCCAGAGTATAAAGGTATGCCAGACCCAGGAGCATGATCACATCGCCAACTCGAGTGGTCAGGAATGCTTTGATGGCTGCTGCTCTGGCAGATGGTTTCGCATACCAGAATCCGATCAACAAGTATGAACATAGACCCATGATCTCCCAACCCACAAACAATGTGAGCAGGTTATTAGACACGACCAGCACATACATACCAAACGCGAAAAGTGCGATAAAGGCGAAGAAGCGTGAGTACATTGGCTCAATGGAAGGAACCCGGTGTTTGTGCCCCTTTTCATCTTCTACCATTGCACCATGGGGAGGTAAACCTGGCGCATCATGGTCGCCCGCGGGTTGTCCATAATTCTGGTAACCAACACTATAAATGAAGATCATCAGGACAGTCCAGGCGACAAAGAAAAGCGTTACAATGGTGAGTGGATCGACCCACACTCCTATTTGGAACCAGGTATCTCCAGTTGGGAACCAATTTATCACCGAGGTGAACGGTTCTTCCCCGAGATGCCCTGCCTGGAGGCCTTTCACCACGATAATCATGCTTCCGATAAACGAAAGCAAAACCGATAATATTCCAAGAGTGTGGCTTAAACCTTTACTCCGGTTAGTCAGGAAAATGATCAGGAAAAAAGCCAATAATGGCGGAAGAGGTAGGAGCCAGACGAGCGTCGATGTTTCCATTTATTATCCTCCGGTCACCATTTCAAAAGATCGATCTCATCGGCTGCGATCGTGTTGCGTCGGCGATAAACAGCGATGAACAACGCAAGACCAACTGCAACTTCCGCAGCTGCCACTGCAAAAACTATCACCGCAAAAGCCTGACCAGCGATCATTTCAGGGGTGCGAAATCTCCAGAAAGCGATGAGATTGATGACTACCGCATTAAGCATCAACTCGATACCCATAAGTATGGCTATAGCGTTCTTGCGAGCCAACACACCGTATAAGCCAATGCAGAATAAAGCTGCTGCAAAGACTAAAAAATAAGATAACGAAATCATGATTTTTTCTCCGAAGCTACCACGATTGCGCCGATCAAGGCTGCTAATAGCAGTACCGAAGCTATCTCGAAGGGTAGCACGTATGCATTTGGAGACACTAGTGCCGTACCCAGTACTTTGATTGTGTCAACATCCGCTGGCATTTCGGGCAGAGTAGTTCGAAAACCGCTCCAGGTGCTAAACATCAACACTAAAGCCGTGAATAACACCAATGACATCACACCAGCCAACCACCACCCTTTATTCACAGTGCTACCAACCTCTTGCTTCACCCTCCGGGTAAGCATGATGGCAAAGATCATCAGGATTGCGATTGCACCAATGTAGATAACTACCTGGATCACCGCAAAGAACGTGGCGCTCAGCAACCCGTACATCACCGCAACGCCGAATAATGAAAGGATCAGCCAAAGGGCGGCATGAATTAAATTTCAAGCAGTGACCACCATCACCG
>Ga0114921_10001383_pt1 | contig 11161 bp, 8 predicted proteins | sample BentaG_FD_87016 | JGI IMG/M metagenome (GOLD analysis project Ga0114921, IMG submission 87016) | Deep subsurface microbial communities from South Atlantic Ocean to uncover new lineages of life (NeLLi) - Benguela_00093 metaG | ecosystem: Environmental > Aquatic > Marine > Oceanic > Sediment ...
CTGTGGTCGGGTCTGGCGTGGGGGGCAGACGGACGACTGCCGCTGCTCGTGTCGGGCGGGGTCGGTGCGGCGTTCGCCGTTGCGCTGCTGACGTTTTCGATGCGTGGAGGAATCAGGTCCCGGGACTGAACGAACCTATTCCTCGCCTGACACGAGGCTGGCCAAAACCGCAGCCGCACTGAGGTCCACGTTTCGTGTCGCAGTCAGCAGCGTCAGCATCTGTTGCTTCGTCAGTTCACGTAGATGCCCAAGTGCGGCGGCACGCGCCGGTTCGGCCAGCTCGCCAAGGCAGCGGCGGGCGAACTCGTCGAACAGCGCGGGGTCGTGGCCGTACCATTTCCGGAGAGCGGTGGATGGAGCGACCGCTTTGCACCATTCATCGAGATGTGCTCCGGCTTTGCTCAGGCCGCGAGGCCAGAGCCGGTCCACCAGGACCCGCGTTCCGTCCCCTACCGCCGGGCTGTCATAGATGCGGCGCACCTGCACGTCGCGTCGTTCAGCGTGAGACAACGGCATCGAGCACTTCGGAGTCGGTTCCCGTCAGCCGGCGGTGCATGGCCCAGGCGATTCTGGATGCCTAGACCTTTGCATGCTCGGCATGCAGGCCCTGCAGCAGTCCCAGGTGCACCGCGCAGCTCAACTCGGGGTGCGATCGGGCCAGGTCCCCCACCGGGCAAGCGTGCAGGCGAATGATCCGCTCCCTTCGGCTGTGTCGTTTCGTGGCAGCCGTCAATTCGGGGCCGAAACCCATCCGCTCGAAGACCCCGGTGGTGAGCACCGCTCCCGGCACCTAATCTCCGCCACGTCGGTGAGAAGACGATGGCCATCGCGCGGGAGCTGCACACGCCATTGCCGGTGACCTGTAGCAGTCGTTCGCCGCCGCGGTCGCCTGACGCCGCCGCGCAATGTTGGGGATGCCACCACGGGCGCCTTTCTCAGTAGGCCGTCGGCTCGGTATCCGTCAGTCGATAGGCCGGGCCGGGTCGTGTTTCTACAACGGCGTCGCCGAGGCATTCCTCTCCACCCCTCCACCCCGGAATGGGAATTGCTGTCCCACAACACTTCCACTGATACGATAACCGCAAGGGCCGTGGCTATCGACTGTGCTACACCTGCTACCGCTACGCTCGAAGACACAGCAAGACCGAAACGCAGTAACCCGCGGACGACGAATCCGTTGCCGCCGATTCCCCGGCGGCGGCACAAGGAACCTCGGCGATTTCGGGGGAACCGCAACGTCACGCCCGTTAGTTAGGCTGGGAAAGGATGGCCGGTCGATTATGAGCCAACCACACACCCGGTCTAACCCCGATTCGGGTGCTTCCCCGTCCCCGGATTGGGATTACAGCACCGATGTTCTAGTCGTCGGCTTCGGTGCCGCGGGTGCATGCGCCGCACTGGAGGCCAGAGAATGTGGCGCGGATATCTTGGCTGTCGATCGATTCAATGGTGGCGGGGCCACGGCGCTGTCCGGCGGCATTATCTATGCCGGCGGCGGTACGTTTGTGCAGCGTCAGGCTGGGGTCGAAGACACCGAAGAGGGCATGCTTACCTACCTTCGTCACGAGGTTGGTAATGCGGTCAGCCCAGAGACCCTGCGACGGTTCGTCGCCGACAGCCCGCCCATGATCGATTGGTTGGCTGATCATGGCGTGCCGTTTGATGCGACGGTCTGCCCGTATAAGACTTCGTACCCGAATAATCGGTACTACCTCTATTACTCGGGCAGTGAATGCTCTGGTGAGTTCCGCACGTTGACGCCGCCCGTTCAGCGCGGGCATCGCGTCAAAGGGCGAGGGACATCTGGCAAGAAACTCTACGAACCGCTTGCCGAGTCGGCCGCACGCGCAGGGGTTCGGATGGTGCCCCTCACCCGCGTCACCCGTCTTCTCACGGAGGCCGGACAAGTGACCGGCGCGGAGGCGGTGACGCTCGCCGAAGCGCCCGCACACGTCCGTCGCCGATTCGCTGCAATGGCGGCGATCGCCACCAAACCTGGGATCTACCTTCCACCGTTGCGCAGTCAACTGGAGCGGCGCATGCAGGGTCTGGAGCAGCGCTTCGGTCGCCGCATCATGATAAGGGCGAAGCGCGGCGTGATTGTCTGCGCGGGAGGCTTCATAGCAAACACCGAGATGATCGCCACCCACGCACCGCAATTTAAGGGGGGGCTTGCCCTCGGCACCACCGGCGATGACGGTGCCGGCATCGGGATGCTGGTCGAAGCGGGAGCTGTTGCCGACCGGATGGAAGACGTCTCGTTCTGGCGGTTCATTACCCCACCCAGCGCAATCCTCGGTGCGCTCGTCGTGGACCAGTACGGACAGCGCATCATCGATGAATCCCGCTACGGCGCCGCCCTGGGCCGTGCATTGGTCAGAGAACATGATGGGCGAGGCTGGATCCTTGCCGACGCCGCCCTGATGCGGGAAGCGCACTTTCAACTGCTGCGGCAGTCGCAGTGGTTCCACGTCCTGCTAACCGTGGCCCTGTTTCAGACGCGCGCGGCGCGTGCGAAGACCCTCACTGATGTTGCGAGGCGCGCCGGGATAAATCCGGACGGGCTTGTGGCGACCGTCGCCGCACACAACACCGCTATCGACGAGGGGCTCCCCGACCCGATGGGCAAACCTGCCGAGTTCAGACGCCGGGTCGGAGACGGTCCGTACAGGCTGCTTGACATCTCGGTTGGGCGGAGTATGACCTACCCCTCTCCGATGTTGACCCTGGGCGGGGTGATCGTTGACGAAGAAACTGGGGCGGTTACGGCCGGCGACGGCGAGCCCATCGCGGGTCTGTACGCGGCCGGCCGGACAGCGATCGGTGTCTGCGGCAATTCGTATGTGAGCGGGTTGTCGCTCACTGACTGCGTCTTCTCCGGGCGTCGCGCCGGTGCCCACGCCGCGGCCAGGACGCCCGAGGTGCAGTCGTGACACGGGCCCATCGGCACGCCGTTGGCCAGCCCGAGGTTCCCCCTTGTAGGCCGGGGCCTGAGTCCTGCATGTCCTTGCCGGCAGGTGTTCTCAATCTGTCGGTGCACGCTTTGACAGCGGCGTTCGTAGCGAAAGCGTCCATCGTCGAAGAAAACTCGCCCTCAGCTTCACCATGAACCGCACCGCCCTGAAGACACCTCAGCCATAACGCCCGGCGATGTCGAGCTGATCTGCCGCCTTCATCGCGAATCCGGGTGGGGTCAAAATCGGTGCAGAACGCCGGGGCCTAACTACTTGACGAAACCCGGGGTCCTCTCGGTTCTCGGCCGTCGCCATATTTACCGTCGCCATATTTAACGGAGTCGAGTCGTCGATATTAGCTCTCGCATGAGAGAGGGCGAAACCATGGATTCGACTCCCGGCAGACGTCGTCCTCCCGCACGGTAGCGTCACTGCCATGCTGCTGACCTCGCTGAACCCCGCCGCCGTGGCAGCCGGTGCCGACATCGCCGATGCGGTGCGCATCGACGGCGCTGTGTTGAGCCGCAACGACCTGGTGGGGGCGGCGACGTCGGTGGCCGAGCGGGTCGGTGGCGCACGGCGGGTCGCCGTGCTGGCCACCCCGACTGCAGCCACGGTCCTGGCCGTCGCCGGCTGTCTGATCGCCGGGGTGCCAGTGGTGCCGGTGCCTGCTGACGTCGGTCTTGCCGAACGCGCCCACATCCTCGCCGACTCGGCCGCGCAGGCTTGGTTGGGCGAGCAGCCTGAGGATCCGGGCGGCCTGCCACACGTCCCGGTTCGCCTGTACGCCCGATCGTGGCATCGCTACCCCGAGCCGCCGGCAGAGGCCACGGCGCTGATCGTTTACACCTCCGGCACCACTGGTCCGCCCAAGGGCGTGCAGTTGAGTAGGCAGGCGATCGCCGCGGACCTCGACGCGTTGGCCCAGGCCTGGCAGTGGACGCCGGACGACGTGCTGGTGCATGGGCTGCCGTTGTTTCATGTGCACGGCTTGGTGCTGGGTCTGCTCGGGTCGCTGCGAATCGGAAATCGCTTTGTGCACACCGGAAAACCGACACCGGCTGGGTATGCCGCCGCGGGTGGGTCACTGTATTTCGGTGTCCCGACGGTGTGGTCTCGGGTGGTCTCCGACCCGGAAGCGGCCCGGGCGCTCTCGTCTGCGCGGCTTCTGGTGTCAGGCAGCGCTCCGTTGCCGGTACCGACCTTCTCCGGGCTGACCGAACTGACCGGCCACCGGCCCGTAGAACGGTACGGCAGTACTGAATCGCTGATCACGCTCAGCACGACGGTGGACGGCGAACGTCGTCCCGGCTGGGTGGGACTTCCGCTCGCCGGCGTGCGGACCCGCCTGGTCGACGACGCCGGCGATCCTGCCCCGCACGACGGAGAAACCATTGGCCGACTGCAGGTTCGCTCCCCGACGCTCTTCGACGGTTATCTGAACCTCCCTGATGCCACCGCGGCCGCATTCGATGCCGACGGCTGGTACCGCACCGGCGACGTCGGGATCATCGACGGCGACGGGATGCACCGCATCGTCGGCCGTGAGTCGGTCGACCTGATCAAGTCAGGCGGCTATCGGATCGGCGCCGGGGAAGTGGAGTCGGTGCTGCTCGGGCATCCAGATGTGGTCGAGGCGGCCGTCGTGGGGCTGCCCGACACGGACCTGGGGCAGCGCATCGTCGCATTCGTCGTCGGTTCATCAGGTATCAAAGCTGATCCGGTCGCGCTGATCGAGTTTGTTGCCCAACAGCTTTCGGTACACAAGCGGCCGCGTGAAGTGCGGGTGCTGGACGCGTTGCCCCGCAACGCGATGGGCAAGGTGCTCAAGAAGCAGCTGATGACCCAGGGCTGACTTTCGGCGCGCCGCCGACCTCTCCCCGGCGAGCGTGCGCAGAATGCCGGCATTTACGGCGTGTCGGCGTACAGACACGCACGCTCGCGGCATGGAGGCACGCACGTACGCACGCACGCGGCATAGACGTTAGTTCGAGTGCAGGGCCTCGTTGAGGGCGATGCCCTGCTCGTCGCGGGCGGTGACCTCGACCGCCCCGGTCACCGAGTTGCGGCGGAACAGCAGGTTGTTGCCGCCGGACAGCTCGCGGGCCTTCACCGTCCTTCCACCGGGCATGCTGACCTTCGTGCCGGCGGTTACATACAGGCCGGCCTCGACGACGCAGTCGTTACCCAGCGAGATCCCCAGACCCGAGTTTGCGCCCAGCAGACAGCTTTTGCCGATCGAGATCACTTGCTTCCCGCCGCCGGAAAGAGTTCCCATGGTTGACGCGCCGCCGCCGATGTCCGAACCGTCGCCGATCACCACGCCTGCCGAGACCCGACCCTCGATCATCGACGCACCCAGGGTGCCCGCGTTGAAGTTGACGAAGCCTTCGTGCATGACGGTAGTGCCGGGCGCAAGGTGGGCGCCGAGCCGAACCCGGTCGGCGTCGGCGATCCGCACACCGGTGGGCACGACGTAGTCGACCATTCGTGGGAACTTGTCGATCCCGTAGACCGTCACCGGGCCGCGGCGCCGCAGCAAGGCCCGCACGGCCTCGAATCCGTCGACCGCGCAGGGGCCGTGGCTGGTCCACACAACGTTGGTCAGCACCCCGAAGAGCCCGTCGGCGTTCAGGCCGTGCGGTACTACCAGCCGGTGCGACAGCAGATGCAGGCGCAGGTAGGCGTCGTAGGCGTCGGTCGCCTTGTCGTGCAGCGAGCTGATCTCGGTGCGTATCACTACGGTCTGGGTGCCGCGGTCCTGGTCGCGGCCGGCCAGCGCGGCCAACTCGCCGGGAACCGTTGCTGTTTCTGAGGCCGCCGTCAGCCGGGCTGTACCCGACGCGGTTGCCGAGCCGAGTTCTGGTGCGGGGAACCAGGTGTCGAGGACCGATCCGTCGGCGGCCAGCGTTGCCAGCCCAACGCCCGAAGCTGAAGTCACGGTTCTACACGCTACTTTCCTGCCCGCCGGCAGACGCGCAGGCCCCTGGACACGCCGGAACAACGGGGACCCGCGGGTCTGCTTGGGCGGGAGAGGCGACGCATTACGCTGGCCAACGTGCTGGACTTGACCGGGGATCCGATAGTGCTGACCGCGGCGCTGGTCGACATTCCCAGTGAGTCGCGGCACGAGGTGGGTATCGCCGACGAGGTCGAGGCTGCGCTGCGCGCACAGACATCGGGCTTCGAGATCATCCGCAATGGGGACGCAGTATTGGCCCGCACCCGGCTCGGCCGGCCGACCCGCGTGCTGCTGGCCGGTCACCTCGACACCGTGCCGGCCGTCGACAACCTGCCCAGCCGTCGCTCGACCGGCACAGAAGGCGACGAGTTGCACGGCTGCGGCACCGTTGACATGAAGTCGGGCATCGCGGTTTTCCTGCATTTGGCCGCAACGTTGGCGGATCCCGTGCACGACCTGACGCTGGTGTTCTACGACTGCGAAGAAATCGAGGCCGCCGCAAACGGATTGGGACGCATTGAGCGTGAACTGCCGGACTGGCTGCAGGCCGATGTCGCGGTGTTGGGGGAACCCACCGGTGGCTTCGTCGAAGCCGGGTGTCAGGGCACGCTGCGTGTCGTCGTGCATACAACGGGGACGCGTGCGCACTCGGCCCGCTCCTGGCTGGGTGACAATGCTGTTCACAAGTTGGGAGCCGTGCTGGACCGACTCGCGGTCTATCAACCGCGTTCCGTCCAAATCGACGGCTGCACTTATCGAGAGGGCCTGTCAGCGGTACGGATCGACGGCGGCGTGGCGGGCAACGTCATCCCGGACGTCGCGTCGGTGACGGTCAACTATCGTTCCGCTCCGGACCGGTCGGTGACGGTGGCGCGCCAGCACGTCGGCGAGGTGTTCGACGGGCTGGACGTGCGGATCGAGCAGACCGATGCCGCCGCGGGCGCGCTGCCCGGGCTGACGGTGCCTGCGGCGGCGGGGCTGGTGGAGGCCGCCGGCGGGCGGGTCCGGGCCAAGTACGGCTGGACCGACGTGGCGCGGTTCGCCGCGTTGGGGATCCCAGCGCTGAACTACGGCCCCGGCGACCCCAACCTGGCGCATCGGCACGACGAGCGGGTGCCCGTCGGGGAGATCACCGCCGCCGTCGAGGTCTTGCGCCGATACCTGACCGCTTAGTCAGCCAACGTAGTCAGCCAACGTAGTCAGCCAACGTAGTCAGCCAGGCGGCTGACCGGAGGCTTGGGCGGCGGCGTCGGCCGCCGCGGCGTGCATCCCGGCCGCCGCCAGCGCATCGGCCACCGCGCCCAATGCGGCGGCGTCACCGATGGCCAGCGCGCGGGCGTGTGCCACCGCGATCGTGCCGATGGCGCAGTCCACTCCCTCGGCGATGCGCGCCAGCGGGTCTGCTGCGTGGACGTCACCCAGCCGCACCGCGTCATGCCAGGCGCGCAGCGCCACCGCAGACTGTCCGCCGCGCTCCGCCATCTTGGCGGCATCCCGGGCCGCGGTGATTGCGCCGGGCATATCCCGGCGAGCGGCACGCGACCAGGCGCGGGCCAGCCCCAGCTCGGGCGCGAACAGCGCCGACTTTGTGCCGTGCCGGGACTCAGCGCGGCTGAGCGCCTTGGCCGCCCCAGCGATGTCACCCTGCTGTGCAAGCGTTGTCGCCAGCAGCATCAGAGACAGCGGGCCCCACGAATAGCCGGTGCGGTCCAGTGCTGCGGCGGCCGGCGAGAGCAACGTAGCGGCGGCTGCGAAATCGCCACCGGCGAGCAGGACATGCGCCAGCAGCACGTCGCCGATGGCGCGACCCGGTTGTTGAAGCTCGGCGAAATCGGTGAACTGCTGCGCCAGGTCGGCAGCCCGCGGGAGGTCGCCGGCCATCAGCAGCGCCGTCGTTTGCCCCAGGCCGATGGTGAACCGCAGCAGGCCCGGGTGCTCAGCAGCCAACGCTCGCCCGGCAAAAGGCTCGACCTCGTCGAGCCGGCCCATCCGTGCCGAACACAAGGACCCCGTGCTGGCCGCCCAGGCCACTGCCATGTCCTCGGACGCGGGCGAGTCCAGCACCTCGGTGGCGATCGCCACCGCCCGTGGCAGATTCCCGGCGTTCATTGCGAACGTGGCGCTCAGGGCGTCGAGGGTGTTGCGCGCGGCCGGCGCCGAGACTCGGTTGCGGGCGGTCTGCAGGAAAGCCATTGCCCGCTCCGGCTCGTCGAGCATGAAGAACTGATTCGCTGCCCGCGGTAGCGCCCAGGCCATCAGTTCCGGCTGCGACAACTGGTCGGGATCGACGGCAGCGAGCACCGTGTCGGCCTCGCGACCGCGGCCCTGCCAACCAAGTGCAGTGGCCAAGGGCAGCCGCGCGGCCAGTTCGCCGGACCGCTCCAGCGCGGCCCGGGCCAGCCGTTCGGCCAGCTTCACGTCGCCCAGGCGCAGCGCCTCGGTGGCCGCTGCGACGGCGTCGTTCAGCGGCTGGCCGGCGTCGCTGTCCAGTGCCAACACCGCCAGCCGTAGCCGGTCGCTGACATGGTCGGACGGATGCTGCGACAGTTGGGCGACCACCGCTGAGCACAGCTTCGCGATGGCGTCCGACCCGAGTGCGGCGCGGGCCGCAGCGGCGTAGCGCGGATGCCCGGCGTACACCAGCTCCCCGCCGTCGCGGTCGCTGATCCACACTGCACCCGCGGCCTGAGCATCGGCGACTGCCTCCTCGCAGGTCAGCGCCGCCAGGTCCACTTTTGGCAGCGGCTCGGCGACCGCCAGATTGTTGAGCACTTCCCGCACCCCGGGCGCTACGCCGGCGAGGAATCCGTCGATCAGGCCCGACACCCTATCGGCGCCTGCGCCGGCGGGCGGGTCGACATCGATGCGGGTGAGCAGATCGTCCGTCCATAGCGCGGCGACCGCGCCCGGTATGGCCGAATCGGCACGCGCGGTCACGATCAGCCGGGCCGCACCGGTGAGCGCCAATTGATACACCAGCGTGGCCGACAGGTCATCCAACTCGTGGGCGTCGTCGACGACGAGTATCAGATCATCGCCGCCGCGGCCCCGGGTCAGTGAGTCGCGCGCGGCCCGCAGCAATGCGGCCGGCTTCCCGATCTCAGCAACATCGATGAGATGGTGCAGCGCTCCGAACGGCACCGCGCGGTTCGATTCGGTGCCGGTCACCCAGCGGATCAGCGTCAGCTGATTCTTTTCGGACTGATGCTGTTCGGAAAAACCCATTGCCGCGGCGCGCGCCAACTCGGTCTTGCCGGCGCCGTCGGGGCCGACAAGTGCCACACCCGATTGTTTGGCGGGGCCGGCGAGGGCGGTGGTGATCCGTTCCACCGACGCTTCGTCCGGCGCGGCAACCCACTCAATCGGCACTGCCGGAGTTTATTGCGCGCAGCGGGCGCCGCAGGTGAATAGAGCCAAATGCGTGCCGTCGCAGAGCGGCGGCTACCTTTTCGGGTGTGTTGCGCGACGAATGGGCGGTGTGCGTGTACTGCGCGTCGGGTCCGATGCATCCGGGCCTGCTGGCGTTGGCCGCTCAACTCGGCGAGGCCATCGCCGAGCGGGGCTGGACACTGGTGTGGGGCGGCGGGAACGTCTCCGCGATGGGCGCGCTGGCCAAAGCCGCGCGGGTGCGTGGCGGCCGGACAGTGGGCGTGATCCCCAAGGCGCTGGTGCACCGTGAACTGGCCGATGTCGACGCCGACGAGCTGATCGTCACCGACACCATGCGGGAACGCAAGCAGGTCATGGAGGACCGCGCGGACGCGTTCATCGCGCTGCCGGGCGGTATCGGCACGCTGGAAGAACTGTTCGAGGCGTGGACCGCGGGCCATCTCGGCATACACGACAAGCCGGTGGTGATGCTCGACCCCGACGGCCATTACGACGGGCTGCGGACCTGGTTGGTTGGGCTGGTCGACACTGGCTTCGTTCTGCGGGCCGCTTTGGACCGGCTGCTGGTGGCTGACGAGATCAACGCCGCCGTAGCCGCCTGCGCACCCGGCTGATCGACGCTGCGGGTCGGCCTTCGCCCAAACCCGGCCTTCGGCTGGTGTCCTGATCCTGGGTTTCGATGTCTGACTCGAACGCCCAGAACGCTGGCTGGGCTACGAAGCTCTCCGGGATGAACGCCACGAGGACCGAGCCTCAGCGGTAGCGGCGGTGGACGTCCTTGAAGTCGGACGGTCCGGCGGACCAGGAGGAGATCCAGGGGCCGGTGCCTTCGGACTGGTCGATGACACCGTCCTCGAGCCAGGTGAATGACCCGTCCAAGACGCCCTCGGCGAGTTCCCTGTCGGCTGAGTCGGAGTTGTCCCACAGCTCATCGAAGAGAGCCCGGACCCGCAGTCGTGACTGCCTGCAGAACACGTCGGCGAGCTCCTCGGCGCCGCGAACCTCGTCCGGCCTCTGCTGCTGCAACATCGCGACCCGTGCGCACGAGGCCGACATGGCATACAGCTCGGCGCCGATGTCGACGATCCGGCCCAGGAAGACCTGCTTATGCTCGAGCGCGGCCTGCCACCGGCTCATCCCGTAGAACGTGTGCCGCGCCAGCTTGCGAGAGGCGCGCTCAACGAAGCGGACATGCTTGGCGAGTGGTCCGAACTCGTCGTACGACGTGGGGGCGTTTCCCTTGCCCACCACGAGCTTCGGCAGCCAGCTCGCGTAGAAGCCGCTCGCCTTGACCGCCGCCCTCGTCTTCGCTTGCACGTCCGCATCGGCCGAGGCGAGATCACCGGCAGCCGACAGGTGGGCGTCCACCGCCTCGCGTGCGATCAGCAGCCGCATGATCTCAGAGGATCCTTCGAAGATCCGGTTGATCCGCAGGTCACGCACGACCTGCTCCGCAGGTACGGCGCGTTCACCCCGAGCGGCCAGCGACTGGGCCGTCTCGTAGCCCCGGTCGCCGCGTACCTGCACCAGCTCGTCGGCAACCCTGCACGACATCTCGCTCGACCACAGCTTGGCGAGTGCCGCCTCGATCCGGATGTCCTTGGTTCCTGCGTCGGACAGCTCGGCCGAGAGCTCGAACACCGCCTCCAGCGCGAACGTGGTCGCCGCGATGAACGAGATCTTCTGGGAGACGGCCTCGTGCTTCCCGACCGGGCGCCCCCACTGGACCCGCTCCATGGACCACTCGCGGGCGATCTTGAGGCACCACTTGCTCGCTCCGGCGCAGCTCGCCGGACTCGGCCGCCTGCCCGCGCTCACTACTCTCGACGCGGGCGGGCTGTCCATTCCGGCCGGC
>Ga0114921_10001384_pt1 | contig 11154 bp, 8 predicted proteins | sample BentaG_FD_87016 | JGI IMG/M metagenome (GOLD analysis project Ga0114921, IMG submission 87016) | Deep subsurface microbial communities from South Atlantic Ocean to uncover new lineages of life (NeLLi) - Benguela_00093 metaG | ecosystem: Environmental > Aquatic > Marine > Oceanic > Sediment ...
GAATTCTTGTACCGAGTGAGTCTCTCCTGTCCCAATCACGTAATCATCGGGCTTTTCTTGCTGGATCATTCGCCACATGGACACCACATATTCAGGAGCGTAACCCCAATCTCTCTTACCCTTTAAGTTACCTAAATAGAGTTTGTTTTGTTTCCCAGCAATAATGTTAGCGACAGCCCTGGTTATCTTCCTGCTGACAAAAGTTTCACCCCGTCTTGGAGACTCATGATTGAAAAGTATTCCATTGCAGGTGAACAACCCATAGCTCTCTCTATAATTTCTGGTCATCCAGTAGGCATAGACTTTAGCGGCCGCATAAGGACTACACGGATAAAAGGGAACTTCTTCATTCTGCGGAGCCGGAGCACTTCCAAACATTTCACTACTCGACGCTTGATAAAATCTTATTTTGTTTCCACTTCTTCTAATTGCCTCCAAAATTCTTGTTGTTCCAAGTCCGGTTATATTCCCTGTATATTCTGCCAAATCAAAACTAACTCTAACATGACTCTGTGCTGCTAAATGGTATATTTCATCTGGTTTAATATTATAAATAAGGTTTGTTAACTGTTCTGAATCACTCAAATCCCCGTAATGGAGAAAAAGTTTCACGTCTTGCTCGTGAGGATCTCTATAAATATGGTCTATTCTAGCCGTATTAAAAGTGCTTGCCCGTCTTATGATACCGTGAACTTCGTATCCCTTAGAAAGCAAAAATTCAGCTAAGTATGAGCCATCTTGTCCGGTAATCCCCGTGATTAGCGCTTTCTTCCTCATTGCTACCTCCTTAACAATTTTTTCTTTGAGCTTTTTGCAGACACCTCATAGAGTTTCATCTTGCGCTTTTCTCCTTATCAAATATATCCATTGCCATCTTATATACATCCACAAGATTCTCATAACCCACATTTTCTGAATATCTTTCTTCAGCCAATTTACGAGCATTATGTCTCATTTTTAACAGCAATTTTTTATTCTCCATAAGATCAGAAATTTTCTGTAATAAATCTTTAGTATTAGTGGGTTCGAAAAGAAAACCCGTAACGCCATTTTCTACTAACTCTTGAGGTCCTCCAATTCGTGAAGCGATAACCGGCGTCCCACAAGCAAAACTCTCTATAATAGCGTAGGGAAAACTCTCGTAACATTCAGAGGGAAAAATTATAAACATTGCTTTTCTTAAGATTTCAAACCTTTTCGGTCCACCAATAAATCCAAGAAATTCAACATTTGAAATTTCTGCCTGGCTAACAAAATTCTCTAATTCATTTCGAATGGGTCCTTCCCCTATCATCTTTAAGGTGAGGCCGGGTACCTCTTTCCATGCCCTAAGTAGGGTAAATAGCCCCTTCTCTCGTGATAATCGGCCCATATATACAACATAGTTATCAAACTCATAACTTGGCTTTATTTCCCCACATTTAACAAAATGAGGCTTTACTACGATTTTCTCTTCTGGCATTCCACCCTCAATTAGTTTTTTCTTTAGAAATTTGCTGGGTGAGATAAAAACATCGATTTTATTTATGAAAGTTCTAAGTTTACGATGTAAGCATAAAGTAAATGCCATCCCAGACGTCTGTAAATAACTACTTCGATAACACTTACGTATTATCGCATTGAAAAAATTGCCATTTTTACATCGTTCACATATCTTGCCATCGCTATCCAAAAAAAGTCCATTAGGACACAAAAAACGATAATTATGCACCGTCTGTACCACGGGTATATTCATATTCTTCAAAGCATAATAAACAGATGGTGAAATAAGAGGAAACACATTGTGTACATGAGCAATGTCCGGTTTTTCTTCCCCAACAATTTCTATTGCTTTTTTGTAAGTGCTTCGAGAAAATACTATTTCGTAACAAAGTCTAGCCTTTTGGGTAAATTCATAATCATTTATTTCTTGATTGTCTTTACTAAAAAGAATCACTCTATGTCCTTTAGACTCAAGCACCTCTTTTTCCTTAAATACAGTTTGGTCTTCTCCGCCTCTATTTTCATAATAATTATGACAAAGAAGGATTTTCATTTTTTGATATCTAAATATAACTCTTCGTATTTACTGTACATCTGCTCTAAATTGAAATTATCTAAAGCATTTTTTTTTGCATTCTCTACAATTTCTAAATATTTTTCATGACTATTGGTTAAATTAATTATTACCTTTTCCAATAACAAAGCTAGTTCTTTATAATTATCTCTTGGAAAAGTTAGTCCTATTTCCTTATTTAATATTAGCCTTTTCAATCCTGGAGCATCTGAGGTAATTAACAATTTTCCAGATAGCATTGCTTCTAATGCTACAATAGGTAATCCTTCATGCCTTGAGGGCATACATACTATATCAATCTTATCAAGGTAATCTTCAATGTTTACGAAACCTTTTAAATTTACAATATTACATAAATCATGATCTTTAATAAATTGCTCAATATGTCCCCTTAATTCACCATCTCCCAAGAATAAGACGTTAATTCTTTTAAGTATATTTAGACTTATTTTTGTTAAAGCTTTCAGAAAAATTTCATGTCCTTTTTGACAAGTGAGTCTGCCAATTACCGCAATAGTCATTTTTCTATCGTTTGACATTGAATAAGGAAATGGCTTGAAAGTAAACTTTTTACTATCTATTCCATTATTTATTAATATAAGTTTTTTATATGGAATTGAGAGACTTTCCAATCCATAATGAAATACGTCTTCTGAACAGGCTATAGCTTTATTTGACCTATATTTTAAAACAAATTCTGTTATTCTACCTAACAAATAGTGTCCACCCCACATATAAGTATTCTGGAGCGTTCTAATAAAACAGACTTTTGGAAAGAATAAACTTGCTACCCCTCCGTAAAAATCAGGTATTTCCGTATGGGTATGAATAATGTCAGGTTTTAACTTGATTAATGTTTTGAGTAATGAAAGAAATCTTACAAAGTCGTTATTAGAACACTTTAAGTCAATAACATGGGCTTTATTTTCCAATAGTTCTCTTTTGAACTTAGTTTCGGTCTGTCTATTAGGAGTTTTCCTGAAAGGTATTACAAATACATCGAAATTTCTCAAAGATAGACATTTAGATAAATCAAAAACTACTCTTTCTGCTCCTCCATAATCTAAATGGGAAATTATATGGCATATTGTCACTTTATCTCCCCTTCTCTCTATGTCCTTTAGACTCAAGCACCTCTTTTTCCTTAAATACAGTTTGGCCTTCTCCGCCTCTATTTTCATAATAATTATGACAAAGAAGGATTTTCATTCTTATCAATATGAATCACAGAAAGAATTAACCCTAAAATTATCCATAAAAATATGTTTGTAGTGGGAGACTCAATAGCATCAAAGAAAAATGCCGTACTGTGCCAGCAGACAAAGCTCCCCAGGCAAGCAACAAGAAAAGACTTGTTAAACTCAGATTTGCATCTCTTCAGATAATGAAAACCATAAAGGAAGATCTTTAAATTGATATACAAAAACAAAAAAACCCCGATAAAACCCATCTTAAAGAATATTGTTAGAATATGATTATGGGGAGTATGAGTTTCTAACCCTGGTATCGCACCTCCGGTCCATATGACAGCTCTTCCCCCGATAAGGAAATCTGGTTGCTCTCCGAAACCATGCCCAATAAGTGGAGATTCAAAACCGTGTTGTAACATCTGTTTCCACACTGCAAACCGCCACCTCATGGTATAGGCAGGCACACTCACCATGTCCCAATCTAAAATTGACCTTGCCTCTAGAACTAAATCTTGAGGAGCAGTGATTTGCCATATATATACAGTTAATATTAAACCTATGAATACAGCTGGAAAGATTCTCAAGAAGATTCCTACAGTTCGTCCTTTTAACACTATCGCCAAAAACAAAATCGCAAATAGAGTAGCTATCCAAGCGGTTCGAACTTTGGAAAGGATTATGAGACTAAAACTTATAGATAAAAGCAAAATTGTGAGAAATTTCCTCTTTCTTACTAATGAGTAAAAGCTAACACAAAAAATTACAGTAAAGCCGTAATAAAGAGCAAGCTGGAAACTTTTAGTTCCAGAAAACATTTGTTCTGGTAAGAAACCAAAGTTAAAATACCTACATACCCCGTATGCGGTGCTTATAATAGCCACTGGCATCATGACTGAAACAAACGACTTGAGTCTTTGAACATTAGAAACCGTAAGCATGGTGATGAGTATAAATAGAGGATAAATGCAGAAAACTATATCTCTGAAAATAATCATTCCCTTGGCGGACATAATACCTATAAATAAATAAAGAATCCCGAATCCACAATAAATAAATAATACGAAACCCAAACCTCTAGGAAAACGTTTGAATACGTTAATTATTCTTTTCTTTGATAAAGCTAACATGACAAACGCTGTAAGCATAAACTCGGTTATAAATACAGGTGTTGAACCAATCTGGAATGCCAATATGGTAAACTTTCTACCTAATACAAATGTACCTGTTAGTAGAGCTAAAAATGGTAAGTCAAAAAGACTATACCGCGTATTATGCAACCACAAGAAGGAAATCAAAAGAATAAAAATAACACCAACAATAAGTGTAGTCAGGTAATTCATTTTATAATCTAAATTCCATAAGATCTAGGGTACTAACGTAGCTTTTCTGAAAATAGTGGCCAAAACCTCAAAAAATGAGATAAGGATAGTCATGTTCGAGCATAATCTTTCTGTTTATGAAACTTACAGTCATTACTCTCATTATCCACAAGAGTTATGTCAATATTAGGGCCCGTTGCCAAACGCTTCTATTAAGACGAAAATCTACACCAAAGACAGGAATTTGACCAGCATCCGAACAAATATTTAAAGAAGAAAGCTATAAACGTTTCTAAATGTGTTCGTAGTCTTCAGACACGAGGCCCTCGCTTTAGCGAGAAACTTCTTTAGGTTGATCGCTACTGCCGTGAGGAGAAGTTGGATCTCCATCTTTTCTTTTCCTCGGAATTTAGCTCTCCCTAAATCATGAAATGACTTAGCTTGAGCAAATATGCCTTTAATGACTGTTTTGCGCCTCTGTATAAGTTCTTTTCCTAAAGCTGAATCCAGAAAACTCAAAGCTTTGTCTATTTTGTTTTTATCACAGCGAGCGACCTCGCGGGCAATTGCTCGGGCACTGTCAATACACTTTTTTCGATCCGCAAAAACACTCAATTCTTCTTCTTTTGGCCGATAGATAACTTGATTAGTGGAATAGTTTTTCCATCGCCTTCGTAGCTTTTTGCCCCGAGGACAGATAAAAAGATTTTGTTCTTTGTCGTAGTAAAGGAGAGTGTGGGGTTTCACACCTAAACAGAAATTTTTCATTACTACTTTTGGCCGGGATCGTGTCCCCCAGCAAATTCCAGATTTTGTTCTTCTTCTATTTTCGATCTTTCTACTGCACTTTAGATTATGACCAGGTATAACTAAGATTTTACACAGTTTCTTATCACATTCTCTAACTTTTTAGCCTGAGATTCCCAAGAATATTCCTTTGTAGGTTCTAGCCAAAATTGTTCATTAAGCTTTCGTTTGTGCCATAACCCGTAGAGTTTTCTTACAGCAGAAGCAATTTCTTCTCCATTATTAGAAACTACCATGCCGCGATTATATTTTCTGATAAGCCGCCCGGCTATATCTTTTTCGTCGAACGTGATACATAGAATAGGACGACATGCTCCAAAGTATTCAAATAATTTTCCTGGGATTTGATAACCTTTTAACCAGCCGAATAATAATAGTAAATCTGCACCCTTTTGCAGAGCAATCACTCTTTCATGTGGTTGGGGTCCAAGAAAAATTATTTTCTCCCTTATGTTGTTTTCTTCCGCTGCTTCAATGTAATGAGGAAGAATATTTCCTGCTACTATTACTTCTAATTCGATGTCTTTTAAATGCTTAATCGCATCAAAAAAGGTATAAGGTTCACGAACATCATCATAAAAAATACCAGTATATACTATTCGAAATTTATTTCCCAATTCTGGCTGTACTCCCTCAAATTCTTCTGGACTGTAACCTTGAGGTATAACTGCGATCTGGCCCTTTTTAAGAAATGGATAGTATTTGATAAATCCCTTTTTGGTTTCGTCGGTAGTAACTATGATACAGTCCATCGCTTCCAGAAGTTTAGATTCGATCCATTTATCCCCAAGATGTTCCCACTTTATTTCTGGCGAAACCGGATTGAAAGCCAAGGGATCCCCGTAATCAGCAATCCAAGGAATTGCAGTCCATTTCTTCACAAAACAAGCAAGGATATGGTCTGTAAAAGGCATAGCCGATGATATAATAAGGTCATAATGATTTTTCGAGATTATTTTTTTTGCCATTCTAAGACCCAAAAGAAGCCGTTCGATCGCTTCGCCTGGGATGAGTATAGGTTTAACAATTTCTTTACAAATTTTTTTGAGCTCTTGTATGGATAGTGCTTCAAACGAATTCTTGTAATGCTGATTTCTTATTTTGTCGGGTGACCAATACCAATAATTAAGTCTATGGATAACACCGGTGTATGTCCGATGCACATTTACTGCCATTGGGATTATTCCTGGAGATGCCTCATCATAAGCTCTACAACTCATTCTCCGATCTACTGTCAATACATCCAGATTATATCCTTTCCTAACTAAATATCGCGTAAATTGAATCCACCGAAGACTTCGAGGATTCACAATAGGAGGAAAATTGTAAGAAACAAGAAGAATATTGGGTTTCATTAGATCCGTGTCCCAATGTATACGATTTAGACCATTATCCTAATTTAGGCCTGCGATCCTCAAAAGATTCGCTCTTTAAAAAATATAGCTCCAAGAGTTAGCAAATACGGCACATCGAGAACCTCTCGCTTACTAAATATATAGTCTGCCGGTATCGGTATCTCCGATCTGAGGCATTTTATCATCGGGCTTTAAGGCACAGAGAACGAATTCGAACATCTTAATATAAACGCTGCATCTATTCTTCGCCAAATATTTCATTTCTAACCTCTGTGAAATTACCTTCCTTAAAATTCTTATCATTAATTATTACTAGGAAAGTGGTATGAAAAATAGCTCCGATGCCAAACGATGATAACAGGTAGAGGCCTAAGAATCAGCCCCATCGGACAAATTCATTCTCCCCTACTTTCGTCTTCTCACCACCATATCGTATATTTCCTCCAACTTTTGGACTTGTGTTGTAATATTGTAATTCTTCTCGATGTGTTCCCGTCCCTTCCGCCCCATCTGTTCCCATGTATCAGGATCAGAAACAAGAAATCCTAGTTTTTCCACTAATGCATCTGTATCCCTTTCCGGAACTAAATACCCATTCTCTTTATCTATAATAATCTCGGGTATATCGCAATGTGTTGTAGAAAGAACCGGCATACCAGATGCGGATGCCTCTATGATAGATACAGGCGCTCCCCCCTCAGCATCACCATCAGAAGCATGGATACTTGGGGAAAGAAAAATATGATGTTTCTCGAGTTCCCTTAAGAAAACGGAGTAAGGCTGATAGCCCAGCATTCTTACACAGTCCTTCAACTCATATTTTTTGATTGTTTCTAGGATTTTTTTCTTTTCTTTTTCATCTCTCAGTATACCAGTAGAGTCTCCAATAATTGTCAATTTCAGTTTTAACTGAGGATAAGCCTGCTTAACTTTTCCAAAGGCCGCGATAGCGTAAGGAATCCCTTTCTTTTCTCGAAAACTTCCCGCAATTAAAACGCAGGTGTTACCACTTTTCTTAGGTTTTCGTGGTACAAATTTAATCTGGTTGAGATCGATTCCTAAGTGTTGGACAGTAATCTTATCTTCTGGACATCCCAGATCCATTAAGCATTTCTTCATATGAGATCCTTCTACAAAGAAACGGTCCCCTTGGCGAAATAATTCTTTATATCTTTTTTGCCATACTGGATGTTGATTCGGAAGCACACTTAAATCAAAACCATAAAATGTAGTAACCAAAGGAATTTTAAATATTCTTTTAAGTTTTAAAAAATTGTATCCGGAAGGACCAAAATGAGCATGGACCAAATTGGGTTTATCCTTCATTAAATAGAAGGCGAAGAGGGGATAAAAACCGAACACCTTATTCCACCCTTTATTAAAAAATGTAGTTAAATCTCCTACTCCGTCTCTCAATTCCAAAGACCTGATTTTTCTTGTGGGGTATATATCCAAATTCTCTGTGTTAAGAGCATAAATAACAGGCTGATATGTTCTAAGATTTTTTATCTGTCCGTATATCCACGTTTCTGTAACTGACAAATAGGAACCAGATATGTGATAAATAACTGTTTTCATGATTTATCTCTTTTTAGATTACGAAGTACAATTACCTTGCCATACTATTTCACGAGGTAGTGGTCGCAACTGAGACAATCATCGGAAAATCTCTCCATATAAGGCTCTGTCCAACATGAACGAAAGACTGGTATAAATCACTACTCCAACGGCCACAGTCTATACAAGCGTGATCAAATCACTTGCTCCTAACGTGTTCTCCAGGAATAGGCGCAGTCTAAGTACAATCCCCCCATCCCTAGACCTGCTAAAAGCGTGGAACTGACTTCCTTGAAAAGGTGGCTGACCTTCAGATTAATTAGTCTAAAAGGAATAGCAAAACATGGATATGTTGATAAGAATCCGCCCACGGCGTAAGCAATATGACGAGTAGTCTTTTTCGAATTCAAGAATCTTGAATTGCATGTGAGTAATCACGATACCTTTCTTCAAAAACCTGTTGGAGCCACAGTTCAAAGGTTAAAGCCAAACACAATTCATTATGGTAATTAGCTTTCCTCTCCATATGATTTCTTATATAAGCACGAACCTTATTTTTATCTATATATTCAGGGTATAGTGCGTTTTTACTCAAAAGCACATTTCCAAAAAAAGACCTGGCAGGTTCTTGTCTTATCCATGATGGATAGTCCGTATAATTCCTCAAATCTTTAAAATTAAATCCAAATCGTTGAGATTTACGTTTTAATTTGCCTAAGACCCGATTTTTAAATTTTAGTAATTGCTCAAGTCGTTTAGGACAACTTACAGAACGACCTGTTTTCTGCCATGGAATATCATTGTAATATTTAGGGAACGTGCTTAATAACATCTTATTATAGATGTAACTATTATATCTTAAAACGTCTGGAATGCTATAAACAAAGTCAATTAACTTATTACTCCAAAAAGCCATTCTTATCTCTATTAGTTTAGCAATCAAAATAAGACCGCAGTTTGTAAATCTCCTTACCCGATTATTGATAAAATATGGATCGGTTTTATTAATCATATACCAGTTATTAAAATTGCTAATTACCATTTCAGAATGAGTAACATCTTTTACTATTGAAGAATTAATCTTTTTATCCAAATTAAACTTCCTTAAATAAGAGCCACCCAGAAGTAAATCTCCAGCAAACCCATTCAAATTAAAATCCGTATATGATTTATATTCATCATAAAATTCTATTCCATGCATATGTAACAGACTAAATAATGCATCTGACTTCCATACACCATTGATTCTTGGCATTAACCAATTGCTTGAATTTAATTCTAAGATATGGTGTATCGCTCCTTTAATTTTTGACACTCTGCTTGCAATCCTTATGTCATGGCAATCTTCTTGACCAAAGGTAAAAGTATGTAAGGGTCTGTAATCTTCTGGAACAGCAGCCAAAATCGCACGGGAATCAAGTCCACCACTAAGAGTTATACCAATTCTTTCCTTATTATTCACGTGCCTGCACACAGATTGTATGAATAATCTACCCAATTCTTCAACTAACCCTTTCTGGTCAATAGGTTCTTTCATTGGTTTAATCTCATTCCAAGACCAGTAATGTTGGATTTGCACTTTGGATTTTTGAATATCAAAGGTTAAAACAGACGCAGGTGAGATTAATTCAATGCCTTCAAACCAGGTACGATCTTCAAGCAGGTAACCAATATCGAAGAATTCTCCAACTCCCTGACGATCTATTGCAGGCTTAAAATCTATATGCCCTAAAAATCCCTTTACCTCCGAAGACCACACCAAATCGTCATTTATTATTCCCCAATATAGAGGTCTGAAACCGTATCTATCTGTAATCAGATAAACTTTATTTTCTTTTTTGTCATACAATGTGGCAACATAATAACCATCAATGTTTCTTAAGAATTCAAATGATCTCGTTGAATCATAGATATTAAAAAGAAGTTCATTATCAGTCTCCGAAACTACATCGTATTTGGATTTTAATTCATTCTGATTATAAAATTCACCTTCCAACCATCCAAAAAACCGACTGCTATAAATGTATGGTTGCTTGCCTTGGTTTATTATACCTAGATGCGTCCTTGATGCATAAATGTTCTTATCAGAATATAGCTCCTCATCAACATAGTTGTCAAAATGCTTCAAAAGATCTCTCATATTCAATAACATCTTTTCGTTGTATTTACGATGCTTGTCTGTAAAACCTATCAAACCTGGCATGTTAACGTTCCTTCAACATCGTTTTCAATTCCAGAAAAATCGCCCTATCTTTAATGTAATAACTAACAGTACATATGATTACTCCAACAGTAACAGTTGTTATAAAAAGCAGGAGTACATTAATATTACCCAGAATCATTCTTAACGGAATTATTCCAGCAAGCATCATAACTGAACAGACAAAAGGTAATTGTATCGCCTCAAAATATTGGCTAAACTTAAGATCTATTAATCTGTTAACAATAGGCTGGATAATAAAGAAGAAAGGTACTTGTAAAATAAGTATGGCAACAGCAACTCCCACTATTCCCCAATTTACGCCCACAATCACTGCAATGGATAGCATGATTGCCGCGAATACATTCCAGTAGAAACCGATGTCCGCCCTTCCCTTAGCTAAAAGTATCGGACCAGCAAGATTTCCCAGTGATTTGAAAGCACCAGTTATACAAAATATTTGGAGGACTATTATAGACGGTGCCCACCTTTCACCATACACTAATCTGACAAACTCTGGGGCAACAACAAACATACCGGCCAGCATGGGAAATGACAGCATAGAAATATAGTTGACAAGTTTACAATATCCTCTTTTCATTCTGGAGTTATCATCCTGAATTTTTGAAAAAGCAGGAGTACATTAATATTACCCAGAATCATTCTTAAC
>Ga0114921_10001385_pt1 | contig 11148 bp, 6 predicted proteins | sample BentaG_FD_87016 | JGI IMG/M metagenome (GOLD analysis project Ga0114921, IMG submission 87016) | Deep subsurface microbial communities from South Atlantic Ocean to uncover new lineages of life (NeLLi) - Benguela_00093 metaG | ecosystem: Environmental > Aquatic > Marine > Oceanic > Sediment ...
CATGTACTCGCACCTCAGAGTTCAGATCGTCTGCGGCTCGAGACAGGGCCTTGGCTACGTCGAGGGAGAAAACCGTGACTGTCACATCGTTGAGCACAGCCTCTCGAGCCTGCCAGGCAGGCGTATACCCCAGGATCAGGATGGGAGCAGTGATGTCTGCCCTGCGTAGGGTCACCGCCTCGCTCAGGCAGGCCACGCCCAGCACGTCGACACCATTGGTAAGGGCGGTCCGAGCCACTTTGATCGCTCCGTGGCCATAGGCATCAGCTTTGAGAGTAGCGATGATGCCCACCCCTTCCCCCACCATCCTCTTTAGTTGCCGCACGTTGTTCGCGATTGCACCCAGGTCTATCTCGACCCACGTAGGTCTGTCAGGCCGTATGATGTAGATCTGCTTCCAGGCAGGGCTCTGACGAACCAGCACTGATTCGGCGCTGGTTGGGTCAGCGAGGAGCTTCTCGACCACCTCCTCCATACGAGTTTCAAGGGCCCCTTTGATCAGAACTACATCTCGAGGATCTATCATGTTCATGACACTACGGACAGTGTCCTCAGTCCCGTAGGTGATGAAAACCCGATCAGGCCCCAGCCCCGACCTCTGAGCTTCACTGGCTATCAGCCGCGCCCTATCACCCTTGGTCACCAAGACATCCGCCACCTCAGCCACTCGACGACCCACCTCAAGATGTCCCTCTTCCTCATAGGCGCCCAAGCGGAACATGTCTCCCAGAATGGCGAACTTCTTTTCGCCTTCGAGCTCCTCAAGTACATCCAGCGCAGCCAATGTGGAGGCGGGACTGGCACTGAAGGTGTCGTCCAAGAGCAGGCTTCCATTGATGCCTGGCAAGGGATTCAGGCGGCCATTCACGCGCTGGAGACAACTCAGTGCCTCCAGAATATCCTCCCAGCCCACACCGTAGGCGATGCCCACGGCCGCCGCCGCCAGAGCTGTATAGACACTGTGCTTCCCCAATAGGGACACCGTGGCCTCGCATTCAGCTCCCTGGTGATGAATCTGGAATTGGATACCCTCCTGCGTCCCTTCGATTGCAGAGCCACGAACATCGGCCCCTGGACTGGTCCCGTAGGTAATAACCTGTGCTGCAGTTCTGTCTATCATCGCCCGCACACGTGGATCATCGTAGTTGAGAATCGCGTATCCCTCTTCCGGCAAGGCTTCGACCAGCCTGCCCTCCTCTTGAGCGATGTTGTCCAGGGTGCCAAGATACTCCAGGTGTGTATGGTTCACCGTGGTAACAACCCCCACACGAGGCGAGGTCATACGGCTGAGATCTTCTATCTCCCCAAAGCTGTCACAGGCCATCTCCAAGACCGCCTTCTCGTGCTCTGGCAGCAGCCGACCAAGGGCGATGGGGAGCCCATAGCGGTCGTTGTAGTTGCCAAAGTTCTTGAACACTCGAAAGCGTCTTCGTAGGACCGCCGCAATGGCCTCTTTACTGCTGGTCTTGCCAGTGCTGCCGGTAACCCCGATGACCTCGGTACGAGAATTGCTCAAGACGTGGCGCGCCCATTGGGTGAGAGCTCGCTGGGTGTCGTCGACCTGAATGCAGGTCACCCCGTAATGGGAGAGGTCCATCTCCGCCTGGCAGACCACGCCAGCAGCACCATCCTGACAGACTTCCTCTATGTAGTCGTGCCCGTCAGCTTTCTCGGTCTTCACTGCCAGAAAAAGCTCGCCCGGCTTCAGGTTGCGGGAATCGTAGCAGAAATCGGTGAACTCCCGTGCAAAAGCCTGTCCGCACACCCTGCCCTTGGTGGACTCCAGGATGTCATCCAGGTAGATCATCGATTCTCACTTTCATGCCACAGGCCTCAAGGAAGAGCAACGCCCTTGGCCGATGCCCCTAGCCCTGTTTGCCAGCCCACCAGTAGAGAACTGCGCCAACAACGGCTACTACCGCCCCAACAGCGATGCCCGCGAGCTGTCTGTAGCCCAGAACATTTGGGGCGCCTCCGATCCCCAAGACATCGGCTAGCGCGGAACCCAGCAGGATCACTATGCCCGCCACCAGCAGACCGACGGCTACGCTTCTGCTTCTTGGCATGCTCACTCTCCCTCCCCCAAGATATGAGATTCTAGCATATCCCCAGTGCGTGGGCAATTCAGCCCGCCCTTCTCGTCTTTGTTTGACAAGCGACTAGCCTTGTGGTAGAGTTGCCGAGACTACGAGACAAGGGCGTAGAACCATAATCCGCACGTGGGGAAAAGGGAGGATAGCCAACATGACAGAGGCGACCATCGGCGTTATTGGTGGTAGTGGGCTATACGACATTGAGGGACTCAAGGAGATCGAGGAGCACGATGTCTCCACGCCGTTCGGCAAGCCCAGTGATCCGATAGTCGTAGGGACCCTCGAAGGAAGACGCGTGGCGTTCTTGCCGCGCCATGGCCGCGGTCACCGCATCCTTCCTAGCGAAGTAAACGTGCGGGCCAATATATACGCCTTGAAGTCACTAGGGGTCGAGCGGATAATCGCGGTCAACGCGTGTGGCAGTATGAAGGAGGAGATAGCACCTTCCGACATTGTGATTCCGGATCAAATCATAGATCGCACCAAGGGGCGCGATAGCACCTTCTTCGGCAATGGCCTGGTTGTTCATGTTTCCTTTGCGGAACCCTTTTGTGCAGAACTGAGTGAAGTACTATTTGAGGCTGCGGAGGCAGTGGGCGCCAAAGTCCACAAGGGTGGCACTTATGTCTGCATAGAGGGCCCTCGGTTTTCCTCCAAGGCCGAATCCAAGATGCACCGGCTGTGGGATGTAGATATCATAGGCATGACCGCAATCCCTGAGGCGGTGTTGGCGCGCGAAGCCGAGATTTGCTACGCCAGCCTCGCGTTGTCCACCGACTATGACGTCTGGCACGAGACGCAAGCCCCTGTCACCGCGGAGATGGTAGTCCAGACCATTCTGAAGAACGTGGAGACAGCCAAGAATGCCATAAAAGAAGTCGTACCTCGTGTCCCCTCTGAGCGAGGCTGCGACTGCGCCACGGCACTCTCGGTAGCCATCCAGACAGCCAAGGATCGCATACCCGGACGCGTCAAGCAGGAGCTCAACCTGCTGGTCGGGAAGTACTTGGACTAGCGACTCCATGACACAGGGGGCAGGCAGCAACCAGCGAGAATCAGTAGCACTAGCCCGGACGCTGAGTGGCTTCGACGCAACGATGATTGGCGTCGGGGCGATGATCGGGGCAGGTATCTTCGTTCTGACCGGTATCGCTGCTGGTGTGGCAGGCCCAGCTTTGCTCCTCGCCTTCCTCCTCAACGCCATCGTAACCTGCTTCACAGCCGCTTCGTACGCCGAATTGGGGTCCGCTCTCCCTTCAGCCGGCGGGGGTTATGCATGGGTCAAACAAGCGCTCTCTCCCCTCTTCGGCTTCCTGAGTGGTTGGATAGACTGGTTTGGCCACTCGGTGGCGTGCAGCCTATATGCTCTGGGCTTCGGCCACTACGCCGCAGATTTCCTCAACCGAGTCGGGCTTCGCCCAGCCTTTGTCGGGACAGAAGTTCTGGCCATAGCGCTAGCGGTAGCCATAACGCTTCTTTTCGCCTATGTCAACTTCCAAGGCGTCTCGGAGGCAGGCAAAGTGGGCAATATGGTGACTCTGGCAAAAATAGCAGTCCTGGGCGTTTTCGTTGGCTTCGGGCTCTGGAGCATGTTACAGCGCGGGGACTGGTTATCCAAGTTCCAGCCCTTCTTCCCGGCGGGGATCGGTGGAGTCGCGATGGCCGCAGGATTGACCACGATTGCCTTCCAGGGATACGAGGTTATCTCTCAGTGCGGTGAGGAGATACGCGAACCCAAGCAGAACCTTCCGCGGGCAATCTTCGCCAGCATAGCCATTGTGGTCCTCATTTATCTCGGAGTGGCTTTCATAGCTCTAGGAGCTGTACAGCCACCGAGCGCTGGGATTTCGACCTGGGAGTTCCTTGCCCAATATGAGGAGACCGCTATTGTTGAGGCGGCCCGCCAGTTCATGCCCCTGGGAGCCTTCGTGCTGATCTTGGGAGGCCTGATGTCCACCATGTCCGCATTGAACGCTACCATCTATTCCTCTTCACGAGTCTCCTTCGCCATGGGTCGTGATCGGAACTTGCCTCCGTTGTTCGGTCAGGTGCATGACAGGCGACGTACCCCGCATTGGGCCATATTCATCTCCGGGGCCCTCGTAACTTTCATGGTCGTGACTCTGCCCATCCAGTCGGTAGCCAGCGCCGCGGGTATCATGTTTCTGCTCCTCTTCATGATGGTCAACGTTACCGCCATCCGTATGCGCCGCCTCCGACCGGATTTGGAAAGGGGGTTCAGAATCCCGCTGATGCCACTGCTACCCATCTTAGGCATCGCTTCTCAGCTGGTGCTCATCACGTACCTTTCGCGCCTGAGCCTTCAGGCCTCATATGTGGCCGCACTCTGGATTGTAGCAGGGTTGATATTCTATGTAGCCTATGCCGCCCGCGCGGAACCGATGAAGGAACCTGTCAAGATCATCCATCAAGAGATTGTCACGACCAAGAGATACTCAATCCTGATCCCTGTGGCCGATGAACTGCAGGCCCGGCTCCTGGGTACGCTGGCGGCACCAATAGCCAAGGACAAGGACGGTGAGGTATTCGCTCTGCATGTGGTGCGCGTTCCGCCGCAACTGAGCATCACTGATGGACGCTTCTTCCTGAAGCATGGAAAGCCCATTCTAGAAACGGTGATAGCCGAAGCCAAATCGTTGGATGTGCCGGTGAATACGATGATCCGCTTTGGACGGAGTGTCAGTCAGGCCATCATCGACACCGCTCGGGAGCGTGACTCAAACCTGATTCTGCTAGGTTGGTTGGGCGGCACCAGCACCGATGGGGGGGCCTTCGGTAGCGTGATTGATGCGGTCAGCAAGAGCCCCCCCTGCGACGTGGCGATGATACACTTCAGAAAGCGGGAGGACCTGAAGACAATCCTAGTGCCAACAGTCGAGGGTCCCAATTCCTCGCTGGCACTGGAGCTCGCCGTCTCGCAGGCGCGGGAATACGTGAGACCCAACGGGCTCCGACCCCATGTGATTGCGCTCTACGTCGCCCGCGGTGGTGATCCCCAACTGGTGGAATTCGGAAAGCGGACTCTGGCTAGGGCAGTAGGCCGCTACGATTACCCCATCGAAACCAAAGTCGTATCGGCTCCAACCATCTTGGAAGGCATATTGCAGCAGGCGGAGGAATCTAGCCTCGTGGTAATGGGGGCTACAGAGGAAGGGTTTTTCGAGCAGTTGCTGTTTGGCGCGCTGGCCGACCGGGTCGTTCGAGAGTGTCCCAAGACGGTGATGATAGTCAAGCGGCATCAAGGCCCCGTGAAGTCCTGGATGCAAAGAGTGCTCCGCACTTCCCAATCCCGATAGGGCTTTTGAATACCCGTCTTCACTTTGCCCAAACGTCGGTGACGCTGACCTCCGGACGTTCTTCCGCCCCGCTACCCCTACCCATAGCCCGGTAGAACTCCTCCAAGCGGCTGATGAAGGAGCTCTGGGACACTGACTACTTGGGGGACACCAGAGCACCGGATGTGCACATCTGCTGGAGGGCTTTGTCAAGCGAGCTCAGCTTCAAAGGCATGATCCGCCATCAACGCAGCACCCTCTCATCCCCTACGCGCTTGGTGATGTGCTGCTCATCCAGATACTCCATCAGGGCAAGAGCGTACTTGCGGCTCGCTTGAAACATGTCCCGCACTTGCGCGACCGTAGTGCTACCCTCGGCCTCGATGTGATCGACTATGCGTGCCACCATCTCGTCGTACGTATCGCTGAGGAAGAGGACGCTCTCACTCACGCGCACTAGTCGCCCTTCCTCCAGTAGAACACCCAGTAGTTCCGGCCCGATGCTAGCTTCGCACTCGGCCACCGAGGGGGTAGCATACGGACTTCGGCCAAATCTGTCCAGCAACTCATCGATGTTCCTTTGCTGCCCAGGACTGAATCTGATCTCGTGGTCAGGCAGCCTCAAAGCACCTCCGTCCTCGGGCAGACTTCCCTGATTGACAGCGTAGTCGACAACCGCGTTGAAGATGCGCGTGGGAAGGCTCAACCTGCTCTTCAGTTCCTCCCGTGGCATCCCGCGGCGAAGGGGGTAACGGATGTGATACTCGCTGAGAAAACCAATGACCCGACTCTCCAACTCTCCCCAGCCAGGGCCAGATATCACATATGGGTCCTCTTCCAGAGCCTCTCCCGCCCCGACCTCAGCACCGCCAAGCACCAGTACCTTTGACTGACGAACCAGCGTCTCCAACGCCTCTCTCGCCTGGTTCTCGGTCAGCCCGCTGTCCTTGACTAACTCCCCAGCCCGTCGAGGTCGGACCCCATCCAAACCGTGCAGCAGAACTTCTTCCGGCGTGCCAAGAGATAGTGCTTCCAAACGCTGCATCACTGACGGACCAAACCGGCGATGACGCCGCCGAGGATTGGCGTCGACAACCACCCCTCCGCCTATGGTCAGGCTGGGCGAAGGCTGTCGAATGATGAAGCGATCCCCCCTAGCCACTGCAGTGGGGAAAGCCAGGCGAAACTGTACCCAACCCTCCCCGCCGGGATCTATCGCCTCGTCTCCCAGCAAACGCGTGCGAGCCATGATCTCGGCCGCGCCGCTGTAGAACTCGACTTCCACGTTGTGCTTGAGCGGCCTGGGCGCTCTATCCAGCAGCCGGAGTCGGGTGTCTATCAACCTGCTGCTCTTCAGCCACCCCGGCGCTGTCAATATGTCTCCTCGTCGCAACTGGTCGCTGCTCAAGCCCACCAGGTTCACCGCCACGCGGCCGCCCGGCTTGGTTGCATCGAGTCTCTGCTTGTGTGTCTGCAGGCCACGGATGCGGGTCTTCAGGCCAGAAGGCAATATCTCAACCTCTTCGCCGACCTCCAGGCTCCCATCAATCAGCGTCCCTGTGACAACCGTGCCGAAACCAGCCATGACAAACACCCTGTCAATAGGAAGACGGGGCTTCCCCGTGTCCCTCTTGGGAGGTACCCGTTTCAGAAGCTCATCAAGCTTCTCCACGAGGGTGGGAAGGCCTTGGCCCGTCTCAGCCGACACTGGGACTATCTGCGCCTCAGCCAGCGTGGTAGCCCTCAATAGCTTGGCAATGTCGTCAGTGACCAATTGCAGCCACTCGTCATCTTCAACCAAATCCACTTTCGTGATCGCCACCAATCCGTGCTTCAATTGAAGCAAATCGAGGATATCTAGATGTTCGAGGGTCTGGGGCATTACCCCCTCATCGGCCGCTACTACGAAGAGGGCAGCATCTATGCCGCCTATGCCAGCCAACATGTTCTTGATGAAGCTCTCGTGGCCCGGCACGTCGACCATGCTCACCACAGCACCGCTGGGCAGGGTCAACCAAGCGAAGCCCAAATCAATGGTCATCTCCCTTTCCTTCTCCTCTTGGAGCCGGTCAGGATCTATGCCGGTAAGCGCCCTGACCAGAGCAGACTTGCCGTGGTCAACATGCCCCGCCGTACCGATGGTTCGAATCGGCTGGCTCATGGTCCCTACCTGCTAGGACGAGTGAGGTGCTTCTCCACGTCCTTCATCCACTTCTCCACTTCCCCGACCTGGCGCCTAAGGTGTGCTACGTGGGATTCCCACAGCAACGCTGTGCGGTCGTCCCGCTTTGAATTCTCCTCGCTCAGTTGCTGCCACCTCTCTTCATTCCTCAGCCAGGGCATCTCACTCTCTTTTCGCCAGTCCTCCAGCTGTTGTCTCTGGCGTTCCTCTGCCGTCCGCTCCATGTGCTGCAGCGCGTCCCGGTCCTTCTCCAGCTGGATCTTCAACTGATCCAAGGCAGTCAGCATCCTCTCCGCACTCCTGTATTGCTTCCCGCCAAGCGTCATCTGTTCCCTGAGCCTTTCGGCTTCGTCCCGCCAGGTTCGCATCTCCTTGGCCCACCCGGCTATCTGCTTCTTGCGCCGGTCGTCTACGGTCCGCAACTCCCCCACCAGTTGGGCTTGCTCTTCTCTCAGCCGCTCACCAAAGGTTTGCAGATCCGCCACCTGCTGGGTCCCTCGTTCTGCCCAACCCTCCAGGAACTTCAACTTCTCCTCGATCTTCTCCGACCTCGCCTTCTGCGCCTCCCCCTCTTGCAGAAGCTCTGCCAGCCTCTCTTCACTTCTATTCACTCGCTCCCTGGATGCCAGCAGCCTCTCTTGCTGTTCCCTTCCCTCCTTGAGCGCCTCCTCTTGCTGCAGTTTCAGGGCGGACGTCACTTTGTTCAGCCGTTGCATCTCGGCTTGCTGTGTCTGCAACGACCCTCGAAGCTGCAAGGCTTCCTTGAGCCCCTCCTCCAGCTGTGCGAGAGCTTGGACACGGTCTTGCCTTTCCTGCCGGAGAAGTTCGTCTCTCTGTTCACCTTCCTTGCGAAACGGCTCCTGCCACCGCTCTAACTCCAAGAGAATGTCGTCTTTGAACTGCTGCAGAGCGTGCTGGAATCGAGACATTCTAGCCGACTCGGCAGAGGTCTGAGCCAAGCTTTCCTCAAACTTCCCCATTCTGTCAATGGTGCTGGAGAATTGGCCCTCGTGCTGGTCAACCCTTTTCTGCAATTCGGCTAGAAGAGCTTTGTCCCGTCGGCGCTCCTCCTCTAGCCAGCTCAATAGTTCGGTGGCTTCCTTGGTGTCCATCACAACTCCACCTCTCTACACGTTATGCTCTTCGATCTTGCCTGTGACCAAGAAGACCACACGCTCGCCCATGTTGATCGCCCGGTCGGCGATCCGCTCCAGATTGTGAGCCACCCAAAGCAGATAGGTGGCCCGAGTGATGGTCCGTGGGTCGTCCATCATGAAGATCAGCAACTCCCTAAACACCTGGTCATACAGCCGATCAACCTCGTCGTCCTCGGCTCCCAAGCTTCTGGCTAGCTCCACGTCACGGTTGACGAAGGCTTCCAACTCGCGCTCAAGCAGCCAGCGTCCCTTATCGGCCATACGAGGGATATCTATCAGCGGCTTGAGGGGTTCACGAGGACCCATCAAGACACCGATCTGTCCAATCCCCTTTGCGTGGTCTGCCATCCTCTCCAACTCCGTTGCTATGTTGGCGACGGCAAAGATCACTCGCAGGTCGCTAGCCAACGGCTGCTGGGTGGCAATGAGTACCAGGCACTTCTCTTCGATGTCGTGCTGGACCTGGTTGATGGCTTCGTCATCCTTTATCACCTGCCGAGAGAGCTCGATGTCTCTTTCGGCAAGGGCTTTGACGCTCCGATCAATAGCTCTGTCAACGAGCTCACTCATTGCCAAGAGCTCCTGCTCCAGCTCCTTGAGTTGTTCATCAAAGGTTTCACGAGGCATAATAGAGGGCCCCCTTTCCTAAGATAGCTCCCGGTTATTATAGCATTAGTCCCCCGCCCCAGCAATAGATACGTGTATGTTATCAATAGTCGTCAGCTTTCTGCAGCGGTGACCCCTGGCACTCGCCGGGTCCCCGGGTAGCATCGAGTCTCGCGGGATGGCAGACTAGCGAGCACCTGGGCGCCGACAGACACAAGGTGAGCCTTTGACAGAGCTTGCTAGCACGCATCTTCTGTGCTAGAATACTACCGTTTTTGACCGGGCTGGGCTCTGTGGCCCTACCCTACACTATCATGAGCCAAGGAGCTGGATATGACTCTGAATCTAATGTGGGTAGTACCTGTCTGCGGGGTGGCCGCAATCCTTTTCGCCATCTATCTGGCCTGGGACGTATTGCGTCGAGACACGGGTACCCAGAAGATGCAGGAAGTGGGCGCCATGATCCACGAAGGAGCGGTAGCCTTCATCAAGCGCCAGTATACCACGATCACCATACTTGCTGTGATCACTGCCCTAATCATTGGTGGTCTTGTCGCTCTTTTTGAGCGGTTTCCTGAGGTGGAGATCAACGTCGTGGAACTAGGCATACGTACAGGGGTTGCCTTTCTCGCCGGAGCCGCGTGTTCGGCAGTCTCGGGCATCATCGGGATGTATGTGGCAGTCAAGTCCAACACCAGATGTGCCAGCGCAGCCGGGCGGAGCGTGGGCGAAGCTCTGATCGTTGCCCTTCGAGGAGGGGCGGTCTCCGGCTTCTTCGTGGTTGCCCTGAGCTCGTTGGGGGTGGCGGCTATCTTCTACCTGTATGGTGGGGGCACCACGCCCCACGATGCGCCATTCATCATCGTCGGCTTCGGGTTTGGGGCCAGTTTTGTGGCCCTCTTCGCCCAGCTTGGGGGAGGTATCTTCACGAAGGCCGCCGATGTGGGTGCCGACCTGGTCGGTAAGCTTGAGGCAGGTATCCCCGAGGACGACCCACGCAACCCCGCGGTAGTGGCTGATCTGGTAGGGGACAACGTGGGCGACTGCGCCGGTCGAGGCGCAGACCTCTTCGAATCCACCGTAGCAGAGAACATCGGTGCGATGATTCTGGGCGTGGCCTTGGCCAAAGTCACAGGGTACGACTCGTGGATCTTCTTCCCCCTTGTGGTCCGAGCGTTGGGCCTGATCGCTTCCATGGTGGGGCTGGTATCTGTAAGGTTGCGAAAGGGCGAAGACCCCATCAACCCTCTCATCCGTGGCTATGCGGTTACCTTCGTCATCTCAGTGGTGGGACTGGCCGCCTGCACCTATCTGATGCTCGGTTCAACTTGGTGGTGGTTCTTCATCGCCGGCTTCATTGGGCTCCTAACGAGCGTAGCCTTCGTGGCTATCACCGAGTACTATACAGGCAATCGGTGGCGTCCAGTCAGATTCATGGCTGAGCAGTCCAAGACGGGTGCAGCGACCAATATCATTGCCGGCTTGGGTATCGCTTTCGAAAACACGGCAGCCCCGGTGATCGTGATCTCAATCGCGTTGCTCGGATCCTTCTGGGCTGGGGCCCAGGCCAGCGGGTTGCTTGGGATTAGCTCTACCGTCGGGGGCATCTACGGCACTGCGGTGTCGACCATGGGCATGCTCATGACCTGCGCCTATGTCCTAGCCATGGACACTTTCGGGCCCATCGCCGACAATGCTGGAGGCATCGTGGAGATGTCAGGAGCGCCCGAGGAGATCCGTCGCGGCACCGACGCGCTGGATTCGGCTGGGAACACTACCAAGGCACTGACCAAGGGATACGCCATCGGCTCCGC
>Ga0114921_10001386_pt1 | contig 11146 bp, 11 predicted proteins | sample BentaG_FD_87016 | JGI IMG/M metagenome (GOLD analysis project Ga0114921, IMG submission 87016) | Deep subsurface microbial communities from South Atlantic Ocean to uncover new lineages of life (NeLLi) - Benguela_00093 metaG | ecosystem: Environmental > Aquatic > Marine > Oceanic > Sediment ...
AATTATCCGCTAGATAGGTTGCCCACGCTACCTACCGACTAACTAGCACCACTTCCCTCTCCAAACTCGTAATTGCATTCCCCATACCACCAGTTCATCTTTCATCTTGCCTATTGACAAAGTCTCAGGAGAAGGCTAGACTTGAGTTCCAAGATGCCCAGTATTATTGCCGACATACACTTGTGAAAAAGGGGGTACTAGTTATGCAAAAACGCAGTCCTTTTCTAGTTTTCTTCCTGTCATGTATTACACTTGGTATCTACAGTTTGGTATGGTTTGTTAAGACCAAGAACGAGATGAACGCTAAAGGTGCCGAGATACCGACTGCCTGGCTGTTAATCATCCCTATCGCAAACTATATTTGCTGGTGGAAGTTCTGCCAAGGCGTTGAGCTGGTGACCAATAAAGGCATGACCACTAGCGCAGCTTTCTTGTGGATATTTTTCTTTGAAGTTATAGGCATGGCTGTTATTCAAAGCCAGCTGAACAAGGTCGCCGCCTAGCAGAGTCCAACGAAGCGCAAAAATTCTTCAGGTGTAGTATTGACCTATCCCCTGCAGAAGGTCGTAACTACATTCTGCACGCCCAGGGATTCCTACTTAGACTGAGGGTATTGACAATCCTATCAACGAGGATTAAACTCAAGTTCCAACATAGTAAAGGAGGATTTCATAATGGCAAAGGACAATAGTAAAGACTCCAAGGAACGTACACCTAATAATGACCGCTCTGACTCCATGAATCCTAATAATCCAGCGGAACAAGCAGCCGCTGACAACCGTAGCAATCAGATGAATCCAAACAATCCTGCCTACCATTCATCACGGGGTGGGGGCAGGCGTAAGTAGCTGACCAAATCGGTTAGATGACGGGCTGTATGAAAAAGAGCGCTAGAACCGCTAGAAATGGCGGTTGATGGTGCCCTTTTCAATTCTCCGTTGGGTATTTGCCTTATACGAAGTGCCAAAAAGGAGGCGTAGAGAGTTCCATATACTGAAAACGAGTTGTATTGAGCGGAGGATATGAGAAGAAAGAGTGCAGTCTTACTAAGTGGAGTGTTTTTGTTAGCGGTTCTAGTAGTGTCACTGTTTGGCTGTTATCAAGGTTGGCCCAAGGAGCTTGCTCCCACTGTCAATGAATTGAAAGAGTATATGGCACAAGCCATCATTGATGACCAGCTAGCGCACAGCTCGCGGTCTCTCGAAGGGACTTTTGTGGCTCATGTGACTGAGTCGGGCCTGCAGGATGAATCAGTGTCACCACTGCGAATATGGAAGTATGAACAAGGCCATCTCGTTGATGGGGAGCTTGATGCCTTCCGACGAGCGATGTCCAGTAAGCAGCCAAGTGATTGGCCACCGTTTGTATTCCTCTTTGTCTTCAAATCGGTAACCCCTGATTCGGCAGCCATAGATGTGCACACATATTATGATATGGGTCTTATGCCAGACAGCAGAGGAGGCAATGCTGCAATTTGGGAGTTAGAGAAGCAGCAGGGCCGCTGGACAGTAGTGAGTAAGGAGCCCTACCTATTTTGGGATTAGAGAGTGAGCAAAGTCCCAACTACATTCCGCACGCCCGTTGGGTGCCTCTTCAGTGCAGTATTTCCCGTAAACGAAAGTGTTGTATTATCTAGCCTCCTTGCTATGGTTACCTCCCTGATGCTAAACTAAACTCCTATGGTGAAGAAGTCCTTTACCGTTCACGACCTGCCTATCTCCGAGCGACCCAGAGAGAGGTTGCAAAGACTGGGGGTGGAAGCCCTATCAGCTCAGGAGATTTTGGCTTTGATTCTGGGACGTGGTATTGCTGGTGAATCAGTGATGGTAACTGCCCAGAGGCTGCTTTCCCAGTTCGGTAATCTTAAAGGCATTGCCACCGCTTCGGTAGAGGAGCTGTCTCAGGTTAAGGGGATTGGCCTAGCCAAAGCCTCTCAGATTAAGGCTGCTTTTGAGTTGGCTAATCGGCTTGAGGGTTATCCTGAGGCTGGGGAAAAACCAAGAGTTAACACCCCGGATAAAGTGGTTAGCTTGGTGAGGGGCCGGTTAGCTGGCAAGAAGAAGGAGCACTTCCTGGCCCTTTTGTTAGATACCAGAAATCAGCTAATAAAAGTAGCCGAAATTTCGATTGGCAGCCTGGATACCAGTATTGTCCATCCCAGGGAGGTATTCAGGGAGGCAATATCGGCCACGGCTGCCTCGGTAATTTTTGCTCATAATCACCCATCAGGCGACCCTGAAGCCTCAGAGGATGACATAAAGTTGACCAAAAGACTGGCAGAGGCCGGGGAGATTATGGGCATAGAGGTTTTAGACCACATTATTATTGGTGGCAAGAAGCACCTGAGCATGAAAGGCAAAGGCTTATTTTGAGGGGGGTATTCCATGGACTTTGAGTGGGATGAGATAGGGAGAGGTTTAGCTACTCTGGTACCAGTAGTCATTTTCTTGGTAATCAATCTTCTCTTCAGGAAGCAGCAGGCACAGAAGAGAAGGCTAACTACAATGCGGAGCTTGGTGTCCGAAATAGACTATAACCAGAAGCTGGTGGAAGCCTTTTCTTTCCGGGGGCAACTGAAGAACTTTAAGACAGGTACCTGGAAAAGGAATAAGGGTAAGCTGGATTATCTAGCTCCAGATTTGCAAAACGCACTGGCTGATGCCTATGGAATTGCTGAAGGATTTAACCGGGAGATAGACGCCGCCAAGAAGTATAAATCAGCCGGTTACCTGGTAAATATTCAGGCAGACAGGCTGAGCAAGCCGCTGGCTAGGTGTCAGCAGGGACTTGAAGAATGGCTCCAGCTAAATAAGGGTAAGGAGAAGATTTTTAGGGGAGGCCCTGTCTAGAAAGTGGGGCGGTTCTTGACTATGTTGCCAATAAGTAGCTATGGTAACTTTAGCCGTATCTCAAGCTGAAAGAAGGGAGATGATATGTTAGAATATATGGTTGATTTTTTCCTGTCTTGGTTTTCTGCCCCCAGTATTGTGGGACTTGGTTTGGCGATAGTCTTTGGTGCCATCTGGTTTACTCCTTACTGGACACCAATTCTCAAGAAACCATGGCTCTGGGCGGTTCTGGTCAGTAGCGCTATTCTGTCCCTGGCGGCTGTTAGCTTTATTCAAATTCCCCTCCAGATTTGGGCCAGTCAAGCATTGAATCACTTCTGGAGCCAGGAGGTTCTGGTGAGTTGGCTTCTGCTTGTCGGAATACCTGCAATACTCCTCAGTGGGCTGGTCCAAGAAGGTTCCAAGCTGGTACCGGTAGTTATCTGGTGGTGGCGCAGTGGTAGGGATATTGACCCTAAGTTGGGGCTGGCTATCGGGGCAGTGGCCGGATTAGGTCTTGGTGTTTTTGAGGCGGTGTGGGTTCATAATGCTATCTTTGCCTCCGGCTGGACATGGGAAGCGGTGCAAACCGGTGGGCTGGTGGTTCTGGCTGGATTCTGGGAGAGATTCTTTGCTGTTGCCTTTCATATTGGTGTTTCGGCACTGGCTGGCTACGGTCTGGCTAAGGGTTGGGGGTGGCAGTTCTACCTGATGGCCTCTTTCCTGCACGGCTTCTTGAACTACAGCGCTGTTTTGTTCGGAGCGGGGATTTTTACCGTTGTCCAGATAGAAATCTATGTCGCTGTGGTGGCAGTGCTAGTAACAGGAGGAGCCCTCTGGGTTCGCTGGAGAAAGCCGGCAGTTGCCACTGAGGGGGCGAGTGAAATCTGAGTTCGTCCCACTTGAGCCATTTGGGTAGGTCAATCAGAGACTAAAGATATTTGACACTACTGGGCAAGTATGCCTAAACTAATATATTAATATAATTAAAATAGCGTGGTATCGGGGTAGAAAATGAAATTAATGGTTATCGGTTGCGGACAGTGTGGTGGCAGGATTGCCGATGAGTTTACCCGGGTGAACAGAAGGTCACATGTAAAGCGGGGCATTGATATAGTTGCTGACGCCATCGCCGTTAATACCGATATTGCTGATTTAAGCGGGCTATCGTTCATAAAGCCAGATTATCAGCACAGAATCCTTATCGGCGGTAAGAAGACTGGTGGTCACGGTGTAGGTAAAATAAACGAGCTTGGGGCTGAGCTAGCCAGAGAAGATAGTGATAAGATTATTGATGCTATAAGAACAACACAAAACTTCCCTGAGGCAGATGCTATCTTGCTGGTCGCTAGTGCTGCCGGTGGTACTGGTTCAGGAGCGGTACCAGTGCTAACCCAGCATTTAAAAGAGCGCTATATGGACAAACCGCTATATAATCTAATTGTCCTTCCTTTTCAGTTTGAGGAGTGGACCGAGGAAAGGACTGTCTATAATGTGGCCACTTGCCTTAAATCTGTCTACTTAGTAGCTGATGCCATATTTCTTGTTGATAACCAAAGGTATCTTAAGAAAAATGCCTCGATTAAAAACAACCTGGGTAAGATTAATACCCAGGTTGTTGCGCCATTTTACAACTTACTTTGTGCTGGCGAAGAGAAAAGGCCTAAATACATCGGGTCAAAAATCCTTGATGCCGGGGACATAATACAGACCCTGGTAGGATGGACGGTAATAGGCTATGGTCAAGCATCGTTACCATTTTTTAGGTTTCCCTTTAGGCGTACATTAGATTTCAGGGCGAAGGCCAGTGAAACCCACAAGGGAGCTCGAGCGATAAACGAAGCCATAAGTGAGTTATCACTTAAGTGCAGCCCTTCAGATGCCAGGAGAGCCCTGTACCTCATTTCTGGGCCACCTGATGAAATGAATATGAGCCTGATTAATGACCTTGCCGCCTCTATGAAGGATATCGCTGGAGAGGCAATAATACGGAGTGGTGATTACCCCAGAGGAAAAGGCTCGCTGGATGTTACTATCATCCTGTCTGAACTGGCTAATGTGGAAAAAATCATGGACTACTTTACCAAAACGATTGCCTATATCTCCGTTGTTAAAGGCAAGCGAGAAGGGATAACCTACGAATATAAAAAGATTGAAGACGCCTTCAAGGATATACCCTCGTTGCTACATTAGCCCGTCCAAGCCTGACAGGAAGTAACATATCAGTTACCTTAATCTTTTTTCTCTTGTCCTGTTTCCTTAGCGAAGATTTTCCAGGCTTGCTCTACAGTTTTGGTGCGGACTTCCCAGGATTCCTCTATAGCTTCCTTACGGGTCTTTAAGGCTTGCCTTGCACTTTCCTCGTAAGCCTCCTTGGCTCGTTCCATGGCTTTCCGGTATGTTTCTTCAGCGTGCTGTTCTGCCTGTCTGGCCAGTTCTACGGCTTTGTTATGTGCCTCCTCGGCTCGCCGTTCTGCCTGCCCACGGGATCTTGAGGCCTGGGCTAAAGTCTGGTCACAGGCTTTATCGGCTTGCTGTTCTGCCTCCTTATAGGCCTTCTCTACTTGCTGCTCATTTGACTTATACGCCTTGGCTACTTCCTGTTGAGCCTCCAAGTAAGCGGCATAGGCTCTCTCAGCCCGCCCTAGAACCTCAGCTAGTGGTTGGGTGACTTGCTCTAGAGTCTCAGCAACTGGTTCCACAGCCTGCTCTAAAACCTCAGCAGTCGGTTTTGCGGCTTCCTCTTCTGTTTTCTTGCCAGTTCTTTGGGCTTGCTCCTTTGGATTCATTGCGAGATACCCCCTTTATTTCTGGATTTCCTGTTTCGCTTAATATTGAGGCAATTTTGGTCTTTTTTTTCTTCACACCACGAGCTCACCTCTTAGATTAATTTAGATTAATAATATAGAAAATCACCGGTTGTTAGCCTTTTAATTTTAGCCTATTCAGACTCCTCCTCAGTTTGCTTGCCTTTATTAGCCGCATACATCCTCGCCAGGAAATCTAAACGCTTCTCAATTTTCTTTCGAACTTCTCCCGTCTCTTCCCTTTCTTTTCCACCGGTTTCCTCAATCCGGCTTATTGCTTCCTCAATTATTCTTGTTAACGGGGCAGTAGTCTTCTTAGCTGGTTTGCTTGTTTCTTTAGCCTGGCTTGTTGCTTCCTGTGATGCTCTTATCGGTATCTCAGCTATCTCTTTGGTCAGTTTACTTACCTCTCCAGTCATGCCTATGGCTTCCTCGAAGGCTCTTATTGATGCCTCAGCCGCCTCCTTGGCGGCTCTTTTTGACGCCTCAGTCGCTTCCTTGGCGGCTCTTATTGCTGCCTCCGCTGCCTCCTTAGCAAATTTACCGGCTTCCTCAGCCTGGCTTATTGCTTCCTGGGAAGCTCTTGCTGATATCTCCGCTGCCGCATTGGCGGCTCTTGTAGCTTCCTCAGCTGTCTCCTTAGCTGATTTACTGGCTTCCTCAGTTCGGCTTATTGCTTCCAGAGAGGCTCTTTTTGCCTCTTCGGCTGCCTCCTTGGCTAATTTACTTATTTCCTCACCCCGGCTTATGGCTTCCTCAAAGGCTTTCTTTGATTCCTCGACAGTCCCCCTGGCTGATTTACTTATTTCCTCAGCCTTACTTATTGCCTCTTGTGAGGCTCTTTTTGCCTCTTCGGCTGCCTCCTTGGCTGATTTACTGGCTTCCTCAGCCTGATTTACTGTTTCCTGGGAAGCTGTCTTGGCTTCCTCAACCTTAATTACTGTTTCCTGAGAAACTCTCTTGGCTTCCTCAGCCTGACTTATTGTTTTCTGAGAAGCTGTCTTGGCTTCTTCAGCAACCTCATTGGCTGATTTACTGGCTTCCTCAGCCTGGCTTATTGCTTCCAGAGAAGTTCTCTTTGCCTCTTCAGCTGCCTTCTGGGCCGATTTACCTATTTTCTCAGCTTTGCTTATGGCTTCCTCAAAGGCTTTCTTTGATTGCTCGATGGTCTCCCTGGCTGATTTACTTATTTCCTCAGCCTTGCTTATTGCCTCTTGTGAAGTCCTTCTTGCTTCTTCAGCAATCTCCCTGGCTGATTTACCGGTTTCCTCAGTTCGGCTTATTGCTTCCAGAGAAGCTCTTTTTGCCTCTTCAGCTGCCTCCTTAGCCCATGTGACTGTTTCCTTAGTCCGATTTACCCCTTGCTCAAAGGCCCCTTTGGCTGCCTCAGCCGCCTCCTTGGCCCAGCTGCTTGTTTCTTCAGCCTTGCCCATCGTCTTCTCGGAGGCTCTTCTAGCTGTCTCAGCTGCCTCTTGGGCCGATTTGCTTATTTTCTCAGCACGGCGTGCCGCTTCTTGTGATGCTTTTTTGGATATTTCGGTGGCCTCCTTGGCTGATTTTACCGTTATCTCAGCCTGGCGTACCGCTTCCTGTGATACCCTTTTCGCTTCTTGAGCCAGTTCTCTAGCAGAATTACCGGTTTCCTCAGCCCGACTTATCGCCCCCTGGGATACTATTATTGCTTCCTCAGCCATCTCCCTGGCTGATTTGGCTGTTGCCTCAGCTCTGTTTACCGCTTCCTGAAAGGCTCTGGTTAGAGTTTCAGTTGTCTCCTTGGGTGCCTTGACTGTTTCCTCAGCCTGATTTATGGTTTCCTCAAAGGTACTCTTGGCTTCCTCAGCAATCTCCCTGGCTGCCTTGCTTGTTTTCTCGGCTCTATTTATTGCTCTCTTGAAAGCCCTCCTTGCTTTTTCAATCATCTCCTGGGTGGCTTTGCTTATTTCCTCAGCCCGGTTTATTGCTTCCTGAGAAGCCCTTTCCGCTTCCTCAGCTGCCTCTCTGGACGCTTTACTTATTTCCTCAGCCCGCCTTATTGCTTCCTGAGAAGCCTTCATTGACTCCCCAGCTGCCTCCTGGGCTAATTTACCCAGCTCCTCGGCCTTGGCTACTGCTTTTTCAAATACTCCAGTATTGCTTTCCATTATTTACAATTTCCAGAAAGTTTTACTTAGTACCCCAACTCAGAAAGTTTAATCTTTCCTCTGCTGTTTAATGCTCCCTTATTTTATGCTCAGTCGTTAAGTTTTTCAATAACCATTATACACTTTTTGGATGTTCTTTATTGTAACTGAAAATTGTTTAGGCTACAATAGTCTGGCTAGACAAAATAAGTGAGAAAGCTATTTTGTTAAAAGAGATGAAAAGAATCTTATATATAATCCTTTCAGCAGTACTGGTAGGTAGCTTGCTTGTTGGCTGCTGGCTTGAGGAAGAAGCGCCAACCCCTACTGAAGAGCAGGTTCTTAACCTGTATAGTATTGACCCATGGACGCTCGACCCGGCTGTGTCTGGTGAAATGACTTCTCATGAGTATATAATGCAGCTTTTTGGTGGCTTGGTTTGCCTTGGTGGCGACCTTAAGCCAGGGCCTGACATTGCTGAGAAGTGGCGGGTTAGTGATGATGGCGTGACCTATACCTTTTATCTAAGCCATGATGTCAGGTTTCACGATGGTAGAGAGGTCAAGGCTGAGGATTTTAAGTATTCCTGGGAGCGAGCCTGTGACCCTGATACCGGCTCTCAAACAGCAGCTACCTACCTGGGTGATATTGTCGGTGTGGGAGAGGTGCTGGCTGGTAGGAGTAAAGAGATTAGTGGTGTCAAGGTTATTGATGATTACACCCTTCAGGTAACTATAGATGCTCCTAAGTCTTATTTCTTATCCAAGCTGACTTATCCTACCGCCTTTGTGGTGGATAAAGCCAATGTAGAATCAGGTGGAGAGTGGTGGCGCAGCCCGAATGGTACCGGTCCCTTTAGACTTAAGCAGTGGGACGAAGATAACTTGCTTGTTCTGGAGAGGAACGAGCTTTATTATGGCAGGTTAGCTAAGGTGGGTCTTGTCTTTTTTCATCTGTGGGGTGGTGTGCCGATGGATATGTATGAGACTGGTGAAATTGATGTTACCGGCGTTTCCCGTTATTACATTGAGAGGGTTACTGATGAGTCAGGCCCCTTTTATCGGGAGCTGGTAGTAACACCTGAGCTAAGTTTCTACTATTTTGGGTTTAACCATACTAAGCCCCCCTTTGATGATGTAAATATTCGCCGCGCTTTCTGTCAGGCTATTGATAAGGATAAGCTGGTCTCATTGATGTTTAAGGATATGGTGCAGCGGGCCGACGGCATCTTACCACCGGGTATGCCCGGATTTAACCCGGATTTAGTCGGGCTGGATTATAATATAAATAAGGCAAGGGAGTTGATTGCTACCTCAAAGTATGGCGATGTATCTAACCTGCCACCACTCACTATTACCACCTCGGGGTGGGGAGGCTCAATTTCAAGTGTACTGGAGGCTATCGTTTATCAGTGGCGGCAGAACCTGGGGGTAGAGGTTAAGGTGAGGCAGTTAGAGCCACAGAGATTCCTTTATCACCTTAAGCAGGAAAAGGATGAGATGTTTTCTATTGGCTGGGTGGCTGACTACCCGCACCCACAGAATTTTCTGGATATATTGTTTCATAGTGATGTTGATAATAACCACGGGGAATATCACAATGCTGAGGTAGATGCTCTGCTGGAAATGGCCGGTATGGAGCAGGATAGTGACCTGAGCTTGGCGCTATATCAGCAGGCTGAGCAGAAGATGGTTGAAGATGCTGCCTGCCTTCCTTTGTATTTTGGGCAAAATTATGTCCTTATTAAGTCCTACGTTGAGGGATATGAGCTAAACCCCATGGGTTTGGCTATGTTAAATTATGTCTCTGTTGAACCTCATTAAACAGGGTGGCTTTCTTGTGGGGTAACAAGGTCTTTCTCCATGCTGGAATCTCGTAGTAAGCACAACTTTAGGAATTAGTTAAAGTATGGATTTAGTGGAGCAATTAAATCACATTTTCTACCCCAGAACCATTGCCGTAGTCGGTGCCTCAACTAACCCAGAGAAAGCTGGCTTCATGTGTTTAGAGAACCTGCTGGAAGCTGGCTTCAGGGGTAAGATTTATCCGGTTAACCCTGGCTTGTCTGAGGCTTTTGGCCTGAAAGCATATTCTTCAGTTAAGGATATACCCGGGGAGATTGATTTAGCTATGGTTGTCATCCCGGCCCAGCTTGCCATGCCAGTGATAGAGGAGTGTATTGTCAAAGGGATAAAAGGGGTTATTCTGATTACTGGTGGGTTTAGGGAGGTGGGAACGGAGTTTGGGTCAGAATTACAGGCTAAGATTAGGGATGTAGCAACCAGGAGTGGGATGAGGGTTATCGGGCCGAATACCTTGGGGCTGATTAATCCTAGCATTAACCTGAACGCTACCTTCCAGTCAACCCTTAGCCTAAGTAAAGTCGGTAATGTGGCTGTAGTCACTCAAAGTGGAGGAATGCTCATCCATATCGCTCACACCTTGACCGACCTTAATATTGGTATGAGTAAAGCTATAGGTCTGGGCAACAGGTGTGACCTTGATTTTGATGAGGTAGTAACCTATTTGGCCCAGGATGAAGAAACCAGGGTAATGATTCTCTATATGGAGGGCATAGAGCAGCCTCGGAAACTTATGAAGGTAGCCAGGCAGGTGGTTAAGCAGAAGCCGATTCTGGTCTACAAAGGGGGCAGGAGTGGTGGTATTGACCGAGCCACCTTTTCCCACACTGGCGCTTTGGCTGGTGAATACCAGTTTTATAAGGCTGCCTTCACCCAGGCAGGCATGATTGAAGCTGATGACTTGACCGAATTGGTTGACATAACTAAGGCATTAATCTTCCAGCCTCCATCATCCGGTAACAGGGTGGCTGTTCTCTCAGTTCAGGCTGGCCCGGGGATAGTTATTGCTGATAGATGCCGCAGGCTTGGTTTAAGACTAGCTGAACTTTCCCCAGCCACCAGGCAGAGGCTCAGGCAACTGGCATCACCACTAAGTGCCGTTGATAACCCGGTTGATATAGCCTGGAGAACAAGTGAATTTGATGTCTGTCGAGAGATGTTTAGGGTTGTCCTGGAAGACGCTGGAGTTGATGGGGTGATAGTGGCGGCTGCTTTCTTCCCACCGGGGATGGAGGTGGTGAGGGCTGTTATTGACATAGCTGGTTACTGTGGCAAGCCAATAACAGTGTGCCTCTACTCCCCACTGGGGATGGCTTATGCTGAACTGCATGCCCTTGAGGAAAGCCGTATTCCAGTCTATCCTTTTCCTGAGAGGGCGGTTGCTGGCCTGGCCGGGTTGGTTAGATACGGGAGGATTCTCAGGGAGTTCGACTGATTTGACTGTGGTGGCGGAGGGGGTGGGATTCGAACCCACGGTCGTCTTGCGACGACAACGGTTTTCAAGACCGTCACCATAGGCCACTCGGACA
>Ga0114921_10001387_pt1 | contig 11141 bp, 12 predicted proteins | sample BentaG_FD_87016 | JGI IMG/M metagenome (GOLD analysis project Ga0114921, IMG submission 87016) | Deep subsurface microbial communities from South Atlantic Ocean to uncover new lineages of life (NeLLi) - Benguela_00093 metaG | ecosystem: Environmental > Aquatic > Marine > Oceanic > Sediment ...
ATATTTTTGAAAGAGAATAAGGAAGGAGGAGAAAATGCCGACACCATCGAGATATTGGCGAGAGATTCCTCAGCGTTATAGATTGGAAGCCATCAAGTGCAAAAAGTGCGGACAGATCCTCTTTCCTCCCCGACTGGTATGTCCTGAATGCAAAGAGAGAGATTTTGAGAAAACAAAACTGGCCGAGAATGGAAAGATCCTCACTTTCACCATAATTCGGGTTCCTCCCCATCAGTTTATTGACCATGCTCCCTATGCTGTGGGAATAGTGGAGCTTGATGATGGAGTGAAACTGACAGGTCAGATTGTTGACTGTGATTTTGAAGAGATGAAAATCGGTCAGAGAGTAAAAATTGAATTCAGAAAAATTTCTGAAGAAGGGGAAGCGGGCATTCTTTGTTATGGATACAAATTCGTCCCAGAATAAGAGAAACGCGAGATTGGCAAGACAAGCAAGACAAGCAAAATTGTAGGGGTTTGATTCATCAAACCCATTCCAGATAAACTAGACAAACTAAATGAACTATCAGAGGGGTTTTGATCATGTATAGAATAGAAAGCAAAGTCGATACTCAAAGCAAAGAGTATAAGGAAAACTTTGAACATATGAAAAAGATTGTGGCTGAATACAAAGAAAGACTTGGCAGAATTCAAGAGGGCGGTCCTGTGAAATACAGAGAGCTTCATAAGTCCAGAAAAAAGCTATTACCCAGGGAAAGATTGGAAAAACTCCTCGACCGTAACACTCCTTTCTTGGAACTCACTCCCTTGGCTGCTTACGATATGTATGATAACGAAGCACCAGGGGCTGGTATCATCACAGGGATCGGCGTCATCCATGGACGCGAGGTATTGGTTGTGGTCAATGATGCCACGGTTAAGGGGGGCACCTATTTTCCTATGACTATAAAAAAACACGTGAGGGCGCAGGAAATTTCTCTCCGAAACCGTCTTCCTTGTATTTACTTGGTAGATTCCGGAGGGATATTTCTACCTTTTCAATCTGGTACTTTTGCTGATACGGAATATTTTGGTCGCATTTTTTACAATCAGGCACGGCTTTCTGCTCTGGGAATTCCCCAGATATCGATTGTCATGGGCTCCTGTACAGCTGGAGGAGCTTATGTGCCGGCCATGAGTGATGAGACGGTTATTGTTCGCAAACAGGGTACGATCTTTATCGGTGGTCCTCCTCTGGTTAAAGCAGCTACAGGTGTGGATGTATCAGATGAAGATTTGGGGGGTGCTGACGTCCACTGTCGTATCTCCGGTGTGTCAGATTACTACGCCCAAAACGATGGGCACGCTTTAGAGATTGCTCGAAACATCGTTGAAACGTTGGACCCTTCGAAAAAGTTTCAGTTGGACGTAACTGAACCAGAAGAACCTTACTACGATCCACAGGAGATTTACGGGATTGTTCCCAGGGATTTAAGGAAACCCTTTAACGTGAAGGATGTTATTGCCCGAATTGTGGATGGAAGTCGATTCCAGGAATTCAAGGAGCTGTACGGCCAAACACTGGTTTGCGGATTTGCGCGTATCATGGGCTATCCTGTGGGCATCCTGGCTAACAATGGTGTTTTATTTTCGGAAAGCTCACTTAAAGGAGCTCATTTCGTTACCCTTTGCTCCATGCGCAAAATCCCAATCATATTTCTCCAGAATATAACCGGCTTTATCGTAGGAGAACAGTACGAGCATGGAGGGATTGCCAAGGATGGAGCAAAACTGGTCCATGCTGTGGCCAATGCAGATGTACCCAAGTTTACGGTGATCATCGGCGCCTCGAACGGAGCCGGAAATTATGCCATGTGTGGCCGGGCTTATGAGCCGAGGTTGCTGTGGATGTGGACCAATGCCCGTATCTGTGTTATGGGAGGAGAGCAGGCAGCTCATGTTCTTGTTGCCGTTAAAATAAAAAGGCTAAAAGACCAGGGTAAAAAGCTGACTAAAGAAGAAATTGAAAAGGTGAAAAAACCCATTCTGGAGAAATACGAGTATGAAGCAAGCCCATATTTCAGTACAGCCCGACTTTGGGACGATGGAGTTCTTGATCCTCTGGAAACTAGGGAAGCTCTTGCTTTGGGAATATCCATGAGTCTGAATGTGCCGATTCCTGACTATAAAGTCGGAATTTTCAGGATGTAAGAGGAAAAATGAAATCTTACGAAACGATTTTGTTTTCCAAAAAGGATAATATTGCACGAGTCATCTTTAATCGTCCGAAAGTCCACAACGCTTTCAATTCTCTCATGATATCAGAGCTGAATGATGCTTTTACAAAAGTGAAATCGGATAAGTCGATTCGAGTTGTGGTCTTGACAGGCGAGGGGAAATCTTTCTGTGCAGGGGCTGATATAAAGTGGTTGCAGGAAATCATCGATTTTTCTTTTGAGCAGAATTTGGAAGAATCCCTCGCCCTGGCCGAAGTCCTCCATAATATCTACACCTTGCCGAAGCCAACAGTAGCTATGGTTAACGGCGCTGCGATCGGAGGAGGGAATGGATTTCTTTCTGCCTGCGATATTGTCGTGGCTTCCGAGGAGGCGAAATTTGGCTTGAGCGAGGTTAAAATCGGCCTTGTTCCTGCTGCCATCTCTCCCTATGTAATCCGGAGGATAGGGGAGAGCAAAGCCAGGGAGTATTTTTTAACGGGTAAAAGAATATCTGCCCGAAAAGCCCTTGAAATCGGTCTGATAAATGAAGTTGTTCCTCATTCGAAACTCATTGAAAATGTCGAGGGAATAGTCCAATCGCTTCTCACATCAGGTCCAGAAGCTCTCGCCAGCTGTAAAGAGCTGATTCAGAAAGTGCCTGGAATGAGCTTTGAGGAGGCAAAAACCTATACTGCTCGCATGATTGCCAATCTGAGAATCAGCGAAGAAGGGCAAGAGGGGATGACAGCCTTTCTTGAGAAGAGAAAACCTAAATGGACAAAATAATATGTAGGGGCTTGATTCATCAAATCCTCACTAGACAAACTAGACAAACTAGACAAACTAAATAAACTAGTAAAAGGATGTTTAAGAAGATACTCATCGCCAACCGTGGGGAAATTGCGGTCAGGATAGTCAAAGCCTGTCAGGAAATGAGTGTCTCAACGGTTGCCGTTTACTCTGAAGCTGACAGAAACAGCCTTCATGTCCAGATGGCTGATGAGGCTGTGTGCATTGGCCCTGCTCCGTCCATTGAGAGCTACCTCAAGATGGAAACAATAATCCAGACCGCTCATAATACAGGCGCTGAGGCTATTCATCCGGGGTATGGATTTCTGGCTGAGAATGCTGAGTTTGCCAAGCTCTGCGAAAAAGAGAACGTCGTTTTCATCGGGCCCAACTCCAGAGCTTTGAAATTAGTGGGCGACAAGGTTCGCTCTCGTCAGGCCATGGAGAAGGCAGGAGTGCCTATCATTCCTGGCATGAAAGGTATTGCCAAGGATGTATCCGAGTATAAATCAGAAGCCAAGAAGACAGGCTACCCGGTGATGATTAAAGCATCTGCGGGAGGCGGCGGAAAAGGAATGAGGATAGCCTACAGCGAGAAAGAATTGAAATCTTGTCTCGAGGCAGGGAAGAGGGAAGCCAAGTCAGCCTTTGGCGATGAATCTGTCTATTTGGAGAAATACATCGAGGAACCAAGACATGTTGAGTTTCAGGTTTTAGCCGACAATCATGGAAACATAGTCCATCTTTTTGAAAGAGAATGCTCCATCCAGAGAAGACATCAAAAGATTGTGGAGGAAACTCCTTCTCAAGTCCTTAATCCTGAAATTCGCGCCCGTATGGGAGAGACAGCGAAAAAAGTAATCCAGGTTTCAAAATATAACAATGCAGGAACAGTCGAATTCCTCCTGGATAAGAATAAAAATTTTTATTTCCTTGAAGTCAACGCCCGTCTCCAGGTGGAACATCCAGTCACAGAGCTCACAACAGGGGTGGATTTAGTGCACCAACAGATTTTGATCGCCTCAGGAGAAAAACTTCCCTTTAAACAGGAAGACATCAGTCAGAGAGGCCATTCAATTGAGTGCCGAATCTATGCTGAAGACCCGGTCAACAATTTTCTGCCTTCTTCAGGAAAGGTCCTCTTTCTCAAGGAGCCGAAAGGCCCAGGCATTCGTCATGACTGCGGTATTTACAGCGGCTCAGAAGTGCCTATTTATTATGATCCAATCTTGGCTAAGCTCATTGTCTGGGCTGAAGACAGAAAACAGGCTTGCCAGAGAATGATCAAGGCCCTGGATGACTATGTTATTTTGGGAATAAAAACAACCATTGATTTTCTCAAAGAGGTCATTGCCCATCCACAGTTTCATGCAGGAAAAACGACGACCAGTTTTATCAATGCCTATTTTGACGGATGGAAAGGGAAGGAGAAGGCTGAAGAAAACCAAAAACTGGCCTTGCTTGCCTCAGCCTTTGATAGCTTCTCTCAGACATACACAGGGAAAGGCGGTGTAGCTGTGGAAAAAGAAATCTTTTCACCCTGGAAATCGCTTGGCAAATGGCGAATTGGAGGAAAGTAGAGTGGAGTTTGAATTTCTAATAGATAACGCCTTACACAAAATATCTCTTGAAAAAAAAGGTGAGAGCTTTGTAGTTTCGGATGGGAAAAGAACTTATGAAGCCGATATTCGCTTCATCTCTCCCAATGTAGTTTCAATATTAATAGGTGACCGGTCTTACCAGGTTTACTTAGCCAAGGATAAAAATAAGCGATACCTTTCTCTTGAAGGGCAGCAGTTTATCGTTCAGGAAGCTCTGGGAGAAGCTGAAGAATATGAGAGAGAAGAAGAGAGAACTGAGAAGGATGAGTTAATGGTGATGGCTCCCATGCCCGGAAAGGTGATAAAGATTTATGTATCAGAAAACGAAGAAATCAGAAAGAATCAAACATTGGCTATTGTGGAAGCCATGAAAATGGAAAATGAAATAAAGTCTTCCATAGATGGCCGAGTTAAGAAGATACTGGTTTCTGTGGGAGATTTAGTCGATTCTGAAAATCCTCTCATAGAGCTTGTGCTAAAAGAAAGTAAGTAACACCATATCTTAATGCCTCTGCAAAAAAGAAAGAGGGAATAATTTTTTTTATTACCCCTTATGTAAGAGATAACTATACCAAAAAAAGATTTGACCTATAAGCTTGAAAACTCATCAGTCTTGGGGACTTTCCCCGAACGGGGAATGTCCCTTTCTTATGTAGGGGCTTGATTCATCAAGCCCGATAGATGTATGAGTTTGATTCGCCAAACCCACATGTAAGATTAATACTCCCTCAACCTCCCGACTTTTTCCCTTATTCAACGTTTTTAATAATGGAGGGATTTTCTGTGTGAATAACCCAAATAAAAGGATTATAATGTAATTGAAGGACTCATGATCGTGCTTTTGATCGAATTTCCTAGTTTCAACGATCTAGACAGGCTACATTTTCTTTCATTTTTTTGAAACTTTTATGAGAAAAAAGAAGTTTAAGGAATTAAGGATGGATGAACAAGAGCTGGTTCGCCAAATTCAAGAAGGTGACGAGATGGCATTTGCTGAGATAGTCAAGATTTACAAGAACAGAATAGTCAATTACTTATACCAGCTCACCGGTGATTATCAGAAAGCTGTGGAACTTTCTCAGGAGACGTTTATGAGAGTCTTTTTTAAAGCTAATAAGTACAAACCGATTGCTCCCTTTTCTTCATGGATTTACACGATCGCCTTGAATCTGGCTAGAACAGAGATAAGGAGAGCCCAGAAGGTATCAATGGTTTATCTCGATGATCTTCAAAATATCCATAAAAGTGGCGCCTTTGTTAGCAATCCTGCTGACTCAGGTTTAAGCAGGAATTTACGGCAGGCTCTCAACTCCCTTCATCCCCGTTACAAAATTCCAGTTGTCCTGAAAGATATGGAAGGTTTTTCTTTGGAAGAAATCGCCCAAGTTATGAAAAGGCCAATAGGCACTATAAAAGCCAGAATCAACCGAGGAAGAAATTATTTGAAAAAAGCCCTAGAAGGAGCTATGAGGGACAAATCTGAAGCTCCAAAGAATGAGGAGAGTTAATATGAAAGAATTTAATCTCCTGGAAAAATTAGAGAGAGCAAAAGCCCCCCCTGATTTTGAACAAAAGGTATTAGCTCTTTTATCTGAAAGAAAAGAAAAGAAACGTGTACGGAAAAGACAACTGAGTTTTTCCTTTGCCGGAGCTTTTGCTTTTCTTCTTGTATTCTTTGTTGTTTTCAATGTGTTCATCTTACAGAAGAAAGAACCTATGGATCTTGCCGGCGTGAAGAAAGGAATGCCCGCAGCTTTCGGAAGAGGAGGAGATTTGGAGATGAGGGATTATATTCCAATCATTGAGACAGTCGATTATTCTAACGAAAGACAAAGTCTTACTCATGAACCCAAGACTATATATATCTTAGAGCAGGTTTCTGAAAATATTCTTAAAGAAATCAAATATTAGGAGGTATATTCAAAATGAACCATAAGGTCAAAATTATCCTTATTTCAACATTGTTTCTAATGACCCTATTTGTATGTGCAAAAGCAGACTCTATATCGGCTAACGGCGGTGAAGAAAAGAAGATAGAGGATATTACCTCGAAAATCTTCCCTTCTGTTGTCAAGGTTGTGGTAAGAAACCGCACGAAAAGAGTTGCCACTGGGGTTATCATCAACAAGAAAGGCCACATAGTGACCACAGCTCTTGTCTCTCCCAGGGATGAAGAAGTAACTGTTATTACCTCCCAAGGGAAAAGAGTAAAAGCCGAATTTTTAGGCTTGGATCCGGAAACTTATATAGCTCTCCTAAGAGTCAAAGAGAAAGGTTTGACTCCCATCACAATGGGAAACACAAAAGAGCTCTCCCCTGGGTCATGGATTGGCGTGGTTAGTTTTTCTCCTGAGAACACGCCAGCCGTCACACAGGGTATTGTAAGCTCTGTTTCTGAAAATTCGCTCAGGTTAAATGCTTGGGTTATTTCTGGTTCAAGCGGAAGCCCTGTCGTAAACAAGGAAGGTCATATGGTCGGGTTGCTCCGGGGAATCTATTCTGAAAACAAGCCAATTGTTTTTCAGTTCAGAGAGAAAGATGTGGCTGGCTCTGGCTATGTGTATAGCATGGGGCAAGCCCCTTCTTCTGGACTGGCCAAGGCTATTCCAGTCGAGCTTGTGGAAGAAATTGCTGATGAAATAGGTAAAAAAGGGAAAGTAGAGAGAGGATGGCTCGGTGTGTCTATAGCAGATACCGAAGAGGGAAGAGTAGAAATTGTCGAAGTAGAAAAGGAAAGTCCAGCAGAACTGGCCAACCTCAAGGAGGGAGACACAATCCTCAAGGTGGAAGGAAAGAGTGTTGCGAATGCTAAGATGTTGGTTTCTGAGATCAGAAAAAGAAAACCAGGGAAGAACATTACTTTAGAGGTAGAGCGAAATGGAAAGACACTGAAGGTGAAAGTAAAATTAGGGGAGCACCCGGAAAAAGCAATAAAGAGAGAGTTTGAATTAAGATTTCCTGAGCTCTTTCCCACTCCCGGGTTTCCAAAATTTCCACCAAAGTTTCCGGAAATGCCAAAGCGCAAGTTACTCAGGACCTGGGAACACAGGAAATACATCGGCGTATACTTGGAAAGGCTAAGTCCGGAGCTTTCTCAACATCTAGGCGCAAAAGAAGGAAGAGGCCTATTTGTTTCCAAATTCAGCGAGGATAGTCCTGCTGAAAGGGCAGGATTGAAAGTAGGGGATGTCATCGTTGAGGCTGACGGAGAACGGATCGAAACGATTAACGAATTGGGTGGAATAATCCGGGATAAGAAGAAAGGAGAGAAAGTGAAAATAAAGTTTCTCAGGGATAAAAAGATGAGGACTGTAGAAGTGGAGGTCAAAGAAGAAGAGAGAGGTGGCATTTTTGGATGGGAATATTATCCCAAATACTGGGAAGATTATGCCAAATCCATGGAAGAAAGCCGCAAAAAATGGAAGGACCAGTACAAGAAGTGGCAAGATAAATACAAGAAAGAACTGAAAGAAATAAAAGAGAGCGTATTAAAGAGAATTTCTGAAGAAACCAAAGATGCTGCAGAAGAAATCAGGTTGGATGTGATTAGGGAATTCTGGATAATAAAAGTTTAAAATAGAACCTGCTCCTGTTTCAGTTCCATCTCTTAGAAGGGGAGTGGAAAGATAAGCTCTTTTCCTCCCCTTTTTTTATGCTTTTAATTCCTCATCGAATATCAAATAAAGGTGTTTATCCCTTACCCAGCCATTTATTCGAAAATTCTTTAAATTCCTTCGCTGATAATCTTTTTCTTTCATAAAATCCCTTTTCTATTCTTTGCTTCATGGCTTCATAGAGGATTATTCCCACAGAGACGGAGAGATTCAAGCTTTGTGCCATGCCTATCATGGGAATCCTAATCCTGTGATCAGCTAAATTCAAAGCTTCCTCTGATATTCCCTCGGCTTCGTTGCCGAACACCAAAGCTAACCTCTGAGTGTAATCCAGGGAGGTGTAAGGAAGAGAATCTTTGCTGAGGTGGGTGGCTGCGATTTTGAATCCTCTTTTCTTTAGCTCGACGAAACACTCTGCAGTTGAAGAGTAATAATTAAATTGAAGCCATTTTTCGGTTCTGGTTGAAATTGCTTCATTCACTGGAAGGGTTTCTTTATTCTGCGATATTATGTCAACATAGAGGATGCCGGCTGCATCACAGGTTCTGACGACAGCACTGGCATTATGGGTGTTTTTGACCTCCTCGAGCACAATCCTCAAGTCAGGCTGACGCAGGGAGAGAACCTTTTGAACTTTTTCTCTCCTTTCTTTTGTCGGCATAAAAAAAATATATCAAACCCGATTGTAAAAAGTAAAGAGTGAGGATCAAACAGAAAATAGAAATTAGAAATTAGATTTAAATGGTCATTGCGAGCAACTGAAGGGAGCGCGGCAATCTCATCAACTTTCCCTTATTGTAGGGGTTTGATTCATCAAACCCTTTTAAAAAAGCACTATCTTTACAGCCATGATTAACCAGAACATGGCTGCTCCTGTTAGAGCTCGGTATTCTCTGTTCTTTTTATAGATTTTCCAGCTGAATTTTATTTTTTCTGGAGGACGTACTGGTCTTAATGAAGGAAAGAAAAGAGGAACTTTTTTCTTGTATATTTTATATTTTTCAGGGAAAAGGGCTTTCATTTTTTCCATTTCCCTCTTTATGACAGGAGGGTAGAAGAAGAGAAAATAGATTGTAAAAATCGCAAGAACAACCCAAGAATAGGATGTGATAACAACGCTTATCCCTAAGATGAAGTTTCCTAGATAAAGCGGGTTTCTCGAGTATTGATAAGGACCGGAGACAATCAAATCTTTTTCCTTTCTCAGGTGACCCGACGCCCATGTCCTGAGGAGAAGTCCCATGAAGCAGACAAATAGCCCTGAGAAAAAAGATATCCAGTTTGGTTTTGAGAGGATTACCACAAGGATAATCCCGATGAATCCAGCTCTGACTCTCCATCTATAGATTGTCTTCTTGTAACTATGCATTTTCTTTGAATGATTGAAAACACAACTCCGAAACTTCCTTGGCAGTAATCTTTTTCAGACAATCAAGGCTCGAGCAGGTTCTCTTATAGCAAAAACTGCATTCTATTTCATGTACAGCCACTTTATCCTTGGGACTGAAAGGGCCGTTTCTTCGAGGGTTTGTAGGTCCGAATATACCGACCACAGGAATTGAAAAAGCGCAGGCTGCATGAAGGACAAAGGTGTCTCCGCTTACCAGGAGAGATGTTAGTTTTACCAAGGCCATGACTTCCTTTATCGAAAAAAAAGGCGTAATCGGAATAGAAGTTTGTTGATTAACAAATGAAGCTAGTTTTTTTTCCTCTTCATTTCCCCAGAGAAGGAAAGGGAACAGGTCTTGTTGTTTGATTTGCTCCCAGAGCTCTGCCCATCTCTCAGGAAACCACTGTTTTGTTTCCCAGCCAGCTCCCAGGTTGAAAATGACTAATTTTTTTCCCTCATCGTAGCCGATTTTTTTTAATTTGGCTCTGACAGATACTATCAATTCATGAGGAATTTGAAGAGGAAATTCATAATCTTCTTCTTCTATTCCTATTCTTTTTAGAAGCGCCAGATTTTTGCTTATGACATGAATCTCCTCTGATATTTCTTCAAGTTTTTCAGTATAAAACAGGGAAGCCAGGGGTTCTTTTAGATTTTTCCTTGGGAAACCGATTCTTCTCCGGGAGCGGGAAAGATAAACAATGAACGCTGATTTTATCAATCCCTGAAAATCCAGGACAACTTGGTCCCTTTTCTTGATTTTTCTTTTGAGAAGAGAAATTTCTTGCCAAATTTTCTTGGGTTTTAGGCCCCATTTTGCTGTATCGACAACGATGATCTCGTCAATTCCAGGAACAAGATCGAGAATTTCCTTCCCATTCTTTTCTACAATCCATGATATTTTTGCCTCTGAAAAATTTTTTCTCAATGCAGAAAATGCTGGAAGGGTATGAATAATATCGCCAAGCGAGCTGAGCCGGATAATCAAGAAATTTTCTGAATCCAAAGCTTATCCTTTGTCTTGCTTCTGAAGCATTCTTTTAATGATCTCAGAAGTAGAGTTTATTTTTGCCCCTCCGACGATAACAACAGCGCCTCCATAGCTTTTCACAGTCTCTTTTTCTGGAACTGTATCCATTGTGTAATCTGAGCCTTTGGCATGAATATCAGGCTTAAGAGCAAGAAGCACCTTTTCCACATTTATTTCCTTAAAGGTGGTTAAATGGTCTACAAAAGAAAAGGAAGAGACAATCTCAACTCGTTCCTTTTGGTTCAGTATAGGTCTTCCTTCCCCCTTGAGTTTGCGCACAGAAGAATCGCTGTTGAGTGCCACCACAAGAATGTCTCCCTGCCCCTTGGCTTCTCTTAAATACCGGATATGACCTGCGTGGATTAAATCAAAACAGCCGTTGGCTAAAACTACTCTCTTGCCCTTCTTTTTTTGTTCTTGGATTATTTTTTTTAAACGAGATATTGAAAGTAATTTTTTCAATTTTAAGAAAGGATTGACTGCTTGAGTTCTTCAGGAGTTGTGGTAGCTGTGCCCTTCTTCATAACAACTAGACCGCCAGCGTAATTAGCAAGTAAG
>Ga0114921_10001388_pt1 | contig 11136 bp, 8 predicted proteins | sample BentaG_FD_87016 | JGI IMG/M metagenome (GOLD analysis project Ga0114921, IMG submission 87016) | Deep subsurface microbial communities from South Atlantic Ocean to uncover new lineages of life (NeLLi) - Benguela_00093 metaG | ecosystem: Environmental > Aquatic > Marine > Oceanic > Sediment ...
ATAGTAATAGTTTATATTATGATTTCAGTCTTTTTAATTGGGACATTTATAAGTATAAGCTGTACCGGGAAGGCAGATAAAGATGTTAGTGAAGAAAAAATTAGGGTTGTGGTAAGCATACTGCCACAGGCTGAATTTGTAGAAAGAGTTGGTGGAGACAGAGTAAAAGTTACGGTTATGGTTCCTCCAGGAGCCAGTCCCCACACATATGAACCTACTCCAGGTCAACTGGAGGAGATTAGTAAAGCTGAAATTTATGCCAGAGTTGGTTCCGGAATTGAGTTTGAACTGGCATGGATGGATAAAATAATTAAGATGGATGGTGAAATGCTTGTAGTGGATTGCGCCAGAGGAGTAAAGTTTATTGCAGCAAGCTATAAATATGGGGAAGCTGTGGTATATTATGAGTATAATGAAAGTGATAAAGCCCAAAGCGATCTTAAGGGAATTGATCCTCACATATGGCTTTCACCGGCAAATGCAAAAGTAATGGTTGAAAATATTTATGAAGGTTTGATTGAGATAGATCCACAAAGAAAAGAGTATTATAAAAAAAATCTGGAAAGCTACCTATCAGAACTGGATAAAGTGGATGATGAAATTATCCAGAAATTTTCAGGAAAAAAAAATAAAAAGATAATAGTCTTTCATCCTACCTGGGCTTATTTTGCAAAAGATTACGGTATTGAACAGATACCTATAGAAGAAGGGGGCAAAGAGCCAACAGCTGAAGGTATAAGAAATTCGATAAACCAGGCTAAAGAATATAATCTTAAGGTAATTTTTGCTTCTCCGGAATTCAGTACCCAAAGCGCTAAAGCCATAGCCAACGAGATTGACGGAGAAGTGGTTCTTGTAAGTCCGCTTGAGAAAAATTATGTGGAAAATATAAGAAAAGTTGCAAGAGCCTTTGCCGGGGCCATGGAATGAAATTTAATTATTTCAGGAGCTAATTGAAATGAAAAATAGCATTATTGTAGATTTAAAAAATATATTTTTCTATTATGGAGAGACGCCAGTCCTGGAAGATATAAGCTTTTCAATAAAAAAAAATGATTTTCTTGCCATAATAGGTCCTAATGGAGGGGGAAAAACTACATTACTTAAAATTATACTTGGATTATCGAAGCCGGATAGGGGAACAGTAAAAGTTTTTGGCAAAAATCCTGAAGAAGGCAGAAAATTGGCTGGCTACTTACCACAAAATATCAGTTTTGATTTAACTTTTCCTATTAATGTATTTGATGTGGTTATTATGGGAAGATATAAAGGACTAATAAAAAAATATTCAGAAAAAGATAAGAAATCAGCACTGGATGCTCTGGAAACTGTAGGGATGCTTGAATATAGAAACAGGCATATAAGTATGCTATCAGCTGGTCAATTGCAGAGAATTCTTATAGCGAGAGCTATTGCAAGAGAGCCAGAATTGCTTTTACTTGATGAACCAATGGCAAGTGTGGACCCGGAAATGCAGAAATCAATTTATGAATTATTTCTGGAGCTTAATAAGAAAATGGCTGTTGTAGTTGTAACCCATGACATTGGCGCAATTTCTATCTATATTGATAACGTTCTCTGCCTTAACCGGAAACTGTTCTATCATGGACCAAAAGAAGGTAGTTTGGGTAAACTTGAGGAAGCTTACAGCTGTCCGGTGGAGATATTAGCTCATGGAATACCACATAGAGTACTGGGGAGGCATAAGAAATAATGGAAATTTTTCAGTACGAGTTTATGAGGAATGCGGTTATAGCCGCAGTTCTGGTTAATATAGCTTGTGGTATTGTCGGCACTTATGTAGTAATAAAAAAGATAGTATTTATAAGTGGAGGTATTTCGCATGCAGCTTTTGGAGGTATCGGGTTGGGTTACTTTCTAGGGATACCCCCGATTGTTGCCGCAATTCCTTTCAGCCTGATTTCTGCAATCACAATTGGTCTTATCAGCAAGAGAAGTAAATTAAGTGAAGATGCAGCTATAGGTATAATCTGGGCAGTGGGTATGGCCTCAGGTATAATATTTATTAATTTAACTCCCGGCTATGCGCCAGATCTTTTCAGCTACCTGTTTGGAAACATCCTGACTATTCCTGTATCTGATCTGTATATTATGTTTGCAATGGATTTAATAATCATTTTGATTGTTGCTTTATTTTTCAAGGAATTTTATGCAATATCCTTTGATGAAGAATTTTCAACAGTAACAGGCATTCCTAACAGGATTTTATATTTAGTGATTCTTTGCATGGTGGCTTTAAGTGTTGTTGTTCTTATAAGAATTGTGGGTATCATCCTGGTTATCGCATTACTTACCATACCATCATCAATATGCAGACAGTTTACCTATAATATGAAAAAACTAATAATCAGCTCAATTGTTACTGGAATTATTTTAACCATAACCGGTCTCTGGATTTCTTATTTATTGGATCTTGCATCGGGGGCAACTATAATTTTACTTCTGGCTCTAGTATTTTTGCTTTCCTTTTTTATAAAAAAAGCGATTACAGCAGTAAGGAGATTAAAAACTAGATAAATTTATTTTTGGAATTTATATAATTGTAGTCAAGTTTCTTTTACTGTCATTTCCGGGTATATTTATCAGTCTTTAAACCTCTATTGATTATGAGATTTTTACTGCCTATAATAAAAATGTAGCAATATAAAAGATAAGTAACTTAAAGTTGCTTTTAAAATGTAATAAGTGTTTGCGCAGGCTAAATCTTATATTTTAAGGAACGGGTGATATATCTATGAGTTCAGGCTTGCTTGCCTATATTGATGAAAATATCGAATCTAAAGATAAATATTTCTACCACCGGGGAAAATACCGGACAGTATCCTGGAGCTTTGCAAAAGTATATGATTATGCAAAGAGATTTGCGTCACTGCTCCACCAGTTCAAGGTAAAAAAAGGTGATAAGGTCATAATAAAAGGGCAGAACCGGCCGGAGTGGGTAGTTGCCTATCTGGGGTGCCTCCTGCAGGGAGCAGTTGTGGTTCCGCTTGATATAAATTCCAGTACTGATTTTGAGAAAAAAGTGCAGGAGAAGATAAAGGCTAAAGTAAAAGTTCATCCCGGCAGTGAAAAGAAATTTCCCGGTCTGATATCGATAATTATAGAAGATATTGAAGAGCGTTTATCATCCATAACACCTTTAGAAAATCCGGATATGTCTGTCTCTTCAGATGATTTAGCCCAGATTGTTTTTACCTCAGGTACTACGGCTGTCCCCAAAGGGGTAATGATTACATACAGTAATATTGAATCCAATTTAAAATCTGTCAAGCTGGTTATGGAAAGATGGAGAAAATTCTTCCGTCTTATGTGGAACTTGAAAATTTTATCAGTTGTTCCTTTAAGTCATATGTACGGTCAGCTTATTGGAATTTATATCCCGATGATGATTTGTGGTTCTGTAGTTTTTATGAGCAGTATCAGCCCCAGGGATATTGTAAAAGCGGTAAAAGAAGAGAGAATCTGGATTCTGGGGACACTTCCGAAGGTACTGGAACTGCTAAGGGACTATATAGTTAAGAACCTCGATCTGGGCAACAGGAAATTCGAGAGGAAATATAATATATTTAAGAAAATTAAATGGCCGCTGCGGTTTCTGGCTTTTCTGAATATCCATTTAAAGATTGGCTGGAGGCTTGTGGCTATGATTGTGGGCGGGGCGGCTTTTGACAGGAATATAGATGAGTTCTGGAGATGTATTGCCTATACTATTTTTCAGGGTTATGGATTAACTGAGACAGCCCCGCTGATAACCCTGGCCGATCCTGCCCAGACCGGAGCAGGCTCAATAGGAAAAGTCCTGGATGGGCAGAAGATACGCCTTGTGGACAGTGAAATATATGTAAGAGGAAACAATGTATCCCCCGGGTATTATGAGAATCCCAAACTGACAGAGGAGGCTTTTTCAAAAGGCTGGTTTAAGACCGGGGATCTGGCCGAGATAGGTGAGGATGGCAATCTGTATTTTAAGGGAAGAAAAGATACTGTTGTGGTAAGGGCTGATGGGATAAATATTTATCCGGAAGACATTGAATCTGTTTTGAAGGCAAATAGTCTGGTAAAAGACTGTGTGGTACTGGGACTAGGATACGGGAGCAATTTAGAAATTCATGCAGTATTGATGCTGGAGGATAAATACAGCGGCAGCCCTGAGAATATAATAAAAGAAGCCAATAGAAAATTAAATGTATATCAGCATATAAACAGCTGTAGTATATGGGATGGAGATGATTTTCCCAGGACTTCCACTGAAAAAATAAAAAGAAATGAGGTGGCGGAAGCTGTATCTTCCGGGCGAACAAAGAAGAAGGCCCGGGGGCCGAAACCTTACAGGAAATCACAGGAAATACTGGAAGTTATAAAAAACTTCCACAAAATTAAATCAAAGAGTATAAGAAAAGAAGCCAGACTTGAAAAAGACCTGGGTCTGGACTCCCTTGATCTGGTGCAGCTTGCTGGCGCTATTGAAGAAAAATATGATATAGAAGTGGATGATTCGCAGATTTTTGCAGGTACAACTGTTGGCGATCTTGAAACTCTGATTAAATCTTCCAGGAAAGCCTCGCAGAAAATACCGTTTTATAGTTTGCCGTTCCGGGCCCCTGTCCGTTTTATAAGAGTAATTTTTCAGTACATCCTGTATCCGTTTATGTCAGTGATTTATAGACTAAAAGTTGAAGGAAGGGAAAATTTAAAGAATTTAAAAGGGCCTGTTGTTTTTGCCGCAAATCACACAAGCCACTTGGATACTTTTGTAGTGCTATACTCTCTGCCGCTAAAATTACGGAAGCGGGTGGCAACCCTTATGTCCATAGAGCATCATTTTAACCATTTTTTCTACCAATCCGGTCCATGGTGGAGGCAGGCAGTAGAGGCAATGGGATTCTATCTTCTTGTAAATCTTTTCATCAATGTTTTTCCTCTTTCCAGGACTCATGGATTCAAACAGATTATGGAAAATATCGGCAGGATGTTGAGCAGGGGATGGTCAATGCTGATCTATCCTGAGGGCGGGGTAACTACCGATGGAGGTATTAAAGAATTTGAGCCTGGAGTAGGAGTAATTGCATCCGATATGGAAGCTTCTGTAGTTCCGGTTAGAATTAAGGGGCTTTTTAATATCCTGAGAAATGGAATACTACCGTGGAAACATATGCCCAGATGGCCACTGGTGACGGTTAGCTTTGGTAAGCTGGAAAGATTTAAAGATAAGGACTATAGGAAAATTGCTGGAATAATTGAAAAAGCGGTAAGGTCTCTGTAATTTTTATAGTCTAAATATATTTAATGTTTTTAACCTTGAAAGAATGATTGTATAATAATAGGAAATTTTTACCTGGTATAAATATTAATCAGGGTATATGCTCATAGGTCTCTAATAAATATATAATAAAATTTAATTTTTTAAGGAGAAAATTATGTTAAGGAAGATACTTTCAAAAACAAAGTACTTTTTAATCACGGTTTTAGTTGGAGTTTTGGTTTTAACTCTTTTTCCTACCATTCTTGACGGAGGATCGGCAGAGCAGGTGCAAGGCTTTGTAACCCGTTTTTATGTTCAGTGTCTGGGAAGGCAGCCTGATAGTGAAGGATTGAATGAATGGGTAGGACGCCTTTTAAATGGAACCAAAACAGGGGCAGATGTTGCAGAAGGTTTTGTTTTTAGTGAAGAGTTTACAGGCAAAAATCACTCAAATGAGACTTTTGTTGCCATACTTTACAGAGCGTTTTTTAACAGGGAGCCTGATGCAAGCGGCTATAAAGCCTGGCTGGAGAGACTGGCAGGCGGAATGAGCAGAAAATCAGTTTTAGATGGATTTTTAAAGTCGGAGGAATTTGCCGGGCTCTGCAACAGCTATGGTATTGTATCTTATGCTGGTGCTCCAACTTATACCGCATCAACATATTCAGGTTACAGTTCAAGCGGAGCGACTGGTTTTCAGGCAGGGAGGAAAGTTAATTTTATTATCTGGGGGGATGACAGCGCTTCCGACAGACCAGGAGGAAGAGTTAGCGGGAGAACCGATATTAATATATTTGTTCATCTGAATCTTGATACCCATAAAGCGTATCTGGTAACCATACCCCGTGATACCTGGTTTGGAGGACGTAAAATAAATGGATACCATGCCTCAGGTGGAAATGCCGGTGCAGTAAGAGCTTTCGAGCAATTTACCGGGGCAAAGATTGACTTCTATGTTGTAACTGATTTTGATGGATTTGCACCTCTTATTGATTATTTTAGCGGTGTTGATACTACAGTTGAAGAAAATATAGCAGACTCATTTTCCGGGTGTTACTTGACTCCGGGAGTGCATCATATAAATGGAGCCCAGGCGCTTGCTCTTACCAGAGCAAGATATGGCAGGTCACTTTATGGTGGAGGCGCATATGCCAGAGAGAGACAATCAGCAATGCTTCTGGCAGATTTGCTCCTGCAAAAAAGATCAATGGTAAGTTCTAGAAATCTAAGCAATTTCTTAAATACAATAGGGCAATATGTCTGGACTAATATATCGCTAAGCCAGGCAGCGCAGATATTACCGGTGGTACTTTCTATGAGAAGGGAAGATATTATTATTACTACCTTTAATTCATGGCCTCAGTGGTTCGGGAAATCAAGTGCCGTTGGCTATAACGAAGCAGAAAAGAATCAATTTTTCAGGAATATTCTAAATCAATAATATAAATATATTTTGGTTTTAATCATATTAACTATTGGAAGCATAATAGTATAAGGGAATATGAAGTCCAAAAGGGAATTGCTGCTAAATGGCAATATAACCAGCCTATTATTTAAATTTTCAGCACCTGCCATAATTGGAATGGTAACAGGTGCATTATATAACATTGTAGATACTATTTTTGTGGGCAAGGGTGTAGGCTATCTCGCAATTGCTGCGCTTTCCATAGTTTTACCCATACAGCTTATCATAATAGGAATCGGGACTATGACAGGTGTTGGAAGTGCATCCATAGTTTCAAGAGCACTTGGAAGAAATAGAAAAGACATAGCGCAAAATGTCTTTGGAAATGCGGTTGTGCTTAATTTTCTGATAAGTGCCTTCTGTACCATTCTTATCTATATATTTATGGATAAGTGCCTTGTATTTTTTGGTGCATCAGCCCAGGTGCTGCCTTATGCCAGAGATTATACCTCTATAATACTGACTGGTTTTATTTTCTTTTCTTTTTCCATAAGCAGTAATAATTATATAAGAGCTGAGGGAAATCCCAGGGCAGCTATGTATGTAATGGCAATCGGGGCTATAATAAATATCATTCTCGATCCCATATTTATCTTTGTGTTTGGTATGGGAATAAAAGGTGCAGCGGTTGCTACAGTTATCAGCCAGGTGATTAGCTCAATGTATGTCATCTTTTATATTCTTTTTGGCGGGAGCATTTTCAGGTTAAATGTATCTATATTTAAAGTAAAATTTTCCGCCATGAAAGAAATCCTTTCTCTTGGTTTTCCATCTTTTATAAGATCTGCTATGGCCAGTGTAATAACTCTTATTTTCAACAAGCTGCTGCTCTTTTATGGAAGTGATATGTATATTGCCATAATGGGGATCGGCCTGAGGATGATAAGCATGATTCAGATGCCACTAATCGGAATTACCCAGGGGTTCTCAACCATTGTTGGTTTTAATTATGGTGCAAAGCTTTATCCCAGGGTTAAAAAAGTTCTGGGTATGGCTGTTGTGTGGACTGTTATTATTGCCGGTGTTGGATTTCTTGCTATGATGATTTTTCCCAGATTTGTAATCAGTCTTTTTAGCAGTGACGCTAATCTTATAAATGAAGGGATTTATATTTTAAGGATTGTGGTAGTATTTCTTCCGTTTATCGGGGTGCAGATGTTAGGTGGAGGATTCTTTCAGGCTATTGGAAAGGCAGCCCCTGCCCTTATTTTAACCATATCCAGACAGGTATTGTTTTTAATTCCTGCAGCTTTCCTGCTGCCCTTGATTTTTGGACTGAATGGAGTGTGGTTTGCTGTTCCAATCTCAGATTTTCTATCAGTGGCTGTTACTGTCTTCTGGATATCTAAGGAAATAAAAATTTTTAATAAAGCAATTTTAAATGGATAAAAATTTAATAAAGTATTTTTGATAAACAGATTTAAACTTTTTATGAGTTTGGTATCAGAAAAATTTCCTGACAATTTTATACTTGGCACAGCAACATCTGCATTTCAGGTAGAAGGCGCAGGTGAAACCGAATGGAAAGGTTTTATTGGTACAGACGGTACCCTTCTGGATCTGGCAATAGATCACTATAGCAGATACGAGGAAGACCTTGATTACATATTATACCTTGGAAATGCATACAGATTCAGTATGGACTGGTCCAAACTCCAGAGAGGACCTTTTAATCCTTTAGATCAGGACGTCATAAAACACTACCTAAAGATATTTAAAACTCTCAAGGAAATCAATAAAAAAGTATTACTTGTATTTAACCATTTTGCAAATCCATTATGGTTTTACCGGCCTGGGTGCTGGATAAATAAAAGTTCTCCAGTTTGGTTTTTTGATTATGCAAAAAAAGCACTTGAAGTCTTTTCAGGGTACATTGATATTATAAATACTTTTAATGAACCGAATGCTTATACAAACCTGGCTTATTTTTTCAGAGAGTTCCCGCCTAAGAAATTCAATCCTGTTGCCAGAAGAATGGCGTTATCGAACATGGCTAAAGCGCACAGCCTGCTATATGATTATATAAAAGAGAAATACCCTCATATACTTGTTGGAATCTCTCACGCGCATATAATTGTAGAAGTAATGAATCCAAAAGGTGTAAAACAACAACTAATAAAAAAATTCTTTGACTATATTGAACACGAACCTGTACATGAATATTTTACTAAAAAAGGCGCGAAAATTGATTATGTTGGTTTCAGCTATTACGGACGCATTCTTATTGATAAATTTCCCCTGCTTGCTTATGAAGATAGAGGAAGAAAAAGAATGGATGAACTGGGTATTCCTCATGATGATATGTGGCAATTATATCCTGAAGGAATATATAGGCAAATCAAGTTTTTCCATGAAAAATATAAAAAACCGGTGCTTATAACTGAAAATGGGACCTGTACAAATGACGATGAAATCAGAAAAAGCAACCTCTATAATCATTTAACTTTTATAAAGAAAGCCTGTGATGAAAAAATTCCGGTAATTGGTTATTTCCACTGGTCAACCTTTGATAATTATGAGCTATACTATGGACCTTCAAGAAGATTTGGGCTTACAGCGGTAGATCTTAAATCTCCAAAGTTAGAGAGGAAAATTAAAGAATCAGGCCATTACTACCATAAGGTTGTAGAATCAAACAGCATCCCTGAGATTTAAACAATATTTAATTAAGGAAATGTAATTTAAAAACTATTAAAATTCTTATGAATAAATTAATACGGGAGAAGATGATTTTATGTTTTAAAAAGTGTTGGCTGTCATGCTTATCGGGGCTTAAGTTTGCAGCGAATAATCCTGAGATTACCCTTATAGGGAATTGGGTGCTAAAAAACAAGGGTCATCCGATATATAACGAAGTTGCGGGAAAAGGATTGCAAAACGCACAAAAAGTATATACTGAACTTTTGGAACTGGCAATTTCAAGGAGCGAGATTGGAAATGATATTGATTTAAACTTTATGAGCCATACTGTGACTTCTATAAGTGCAAGTACGATGGCATACTTCTTTCAAATCGTAAAGGGAGAAGAAACTGATATGTGGAAGCTTAACGAAGATATAACGGGAACGGTTGATTTGTTTGATAGATTTTATAAAATTTGGTATCGGAACACAAAAAAAGGGAGGTAGTGATAATGATTAAAGTGGAAGGTCTGTATTATTCTTATTCAAATGATGACAATTTTGCACTCAAGGATGTAAATTTTGAGGTGGCCAAAGGTGAAATTTTTGGATTTCTCGGACCATCGGGTGCAGGTAAATCGACAACACAGTGGATTTTGACGGGTCTTTTACAGCTTCAGAAGGGTAATGCATCTGTTGCAGGCTATGACATTGAAAATATCTCACGAAAAATGTTCAATAAGATAGGTGTGTCATTTGAGCAGTCTAATGTTTATAGTAAAATGACAGCAAAAGAGAACTTGAGCTTCTACAGCAAGTTATTTGATGTAGAAACACGTGATCCTATAGAATTAATTAATCTTGTGGGTCTGGGCGGCAAGGAAAACATAAGAGCGGGCGAATTTTCAAAGGGTATGAAACACCGGCTAACATTCGCCAGATCAATGATCAATAATCCCAGCATGTGGTTTCTTGATGAGCCTACTACGGGGCTTGACCCTGCTATAGCGGCTGACATTAAAGACATAATAAGAGAGCATAATAATAAAGGGGTAACCGTATTTTTGACTACCCATAATATGTATATAGCGGATGAGTTATGTAACCGCGTAGCATTTATTATAGATGGTGAGATCAAGCTTATAGATTCACCTAAAAATTTAAAGCTTCGATATGGTAAAAAAATGGTCGATGTGGAGTATGTTCAAGACGGCAATGTAAAAAAGGAAACATTTTCTACCATATTGCAGGAGGATAAAGACCTTCTAAATCAAATCATAGCTGATAAAGAGATCCTGACCATGCATACAAAGGAGGCAACACTGGAGGAGATCTTTATAAAAATCACTGGAAGGGGGCTTGCTTAACATGAAACTGCTAAGCAGCTTTAAAAAGGAACTCATTCTTGCTTCGAGGAGCTTTTACTTTTATGTCGAACTGATTTTTGCCCTGGTGATCCTGGCAGTTTTGTTATTTGCTATTCCGCAAAATTTTAGCAGCATTTCGACAGAATATCTTTATTTTAACTTGCTGCAAAAAGGAAAAGAAATATTTATAAATAATATATTAGAAAATGATCTTGATGCGAAATCCGAAATGGTAGAGATAGAAGCCGGTGGTAAAACATTCAATGCAGAGCTCATTGTAACCGATGAAAGAGAGGTCTATATTGTTGATAGCGAAGAAGCTGTCCGCATGCTTGCAGATTCAGAAAAGGTCCTGGGCGCAGTTATTGAACTAGACGATGATAACCAGCGGCATTATAAATACTATTTACAAGGGTATGA
>Ga0114921_10001389_pt1 | contig 11135 bp, 7 predicted proteins | sample BentaG_FD_87016 | JGI IMG/M metagenome (GOLD analysis project Ga0114921, IMG submission 87016) | Deep subsurface microbial communities from South Atlantic Ocean to uncover new lineages of life (NeLLi) - Benguela_00093 metaG | ecosystem: Environmental > Aquatic > Marine > Oceanic > Sediment ...
AGCCTCACTCAGGTCACTGCGGGCAACGGTAAAGGTCAAATCAGTGATTCCCTCGATGCTGGCGTTTTGGACAATGGTATCCACACTTACACCTGCTTCAGCTAGGGCCTCAAAGAGGGTGGTGGCTATACCAGGTCGATCGGGAACAGCAAGGACGGTGACCTTGGCTACATTGAGGTCATGAGCAATACCTCGAACCTTATTTCGCACTTCCATAGGAATCCCTCCACGTATAACTGTGCCGGGGCTATTGGTAAAGCTGGAAGCCACCAGTATTGGTATATTATACAATTTTCCTATCTCTATAGCTCGGGGATGCATTACCTTAGCCCCGTAGCTGGCTAACTCCATCATCTCCTCGTAATCAACCTCCTTTAGTTTATGTGCCTGGGGAACAAGGCGGGGATCAGCGGTATAAACACCCTCAACATCGGTATGAATATGGCATATCTCTGCTCCCAAGCTTGCTGCTAGCGCTACTGCCGTAGTATCAGAGCCGCCGCGACCTAAGGTAGTGATATCCATCTCCTCGGTTATTCCTTGAAACCCAGCCACAATAACGATATTACCCTTTTCTAATTCCCTGAGGATACGTTGGGGGGTAATAGCACGGATACGAGCCTGCCTGTAAGTAGTGTCTGTCTGAATTCCTGCCTGGCCACCACTGAGGCTAATCGCTTTATAGCCCAGGGATTTCACCGCCATAGCCAGCAGGGTGCTAGAGACAATCTCACCGGTGGAGAGCAGAACGTCTAGCTCCCTTTCATCAGGCTGAGGGGTAATCTGGTGGGCAAGGCTGATCAGCTTATCGGTGGTATCACCCATGGCTGAGATTACCACCACAATTTGATCGCCTTTTTGCTTAGCAGCGACTACCCTCTGGGCAATGCCCTTGATTTTCTCAGCGTCGGCGGCTGAACTGCCACCATACTTTTGCACAATTAGAGCCATTTCTCTTATTTTACCACTTTTGGTGTTCGATGAATCGCTCCATCAGCCGGTAGCCATCGCTTAGTTGAAAGTTGCTTCTGGCAGCATCTCGCTCGCTGAAGACCTCAGCCTTGTCTCTCCTAATACCCTGGCCGCACCAGGCAAAAGGCACCGGGTCAGCAGTATGGGTGCGTAATTGGATAGGGGTTAGGTGATCTGGCAGGACCATTATCCGAAAGGCTGGCTGCTCGCAGAGCCTCTTCTTAATAGGCCCAACAATGAGTCGATCGAAATTCTCAATAGCCTTGATCTTTTGATCTAGGTCAGCGTTATGGCTAGCTTCATCTGGGGCTTCCACATGAACAAAGACGAAGTCTTCTTTCTCCAGACACCTGAGAGCATAATCTGCTTTAGCTTCATAGTTGGTATCATAGTAGCCTGTCGCTCCTGGCACCTCAATGGGCTTGAGGCCAATCAGCTTGGCTATTCCTTTGACCAAATCCACTGCTGAGATGACCCCACCCGTGATCCCGAATCGCTCCCTAAATGGGGGCATTCGGGGAGCAGGGCCCTGTCCCCAAAGCCAGATCATGTTAGCTGGATTTTGCCCACTATCAATGCGAGCCTTATTGATGTCATGGCTACGGAGTAGCTGGTAAGAGTGTTCCATAAGATTGATCAGTTGCTGGGCCCCCTTTCCTCGGGGCAAGTTCTTGTCAATTGGCTCGCCAATTACATCATGAGGTGGAGTGCAATTAAGCTGAATAAAGCTGGCATTTTTAATCACACAAATATGGCGGTAGCTTACTCCGGGATAGAACTTAATGGATTCTGTGCCAAGCTTTTGGTCCAAAAATCTGATCAACTCTTTCGCTTCCCTATCGCTGATGTGTCCACCACTGTAATCGGCAATACACCCCTTATCAGCGGTAATCAGATTGCAGCGGAAGGCTACCTCTCTCGGTCCTAGCACAATCCCTAACTTGGCTGCCTCTAGTGGTGCGCGCCCGGTATAATAATGTCTGGGGTTATAACCAAGAATAGAAAGAATGGCTACATCTGAGGCTGGGGCAAAGCCTGGTGGGATCATCTTAGCTAAGCCTAGCTGACCTTGCTTGGTAATCTCATTCATATTTGGGCTCTCGGCTACCTCTAAAGGGGTGCGACCACCAAGCTCCTTGAGCGGATAATCTGCCATCCCATCCCCTACAAGTACAGCGTATTTCATCTCAGAACTTTTCTCAGAGTTGTACCACGTTTAACAATTGTAAGGAACGAACTCCATCCTTGCAATAGGGTGGACAGAGACATCCACCCCTACGTAGCCTAGCTCCAGTAAATTGGAGCTCTAGTAAACGACGTCAACCTCTTAGGGGTGTTTATTTGTCACCTTGAGCGAGATTCTTCGGTCGCTTCGCTCCCTCAGAATGACGGGAGGCGTAGGTGTTAGAATGACAGGCAGGATTGCTAAACAACCCCGCCTCTTTATGCTTGCCTACTACTTATAGGAGACATATAATATTCTTGGCGGGGTGTAGCGCAGTCTGGTTAGCGCGCAGCGTTCGGGACGCTGAGGTCGGAGGTTCGAATCCTCTCACCCCGACATTCTGCATTCTATAGAGACAGACCCTTAGCACTGTCTCTATAATTTAGGGTTCAAATCCTCTTACCCCGACCAAAGGGAAATTTTCTTTTTGTCTCTTCCCACAACCCGTTTTGCTGCTCAAAGGATAGGCTATCCAGGGTTACACCTTGCTGCTGGCAAGCCTCTTCCATATAGCAAAACCTCTGATAGAATCTCTCGTTGGCTAAGCGCAGAGCATCCTCCAGTTCTACATCTAGCCATCGGGCAACATTAGCCAAAGTGAACAAGAGGTCTCCAAACTCGCTTACCCTTTCTTGGTGATCCGTAGTTTGCCCTAGCTCCTGAATCTCCTCAACCAGCTTCTCGATAACACCATTGAACTCCCTCCAGTCAAAGCCAACCCGAGCAGCGCGCCGCTGCATTGCCTGGCTATGAGCCAAGGCAGGCATTCCTTTAGGCAGGCTAGAGAGAAGAGAAGCTTCCTCTCGTTCTTCCTGCTTCAAGGCTTCCCAACTTAAGACTACCTCTCGAGCCTCTTTCACTTTTGCCTTTCCAAAGACATGGGGATGGCGGTGGATAAGCTTAGCACTAATCCCCTGTAGCACGTCTCCGATATTAAATTTGCCCTGCTCAGCAGCAATCTGGGCATGGAGCACTATCTGCATCAGAAGGTCACCCAGCTCCTCCCTTAACTTTTCATTATCCCCCTGGTCTATAGCCTCTAGGGCTTCATAGCACTCTTCCAACAGATTTGGCTTTAGCGAGAGGTGCGTTTGCTCTCGATCCCAGGGGCAGCCCTGAGGTCCTCGCAGCCTAGCTATAATATCTACCAAAGTAGCGAAATTATCGAATTTCTCTTCATCTGCCATGGGTTCGCCTTGGGGGTTTGCTCACCTCCTTTCCTTCAAGGCAAGCAATGGAAATGACTTCATTACCTGGATCTAGCCTCATAAGGCTTACCCCTCTTGTACTTCTGCCTTGGATGGGGATGCTCTTCGTAGGCAGGCGAATGATAATTCCTTGGTCAGATATAAGCATCAGCTCCTCCAAAGGGGAGGTCAGCTTGGCAGTAACCACTCTACCTGTCTTTTCACCAACCTTGTGAGCTTGCACTCCTTTCCTACTGCGTTGTTGGGTGGGGAAAGCACCTATAGGACTGAGTTTACCAAATCCCTTGCTCGTTACTGTCAAGAGATAAGCATCGGGATAAATAACTTCCATGCTCACTACCTTATCATCTGGGCTAAGCTTTATGCCACGCACCCCTGCACCAGTCCGAGAGACAGCCTTGAAGCTATTCACCCCAAATCTAATCGATTTCCCCTTCTCCGTCACCAGAATAACCTCACTCTTCTCCGTAGCCAGTCCAGCAGCTACCAGTTCATCTTCAGCAGCCAGGGATATGGTAATAAGTCCTCGACTTTTTATAGAAGCAAACTGCTCAATAGCAGTCCTTTTTATCTTGCCTTTAGCGGTGGCTAGCACCAGAAAGTTGCCTAAGGCAAAGTTTGCTGCCACTGCTGCTGTTATCTGCTCCTTGGGATCAAGAGAGAGCAAGTTAATAAGAGGTGTCCCTTTGGCTGTTCGTGAGGTATCCTGAGGGATTCGATGACACTTGATAGGGAAGACCCTTCCCCTACTGCTAAAGAAGAGCAAGGTATCATGGGTATCAGCTAGAAGGAAGAGAGAAGCATTATCTACTTCCTTGGTAGCCATACCACTGACACCCTTTCCCCCTCGATGCTGTAGCTTATAAGTATCACTGGGGACACGCTTACTATATCCCCTACTGCTTAGGGTAACCACCATCTCTTGATGGGGGATTAAATCCTCCTCGCTGAACTCCACTACCTCCTGCTCGCTGAGTTGGGTTCTTCGTGCATCTCCATATTTAGCCTCAAGCTCTTGTGTCTCTTCCTTAACGAGGAAAAGTATCTTCTTGGGATTGGCTAAGAGATCCTCCAGATAGGCAATGGTTTTAATTACTTGAGTGTACTCTTCGAGAATTTTCTGACGCTCTAAGGCTGCCAGCCTACGCAGTTGCATATCGAGGATAGCCTGTGCCTGTATCGGGGATAAACCAAAGTTATGCACTAATTCATTTCGAGCTACCTCAGCACTGCGCGAGCGGCGAATAATAGTGATCACTTGATCCAGTTGATCCAGAGCCAGCTTCAATCCTTCCAATATATGTGCTCTCTCTTTAGCCTGGTGGAGTTCGAATTGGGAGCGACGAACTATAAGCTGGTGGCGGAAATCGATGTAATATCGAAGGGCTTCCTTGAGGCTGATAACTCTAGGCTGCCTATCTACCAAAGCTAGCATATTGACAAAGAAGGTTGATTGCAGGGCGGTGTATTTATAGAGGTTGTTCAGCACCTGCTCTGGCTGTGCTTCTTTCTTCAGCTCCACCACAATGCGCATCCCCTGCCTATCTGATTCATCCCGTAGCTCGCTAATACCCTCTGTCCTCTTCTCCTTCACTAGGTTGGCAATTCTCTGCACCAGCTCTGCTTTGTTCGTTTGGTAAGGAAGCTCGGTAATTACTATTTGATATCGCCCTTTAGTTATCTCTTCAATCTGAGTTTTAGCTCGGATTACGACTTTGCCTTGACCAGTGGTGTAAGCCTTTTGTGTTCCCTCATGCCCTAAGATAATGCCCCCAGTAGGAAAATCAGGACTGGGGATAAACTCGATCAGCTCGTCGATGGTAGCCTCGGGATTATCGATAAGAAAAGCGATAGCATGGCAGACCTCCGAAAGATTATGAGGAGGGATGTTAGTGGCCATGCCCACAGCAATCCCAGAACTACCATTGACCAGTAGGTTTGGGAGTCGGCTGGGAAGGACGACAGGCTCCTTTAGAGTATCATCGAAGTTGGGGGTAAAATCTACGGTATCCTTATCAATATCAATTAGCATCTCTTGGGCTATTTCAGCTAGGCGTGCCTCGGTGTAGCGCATAGCAGCGGGTGGGTCATTATCTAAGCTGCCGAAATTTCCTTGCCCTTCAACTAGTACATACCTCATAGAGAAGTCTTGTGCCATGCGAACCAAGGCCTCGTAGACCGGGGCATCACCATGAGGGTGATATTTCCCCAGCACCTCACCTACAATGCGAGCACTCTTTTTATAAGGGGAAGTATGGCGCAACCCTAACTCATTTATGGCGTAGAGTATGCGACGATGCACCGGCTTCAAACCATCGCGTACGTCAGGCAGGGCACGGGAAACAATGACGCTCATAGCGTAGTCAAGATATGAAACCCTAACCTCGTCCTCGATTTTAACTGTCTTAATTGTCCCGATATCCATTCCCTTCACTCAGAATGGGGCTTCCCCTCCTCATCGGCAAGGGGGGCCTCATAAAAGTCAGCCACAATGAAGCCTTCTCTTTCTGCCTCTCCTATCTCGTCAATTTCTTCTGCCAGTTCTTCCTCTTCTGCTCTCTGCCTTAGTAAGCTCTCTCTAACATAAGGGCGAAAGCCCTCCCTCTCCTTTAGCGGGAAGGAAAGGCGTCCTGCTTGGCTGGGATGCTGATAAACCTCCCGGATGATTATTTTTACTTCGTTTTCCCCCAGGCTATTTATAGCGGCAATATATCGGTTGCCACCCTTAATTAGCTTAGCTAAGCGCAACCCATATTTTGCCTCTACCTCGCCAAGATACTCACCATGCCCATTTCTAATCAATAACCTTTGCCCTTCTACCTGGAGACTTACCTCCTCACTTGGAGCCATCCGCGCCACAACATCTTTTGGTGCGAGGTGCACAAGGCTCACTACCCTGGCTTTGCCTGTCTCTTCGACAAAAATGTCAACAACAACCTTATGGTGATCGCCTTTGGGGGCTAGCTCTCCCAAGTATGAGAGGCGGTCAAGGTTCTTCTTGGCAATATTATTATAGGGGTCTAGTTCTAAGGCACGTCCATAGGCTTCTCTAGCTGCGGCATATTCCCCGATTTCCATCAAAGCCCTGCCTAGCCGGTTATAGGCCTCAACATCTTTAGGGGAGAGTTTCAGAATAGCTCTATTGGCAGCGACTGCTTCCTGCCACCGACCTTGCATTGCTAAGGCAATAGCTTCCTTAGCGTAACGCCCTATCTCTGCCTTACTTCCTTGCGCAGACATTGCCAACCCCGAAGTATAGAGTGCTCCGATTTTATCCGAGTATCCACGTTACTGTAAATATGTCCGAAGCATTTTAGGGCTTACTCAATCAATTTGCAAGCATATTTTGGGGCGGTGTTTAATTTTTTCTATAGCGGTAATGATTAAATTCAAGGTTTCCACTCACACTTCAGACAGCGCCTTGCTTCCTGTTGACCTTGGGCTGGATGGAGACCTGACTCCACCTCAGCAAAGTTTTTGATGCGTTCCTCTGGCGCCAACTCTGTCCCTTGCACCCTGTTTTGGACTGGCACCTGTTTTTTTAGGATCTCGATCTCCTCCTCGGTAAGTTTATATTGAGCCTTTCTTTCCTCTGGTTGCCCTACCGCTAAAGGTATTCCCTTTAGGTAGTTATCTATCGACCTCGCTGCTCTTCTACCAGCCGCTATGGCGTCAATCACACTGGCTGCTCCGGTGACCACATCGCCACCGGCAAAGATTCCCTTCCCGTCAGTTTCTAGGGTGAATTGATCAACTTCTATAGTTTCCACTCTGGTAACCTGTATTCCACCTCCTTCGCTGAGAAAGGATATATCGGGCACCTGACCGATAGCAATTATCACTGCATCAGCTTTGAGAGACACCCTAGTACTCTCATCATAGGAAGGGTTAAATCTTCCCTCTTCATCAAAGACTGAAGTGCAGCGGATAAGCTCTACACCCGTAATCCTGTGATTCTCCCCCAAGATTCTCTTTGACCCCCAGGAGCAATTGAGGATAGCTCCTTCTTCCACAGCGTACTGAATTTCCCAAGGGTGAGCCGGCATCTCTTCTCTCCTTTCAAGGCAAGCCAGTTGCAATTCTTTTGCCCCTAACCTCAGCGCTGTCCTGGCGGCGTCTATGGCTACGTTTCCACCTCCTATTACAACTACCCGTTTACTGTCGAAGAGATTATCTGGTATTTTCCCTAAGGCTCTATCCCTCAGTAGATATACTCCCTGCAAGACTTGGTCGAAGTTGATCCCTTCTATATTCAGTGGTTGGGGCAGGTGGGCGCCAGTAGCCATGAGTATAGCCTCATACCCTTGCTGTCTTAACTCATTGAGGGTTAGATCAGGGCCAACACGCGTATTAAGCTTGACTTCTATTCCCATCTTTAAGATTTCTTCAATATCTTTTTGTACCACCTCTCTGGATACCCGGTACTCGGGAATGCCTACCCGCATCATCCCTCCGAGTTCAGGCAAGGCTTCAAATATAGTTACCTCATAGCCAAAAAGGGCAAGGTCATGAGCTGCTGCTAGCCCACATGGACCACTACCAATGATAGCCACCCTTTTGCCATTCTTGCTAACCTGGGGAACCTTAAGCCCCTCGATATCGACCTGATCGGTGACAAACCTCCTGAGAGAGGCGATGGCTATAGGTTGCTCGAGATAATGGCGCTTACAGGCATCTTCGCAGGGGTGGTAGCAAACACGACCGCAAACAGCGGGGAGGGGGTTAGTTCTCCTAATTAGTTGGTAAGCCTCTTTAAGCCTTCCCTCAGCAGCTAAGGTCAGATAGCCTGGGATATCCATGTGGATGGGACAAGCCAGTATGCAAGGAGCAGCTTCAAGGCGAAGGGCCGGTCGGTCACAAAACGTGTACCACGGGGCATTTACATCAATCTTATCCACCAGACTTCTAAAGTACCCTCGGGCTTTAGCCCTTTCCAGCAGCTTCAGCGCTCCTGGTAGCTCTATCTCTCTGAAAGCCTTGGCCAGAGGTTCCCAGTCAGCTTCAATAGCCCCATTAGGGCAAATCTTCCAGCAGAAGTAGCAGTTGAGGCATTTCTCTTCTTTGGCAAAAACGACTGGATCCTGAGAAAGGTCGATACAGCCCTCCACAGGGCAATTGTCAACACAAAGCCGACATATAGGGTAACGGCACTTTTCTTTATTGAGCTTTAGTTCTACGGAAGGCTCAGGAGGGAAGACGCGTTCCTTCATGGAGAGGATGTCAGGTATCAGCCCCTTTTCTCCTTGAGATACCCTCAGGCTGCACTCCACTATCTCCTTTGCAAAATCAGCAGCCTCCTTAAGGTCAAAGCTGTCAGGATGCCCATCAGTGAAGTAAGGTCTTGGGATACTGGGCATTCGAACCTCGCCATAACAGCTGTGGTAACCAATTATGATCACCCCCTTTTGTAGCAAAACCTCCCCCATATCACGAAAGATCATCCCCCGGTCTAAGCCATGGGTGGCAAAAAGGAAGCAGTGTTTACCTTCCAGGATGGGCATGCTCTCTGCAAAAGCCTTAAAATTGGCAGGTGTTTTAAACTCGAAAACAGGGCAGCCCAGCCCTATTAAGTCAAATTCAACCAGTCTTCTGGCATCGGCATCCCTTAGAGCAGTTATCTCGCACTGCCCAGTTGCTGACTTTATCCCACTATAAATAGCCTCAGCTATCTTTTTGGTGCTTCCCGTCTGGGAAAAGTAGATTACTATGCTTTTCATGTTCTGCTATGTATAAGGTATGACTCTCTTATTTTAAGGGAAGCCTGACGAAATACCAATGGGTTTAAGTGGTGGGGCTGCGGGGACAATAGATAGAGCCTTTACCCTCTCTTTTAACTTCGAACCAATGAGGAAAATTCCTGAACAGTCAAACCTGCCTTGCGGATGAGACTTCTCAAAGTACCCTGCCTTATTCGCGATGGTCAGGAACCGAAAGGATGACAGGTGTTCCAGCTTTGGCCAATATAATATGACTTCCCTCTCGCCGTGATACCTTCCAACCTGCTCCCTCAAAGGTATGAACCACTTCTTTGCCTGAGATGACAGGCAGGCGGGGCATTACACAGATACCTCTGCTGGCAACTCTACCTCACGGGTCTCTATAGTCAAGGGAAGACCATTTTCAGCCCGATCTGCCAATATCTGCTGAATCTCCTCCGTCAGCATTTTAGGGGTTTCTTGGGGTATGAGCATTCCTTGTTCTTGACGCACCTTCAATACGCCGCGGATAGCTTCTTTTATGTTAGACAGGGCTTCCTCCAGAGTATCTCCCTGACTGGAGCAACCGGGTAGCGCTGGACACTGAACAGAGTAGCCCCCATCCTCTTCAGGCTCCAAAATCACAGTTAATTTAGAGAGTATTTGACTCATGCTAACACCTCTTCTTCCCTTGTAGATGAGTAGCCCTTTTAAAACACATTATACACTGTTAAAGTCCGTGAAGGAAATAAGGGCGTAGCGTTTTGCCAATCGTCAACTGGTGGAGCTGAGGGGATTCGAACCCCTGACCTCCTCCGTGCAAGGGAGGCGCTCTCCCAGCTAAGCTACAGCCCCAGAGTGAGCTACTTTTGGATTTTAACATTACCCAAGAAAGGGGTCAATGGCTAGAAAGCTTTTCTAGATGGCGTTTAGTTGTCACCCTGACCCCGATTTATCGGGGGAAGGGTCTCTAGATTCTTCGGTCGCCAAGGCGACCTCAGAATGACAGATAGGATTATTAAATGATCTCTCTTGTATCTCTTCGCTCTAATAAGCGGCTGTGTTATACTTAAAATCATCCAGATTTTGCTTAGTGGGGTGATGGCTTATGAGTAACCAAGACGAGACAAGGCAAAGGGTGGAGGAGCTAAGGAATCTGATTAATTATCATAACTATCGCTATTATGTGCTGGATAGCCCGGAGATAAGTGATGCTGAGTATGATGAGCTAATGCGTGAATTGAAGCGACTGGAGGCGGAGCACCCGGAGCTTATTACCCCTGATTCTCCTACCCAGCGGGTGGGGGCAGCCCCTGTGGAAGCCTTTGGTGTAGTGGAGCACCGGGAGCCTTTGTTAAGCTTGGCCAATGCCTTTTCTAATGAAGAATTGATGGCGTGGCATAAGAGGGTCTCAAATCTCGTTGGGGAGCAACCTCTTGATTTTGTCTGTGAGATTAAGATGGATGGTCTGGCGGTAGCCCTGACCTATGTTGATAGGAGACTTGTTACTGGAGCTACCCGAGGCGATGGCTACCGTGGCGAGGATGTAACCCAGAATTTGAGGACTATCAGGAGCATCCCCCTCTCCGTTCCTAAGGATGCCCCACTCAGGTTTGAGGTGCGAGGTGAGGTCTATCTTTCTAAGGCAGGCTTTAAGAAATTGAATGAGGAGAGGGCTAAGGAAGGTTTACCTCTCTTTGCTAACCCGAGGAACGCTGGAGCTGGCTCAGTGCGCCAGCTTGACCCTCGTATCACTGCTCAGCGTCCCCTGGATATTTATATCTATGCCTTGGGATATGCTGAGGGGAAGAAGGTGCCCGAAAACCACTGGGAGAGGATGGAATACCTGAAGTCCCTCGGCTTTAAGGTAAGTCCTTATAATACCCTTTGCAAAACAATCGAGAAGGTGGAGGAGTATCATCAAGAGTGGGAGGAGAGAAGGGAGAGGCTGCCCTATGAGACCGACGGTGTTGTCGTTAAAGTCAATTCCATTGACCTTCAAGACCGATTAGGATTTGTGGGGCATGAGCCGAG
>Ga0114921_10001390_pt1 | contig 11135 bp, 14 predicted proteins | sample BentaG_FD_87016 | JGI IMG/M metagenome (GOLD analysis project Ga0114921, IMG submission 87016) | Deep subsurface microbial communities from South Atlantic Ocean to uncover new lineages of life (NeLLi) - Benguela_00093 metaG | ecosystem: Environmental > Aquatic > Marine > Oceanic > Sediment ...
CCGTCAGAGGTATTTATTCAGGCTAAAATGACTGATGTCCAGGGTGCCATTAGAAAAGGGGAGGGGAAGGTACTGGCTAACTTCCGTGAAATACCAGCCCAGTGTCAGCCATTAGTGGAGAAGGTTATCAATCAGCTAAAGGAGGTGGGATTGGATGGGCTCATTAAGATGGGCAATGTTAGTGAAGCAGTATGCGAGATACCACTGGGCTTGAACAGGATGGGGATGATACTCCTTGGTGGTCTTACCCCGGTGGCAGCGGCTGAGGAGGTGGGGATAATGGCCGAAAATCATGCTATGAGTACCCTTATTGAATACCAGAATTTAACCAAAATTGGTGACCTTACCTGAGGAGTGAGATGAAACAGGTAAGAATTATACCCTGTCTTGATGTCAGGGAGGGAAGAGTAGTTAAAGGGGTCAGGTTTGAGAATCTTAAGGATGCCCGGGACCCGGTGGAGGCGGCAGCAGCCTATTGCCGCCAGGGTGCTGATGAGATTGTTTTCCTTGATATCTTCGCCACTGTAGAGAGCCGGAAAACAAGACTGGAATGGGTCAAAAAGGTCTGTGATGTAGTCACTGTTCCCTTTACCGTAGGTGGTGGCATTGGCAGCATTGAGGATATGAAGGCTTTGTTTAACCTTGGGGTGAACAAGGTCTCCATAAACACGGCTGCGGTCAGGAATCCTGAGCTTATAGAAAGGGCGTCCCAAGAGTTTGGCCAAGAAAGGTTGGTAGTAGCTATTGATGGGAAGAAAAACCCGATTGATAGCGGGCACCCTAGGCTGGAGGTGGTGGTGAAGAGCGGGAACGAGGCTACGGGCATAGATATTGTTGACTGGGCAAAGAAGGTAGAGAAATTTGGTGCTGGCGAGATTCTGCTCACCAGCAAGGATGCCGATGGCACCAGAGAAGGCTATGATTTGGAGATGACCAAGGCAGTGGCTGAAGCGGTTGGCATTCCAGTTATTGCTTCTGGAGGAGCCGGAGGGCTAGAGCACCTTTATGAGGCTATCGTAATTGGCCAAGCATCTGCCGTTCTGGCAGCTTCCATCTTCCACTTTGGGGAGATAACTATCCCTGAAGCCAAAAGATATCTGAAAGAAAAGGGTATATCAGTAAAAGCATAATAGGTGAAAGAAAGGAGTATATTATTGAATAAAAAACCACTGAGTTTATTTGAGTCTGCTCAGGCCCAGCTGGATGAGGTAGCTGGCATGCTGCACCTGGAGCCTGGTATTCATGCCATTCTTAGAGAACCCATGAGGGAGCTTCAAGTATCTATACCGGTAAAGATGGATGACGGGCAGATTAAGGTTTTTACAGGGTTTAGGGTTCAGTATAACAACGCTCGCGGCCCCTTTAAAGGAGGTATCAGGTTTCACCCTGATGAGACAATTGATACTATTAGAGCCTTAGCTGCTTGGATGACTTGGAAATGTGCTGTCGCTGATATTCCCCTTGGGGGTGGTAAAGGTGGTGTTATTTGCAACCCCAAAGAGATGTCCAGTGGTGAGCTGGAAAGGTTAAGCCGTGGCTATATAGACGCAATATGGGAGTTTATTGGTCCTGATAGAGACATCCCGGCACCAGATGTATATACCAATCCCCAGATAATGGCCTGGATGATGGATGAGTATTCAAAATTAAGGGGGTATGGCGTTCCAGGTGTGATAACGGGCAAGCCTTTACCTATAGGCGGTTCACTGGGGCGTGGTGATGCCACCAGTCGTGGTGGAGTATATACCATAGTAGAAGCTGCCAGGCATTTAGATATTAATTTGTCATCAGCTACAGTAGCCGTTCAGGGCTATGGTAACGCTGGTTCCAATGTAGCTATTTTAATGCATGACCTTACTAAGTCCAGGATTATAGCCGTCAGTGACTCCAGGGGTGGCATCTATAATAAGCAGGGTTTCGACCCACACCAGGTTTTGCAGCATAAAATAGAAACTGGGTCGGTTATTAACTTTCCGGAGGCGGAAAATATCAGTAATGACCAGCTGTTAGAATTAGAAGTTACTGTATTGTGCCCGTCAGCTTTGGAGAATGTGATAACTGAGGAAAATGCTCCCAGGATTAAGGCAAAGATAGTGGCACCATTAGCCAATGGACCAATTACCTCAGAGGCTGACGAAGTGTTAAACCAAAATGGGGTATTTGTCATCCCTGACTTTCTGTGTAATGCTGGAGGGGTTACTGTTTCCTATTTTGAGTGGGTTCAGAACCTATATAAATATTATTGGGATGAGGGGGAGGTTCACCAGCGACTCAGTAAAAGTATGACGAAAGCATTTCAGGCTGTTTTGGCTGAATCCTTAAAGCGCAAGGTTAGTATGAGACTGGCGGCCTATATTGTTGCTGTAGCTCGTGTGGCAGAGGCAATGAGACTGAGGGGCTGGGTGTAAGGCAGATAGGGACAAGGTCAGTTGGTTTCCTCCGGAGCAGATTAGGTCCCTTTTCTGGGAACTTCTTGTTTTTCCCCTTGCTCCCTTGACAAAAATCGGCAAAGCTTTTATAAAGTATAGTGATAACTTTGACGGGATAATACAGCCAGCCGATAATTGTAGGTAGCTAAATAGTACTATCTGTAGGAGAAAAGGGAACCAGAGATGCAAATTAAAAAGTCTTACCAGAAGGTAAATCCTGAATTGCTGTATGCTGAGGTAAGAGACTTTGCTCTGAAACAGGGTACAAGCTTAGATGAGGCAAAGCTGGAAACCTATACATTGCCGGGTAACACCTCATCATTTGTTTCCCGGGGCACACTAACATTTAAGGTTCTGGACAAGCCAAAGAAGGGTGATGAAGAATGCCTTAGAGCCCATATTGTAGGCTCGGCTAAGGGCGAGACGAAGCTAATGCTTGATATAAATGAAAAGCTCTTCCCCCAAGAAAAGATTACCGCTTTGCAGGAAGACCTGGATTTTATCTTCGGCTCATACGAAGTAAAACAAGGTTAAAAGTAAACCTATCCGCGTTGAAATTCCCCTCGGCTAGAGCTACCCCCCACACCCTTACTTGTCAGGCAGTCAGGTGAAAAAGATAGGGGGAATATGGTCTCTTTTCAGGGGGAGACTCTCCCCAGCGTGGATATATTATTATTGACACGAGGGATGAGGCTCAGGATGCCTCATTGCGAATTGAAATGGGAAATGTCGGATTATAGGAGTGAGATATGCACCACATAGACATAGAAAAGGCGAGAGGAGAAATGGTAAAGAGAGACTTGGATGTTCTAATCGCTGCCTCTTTGCTAAATGTTTGCTACTGTACAGGATACTACTCAGAGATATGGGATTTGTTAAAGCCTCAACTTAGATTAGCTGTTGTTCCAAAGGATTCAGCACCGTTTGTTACTTGTCCAGATGTCGAAGCAAGCGCTTTTGCCAGAAGTGGGGTATTTGAGGTATTCGAGTACCCTATCTCGATGTATTACACCGAAGAGAAGATTAAGAACATCCCTGAGTTGAAGGGTCTTGATATCCGAGATATGCATGTAAAATCACCGGTCCTGCTTGCTGCCAAGATACTAAAAGACAGGGGGCTAGGCGGAGCCAACATAGGTATTGATAAAGAGTATGTCGACGCAGCATCTTTTGAGGAAGTGGTAAAGACTTTACCTGACTGTGAGATAACAGATGGAACCCAGATATTTCTAGACCTGCGAGCCACAAAGTCCGATGAGGAAATTAGTAACTTAGTGGAGGCTATTAGAGTAACAGAGAAAGCCGTTGAAGACTCTATGCCGCTGATTAAAGAAGGCGGACGTCTTGATGATATACGGCGGAATTTTATTCAAGTAATGTCTGAAAAGGAAACCTATGGAATCAGTCATCTAATGTTCAGAGTTACACCATCTATGGCGGATAAACTTAAAGCAGGGCAAGTATTCAATATTGATGTCGGTGCAAGGTATAACAACTACAGTGCTGATATTGCCCGTCAATGGGCTATTGGCGAGATACCAAAAAAGGAATGGGAAGTCTTTGACACAGTATTGGAAGCAGTAGATGCCATGGTTGAGAAACTTAGTCCTGGGACCAAGTTGTCCGATATCTATTGGACAGGAAATGAGATAATGAGAAAAGCAGATGCCAATTACGGACGAGTACTATTGATGGGTCACGCAGTTGGCCTTGAAGGTCACGAAAGACCGTACATAAGCCCTTTCGCAGAGGAGACCTTGAAGCCAGGGATGGTCTTGAACATCGAACCACCCTACATGGGGGACTATTTTCATAATGCTGAAGATACATACCTGATAACTCACGATGGTCATCAACTGTTATCGACGCGCACTAGTAGACAAATGTTACAAGTCTGACTTATTAGGCACTCAGGTGTACCTCTAGGAGTTAACAGGCTTGACGCAATAGAGTGTATTATTGTAATCTATAGCAGACGTAGCTCAGGATATACCTATAAGAGCGTCAACCCTGTTTGACCTCTGCAGGTATTTTTTTAAGCTCTCTTGGATGAGCTAGGCGTTGGAGTGTTCAGTCTATGGTAGCCTTGATGGTAAGAATATCTGAGCCAAAAATGTAAGTGGAGTTAACAATGGATGAGTTTGAACCAAAGATTGTCGGCTTCCTGTGTAATTGGTGTTCCTATGCCGGTGCTGACCTTGCCGGCACATCACGGAAAAAGTATGCTCCCAATGTGAGGATAATCCGTGTAATGTGTAGCGGTAGAGTCGAGCCTACGTTCGTACTCAAGGCTTTACAAAGTGGGGCAGATGGTGTCCTCATTTCCGGGTGCCACCCAGGGGATTGTCATTATGTAGAGGGGAATTATAAGACGGCACGACGAATTCCTTTGCTGAAAAAGTTGTTGCGTCAGCTAGGGGTAGAGGAGGAGCGCCTCAGAGTAGAATGGGTTTCCGCTTCAGAAGGGGAGCGCTTTGCTGAAATTGTTGACGAGATGACAGCTCAGATAAAGGCAATAGGGCCCTTTAGCGGTAACAGTAAAGGAAAGGGAATTTCAAGCTAAGAGGGGACAGGCCGGTTTCACCATCGAGATGAGGTAATGGCACTGGAATTTCTGAAGTGAGGATGGGTTAAGTGCCGGAGAAGCAGTTTATTTGTTCCTCTTGTGGTCAAAAGGTGGAATGTGCTTCAAAAGAGCTACCTTGTGAGGTGCTTAGTGGTTGGCTTACCCTGGCACACTGGAAGGGCCTAGGCTCGGTTGAGCACTACAATTTTTGTTCCTTTGCCTGCCTTAAAAGGTGGGTGGAGGCTCAGGCTCCGGAAATCCCTAAGGTATTTTTAGACTCCTTTGAAGAAGAAGCACGAGAGTGAAATGCCCAATCAGGAAACTTTAGGCACTGGTCAGACATCTGCGATTACCCTGAATGAAGACTATTGCAGTACCTGTACTATTTGCTATTCGCTTTGTCCCTTTGAGGCAATAACCAGGGAACCTGAAACTGGCAAGATACTCCTGGATATAGATAAGTGCCAGGTATGTGGTCTTTGCTACTCTACCTGTCCCGCTAAAGCCATTGACACTCTTTATTACGATATGGATTCCCTAACCGACTATCTGGAGAGGGCCAAGCAGGCATATCAGCCCGACAACTTGGTTATAATGTGTAAAGGAAGTGCTCCTGATTTTGGCGGGATAGAGAAGATGTTTGATGTTCCCAAATTTGTCCCGCTATCTGTTCCTTGTGTTGGCCGCATACCAGGAGAGATTTTCCTGAAAGCTATGACTATGGGATTTGAAAAAATTTATGTCCTTGCCTGCGATGAGGATTACTGTCGGTTTGAAGAGGGAAGCGCCGTTACTGGGCGCAAACTCATGGTGTTTAATCTTCTGCTGGAGCAACTCGGCTATGGTAAAGAAGTTATCAGCTTAAAGCAGAATAGCCTCAAGGTAAAAGTAGATAGAAATAAGTGTATTAGCTGTGGCAACTGCCTGTTTTACTGCCCATATGATGCCGCTAAACTGGAAGCTCCGGAAGCAGTCAGTTTCGACCTGGAGTTATGTCGTGGGTGTGGTTTGTGTGTTGCTCTCTGTCCGGCTATGGCCCTAGAGCTGGAGAATTGGGAGGAGGAGCGGATATCAGCTTTAATCTCCCAATTATCATCGGAAATGGAAAAACCGAAAATCCTGGTATTTCGCTGTCAGTGGGCAGTTTTCCCTCTGCTTGAAGAAGAATTGGCCCCCAATGTCAGGATGATAGAGCTACCTTGTGCTAGCAGGATTGATGCTTTGCATCTCCTTGAGGCTTTAGGTAACGGCGTAGATGGCGTCTTGATAGCCGCTTGTCCTGAAGACGATTGCAGGCAGGAGAAAAGAAGTAAGGAGGCGGAGCACATAGTCAACCTGCTAAAGAAGAGACTGAGCCAACTCGGCTTGGAAGACAAGCTGCATTTCTGTTTTGTCACCCCAAGACACCCGGAAACTTTTGCCGAGGAACTGAGGCAGTTTAAAGAGGTGATAGAAGCTGGTTGTTTAAAGGAGAGGAAAAAGTGATAATAACGTCCCCAAAGCCTTTGGATGAGATTCTGGATTTTTTATCACCATACACCAAAGTTTTTATTGTTGGCTGTGATGGCTGTACCCAGCCACCAAGGGGCTTGAGAGAAGCTAAAGCACTAACCCAATTGCTTGAGCTTGGCGGCAGGTTAAGAGGCAAAGAGTTTGAAACTAAAACAACCACGGTGGCCAAGCAATGTGATTCCCACCTGATAGCCACTATGCTCAGGCCGCAGACAGAGGGCATAGAGTCTATCCTCTCACTATCCTGCGGCTTGGGAGTGCAGACTATAACTGAAGTCTTACCCGATTTGGTCACTTTTCCTGCCCAGAATAGTATCTTTGCCGGGATGGAGGCCAGAGAGAAGGGAACCTTTGAGGAATGGTGCTCTGCCTGTGGAGATTGCATTTTAGCCTTGACCGGTGGTATCTGCCCCGTTACCAGATGTGCCAAAGGCTTGCTTAATGGTGCCTGTGGTGGTACCAGTAACGAAAAGTGTGAGCTAAATCCGGAAAATGACTGTGCCTGGTGCTTAATTTACAAGCGCCTGGAGGAACTGGGCAGGCTGGATGTGCTCAAAGAATATCGTCCCCCCAGGCCCTACCGGGCAATAGCCAGACCAGGAAGGTACCGGGAATAGCCTTTTCCCTATTAGAGACTGAGAATTGAAGACATTAATTCTGGGGCTGGGAAATCTGCTTCTTCAGGATGATGGAGTAGGAAACCGAGCAGCCCAAATTCTGGAAAACAAAATCAGCAGTTCGGAAGTAACTGTGACCGAGACTAATACTGTTGGTCTCGGTCTTTTAGATTACCTGCCTGGCTATGAGCGAGTGATTATCATTGACGCCATCCAGACCCGAGAAGGAAAAGCAGGGCAGATTCATCAGCTGAGCCTGCAGGATATAGTCACTCCTGGCTATTCTTCGCAGACTCATAGTATTAGTTTGACCACCGCTTTAGAGTTGGGTGCCAAGCTTGGTCTGGCACTACCCAGGGAGGTCATTATCTTCGCCATAGAGGTGGCTGATGTTACCACCTTCAGCGAAGAACTTACCCCTGAGGTTGAGAAGGCCATCCCCAAGGTCATCAAGCTAGTGCTCAGGGAGTTGAGGGGTGCACATTAGCCAGAACCCAGGAAATCCAGTCCTCAATCCCTTCACCGGTGGTGCAGGAAATCTGGAATATCTCAGCATTTTGGTTTAGTGCCTTAACTGCCTTGGAAAAGCCCTTGATGTCAAATTGTAGATAGGGCAGAAGGTCGATTTTATTTACCAAGACGACATCAGCAATTTGGAACATTGCTGGGTATTTATAGGGCTTGTCATCCCCTTCTGGGACACTTGCTAATACTGCCTTCTTATGCTCGCCAAGTCGGAACCCCGCCGGGCAGATAAGGTTGCCCACGTTTTCAATGAATAAAAGCTCAACTTCCCCTAGAGGCAGGTTATTAAGGGCAGAGCTAGCCATATTAGCATCCAGGTGGCACCCCCCATCGGTATTTATCTGGATTACCGGTACCTTTTGCTGACTTATCTTATCGGCATCTATACTTGAACTTACATCTCCCTCAACAACCCCGATTTTGAGTTTATCCTTTAGCCTCTTTATTGTCTCTAGGATGAGGCTGGTCTTTCCCGCCCCCGGCGAAGACATAATGTTTACGGCAAAGACCCCCTTACCTTCCAGTAATTGCCGGTTTCTCTCGGCCAGCTCATCATTAGCACTCAGGATGTTTTTTAGGACTTTTACTTCCATACTATTCCACCTCTATACTTTCAACATAAAGTTCATTACCGGTCTTGATTTCTATGCTGGTATTATGACAGTGAGGGCAAGACCAGTCAAATTCTTTAGGAGTGAATACCTCCCCACAGTTGCGGCAGTGCGCTTCTACTGGCACCTTCTTGAAGGAAAGAGTGGCTTCGTTAGCGATTGTATCTTTACTGATTAGCTCAAAGTAAAACTGCACACAGTCGTCCACAATGCCAGACATCTCCCCAATGACAAGGCTAATCTTTTTAACCTTTGCTGCCTTGGCTTTGTTTGCCTCATCCAGGACAAGGTCAAGCAGGCTCTGTGTTATTGAAAGCTCGTGCATTTCTAACAGATTCGAGGAAGCAGGTCACCGACAAGCATGTCAACAATTCGGGAGGCACCAAGTCTGGTTTTCATCGCCACTCTACCCGGGTGTTCCTGCCCTACCTCTCCGATGATTGCTGCCTCCTTCCCATAGATGTTCTGTCGCATCTGATTTAACACTGTCTCTGCCTCCTCAGGGGCAACTATTGCCACCAGTTTACCCTCGTTGGCAACATAAAGGGGGTCGAAGCCAAGCATCTCACAGGCAGCAGAGACCTCCTCCGGCACTGGTATTTTCTCCTCCTCAATTCTAATATTTACCCTTGATTGTCTCGCCAGCTCGTTTAGGGTGGTAGCCAGTCCGCCTCTGGTTGGGTCACGCAAGCAGTGAATCTGAGAGCTAACCTCAAGCATCTGGGACACGAGTTCATTTAATGGGGCACAGTCACTTTTGAGCTTGCTGGAAAAGCTCAGTCCTTCCCTCTGGCTGACCACAGCGATGCCATGGTCACCTATGGTACCGCTCAGGATAACCTTGTCCCCTGGTTTGGCGTTGGAGCCTGATATATCCACACCTTCTGGAATCACCCCTACCCCCGAGGTATTAATGAATAGCTTGTCGGCACTCCCCCGGTTCACTACTTTAGTATCCCCAGCAATTACCTGAACCCTGGCTTTTCTAGTTGCCTTTTGCACTGAGTTCACTATTTTCTCCAGCTCCTCTTGAGAAAGGCCCTCTTCAATGATAAAAGAAAGGCTCAGGTAGAGTGGGCTAGACCCGGCCATAGCCAGGTCATTTACCGTGCCGCATACGGCAAGCTTACCGATATCGCCACCAGGGAAAAAGATGGGATTGACCACGTAGCTATCAGTGGTGAAGGCTAACCTACCACTGAAATCAAAGGTAGCTGAGTCATCCAGTTTGGCTAAAAGAGGATTTGACAGAGGCTGGAGGAAGCTCTTTTCAATTAACTCATGAGCCAATTTCCCCCCACTGCCATGAGCCAGAAGGATTCTATCACTCACCAATCTGCTCCATAAAGATAATAAGCGGCACAGCTCCCCTCAGAAGAGACCATGCAGGGTCCCACCGGTCTTTCCGGGGTGCAGACCTTAGTGAATAGTTGGCAATCTTTAGGGGTCTTAACTCCCCTCAGAATATCACCACAGATACAGCCCTTTGGCTCAAAGGTGGGGCCAGGGTCAATATCAAAGGTAAGCTCGGCATCGAAGCGCTTGAATTCCTGTCTGAACTTTAAGCCGCTGTCGGGGACTACCCCAATCCCCCGCCACTTTGCCGGGCAGGCCTCAAAAACCTGCTCCATAAGCTTCAGGGCTGATTGATTTCCCTCGGGGCGTACCCCACGACGGTAGGCGTTCTCAACCTTGGCTTCCCCCTTTTCTATTTGAGCCACCAGCATATCGACGCATTGTAGCACATCCAGTGGTTCAAAGCCGGAGACCACGCAGGGAATGCCATAATGGTGGGCAATAACACCCCAGGGCTTGGAGCCAATTATGGCACTGACATGCCCGGGACAGATGAGGCCGCTCAGCTTAACCTCACCTGAGTCAAGGATTGCCTCTAGCACCGGAGGGCAGAGCTTATGCAGGGGAAGAACATAGTAATTCTTTATTTCTTCTTGTTCCGCCTGCAGCACCGAGGCAGCGATAGTGGGGGCGGTGGTCTCAAAGCCAATTCCCAGGAAGACAACCGATTTATCTGGGTTGTGCCGTGCTATTTGCAGGGCATCTGTAGTGGAGTAAACAATGCGGACATCGGCACCAGTGGCTTTGGCTTCTTGCAGGCTGGAACGGCTTCCGGGAACCTTAAGCATGTCACCAAAGGTAGCCATGATTACATCGGGAAGTAGAGCTAAGGCGATAGCTTTATCCAGGTCAGCGTTGTCAGTGACACAAACGGGGCAGCCGGGACCGGAGAGCATTTCAATATTTGGTGGGAGAAGCTGGCGAATGCCGTGTTTCAGGATGGCTACAGTATGCCCGCCACAGAACTCCATGAGACGAGCCTCTTTAGTGGAATTCTGGTGAATTCGGCGAACCACCCCTTGAACCAGCTCAGGTTGACGGTATTCATCGATTAATTTCATTCTCTGCTCTCTCCGCTGCTTCTGCCAGTTCCCCTAAAAGCCTCAGGGTTTCCTCAGCCTCCTCCTGGTCAATAATGTTTATGGCATAGCCGGTATGCAACAGAACATAGTCACCCACCTTAGCCTGTGGGGTGAGCCACAGGCTGGCCTGCCGGGTTATACCACCAATCTCAACCTCAGCTTCCTTACCTTCGATGGACTTAATTAGGGCTGGTATGGCAAGACACATATAGTTACTCTCCTCATGCCTGAATCAGTCGGAAAAATTAGCAATCACCGCTTGTCCCAAAGAGATTCCCCCGTCATTACAGGGCACCAGACGGTGAGTTAGCACCTCGAAACCTGTTTGCCGTAGGGCTTCAGTGGTAAGCTTGGAAAGTAGGCGGTTCTGAAATACGCCACCACTTAAAGCGACAACCTTTATCCCGGTTTCCTCAGCTATTAGCTGGCATGTCTCA
>Ga0114921_10001391_pt1 | contig 11134 bp, 10 predicted proteins | sample BentaG_FD_87016 | JGI IMG/M metagenome (GOLD analysis project Ga0114921, IMG submission 87016) | Deep subsurface microbial communities from South Atlantic Ocean to uncover new lineages of life (NeLLi) - Benguela_00093 metaG | ecosystem: Environmental > Aquatic > Marine > Oceanic > Sediment ...
GATAAAAGCGGGCACCACACTTTTGCTGCCCACCAAGCCGATGTAAAACCCGGGGAACCCCATGGCTATGATGCGGGCGCACAGGTGAGACACGCCAGCATGGTCGAGACCATTGCTGATTGCCAGGTTCTTCTTGTCGGCGGTATGGGCTGGGGCGCTTATGACAGTTTGAAAAGCCATAACATCGAACCAATTGTTACCGACGTAGAAGATATTGATGAAGCGGTGCAACGCTATCTTGATGGCAAACTTGACAATCTGATGGAACGACTGCACTAAAGAAAGGTGGGCGATAAATTTGACGGAAGCAAATCAAGAAAATAAACAGAAACCGTTGACTATCGAGGAAGAGATAAGGGAACGCCTCAAAGGGGTACTGGTCCCGGGTGCTAATCGAAGTTTAAACGGACTGAATTTGATTCGTGATATATCTGTATCCGATGGTAACGCTGGTGTCACTCTGGCTTCGGCAGCCTTAAACAGCGGAGCCCAGAACTGGATTGAAGCCAAAATAAAAGAAACCTGCGCTAATCTGGCTCAACTTAAAAGCGTTGAGGTACATTTCACTGATTCTAAACCTTCTGAGTTGAATGACATATCGCACGTAATTGCGGTGATGAGCGGCAAGGGTGGTGTAGGCAAATCCTTAATGGCCAGCCTTATTGGGCTATCGCTGGCACGCCAGGGGCATGAAGTTGGTATACTGGACGCCGATATCACCGGCCCGAGCATTCCCAGGATATTTGGCATCAACGCTCGACCCGGAGGCAGCGCTACCGGGATACTGCCGGTGTTGACCAGAGCCGGAATCGAAATTATGTCCATCAATCTCCTTTTGCCCAATGAGGACGACGCAGTTATATGGCGTGGGCCACTTATCAGCCGCACCATAACACAGTTCTGGGAAGAGGTGCTCTGGGGTAAGCTTGATTACCTGATAGTAGACCTGCCCCCAGGTACAGCTGACGCTTCTCTAACCGTGATGCAAACACTGCCGGTAACCGGGGTAATCATTGTCTTTACCCCTCAGAATCTGGTTGAGATGATAGTTAAGAAAGCAGTAAACATGGCAAAACAAATGAGCAAACCGGTGCTGGGTGTGGTGGAAAATATGAGTTATATCAATGTACCTGATACCGGCAAGCGTATGGAGCCTTTCGGTAGCAGCAAGGGAGAGGAAATGGCCAAAGTAGCCGGGGCCCCTCTTCTCGCCCAGTTCCCTATTGACCCCGAGCTGGCCAGGCTTTGCGACCAAGGTGAGATTGAGCGATACGATTCTGAAGGCCTGAGCGCTTTTGCAGACGCATTCCTTCAAGCGATGTCGGCCGGAGTTCGGTAAGGATGTTCTGCTATGGCAAATAACCGCAGTTCACCTTTTGATATCCTGGCTTCCAAATACGATGCCTGGTTTGACGAAGAAGGCAAACTCATCTTCGATATCGAAGTCAGAGCCTTTCAGGAAGTGCTTCCCCTTTTACCCAAGCCCTGGCTCGAAGTTGGCGTAGGTAGCGGCCGCTTTGCTCAGGCACTAGGAATTGAGACCGGAATCGACCCTTCAGTTAAACTACTTGAGATGGCCAAGCAGCGCGGCATAAATGTATTTTCAGCTAAAGGAGAGGATAAGTTCTTTAACGCCGAGACTTTCGGCACGGTATTTCTGATTGTGACCCTTTGCTTTGTCGATTCGCCGTTAGCTGTACTCAAGCAAGCCCACCTTATATTAAAAGCGGGAGGGAAAATAGTCCTGGGGTTAGTACTTCGAGAGAGCCCTTGGGGACAATTCTACTTTGCGAAGAAGAAGGAAGGACATCGTTTTTATAAGCACGCCACATTCTACAGCTACCAGGAGGTTGTGGAGCTTTTAGAGCACTCCGGTTTCACCATTGAAAAAGTCCTCTCCACCTTATTTCAAAGACCAAGCGAGATAGCCAAGATGGAATCGCCAGAAAAGCGCTTTTCCCCTGATGCTGGCTTTACCATAGTGGTGGCTGGAAAAAACCTCGCCCCAGAGCAAACGGATACAGAGAGGCGGGTGTGAGCATAAATTCTATCATCTATGGACCGGTACCATCCTGGCGTCTGGGCAGGTCATTAGGTATAGACCTTCTGTCTACTGAAGGCAAAACCTGTTCTTTTGATTGCGTTTATTGCCAATTGGGTAGAACCGTGCATCCAATATATGAGAGGAGAGAATTCGTTACTATTGACCACCTTGCATATGAATTGGAAAAAGTAAAAGGCATTGGAGCTGACTACATAACCTTCTCTGGTGTTGGAGAGCCTACCCTTGCCTTGAACCTTGGCGAGGCAATAGAACTGGCTAGGGCTTATCTCGGGTTACCAGTGGCCGTGCTTACCAATTCCTCACTGATGACCAGAGATGATGTCCGTCACGACCTCAGTTTAGCTGATGTGGTCGTAGCGAAAGTAGATGCGCATACAAATGAGCTATTCCATAAGATAAACCACCCTGTAAAAATATGTGTGCTGGAGGAAATCCTACTTGGTATTGAGCTTCTTAATAAACAGTATAGGGGAAAGCTGGCAATTCAGATGATGTTTATGGAGATGAATAAGAGTTATGCTCAAGATATGGCCAGTATAGCGGAGAATCTGCTGGCAGATGAAGTGCAGATTAATACACCCTTACGCCCGTGTCCTGTGCGACCATTGCGCAGGCAAGAAATTGAAGAGATACAGAAATCCTTTTTTGGTTTGAAATCAGTTATTTCGGTTTACAAAACACCGAGGCCTGAAGTGTTTCCTCAGAATTTGGAGGAAACGCTGAGGAGGCGTCCAAAACTTTATACGTGATTTTCTTCAGTATTGGGAAGTCCACAGGTTCCAATACATTCTGCTGCATACCAGCAGTTCCGTATGTCATACATGTGCTTTGTAAAATGCTTTAGTATATTCATTTCGTCCCATTTTTTAGTCACTGCACTTCAAAAGCGCCTTCATAAAACTGGCGCCCCTCTCAATCTCTTCAAAACTAGCCTGCAATTGCTCAATTGGGCGAATCTCGGAAATGAGTCGGTCGAGGGGAAGAACTTTTGAAGCTACCAGAGAGATGGCGGCCTCAAAATCTTCATAATCATAATTCCTGGCACCTTGAACCCGAAATTCCCGCCATAGAATTCGGCGCAGGTCTACTTTTACTGGCTCGGCGAAGATACCAACAATTACTATACGGCCGCGGGTTCTAACGAGCTTGGTTATCATTTGAGCGCTATCAGCAGAACCCGTAACTTCAAAGGCAACATCAGCACCTGCGGTACCCGTTTGCTCCTCAACATATTTTGGCAGGTCAATCTCGAGTGGATTCACTGCATTCATACCTAGCTCCTTGGCCAAATTCATACGGTATCTATTGATTTCGGCGACAAGGACACGTGCTCCTTTTGTTTTTGCCAGTAATGCCACCAGTATACCGATAGGTCCGGCACCCTGGACAATAACATAGTCTTTGTCAGTGACCTGCCCGAACCGTACATCGTGCGAAGCAACAGCTATCGGCTCGATCATAGCGGCATGCCTCATGTCAATAGTATCCGGTAAAAGATGCAACGTATGCGCGGGCACAGTCCAGCTGCCCTGAAAAGCACCGGGCGTGTCAATACCCAAGAAATTAATATTGGGACATATATTGTAGTGCTCTAACTGGCACGCCGGGCACTTGCGGCACGGATCCAATGGACGCACAACTACCTTATCACCAACATTGAAACCTTTAACACCTTCCCCAATCTCTGCAACTTCGCCGGACATTTCATGTCCAATAACCTGAGGGATCTTGATGCGCTGATCCATATGCCCTAGATATATATGGTAATCTGTTCCGCATACACCGCAATAAGCCACCTTGAGTCTTATCTGCCCCGGTTCCGGGGTTATTGGTGGAGATTCACCGATACCGAACTTCTTATTACCTTCATAAAAAGCTCCTATCATTTCTTTACCTCCCAATGCTTATCTCAATGATTGAATATTACCAGATTTGTCTTTTTTATTTGTAATGCTCCCCCTTATATTTTGCCTCTGTTTATGGTAGCCATTGGACAAACATTAGAAAGCATGTAATTCATAACGAAGAAATGAATATGATACACTCTTCCTTTATTCTTCCATTTTGGCTTTTATTCCCAACGTCTCTGGGATGGTAATAAATAGGGGGAGTCTTATTACAATATCAAGGCCAAGGTAAATTAGAAACACATACTGTGGGCCGAGGTTATCCCATATCACACCGGCAAGATATGCTGCAATCGCTGCGGCAAGCATACGGAAAAAGCCTAAAATACCCATCCATTTACCCATGTGCTCGGGTGGTACCATTTCAAATTGCATGGCCCCGGTGATTAATGAAAGAATGAAGAAAGACCCCTGAAGGATTCCCGCGAAGATGAGAAAGAAGGTGTTGGGAGCCCATATGAGCATGAGGTTGGAAGCCCAAAAAAGTGGAGTTATAAGGTAGATGACTTTTTTTCGGCCAATGCGGTCAGCCAATCTACCGAGAGGAAGGCCGAACAGCAATGGCGTTAATGCAAAGCCAGTTACCATTGCCCCCAGTATAAATTCATTGGCACCTTTAACTTCGTGAGCAAATGGTTGGGTGAATGGAATTATCATACCATTGGGCAGGAAGATTATTACGGATACAATGATAAATCGCTTCAGGTTCCTTCCCCGCTTCAGTAATTGAACGAAATCAGGTAGGAACCTGATTCTTGATTCTCCGGTAACTCCCCACCTTCTGTTAGAAATCTGGGTAAGAACCAGAAAAAATGTGGCGATGGTTCCGGCAAGGCTTATATAAAACAGGGGTCGGATACCATTTACGCTTACACCCCCGAATGAGGAAACCACAAATGCGCCAACCATGGGACCAGCTATCCCTAACAGTCCAGCCGCTAGCGTCTCACAGCAGCTCATTGCTGTGGCACGGTCCCGGGTGGTCAATGAATTTCCGCAAATAACAGTGCAACTATGCATGCTGGTGCGAAATCCCAGCCAGTAGGCCAGCATGGCAATGATTATAAAGGTCCAGTTCGGAGCGATAGCATAAACAAGCCAGGAAATGGCGAGAAAGATGATACCAACCAGGTAAATATTTTTAGCACCGATACGGTCAATTAACCATCCGGCAATAGGAGCTGTTAAACCAGCAACAGCCATACCCACGCTATTGACGATACCTAACTGTGTACCAGTAGCTCCCAGTAACAAAACGTAAATAGATAGGTACGGTAATAACATTTGGTAAAATAATCGGAATATAGAAGAGCGGATTGCGGTGACTTTCCAATCGCGAGGTTGTCTTCCTAAGAAGTCAGTGCCGTCCGCTACAGCACTTTTTAACGTATTCCGTATTTCTGTCAAGTGCTCTCCCATAAGGATGGGCTATAATTGGATTTAGATAGAATAACCTGGCCAACAAATGCCGGGTTTGTCCCAATAAAGGTATAGTAATGTCATAAATTACTAAGTTATTACACTGCAGCCCGATGCATCTTCATTATTCTGGCTATTTCTGCATACGATTCCGGGAGCCATCCCTCGGCTTCCATTCTATATTTCACGGGCATCCCACCTCGGTGACCCTGCCTTCGTTCTATTCCTGCTAGCAGTGGCGCTACCTTTGCCAGTGGAGCTGAGAACACCAGTTCATCAGGTGGGCTGATAGCTGTAGAGATATCCCCGAAACACGGATTACTCACCCAGAACTGTTCGGTTTTCATTGGTGGTACAACGTAGTTAACACAACCGCCGTGAGCAGCTATTTCGCAAGGTACATTCTCTCCCCACTCGAATACTATACCAGCAAGTATTTGGTTTAATTGAGCCGGGTTAACATATAAGAGCACCAGATCAGGTTTAAAACCAGCTCTTGCTAAAGGTGCTGAGACAATTGCAACATATTTGTCGGCCTCAAATCTTGGAAACGAGTGAGCCCACTTGCTGCCGGTCGCTAAGTCCTTGGCCCCATCGGGATATCGTGTCTTTCCGGCAAGAAAAAATTCTAGGCCCTTATTATAAGCCTCAAGGTTGTCCCCAGTGAACCCGTAGGCCAATGCCGCTTCAAAACACCACATATCCTCTTGCTTCTGAGCTATCATTTCGCCAATCCGGCGCGATATAGCAAAACACTGACAAGTATTAAGGTGGCAACCTAAATCACTGAGCGGCCTTTTAGCTAGTTTGGGAATGTCTTCCTCTCCCTCCAACATTTTCACTGCTAGAGGATAGGTGGATATTCTCAGGCACTTCTCAAAGCGCTCGGCATATTCTCTGTAAACAGGTTCCAGCGGTTCAGATGTCGTCATCTTCAGTCCAGTTATTGGCATAGCCATTACCTCCATATTTAATATTATTGCGTGCCTGTGGTATGTTAAATCCGATTTAATATGCTGTCAACCCCATTAATACCAGTGGAATCCTTGTGCGTGCGGAATGAAGTTAAGACAATGGAATGGAAAGGTAGGTGATACTGGTGGGAGTAAGGAATATTAGAAGTTACATTGGTCGGTTATTACCCAATCTATAAAATACGGAGATTGATTCTCGTCCCAATAATGGCTCCCCCCGTTCATATTCGCTGTGTTATACCGCCATCAACAACCAGCGCCGTTCCCGTTATGTACTTTGCCTCATCTGAAGCAAGGAACAAGGCGGCATAGGCAGTGTCCCAGGCGTCACCCTGCTTGCCGGTGGGACATCTGGCATCACGCTGTTTCCACAGTTCTTCAAGGTCCCCGTGGTAGTAAAGTTTGGCCATGGACTCAACTATCGGTGTTTTCATGAGGCCGGGTAATATGGCATTCGCCCGAATCCCTTTGGCAGCATATTGAATTGCTATCTCCCTTGTGAGGGCAACCACTCCAGCCTTAGATACAGCATAAGCGATTGATGAACGTGGCACTCTTACAGCATGGATTGAAGAAATATTTACTATGGCGCCGTTTCCCTGCTTTTCCATATATGGCAGGGCATACTTGCAGGTTAAGAACATGCTTTTCAGGTTAACGTTCATCACCTTATCCCATTGCTCTTCGCTCGTTTCATCAATCCCGTAACGTGACACTATCCCCACATTATTATGCAGGATGTTAATCCTGCCAAAAGTCTGGACACAATTTTCAATCATGCTTTTACAATCAGCGGATTTTGATACATCAGCCTCAAATACAACGCACTCTCCGCCTTCTTCATTGTTAATTAACTGCCTGGTCTCCTCGGCTGCCTCAAGGTTACAATCAACGGCCATTACCTGGGCCCCTTCTCTGACAAAAAGAATGGCAGTAGCTTTCCCGTTCCCCATGCCGGGGCCGCTTGAGCCTGCTCCGGTAACAATAGCTACTTTCCCTTTAAGACGCTCTCCCATCATTAGCCCTCCCTTTTTTGTAATAATAACAATTCCCTTATTACCATCGACCAAAACATGGTCGCCAGTCTCGATAATATCCAGTGGATTTTTATCCAGCTTGTTTACTTCAATCAGGAATGAAGGCAACGGCGCGTACCCAGCCAGCACCGGCGTTTTGCACTTTTACCGGAAAGGCATAGACCTTAAAACCGAAGTGTGGCAGTTCGTCAAGGTTGGTCAACCACTCGATAATGCACATGCTTTTTTCACCGGCAGCGCGGTGCCCCTGCATGTAACTGCCCGGTCTCAGTCCTTGCCGAAGGTCAGCTATCTGCATTCTGACCGGGCGGTCCCAGATGCCGGCGTCAGTGCCGACGACTCTGATACCCTGATTGCCAAGCCAAAGGGTGGCCTCGCGTGTCATACCGGCATTCATCTCATCGCAGCCTGGCTGGCCGTAATAGGCGGAAGCCCCGGTCTTGATTAAAACGATGTCCATCGGTTTAAGCGTATATCCAATTTGCTCAAGTGCTTTCTGTACATCTTTGTCGGTTATATCTTCGCCAGGCTTTTTCCAGCTCAGGTCAATCCAGACGCCGTCACCAAAGCACCACTCGAGCGGTACCTGGTCAACGGTCAGCGCTTTTTTCCCTTCGGCTATCTCATCGTAGTGCCAGGGAGCATCAAAATGAGTTCCGGCGTGGCAGGTCAGGGAGGTGAATTGCTCAATAGCGTTAGATTTGCCACCTATAGCATCCAAATTAATGCCGAACTTCTCGCTCAGCATCTTCCCCCGCGTGCGGTGTTCAAAATAGGTAATCTCCGCTGGCATCCTGAATCCGCCACCATTCATCAGAGGCAGGCTAAGGTCCACAAGGCGATAACCTTTCATTGTTTCTTCCTCCCCAATTTAAATATACTTGCTGTTTACATTAAAAACCATGGCAAGGCCTGGTGTAATTTCCCTCCTCAAGTATGTTTTCCGGTGAGACCTCACAGCTGGCTTTATTTTACCATGCGGTTACATTCTAACCAACGCATGTTAAAAAATAGACCTGGGAAATCCATAGTTGGAATCGTGATTCTGAAGCTTCTTGAATCCAAGTATTTTATTTTCGCCGTAGGCCCCAGCGGGAAGCGATAATTTAGCTAGTTCTTGAAATTTCGCCTTATGACTTTTTGTTACATAATGAAGCTTATAATCAAGCTAGGTTGTCAAATAGAACTAAAGCCCCTTCTGTTACGGGCTTCGCTTTTGACTGAAAAGCTCTTTGCCGGAGTGGGCAGGAGGATGCAATTGCTTCCTCCAATTTGACAATTTGGGCTTTTGTGCAATGGTTATCGGCCTACGGTGTTCACTTATCGCTTATGGATCAAATATTATTTCACGCTGAGGCCCGCCGTTTTGTTAATGTAGAAACGCTAAGCTGCTTGGTCTGCCACTGGTGGTTCACCTAGCCCTTTAATTGTTGGTAGAGGCAGCCCTGATTTAACGGTCGAATCTGGTGATAGTAACCGGGGCAAAGTCAGCGTTTTTTGTTCCGAATCGACTATTCTCCATTTGCCAGAAAGTAGTTTCAGTATGGAAATATCGGCGACCATGCCGGGTTTTAAACTACCTATTCTGTCAGCCAAGCCGAGGGCACGCGCCGGATTAATGGTGCTCATTTCGATTACTTGTGTTAGCTTAAATCCCAATCCTAATAGAGTGGACATTACTGCGGTCAAGCCATACACCCGGTCGGTGATTGAAGGTGCAACGATGTCAGAACTGATGGTGGTGGGTAAGATACCCTGACTCAACCCATTTTTGGCTACCTCAAAGTTAAAGTGAATTCGACCACGCCCGACATCTAGAATTACTCCCCGTTGCATTGCCTGTCTCAACTCCGGTAAAAATGTACCATCGTCGCGCATGCAACCTCCCCAATTGGAAGTATAGAGATGGGTCAAGATATCTCCTGACTCCAGTAACGGCAGAGTTTCTTGTGTTAAAGTTGGTGCTACTCGTTGTTTTAAATCGCCCATGTGTACCACCAGAGGTAAATTGAACCTCTTAGCTACTTTTTGAGCTGTTTTAACCACCTCAACTCCATCCCTAGAGATGAGGTCGCCCAACAGGCGTATCTTAATTCCCCTAATCAAATCCCGGTTAGCTCGTATGGTGGCTGCAGTGGCATCTAAATCAATCTCTTCCCAGTTTCGCAATTCAGGGATGATTTTTTGTCCAAGTGAGCCAATATGAAGTAAGCAATAAACTGTAGTACGGGCGGTGACGATATCTTTTTTGAGATCATCGAAGGTCGCTTGCCCAGCGCTTCCTCCATCTACCACTGTGGTCACTCCCTGATTGATACCAACGGTGTCGGGTTCGGTGCCAGGAGGATCCTGTTTATTGTAGACATGGCAATGCGAGTCAATTAGCCCCGGAGTGACTATTTTTCCTTGGGCATTGATTACCTGGTTGCTTTCTGCCGGGGAGATATTTTCTGACAGGCACGCTATTTTATCTCCATTAATGGCAACATCCAATTGGTTGTCTAGTTGCTGTGATGGGTCAATTACCCTTCCACTCCTTATTAGTAGATCGTACATTAAACACCACCTTTACTAAGATATTATGAGATTCTTAATATTCTCTCACATATTTGAAATGCATCATTATAGCACGAGTTGGTATTAAAGCAAATAACATGCCGTTTTTCATTCAATTGGTATAACAAAATACTGTTAAAATATTAAAAGCCATGTTGTGGCAATAAGGGCTGGATATTTTCACAAAAAGAGTGTCCAGCCCATTATTATTACTTACTTTGTTCCGTTTTGAGCCTTCAGTATCGACAAGAAATTACTTAAGGGTCCAATAAGCGCGGATAGTAGCCACTTTGTCGTATTTGAGGTGCCATTAAGCAGGATTGAGGCATACTGCTCCCACTTGAGGGATTACAAACCAATGTGTTTTCGTGTATTTCTAGATTTTCGTTCTAGAACGACCTAGAAACGCCTAGAAATCCGTGACCGTGTCCAAAAAGTGCACGTTATCTGCCATAAAATGGCACAATCCTGTTGTTAAATATCAAATATCTGGCAATGCTAATCACTAAGTGTCCTCAGTTTTTCCATCTTTATTACATTATTGTTATGTGCGGATATCTGAAAATGATTTTGTTATCCACCACTGATGTGAGGCAGAAATGAGATGGTGTCATCAACGCTTAAAAGACTGTCAAGAGATGCTTTTTCCTGGTTAACGGTTACAAAGAGCATCTCTTCATCCAAATTCAGATTCGGATACAGGTTCTTGACGAATTCAAGGATATCTTTTACCGTCATCTCTCCTGTTATAGGTATATTTATAGAATCTTTTTTTGTTACGACGCGCTGCATACCGAGGAACTTAACCGAGACCATCATCTTCTGAGCCATATTATTTTGGTTCCCAATTCCTATATCTTCCCGTCCCGGATCACATGCCGAATCTCTGCAATAATTGTCCTGCCTGTTTGTCCATCAGTCCGAATTTTTCTACTGTTTCACGTTTTGGTATTCCATCGGGTGAAAAACCTTTCTCTTCGTAAACTATATCGCAGAGCTGCTGATAAGCCTCAATCCTTTTCTCAACGAGCAGTTCATGCTTCTTCTCCGGGATGGCCGGGACTTCACTATCACTGAGCTGTTCCCGTAACCACCCGTCATAATATTCAGCTCGGGATTCATATTCATTAAAATAAACCGGCCCCATTGCTCTTAATGGTATCTGGTCGCTAATCC
>Ga0114921_10001392_pt1 | contig 11132 bp, 8 predicted proteins | sample BentaG_FD_87016 | JGI IMG/M metagenome (GOLD analysis project Ga0114921, IMG submission 87016) | Deep subsurface microbial communities from South Atlantic Ocean to uncover new lineages of life (NeLLi) - Benguela_00093 metaG | ecosystem: Environmental > Aquatic > Marine > Oceanic > Sediment ...
AACACTCTGCACTACATCAAAAGTTATGGCTTAAGATTTGCGGCAATAGGTATCATAATCGCGGCTGTAGTTATTGGGCCGTTTATAGTTGTAGGTCTCACCTTAACCTTCATAAACATCTTACCCGGACCCTCATTAAATCTGTGGACAGGTGTTGCAGTTGGCATTTTCTCATTTATTGTTGCCTTTTTCCTCTTTGCTCCTTTTACCCTCTCAATACCAGCGTGCCTTATAGAGGATATAGGGCCAATTGAATCAATAAAAACCAGTTTTCAAGTTTTCAGAAAGAATCCTAAGACAATATCAGTATTGTTGGCGTTATTTATTATCATTTTCGTTGCTTTACTTGCGTTCCCTGTCATAGGCTTCATAATTGGATTAGTTCAAACACCCTTTGCTGTGATATTAGCCGGTGTTCTTGGCACTTTTGCTGTTATAGCATTCTTTGTTTCTCTTTTTGTAATTCTCCCGGTAATGTGCATCACCTTCACAAAACTTTACTACGATTACAAGATCCCCAGGAAGGAGGAGGTTTCTGAAGAGGATTCCCCAATTTCTTTATTTTAACAAAACCAGATGAGCGTTAAATCGGAATTGATTAGGAGATATTTGGAATGGAACAGGAGAAACTCGAAATTAAACAAGTAATGGTGTTGAGGGATGTAAAGGTTTTAAAAGCGCTCTTCAGTAAATGGAGGTCGGAAATTTTGCGATTCCTCTCCTCCAATGAATATACAGTAAAACAATTATCAGATATGTTAGGGATCAATCCAGGGACAGTTTATCATCACGTAAAAGAACTTCAAAAAGCAGGACTCGTTGTAGAAACACGCACAGTTCAAGAAAAAAATATTGTGTCACGTTACTATCGAGCAGTCGCCAGGGAGTTTCGAGTGGATTTTAGCATCATAACAAGCGAAGATGATAAGGATGTTACCCAATGGGTTAGAAGTCGCGTAATAAGTCTAATAGATGCTCTAAAGGCATACAATATCGACATCCCAGAAGAAAGTTATCCTGAGGCAGAAGACCATATTACGGAATTCATAAATCTGGAAAATTTAATAAAAGAAGAGATCATACCAAAAAATCCTGAACTCCTAAAAAATACAGCATCTTCCACAGCAAAAGATGTATTCTCGCTTTTGAGCCTCCTACGCTTGAGCCAAAACAAAGATTATGTTGAAACAAAAAAAAAGCTATTAGACTTTCTAAAAAAGTACGAAATGGCATAAAGGAAATGTATATATTTCGATACTCTAGATTGGCATTGCCTCAATTAAGGTGCATTAAAAATGAAAGAAAATACTGTGATTTTGAAAACAAACAATCTGCATAAGACATATATATCTGGTTCACTGGCCGTACAGGCAGTCCGTGGTATCGATTTGGAGGTCAAAAAAGGAGAGTTTGTAGCTATCATGGGACCTTCGGGAAGCGGAAAATCGACGTTGTTGAATTGTTTGGCTGCTATTGACGTTCCTACGCAAGGTGACATTTGGATCGAGGGCGAGAATATCGCAGCTCTGAGTGACGATGAACTAGCTGAAATTCGGCTACGCAGAATCGGTCTTGTCTTTCAAACATTTCAACTTTTCGAATTACTCACGGCTTTGGAAAACGTAGCTATGCCCATGACTTTCCTGAAGATGCAAAAAAAGGAAAGAAACGAGCGAGCTTTAGAATTATTGAGAATGGTAGGCCTTGAAGCACGAGCACAGCACCTCCCATCAGAGTTAAGTGGCGGGGAACAGCAACGAATCGCTGTTGCGAGGGGTCTAGCGAATGAGCCTCCGATCATCTTTTTAGACGAGCCAACCGGTGATCTTGACTCCAAAAATAGCCAGATGATCATGGCTCTGTTGGTGTCAATCCACGAACAAGGAAAAACCTTGGTCATGGTTACACATGACTCTGACATGGCTGCCTATGCAGACCGTGTCCTCCATATGATCGATGGAAAGGTCGTGAATGAAGAAATCAATAACAAAACGTAAGAGGACATAAGCGATGAGTTACTTGAGTTATTTGTTCACCGGAATGCGTCGTAAAAAAATACGTCCCGTGTTGGGCGTGCTGGGCATTATCGTCTCAATCGCGTTGCTTACGGGCATGAACGCTACGGTCGATGCATATAGTTATTCTTACATCGACCAAGCAGAAGAAAATGAAGGCATCATCGACTTTATGATCACTCTAAATACTGATGATGAAACAAATCCAACGTTCAACGACTATATATTCAAAGAATCAGTGATACGTTCACATGCTGAAAATGTGGAAGGCGTTAAGGGCACTTCAGGACGTTTAAGGGCACTCGTAGAGGTAGAAGTAACCAAACCTGGAGTTGAGACTAGGGAAGTTGACCTTGAACTGATTGGCATGGATGTTGACCGAGAAGAAGAACTGGGAATCGGACATATTCGCATCATTGAGGGTACATTCGATCTGAAAGGCAAAAAGGTGTTTGTACAGCAAAGAACAGCCGATCTTTTAGGTGTGGAAGTCGGGGATACAATTAAGTTGCATGCGTTGGAGTGGAACACTGATAATGGCGGACGAAAGATTCAACGATTTGAAGTCAGCGCAATCGTCGAAGTTGAAAGTCGTTTGGCAGATACTGATGATAATGCCCTTATTGCAGGAATGTGGTCTGTTAGGGACCTCACACGTTCATCAAAATTCGTTACCGAATTAGTAGGAGTCTTTGAAAACAGAGAATTTCTTTACGATATCCGTGAAATCGATGCAACAATCTCTAGAACAGTAAAACTAGGAACGCGAATACAAGATGCGGTGGGTTATGAATACAACGTGGAATTACCGATTACTGAAGAATTGCAACAGTTAGATCAGCAAGGAGTCTTCATAAGAATTATCCTTGGAATGGTAGCCGTAATTTCTTTGATCATATCTTGTGTGCTGATGTACAGTTTACTTACTATTTCGGTTGAGGAAAAGACACATGATTTCGGGCTCTTTATGGCAATCGGCGCGAAAAAGAAACACGTATATCGCCTGGTCATATTAGAAGCAGTGATCATCTCAGTTGTAGGTACTGCTATCGGAGTCTTTCTTGGATTTCTATTGAGTATAGGTCTCCTCTATGTATTGACAACAGGAGGATTGCGATTTCTTGTTGGATCTGTAACATTGCAAATCATTGTCTCGCCCATGACTATAGTAATAAGTATAGTTGCAGGGCTCGCAGTTGGTGTGATCAGTTCTATTTATCCAGCAATGAAAGTCACTCGGGTCAATATTGTCGATGCCCTGATGCCTATGCGGGGAAGCCCTACCAAGCAACGTGGAGTAAGGGAGAGAGGCATCAGTCGCAGTTTAATCACGTATGGCATCACAATTTCTGGAGTTTCTGGGATTGTTTTCTTCGTATTTCCTACAGCCTTTATCACCCAAGATATGTCGGTGATTGGTACGCTATTTCTTGCACTACTACTTGCCTTATTGGTAGGATTTGACCTGATTGGTCTAGGAGGACTAGTTCCTGCCGTAGAACGGGTGCTTGTACGAATAATTCGGCCGTTTACTCGCAGCATTAATGACGTCGTTGCCATGTACCTTAAGAAGCATCGACGAAGAAATACCCTTACCGCGATCATGTATTCAGTTTCCATTGCATTCATCCTATTCCTTTCAACGATGCTTACGGTACAAACACTATATAGTACAGATAGTGTACGAGCTGGAATTGGATCGGATTTAGCTCTTGTATCAACCACAAGTACTGTAGAAGGAGCTGGATTTGGGGGAGGACCACCTGGTATGGGGGGCTCTACAAGCAGCGAGACTCCAGTCTGGATAAACGATACAAAACTCGTCCCTAAGATTAAAGAGATAGATGGTGTGGTAGACATTACACGGATAAGTCCAAGAAACCATCCAAATGGGTCTTCAACTGTTAGAATGGGTGACCTGGTAATGTTCGAAGATGTAAGTGCGGGCATATATGCAGTAGATACTGACTTCCCTAATATAACGTACATTGAACTTGCCAGATTTACAAGAGGGGACGTATCAGCCTTTAAGACGATTAATGAAGTGGAAAATACTACTATTATATCCGAAGGTGCAGCAAAACGTCTTCAGGTTAATGTTGGAGAGAAAGTTCGCATCCAAGTTGTTAGAAGTTTAGTTACAGGAAAGGACGTTATGACCACTGAGCTGGTTGTTGTCGCGCTTGCTAGTGATATGCCTGCCTTCTCGGGCTTTCAAGAGAGAGAGTCAGGTTTCAGTGACGTTTTGGTATCTCAAACTACCTATGCGCTGATCTTTGATCTCTATGAGGATCAAGACGTCGACAGAATCAATAAAGGGGAACTAGAGGATTACGTCGAACCAGTCGATAGACTGTTAATAAAAACGACCAGTACAGATGCTGCAAGGCGCATCGCTAGAACTCTCAGAATTTCATATTCCGCTAGGGAGGATGTAAATGTCTTGGTCACCGAAGAAGAAATAGAAGAGATACAGCAAGGTCTTCTCATGCTTCAATTGTTCTTTACGATAGCACTGGGATTTGGTATGATTATCGCACTTTTTGGACTCACAGCAAGTTGCTACACTACGATCCGAGAGAGCATTAAGGAGATTGGAATTATGAAAAGCGTAGGACTCAAACGCAAACATATTACGAATATATTCGTGTGTGAATCAATTATACTCACTATGGCAGCTGGGCTTTCTGGGATGTTCGTTGGCTACCTCACAGGGCTTTCACTAATAGCGCAGCAAGCTATTTTCACTGAGCAGCCTCTTCCGTTGTACATACCATGGTCTGAACTGGCATTAGTAATCGTTGCTTCAATCGTTATTGGAGCTATAGGTGCATGGATACCCTCACGTATGATCTCAAAGAAAACAACCGCTGAAATTCTTAGAATACGATGAGACTTTTTTACAACCCTCATTTCATTTTTTTCAGCATACAAAGCCACTGGCTCTTCTTATTTTTTGTTCGTCTTAGAGAGCGTCAAATGAAATAATGTTACTAAACATAGGTGAAAATATATTCGCGGTAAGCGACTCTATACGACAAGTTGAGTGTGCTAATAGCGATAAGCATTGATTGATCACTTTTCTGAACAAAAAAAGATCGATGATACAACACATGTCCAGTTTTTAGTTTAAAAAATTATAAAAGTAATAAACGATAACATGCAAGTATCATAGTGTTTTTTAAAAGAGGAAGAGAAAGATAGTTCATTAGTGTATATATCACAAATCTAAAAATCAAGTAAAACTAGAAAATATGTAAGTGAAAACCGTCTCTGCAAGTTTCGTTACAGGGTCGAAAGAAGCGTTGATAATTAGAACAAAATAGAGGGCTTCCACAAAAATGGCACGAGGTATTATCTTTACACATTCGGAAATGAAAGGAGACTTAGCGCCAATATATGTTTACCCCCAAACGTTAGAGGAGAGTTTAGTCAATACAATAACAATTAAAGCAGCAACTCTCGTTTTAACGACATTAGATCTTTCTATAGACTATGAAGGAGCTTCTATACTGCAACTACCTGAACTTACTGTCCTCGTATACTATTTTCTTTACCCATTTGAAGAGAATGGCGCGGAAAAGCAAATACCGGCTACTATATCTTTGTTTATTGAATCTGAGTTTGAATGGTTTTTCTACAAAGAGATTGAGCCCTTAGCTCAACGAATTGCACAAATAGTAAATAAGATCAGAAATACAGGCAATGTGATTGAAGAAGATCTTGAAGAACTATACATGTTTTTTACTTCCGTTTGCTGTATAGAAAAGATAGAAGACCAGCAAATTTTTCAGGCACCTGTGCTTATGAAGCCGGTTTATATTGCAGATCAACAAGGATTTTTAGATTATTATCCCTTTATTAATTTGGATTTAAGAGAAGAGATCGTAACACATTTGTTAGATGGGGATTTTACTATAGATGAACTCTCGAAAAATTTTAGCACATCCTCTTTTGAAGTATTTCCAATATTTCAACGCCTTCTTCGTTACAAATTAATAGCTTTAGAAAATAATGTTTCCAGTTCTTAATCAAAACAAAAACATGTGTTTTTGTAGATAATTATGGTCAACAGTCACTAGAATAGAAAAGAAAAGAAAGGAACTTTGACTAGATGCTTGTTTTCTGAGTGCTAATCACCGAGAGGTCTTTTAACATAAGGGATTAGGCAAATGAATTTTAAGCCATTTTCTCCAGCCTTGAAATTATGTTTTTCATTTTCTGGAATCCATACCACGTCCCATGGCTTTAAAGGTTTTTCATCACCGTTTGGAAATGTGACAGTGCCATCACCCTCTACGATGAAAACCTCATGTTCCCAATCGTGCTCATGAAAAGGTGAATTCCCACCAGGTTCCAATTCAAATAATCGCATTGCAAACTTTTTTGCGCCATCTTTGCGTGTTATCAACCAGCGAACATAAGTATCCTTTGCACCAGCTTCAGCTTTTTCTAATTCGACTTCATCATAGTGAAATAATTTCATTTAAACACCTCAACTTGCAATTTCAAGTTTCCTTAATATCAGATATTCTTTTTTTAATATTGTTGTTTTAGTTTGAAAGAATAGTCTACTTAAGTTTTTCAAAGAGTCAGTTCTATTCAAGCAGATATTCATTTTCCTACGGATAATTGTAAGAGTATTACTCAAATATCAAAACGTAATATTTGATATAATATCGTGTACTAAAACCCCAGAGTATTACGCAAGTTTAAAATGCGTAATATTGAAAGCGATACTAAATGGTGCAATATTGGAAATGTTTTTAAGGAAAACCTACTAACTAGGTACAACAAGCATTAATCAGTAGCTATGCATGGTGATTATTTTGAAAAAGATGAGAAAGAAAATGGCAACTGCATGCAAATGTGGTGCCAGCTGCTAAGCTGCAAGTACTAAAAAACAATAAACTTCTCTAGTTTTTTCTTTTTATTTTCTTCGACTTGACAGCGATTTTTGCTGAATTGTTAGTCTTCATCAGTCCATTTATGCTATTTAAGAAATTTTTAAAAGATTCGTTATTTATTACCTGATGGGAACTATATGATGAAAACAAGGAAGATCAGAATACTCCTAGTAGGCATAGTTATCGCAATTATATCTATTGTAAGTGTTACCGGCTTTTTTCCTCCCACTTCCACTCAATATGAGAATGGACAGCTTCTTGTGGACACAAACTGGCTCAGAAACCATACTGATGATCCTGAAATTCGAATAATTGATGTCAGACAAAATTCAAAATATCTTGAATCACACATACCAAATGCTGTTCACTTAGATATAGAGCCCCTTAGAACTAAAAGCAATGGGATTACCAACGTTATTTCTCAAGATATTATAAACGATATTTTAAGCGAATTAAGTATAACCAAAGAGACAACCATAGTTCTCTATGATGATTCTAATGGATTACATGCCGCATGGGCATTTGGGTACTAGAGTATTCCGGTCATGAAGATGTTCGGATACTTAATGGTCAATTTAATAAATGGATAATTGAGGGACTACCAACATCACAACAGATTCCAACATTCCCTAAATCAGACTATGCATCCTCTGATCTAAAATCGGAAATTTTAGTTACAAAAGAGTGGATAGTAGATAACATTGATAACTCAGAGATTATATTAGTTGACGCACGTTCACCTGCGGAATACAGAGAAGGATACATTCCAGGAGCTGTAAACAACGAATGGATTAACAGCCTATCGGGCATATATATCAAAGTATGGAAAAATGAACAGCAATTGACAAACTGGTTTGAAAGTAAAGGAATTACGAAGGATAAACTCGTTGTAGTTTATTGTCGAACAGGGATTCGTGCGGCTCACTCATATTTTACTTTACGATTGCTCGGGTATCCACAACTTACTGTTTATGATGGCTCGTGGGAGGAGTGGAGCAGTGATCCTACTCTACCAATCAACTCCCAAATAAGCCATCATTTATGATTTTTAGATGCCATATCAGCAGGTCAGGAAGGACAAAAACTCGTCAAAAAATTGTTAATCTGTTCAATTTCTGAAGAATTAAGGTTATACAGAATAAACAAAGATGTGTTGATTCTCTTTAGTAGGCTGTTATCGATATCAGAACTGTGAAAAGGTTGTGCTTCAAGTATTTTATCGACATTAATTACAATCTCCTTAATGATATTTTCTTCTTTGGAGGTTTCTGGTAATTTAAATGGGACGTATTTAATACATTCCCTATACTTTATGCTTCCACCAGGAATTATTAGCCCCCAATACATTACTCGGTAGTAAAACTCGGCTAATGGAGAATTTAAATAGGCAAGAGCATACTTGGTAAGCGTTTTTTTGTTCTTATCAGGTTTCTTAAGATGAAGGGTGTACAGGGTATTGAGAGCATAATAGTACTGCTCGTGAGCCGCTTTTGAATCATCCCCACCATCATACGCTACTGTTAGGAATTTACTTGTATTTCTGAAAAAAAGTTTCTCTCTCTCGAAAATAGACGGATTCTTAGCCAAATAGAGCCTTTCGTCGTCGGTCTCAGGTTCATATTTTAGGTAGATGTTTTTCCAGTCGATATTAAATCGAGTTATGTCTATTCCATTAATTATTCTTCTATAATGTTTTTGTTTTGCTGAGATTAAGGATTTGTATTTTTCTTCACTGATAAGAACTAATTTACGCGTTTTTGCACTTCCAATTCGTATGCATTGCTCGATTCTAAATAAATCGCCTAAAAAAGAATTCCCATCTTCCATCTTTTTGATTAGGGAATAATAGATTTCGCCTAGAAAAGGTGAAAAGATGTTTTCTTGTGTCATGTAAAATAAAGACTGTGGAAACATCATAACAGAATGTCTTGATGTGTCTTGCTCAGTCAAAGTTATAGATTCTAATAAATGTAACTCATCCGTCTTAAGAATAACTGAAGTTAACCTTTCATCTCTCTCACTATTCGCCATCTTCTGAAAAACAAAAACCCCTATGCTTACATCCTGCTTAAATACAGACTTGCACAGCGCAAGGTTAATCATTATTTTAATATTACAATGTTCTAGGATGTATTCACGCAGAGCCTTTCCATATCCACTATAAACCATAAAAGCGGTTGGTACAAGAAATCCAAGCATTCCATTAGTTTTCAAAAGATTAATCGCATGTTCAATAAAGAGGATATATAAATTTAAACGTCCTTTTGAGGTTCTAAATTTTCTCTGATACAATCTTCTTTTTTCTTTAGGTATTTGCGTTACGCCAACGTAGGGTGGGTTTCCGATTATAAAATCAATTGAGTTTTCATTAAATTCCGATTCGAGCAGAAAATCAGAGCAGAAAATTGGAGGTTTTGGAATTAAGAATGACGGATTGCTTTGAATTGCTTTTACATAATATGGCAGTAATTCAACCACAAATCTGACTTTTGCCATAAGACAAGAAAAGGGGTTGAGATCAAGACCCCATATCCTTAAATTATTACATAATTCCTCTAAAACTTGAGACCATCCATATATTTCAGCCTCTTCTTTTACATCAGAAATATACCTTTTTAGAGCCTCTACCAAAAATGACCCACTGCCACACGCGGGGTCAAGTAGCGTCTTCTTTTTTAGTTGATTTCCTTTCGCATAACCAACACTGTCTAAAATGAGTTTAACTACAGGCAATGGTGTATAAAACTCACCAAAGGCTTTCCGAATTGTTACGTCCACCACGTGTTGATAGAGTTCACCAAGGATGTCAATATCTTGAGATAAAGAGATTTCTTCTAGAAGTTTTAACACACTCATCAGACTTTCATTTAGCGTATCTATAATAGATCGTGCTTTTTCTGATGCTATTTTTTCATTTAGGAGTTCTTCATAAGGTTCAAACCACCAATTGAATTTTCGTTCATAAGCCACACTATAAAGAAGGTGTTTGTCCGCAATGTCAATGAGTTTTATTACGTGAGATATGGAATCTTTTTGAGAAATCTTTAGAGAAATGGGAAGTTGGTGGTTTTGAGCGAATATAGCTAGAATATATTTGAATGTGATTACAAGTAATGTCTCAATGCAAAAAAGAACATTAAGTTTCTGCTCATTCCCCATACTCATTTCTTTGAAAACATATTTCCATGTGCGGGGTATCTTTTCAGGTAGTCGTTCTTTGGAATGTAGTTTCCATTCAGCAAAAGTGTTTTGCAACTCTGTCGATTTATAAATTTGATGTTCAAACAAAGTAAGCAATGATTGAACAAGTATAGCAAAAGGAGAATCTTCTTTTAGAGTAAAATTCTTAAGCACGTCATCTAGCGCAATAAAGTTCATGTTTATCCTTCACGGGAAATATATGAATCACAGAGACGTTATCCAAACATATGCACTAATTACTAAAAACGCATTTTGATTTATAATTTAACTGGCGAGTAGATCTAGAAAAAAGATAATCTTATAAGGCAAAAGAAAGAAATAAGATTTCAAAACTCGACCTTAGGCGGTTGATACTCGGAAACAAGGTGTAGAATTTTTGGCATTTGAAATGGATGATATTCTAGCAGAATTAGATAAAGAAAAACAAGCTTTGAGGATTTCAATAGTAAGGAGAAAATACGGCAAAAAGGTCACTCTTCTTTCGGGTTTTGGGGTGAATAAGAGTAAACTTAAACAGTTAGCTAAAAAGTTAAAAAAGACCCTAGGCTGCGGTGGAACCGTAGCTGAAACTAATCAGGAACTTATTATTGAACTTCAAGGCGATTGGCGTAATGACCTCCCAGAACTTCTGGAGAAAGAGGGGTATAACGCAGAGGAAATAACCATAAGAAAATAGAGCCTTATAGATTTGTGCATTCATAGTTAACAGTTGCATGTGCACAAATTCTTCGGTCCCTATTATTATTAAGATACCCCATCAAAAAAATAGAGTTGCAGTGTATAAGCTAATAAAGTTTCAGCAGGTTTAATGTAATGCAGCCACCACTTTCTCCTTTTTTCTAATGCATTATACTTTGTACAAGCGTCAAGAACCCCGCCCTGAAGGGTCGGGCTTGGGATGGTGGTACTGATGCAAGTCTTGACTAGACTCTACGATGAAGCCCAAGTTCGCCGTAGCTACGGCCTTTTTACACGTAAAGGTACGTGTTGCTACTTAGAACAGAACTCA
>Ga0114921_10001393_pt1 | contig 11132 bp, 7 predicted proteins | sample BentaG_FD_87016 | JGI IMG/M metagenome (GOLD analysis project Ga0114921, IMG submission 87016) | Deep subsurface microbial communities from South Atlantic Ocean to uncover new lineages of life (NeLLi) - Benguela_00093 metaG | ecosystem: Environmental > Aquatic > Marine > Oceanic > Sediment ...
ATTGGTTTACCAATTTTTTTTGTGTAGACGCGAATAATTTTCAGATGTGTAAATATTTCTCTTTTTAATATATTCATACCATCAACATTCGATGTTGATACAGAAATAATTGTAAATGCATCTTTGTATTGTGTAATAAATGAATTAATTATGGTAGCATTATGCTGACTGTCTATTTTAGTAAAAACAATGAAGGTTTCTTTAATATCACCAAATTCATGCTCCCTGAGAAAAATATTCTTATTATTAATTGCATTATTTATTGTCTCAAAATCTTTACTTACATCGGCGAGGGCATCCAAAACGATTACAATGATGTCACCATTTCTATAGAGACCAAATAACCATGGTGGCGCGTCATCATGCAGTGGTGGTGTATCGACAATCTGAATTTTAATATCCTCAAATTCCATCATTCCTACCTGCGGCAAATTTGTGGTGAACGGATAGAGAGCAACTTCTGCGTGGGCATTGGTCAGCGCGTTGAGTAGTGATGATTTACCACAATTAGGCAATCCCACAAGCACAACCTGGCCTGCCCCTTGTTTTTCTACCTGATACCAGGCTCCGCCCGAACCCTTTGATTTTTTCTGTTTACTTATGGCATCCTTCAGCTTTGAAATTTTTGTTTTTAACTCGGCCTGGACTTTTTCTGTTCCTTTGTGTTTAGGAACGATCGCCAAGAGTTCCTGAAGATAGACTAACTTTTCCTGAGGAACCTTTGCCTCACGATATTTTTTTTCAACCTCAAAATACTGGGGTGGTAAATTTGCTGGCATGGTTTATTTTTCTCCTATATGCTGCAAAATTCTTTGCATCGTCTGCGCATTCTTGAGCATATTATAATTATTATTGAAAAATACATGAACCCTTTCTGGCTTAGCCGCAACAATGCGCTGGGCTATTTCCTTTAATTCACGGCTCGTGTAGTTATGCTGATACCAGTCGGTTCTCCCGTGTACCCTCAAGTATATACTCCTTGTTGTTTTAAAAATATCTCGTGTAAATTCTGGCGCATCAATAGAAACCCAGGTAATACCCAAAGCCTTTGCCCACTGAATCATTTCTTTTTTAAACCATCCCTCGTTTCTTGGTTCAAGGGCACATTTATCTTTTCTTTTTGTCTTTTCTATAAAATCGGCTATCTTATCTTTTACCTTGGGTGTAGTACTTGGTGGTAACTGAAGAAGAAAATAGTCAATGAGCTTATCCATACCAGAAAAGAGATCAAAGAATTTCTGCAATGTAGTGATGGCTCTATCAGAAAATTTAAATTGATGGGTTATTAATCGATTCATCTTTATTGCCCAATGGAGCAGTTTCCCCTTCTTTGTCCAGGACTTAACCTGATTGGGAAACGGGAATCGGTAAAATGATGCATTTAATTCTATTGCGTTAAGTCCGGAATTTTCAATATACCAATCAAGCGTTTTTTCCTTATTCCAATTATAGTACCAACCAGATGTACCGACAAAAACTTTCATTAATATATTCTATATATATTGACCTTTAGGTCAATATCGATTACAGCTGTATAGCCTTCTTGTTCCGTAAAGTCATTGCGAGCGTCAGCGAAGCAATCTCAGGAGATTGTCCCGTTTTTACGAGGATTCTCGACCCGCCACACCGCTTGGCGTGTCGGAACTTCGTCATCCGCTAAAAAGTATGGCGGATTCTCCGTTCGAGTCTCGTGGACTCTACGAGAGTCTGCGGACCTCGCAATGACAAATCATCCTGTCTATGACAATCCTGTTATCCTTCCTGTTTCATCAACATTAATCTGCATGGCATTTGGAATTTTTGACAAACCCGGCATTAGCATAACTTCACCGGTTAGGGGGACTAAGAATCCTGCTCCAGCAGAGATGTTAATGCCCCTTATTGTAATCTTAAAATTCTCTGGACGGCCATAGAGTTTTGAATTATCTGAAAGAGACCTATGCGTTTTGGCAATACACACTGGCAATTTGTCTAACCCGAGTTTTGCGATACGCTTTATACCCTTTTCTGCCTTTGGAGTGTAGACGACCCGTGAAGCGCCGTAGATTTCAAAGGCTACTTTTTCAATTTTCTTTTCAAGTGGGTCTTCTAGATCGTATATCGGCTTCATCCCAGATTGCCCTTTTTCACTTGTTTGACTCACAACACGAGCAAGTTCTATGGCCCCGTCTGTACCCTGCTGGAATGCCCTAACTTCAGCACATTTTGTATTCTGTGAGCGACAGAATTCCTTGACGACCTTAATTTCATCTTCGGTATCTCCCTCAAAGATGTTTAATGCTACAACAATTGGGATCTTAAACTTTTTCATATTTTCAATATGTTTTCCTAAATTCGGAAGTCCTTTCTTAAGATGCTCAATAGTTCCTGATTTTGGATCTTTAGGTGGTGCACCACCATGTAATTTCAATACCCTTATTGTTGCCACAAGCACTGCGATATCTACCTTAAATTCACCGATCCGTGTAACGATATCAATAAACTTTTCGGCGCCCAAATCCGAACCGAAACCGGCCTCAACAACTGTATAGTCACATAATTTTCGTGCCATCTTTATTGCTACTATACTACAAGTACCATGGGCTATGTTGGCAAATGGTCCACAGTGGATGAATGCTGGTGTATGGTCAATCGTCTGAACAAGATTTGGTTTCAGCGCATCCTTCAGAAGTGCTGCCATTGCACCATTGACGTTAAAGTCTCTTGCGTAAATCGGATTTCTCTGCATATCAAAAGCGATAAGAATGTTCCCCAGCCTTTCTTTAAGTTCAACAAGCGAGTTTGATAGAGCCAGGATCGCCATTACCTCACTAGCCGCGGTAATGATAAAACCATCTTCGCGTGCTGGACCATTTGATTTGCCCCCGAGGCCGACCACAATATCTCGCAGGCTTCGGTCATTCATGTCCATTGCTCTCCGTAAGATAATTTCTGTTTCATCAACGTTGAGTTTATTGCCAAAATGCATGTGGTTATCGAGTACTGCAGCTAAAAGGTTATGCGCAGCACTGATCGCATGGATATCACCAGTAAAGTGAAGATTAATATCCTCCATGGGGAGGACCTGTACATAGCCACCGCCAGCTGCACCACCCTTAATCCCAAATACAGGACCCAGGGACGGTTCGCGCAACGCCACGATTGATTTCTTACCAATTTTATTTAATGCCATACTGAGACCGATTGAAACGGTAGTCTTACCTTCGCCGTAGGGCGTAGGGGTAATGGCGGTAACTAATACCAATTTGCTGTCTTTGTTTGTTTTTATTTTTTCAAAAAAGTGTAGTGATATCTTTGCCTTAAATTGTCCACAGGGAAGAATAAAATCTTCATCTATTCCCAGGCGCGCCGCCAAATCCATTATTGGCACAAGTGTTGCTTCTTGTGCGATTTCTAAGTCAGTCTTCATAACTCACCTCACTATAATTCATTTCTGGTAAATGTGTGTGCGATTAGTGAACATTCGCTTGAGTCTTCGCACAATTGAGTATACCCTAAAGAAGTTACGGTGTCAATATCTTGGACGTATGATTACGGTGATATTATAACATCACTGTAATCCATATTTTATCACTGTAATCGGAGATTTCTGAATCTCTTCAGAAATCTCATATCTTGAAATCTTTCCAAAAATGGATAGAATAGAGTATGTTATACAAAGAGGCAGGCGTTGATATTGATTCCCTGAATCTGGCGAGAAAAGGCATGGCAAAACAGGTAGCGAAGACATTTCAGAAGGGTGTCAAATCAGCGATTGGACTCTTTGGTGGTATCTACCCTCTCGGCAATGATTATTTGATAAGTAGTGTCGATAGTGTGGGGACGAAAATTCTGGTTGCTTGTGGTATGGATATTCACAATACTGTCGGCATGGATTTGGTAAATCATTGTATAAATGATATTCTCACCACTGGTGCACGTCCCCTGTTTTTCATGGATTACATTGGGTTTTCACAATTAGAGAAGAAGACTTTAGTGAAAATTGTACAGGGGGTAGCCAATGCTTGCAGAAAGGAAAAAATTATTTTGATTGGCGGTGAAACTGCCCAGCTTTCAAAATTTTATCCTAGGGGAATTTACGATCTTGTCGGTTTTATTGTAGGAAGCGTGGACAAAAAGCAATACATTGATACGACAAAAATCAGGCCAGGGAACCTCATTCTCGGTATAAGGTCATCTGGATTGCACACGAATGGCTATTCGCTGGCGCGAAAGGTTCTTTTGAGGAAATACGTATTCTCATCGTATATCCCTGAGCTCGGGTGTACAGTTGGTCAGGAGTTATTGAAGGTTCATCGCTCATACCGCAAGGAACTTGAACCACGACTGCGCTATGTCAATGGTCTTGCCCATATTACCGGGGGTGGTTTTTATGACAATATCAAACGTATTCTATCGCCACGGGCTTCAGCAATTATTCAAAAGAAATCATGGCAGCCATTGCCTATCTTCACATTGATTCAAGAATTGGGCAATGTCCCTGATGCAGAGATGTATCGTGTTTTTAATATGGGCATTGGTATGGTCGTAATCATTGACCCGAAAAGGTTAAAATATTTTAAGCCCCTCAAGCCAAAAATTATTGGCGAAATCGTTAAGGGAAATTTTGGAGTAAAAGTTACCTAACTCGAGGTTCAACTCGCAAATTGTGTATAGGCTAAATTGCTTCATGAACTGACGTTCGCATTTTCAGTTCATGTCGTAAAATACTAAATTCTAATTTCCTCAACCCACCGTAGAGCTCTAATCTCCACTATTTTTTCCGCCGATTTAAAAAATATATATCGGTACAGGTGTCTAATCTTTCAATGAGTATTTTATCTTACCGTTTATAATTACACCAACAACGCGACCGGTAAGTTCTGCGCCCAAAAGTGGTGTATTTTTTGATTTTGATTGTATTTTACTTTCGGTAAGCTTCCATTTCTTTTTTGGGTCAATAATTGTGAGGTCGGCAAGCCCACCCTCTTTAATGATTCCTGTCTTTTCTTTTATTATTTTTGCTGGATTGATGGTCAATTTTTGCAAAACCTTCATCCAACTAAATTTTTGTTTACGTATGAGTTCCATGACTACCATAGGGATAGCCATTTCCAAACCGATCATGCCAAATGGTGCGCTGGCAAACTCCAATTCCTTTTCGGCCTGGCAGTGTGGAGCATGGTCAGTCGCAATGCAATCAATGGCACCGTCGCGAAGACCCTCGATAATTGCCAGACGGTCCTTCTCACTCCGTATGGGCGGATTCACTTTATAGTTTGTGTCAAAACTTTCTAATGTTTCATCATTGAAGAAGAAATAGTGTGGGCAGGTTTCACATGTCACATTTATTCCTTCTTTTTTTGCCTTTCGTATTAATGCCAATGCATTTTTGCTGGATATATGGCAGAAGTGTAATCGTGCGCCAGTGAATTTTGCGAGCAGTAAGTCTCGCGCCACAATTACCTCTTCGGCAATTGCTGGCGATCCGTTGAATCCAAGCCGCGTCGAGATAAGTCCCTCATTTATTAATCCGTCCTGTGCCAAATCTTTATCAATAGGGTGTTCAAATATTGGGATATCGAATGTTTTTGAATATTCGAGGGCATGTCTCAACACATTACTATTGGCGACAGTGTCTCCATCATCAGAAAAGGCTTTAACACCAGCAGTGATTAATTCACCAAATTCGGTAATCTCCTTTCCCTCTCGATTCTTGGTAATTGCACCAATCGGGAATACCCGACAGAGATTAACGCGGGCTGCCTGTTTGTAGATATAATTTACGATTCCTTCATTATCAGTTACTGGTTCAGTATTAGGCATACAACAGATGCTCGTAAAACCACCAGCCACAGCAGCTTTGCTTCCCGTTTCAATTGTTTCCTCATCGGGCCTGCCTGGGTCACGCAGATGGACATGAAGATCAATAAACCCTGGGCAGACAATGAGCCCCTTTGCATCAATGCGCACCACGTCTTTCTTTCTTATGTTTTTGTCGATTTGGGAGATTTCATTTTTGGTGATTAAGAGATCAACTTCTGCATCGAGTTTTGTCTGTGGGTCAATAACCCTTCCACCCTTGATTAAAATCGGCTTCATACTGAACTTCAGTTTCTAAATTGATCCGCGTATATAGAAGTATTGAGAGTGTTACTCAATCTTTCCTCCAGCATGTATAAATAATATCGCCATTCTTATGGCAACGCCATTTTTCACTTGCTCTAAGATGACCGACTTGTTACTATCGGCAACATCAGGGTCAATTTCAATACCTCGATTTGTTGGCCCGGGATGCATAATGATACTTTTGGGTTTCATTCTCGCTGCCCGTTCTTTCGTCAAACCGTACAGCGTTCGATACTCCCTTACTGAAGGGAAAAGACTCGTCTTCTGTCGCTCGAGCTGAATTCGTAAAGCCATGATTACATCAAAATCACCAATTATCTCATCGAGATTATAAAAGATCGTAACTCCAAGTTTCTCAATCTCTAAGGGAATGAGGGTGGGTGGTGCGCAGACCGCAACCTCAGCACCCAATGTCTTGAGTCCGAAGATGTTTGAACGGGCAACACGTGAGTGGGAAATATCACCAATAATGAGTACCTTCAAGTTTTTGAAATCGTTAAAATGTTGCTTCATGGTCATTAAATCCAAGAGCGCCTGAGTCGGATGTTCGTGACAGCCATCACCGGCATTAATGATAAATGCCTCAAGCTGTTGGGCAAGGAATGTTGCTGCACCGCATGCAGAGTGTCGTACAATGACGCCATCAACCTTCATCGCCTCGATGTTCAGCGCTGTATCAAGGAGTGTCTCTCCTTTTGTAACGCTCGATGTTGCACGTGAGAAATTGACGACATCGGCTGATAATCGCTTTGCTGCAATGCTGAATGATATTTGGGTACGGGTTGATGGTTCAAAAAAGAGGGTTAAGATTGTCTTTCCTCGAAGTGCTGGGACGATTGGAATTGGACGCTCTAACACCTTAACAAACTCATCCGCCAAATCAAGATACTGAGATATATCCTTGCTGGTTAACTTTTCAATTCCTAAAAGGTCTTTTTTGGGAACCATGATTTATCTTTCCTTTAGGTCTTCCATAGTCAGTTGCTTAATTTTTGGTTTAGGTTCTCTTTGTAATGTGATGCGGGGTTTCTTTTTTGCTTTTTTGACCTTCGGTTTTTTCTCTCGATAGCGGTGGATAATCAAACAATCATCACCATCAAGTTCTTTGACGTGCACATCAATAATTTCATTTTTTGCTGTGGGGATTTTTTTTCCAACAAAATCTGCCTGAATCGGAAGTTCTCTGTGTCCGCGGTCTATTAAAACGGCGAGTTGAATTGCCTTGGGTCTCCCGAAATCCAGAATTTCCTCAATTGCAGCACGAATGGTTCTTCCTGTATATAATACATCATCAACAAGAACAATAACTTTTTTATTGACGTCAAATGAGATATCTGTTCCATGGATTATCGGGGCTTCAGCAACAAGCTGCAGGTCATCACGATAGAGTGTAATATCAAGGGCTCCAATGGGAACCTTGGCCCCTTCACTCTCTTTTATTTTTTTAGCAATTCTACGGGCGATAAAATCACCGCGCCGTTTTATCCCGATGAGTGCTAAATTCTTAATGCCTTTGTTTTTCTCGATAATCTCATGAGCAATACGAATCAGTGCCCTCCTGATATCTGACTCCTCCATAATAGTTTTCATTAAAAGTAATTATAAATACATTTTTGCGTAAGTCAAGATGTCAAAACCGAGTGCTTTCTACTTTTTAAATATCTCAGTTAAACCACTCAGTCCATCTCATATAGTCATTGCGAGGAGTCCGAATGAATATCGGGACGACGAAGTTCCGACCTTTAGTCGAGAATCCTCGCCGAAGGCGGGATAATCTCTATTCTTGATTAATTGACAATGGCTAATAGCTAATTGCTAAAAGATGAGATTGCCACGCTCCGCGCCAAATACATGACGCGTCGCTCGCAATGACTGAAAAAACCAATGCCACATCCAGATTGTGTAGATCTTTAACTAACCTCTTAGAAATTATTTTCAAAAAGTGGAGAGAACTCAGTAAGCACGTGGTGTAGATTTATATGTTTGGAGAGTTAGCCTTTTTGATTGAGTACATTCTTTAAGAATTGTCCAGTATACGATTTTCTTTCTTTTACTATTTGCTCTGGTGTTCCCGTGCACACCACTCTGCCTCCCTCTTCGCCGCCCTCTGGTCCTAAATCAATAATCCAATCCGCACACTTGATGACCTCTAAGTTGTGTTCGATAACGATGACTGTATTTCCTTTGTCAACCAGACGGTTCAACACTGCAAGCAATAACTTTACATCCTCAAAGTGTAGTCCAGTGGTGGGTTCATCTAATATATATAATGTTTTACCCGTGGCGATTTTAGAAAGTTCTTTTGCCAGCTTTATCCTCTGCGCCTCACCACCAGACAGGGTTGTTGCTGGTTGACCCAATTTGATGTAGCCCAATCCAACCTCGTAAAGCAACTTGAGCTTTCTCTTTATTGACGGAATATTCTGAAAGAATTCGAGAGCCTCACGTATGGACATATTCAGGATATCACTGATATTCTTCCCCCTGTATTTGATATCCAGTGTTTCGCGATTGAATCTCTTACCATGACAGGCATCGCAGGTAATGTAGACATCAGGGAGAAAATGCATTTCAATGTGCAAAACACCGTCGCCCTCACATTGTTCACATCTACCACCGGGGACATTGAATGAAAATCTACCAGGTCGGTAACCTCGTACTTTTGATTCTGGTAATTGTGAGAAGAGTTCTCTGATTAGTGTCCAGGCGCTCGTGTAGGTTGCTGGGTTTGAGCGCGGTGTTCTTCCAATTGGTGATTGGTCTATATTCACCACTTTATCAATATATTCTAAACCAAGAATTTCTTCGTATTCACCCGGAGGATATTTGGAGTGATAGTACTGTTGGGCAAGGGCACGGAACAGTGTATCAACGATGAGTGTAGACTTCCCCGAACCAGAGACACCGGTGATCACGACGAATAGACCTAAAGGAATCTCTACATCAATTGATTTTAAATTGTTTGCCTCTGCACCTTTGGTAATGAGGCTGAGTTTACTTCTTTCCCTTCTTCTTTGAGGTATTTCTATTTTCTCTATTCCGGCAAGGTATCTCCCAGTGATTGATTTTCTGTTTTTTGTAATTTGTGGTGGTGTTCCCGTAGCGACCACATAACCTCCTGCTTCGCCCGCGCCCGGACCAAGATCAACAATATGGTCGGCACTTAAAATTGTTTCTGCATCATGTTCCACAACCAAGACTGTATTGCCGAGGTCACGCAGTTCTTTTAGTGTATTGAGTAATCTTTTATTGTCCCTCTGGTGTAACCCTATGGAAGGTTCGTCGAGGATGTAGAGGACGCCAACAAGTCCTGAGCCAATCTGAGTAGCGAGTCTCACACGCTGTTCTTCGCCACCGGCAAGTGTTTCTGTTGTACGATCTAAGGTTAAATAATCGAGACCTACAGAATTTAAAAAACCGAGTCGGCGTTTGATTTCCTTTATTATTTCACCACCGATCTTTTTCTCCTTTTTTGACAATCTTAAATTTTCAAAGTAATTAAGTGTCCACTTGATTGAAAATTTTGTCACCTCGGCAATATTCTTATTACCGATTTTTACTGAAAGACTTTCCGATCTCAATCGTGCCCCATGACAGGAAGGGCAAGGGGTGATTGTCATGTAGTCTTCAATTTCCTGACGTATTACCTGTGATGTAGTCTCATGATGACGGCGCATTAATTCGGGGACCACTCCCTCAAAATATTCCTCGAACTCTCCTCTTCCTCTTCCATCTCTGCGAACATATTTCGCCATTATGGGGATATCCTCACCATAGAGAATTTTTTGTTTAACCTTTTCCGGTAATTTATAAAATGGTGTGTTGAGATTAAAATTTAATTTACTGGCAAGCCCGCGCAATAGTGCGGTTCGCCAGCTACCGGGCATGCCGTAGTGTGCAATTGCTCCGTCCATAATTGATAGTTTCGGATTTTTGATAACCTTTTCTGGATCGATTTCCATTTTTGTACCCAATCCATCGCAAGTCTCACAGGCTCCATATGGTGAATTGAAACTGAACATACGTGGTGAGATCTCTGGATAGCTTATACTACAATGAACACAGGCTAGTTTCTGACTGAAGGTTATCTCTTCTTTATTATTGATTAAAACAATTAAAATACCATTGGCTTCTTTCAGGCCGAGCTCCACTGAATCCGCAAGCCGCTTGCGTATTTCATCTTTTACTACTAAGCGGTCAATAACGATTTCAATATTATGTTTCTTATAGCGTTCAAGTTCGGGTACATTTTCTATTTCATAAATTGTGCCATCTACGCGTGCCCGCACATAGCCACGTCGCTTGAGGCGGTCTAAAAAATCTTTATACTCACCCTTACGTCCTCTCACTACCGGAGCCAAAATTTCAATTTTCGAATTAGTAGGTATTTCAAGGATTGCATCAACAATCTGATCAGTGGTTTGGGATTGTATTTTTCTGCCGCATTTGTAACAATAGGGGATCCCGATGCGGGCGAAAAGGACCCTCAGGTAATCGTATATTTCCGTAACAGTACCCACGGTTGAACGGGGATTCTTTGAGGCGGTTCGCTGTTGAATCGCAATTGCCGGAGAAAGCCCAATGATTTCATCAACATCCGGTTTATCCATCATTCCCAAAAACTGTCGTGCATAGGCGGAGAGTGATTCTACGTATCGTCGCTGTCCCTCCGCATAGAGGGTATCGAATGCCAGAGAAGATTTGCCTGAACCAGAAATACCAGTGATGACAACGAATTTATTTCTGGGGATCAGTACATCAATACTTTTCAGGTTATGAACCCGCGCCCCTTTTATTCTTATGCCGTCGGTACTATGAGTCATCCCCTAATAATAATCGGAAGGAGCGTTTAGTCAATATGATTTAGTCATTGAGTCATTTTCTCGTTGCACCCGAAATCTTCGATCGATTACTGAGTCATTAGGTAATTAAATCACTAAATTATTGCTATCGTGTTTGATCATTTATATCGTTTGAAACGTTTAGAGTGTTTTGAGCGTTGGGTTGTATACGAATACGAATTA
>Ga0114921_10001394_pt1 | contig 11131 bp, 16 predicted proteins | sample BentaG_FD_87016 | JGI IMG/M metagenome (GOLD analysis project Ga0114921, IMG submission 87016) | Deep subsurface microbial communities from South Atlantic Ocean to uncover new lineages of life (NeLLi) - Benguela_00093 metaG | ecosystem: Environmental > Aquatic > Marine > Oceanic > Sediment ...
ATGTCAATAGCTATAAAACCCCCATAAATGTTATGTTTTATGGGGGTTTTATAGTGAAAGTTTGTTTTATCCATAGGGTTGATCTTTTTGTTGTGCTAATTTTGCTTTAAAGGTGGACAACTCTTCTGTCACTTCCTTATCCTTTTTTGCACAGAAACAGTCAAAGCGGTTATCAAAAACCTCTTGCATATGCTGTTTCCAGTATTGTTTCCAATATTCTTTGTGGTATTTGTTCCAGTATTCTTCTGGGTTGGTAGTTTTTAGTTGGGTGTTGTGTTTTGCTTGCATGAACTGGTATTGATTTGTTGGCTTTATTTTGGCCCTGTTTGCGTATTTTTTCTGATACTTGTTGTATTTCTCCTTGTTGTCTTGTCTCCATTTTTTAACCCTCATTTTATCCCCGCATTCAGCACAATGGCGGAGCTTGCCGTCTTTTGCTTGTTCACACTTCCTAAATTGAGTGAGTTCTTTTGCTTGTTTGCACTTGGTGCATGTTTTCATGTTTTTATTGTTAGTTAATTAAATGTAACTTGGTGTTCTTAATTTAAGTTTATCATGTTTTTATTTACTTTGCAAGTTACATAAAAAACAGTAACTATTTGTAATAGAAAATTATACGTGGAATAGGAACAAGTAACAGATTAATAACAAGTTACAGAACTTCACTTTTCTTAATGTTTTCCAGTCTTTCGTAGTCCCTGTGTCTGATGTACTTGGTATATAACTTAATTATATAAAATAGTATATTATAGTAGTAATAGTAGTAGTAATAGTAATAGGGTTAGGAAATTTATCGTAACACGACACAAAATCACTTTCAGCCTATTAATAAAGGTTTAAAACTGTTATTCTTTATTTTATGGATAAATCACAACATGAAAATGTTAGTAGTCAACTATTTATTTTAAATCGCTTAGAGAGCAATTTTGAGCTTCGCTTTTTGGTCTATTTAGGGTGAAATGACGTGTTTTGACTATTTAACAGGAAACATGGTATAATTAAGTTATAATAAAAGAACTCAAAAAATATGGCACAATTAAAAGATAGAGCCAAAATGGGTAGACCCAAAGCTTTTAAAACAGTGAAGGAGTTAGACGGTTTAATCGTTAAGTTTTGGGAGTATGTAAAGGTAAATAAAGTACCAGCAACAATAGCAAGATTAGCTGTTTTCTTAAAAGTAGACAGAGAAACCATAGTTAATTACAGTAAAGACCAAGAGTTTTTTGGAACAATAAAGGAAGTTAAGGAGATGATCCTTGCAAGTAAAGAAGAACGGTTGAACAGTGAAACAGGGCAAAAGGTAGGTATTATCTTTGATTTGAAGAACAATCACGGCTTTAAAGACAAGCAAGAGGTAGACATGAACGTCAAAGGCAATATTTCTTTAGGTGATATGATGAAAGAACAGGATGAATAGAGCATATTGTCAAGCAAATATGAAAGGCGATATTGCTGTGCGTGATACATGGCTAACATTAGCACATAAAAGGGGAACGTCGCATAATATACATTTTGACTACTATTTTAATCATTGAACGAAGTTAATCATTATACTATTGTTTATGCTTATTTGTTAGCATTTTGATGTATTTATTGAAAAAACCTATTTCAAGTGGAGCGACCCCACGCACAAGACCCACCCCACCTATATATATACGTCCCATACCAAATATTTTAAAATTTCAAAGCAACTTGACAAAAATAAATAAAGTCAGTATAACAAAAAAGAGAAGCTTATTCAGCCTCTCTCTGTAGAGCATGTAACCCCCTATGACACTGGTAACATAGTGTTTGTAGATCTACCAACTCAGAACTTTCAGGTTTCTTATGATGTATTTCAACTGAATACCCGTTGTGTCGTCCATTTCCGCATAAGCAGCATCTAAAGTCATCTCTCTGTAATACCTGTATTCTTTTTCCAACTGAGACATATTTTGCCTTATATTTTTCATGCTCTGGCTTTTTCCGGTAAATCATCCGCCCAGACTTCATAGCGAGCTTCTTAGCCTCACTATAGGTCCTTCTCTTAAAGGTATCATCTTCTTTAAGATAATGGTCAATTCCCCTAGGGGATATAACTCGTCCATACTTCTTATAGAAATGCTCCGCTATATGGTTACTACTCATTCCGGATAGATATAGTTCTTTAAGGTGCCCCTGTACATCCTCAATTCCTAAATCCCTATGACAGAAATTAAAGAATGTGTTTTGCTTGTTGTAATTCATAATTGGTTCGCGTTCCATAAAATTTTTTTAAAATTAATTTATAAAGTCTACTTCTAGTATATATTAAACGAAGTAGAATGTCAATAGCATACCATAAATAAATAATAGCGGAGTAGAGCAGTAGCAGCTCGTCTGACTCATAATCAGGAGGTCGTGGGTGCAATTCCCATCTCCGCAACTATAGCTAATTGACTATCCGAAGTACTAGGACGTCATCAATCGAGTATATGGGGCTAGAATTCCCTAGATTACCTTACTTGCTTCGGTGAGTGAGAAGCCACCGACAGCATGGTACGGCTGGCAATTACAAGTGGGGAAAGTGAGTGTATACACTCCCACGGAATACATCCGTAGACTTTCCCCTACCATGGTTTTATAAAGAATTAGTCTACAGTATAATTTTATATTATTTCATAATTCTTTATAACAACAATATAAAGAATAAATAAATGAAGAAAGCTTTAAAGAAGTTCTTAAGCAGAGTAAGAAAACATTATTACGAATACGGAGAAGGTGCTTTAGACCTAGAATTAAAAGAAGCTAACAAATATAAGCAACGTAAAAGAAAAATGAATGAATTTTAAAGAACTTAAAAAAGAATTATTAAAGGATAAGAAGTTTTGGAGATACTACTACATATGGAGCTGGTTTGATGTTAGAGGATATTTTAAAAAATAGAATATGAGATTAATGATAATAAATAAAAAGTTAGCAATCTGTTGGAGTTGTAAAGACCCCCAAAATACAGACAAGAAAAGTAGAGGAGCATTAAGATGTTTAGCAGGTTTTCCGTTATGGTTAAAAGTATTTACAAAACAAAACTAAGACTAAATAATTATATGGAGAAAGCAAAATATCTATTTGGGGATATAGTAATAGTTGACGATATTACTATTGGAGTTATAGTAAAAACTTGGGAAAATTCAAAGGATAACTCTTTTTACTACGAGATTTATGTCAGAACGGAAAACGTAATAAGAGACTTTAAAGAAAAGGACGTAGAAAGACTTAGAGTAAGACATAAATATTTAGAGGGCGATGATTTGATATATCAGAATAAATAAACGTGTACACCAAATAGACACATACCAACAACGTGTGCAAGAGACATATAAATTTAAACACGTAAGACTAAATAATTATATGGAGAAAGTTAAAATAAATCCTGAATATAAAAGAATAGTTGATAAGTTCTGGTTGAATTGGGGATTAGCACCTAAAGAGACGCCTAAACACAAAGCTGGACAGAAAGCTTTAGACTTTATTTACGATGAATTTTTTAATAAACCACAATAAATAAACATACTTAAACTTAAAGGCTAAACTTTAACTAAAGGATATTTATAATTAAAGTTAAATAATTAAATGGATAAAGTAAAAAACATTTATTACAACGACCATGATGGAAATGAATTTGGAACAGGTTTATTTTTAGAGATGGAAGACGGAAAAATCTATCAACACAACTCAACAGACCCAGTTATTAAATTTGAAAGAATAAAAGAATTACCAAGAGATTAATTTCACATAAACAAAAAGGAGGACAAAATGCTTAACATTTTCTTTAACTGGATTAACAGAAACAATTACAAGAAGTTAAGAAGAAGGGCATTCAACAAAGCAAAACAGCGACACAACTAAAAAAAGGAGGGGGGCAAAAAAACACCCCCCTTTAAAACCAGCAAGAAAGTTATGGCTAAAAAGAAAAAAGTATCAGAGAAAGATCAGGAAGTCGTAAAGATTATTAAAAAATCAATTATTAGGTTTATCTGGATGATGTGGAAACTAAAGCCACAGCCAGTTAAAGAAGAATATAAAAATACAGTTAAAGAACTAGTAAAAAATGGAAAACTAGAAGAACTTTCAAAACATCCAGAATACTGGGACAATAAAGATTTCATATTTGGAAAACATATCACATGGCAACAGTGGATTACATTACTTGCGGTAGAGCTGGCCACAGCAGAAGGAGCAGTGTCAAGAATTTCAGTGTCTTCAGGACATGGTATCGGAAAGAGTTGTGCTATGAGTTGGGTCCTAATATGGTATCTGTTTGTACACAAGGACGCGCAGGTAGCATGTACCTCACCTTCTGAAAATCAGATGTTTGATGTGCTATGGAAAGAAGTTTCAATATGGATAGAAAAGGTTCCGGAACCATGGAAATCATTATTTGATTGGCAAAGTAAATATATCAGAATTAAGGACAAAAACGCTACTGAACAGAATAGTGAGAATAGATGGTTTGCTAGAGCTAAGACTGCGAGGAAAGAGTCTCCTGAAGCCCTGGCGGGTGTTCATGGAGAACATGTATGTATATTGGTAGATGAGGCGTCCGGTGTTCCTGAGGCCATATATGAAACAATGGAGGGTGCCCAGACTGGAAAATCACCACTAGTTATGATGTTTTCAAATCATACTAGATTAGTTGGTTACTTTCATGAGAGTCACTATAGGGATAAGGCTGCATGGCAAGCGTTTACGTTTTCATCTATAGACAGTCCGGTTGTTGATGAGAAATATGTAAAACGTATTATAGAGAAGTACGGTGCAGATGGAGACGAATACAGAATCCGTGTCCTAGGACTACCACCAATGGAAGATATGGTGGATGATGAAGGATATGCGCCTATATTAAAAAAATCAGATTTAGTTCAAATAGAAAGAAGAAATTTAGAAGACCCCAGAGCATTCTGGTCATCACGTATAATAATGGGGATCGATCCGGCTGGTGAAGGGTATGATAAAACTTCATGGGTGATAAGGGATGGTTTTAAAGCACAGATAATACACGAACAGAAGGAATCTAATGAAATGAAGATAGCCGACATAACAATAGGGTTATGTGGGTTATATGGAATATCGTACGACGACGTATATGTAGATATGTTCGGAGTAGGTGCGAAAACCTGTTTACAGTTGGCGAAATTAGGGAAAGATATAAATGGAATAGATGTAGGAGACAAGTGCGATGACGAAGACGATGACGAGTTATATATAAATATAAGAGCCCGAAACTATTACGGAAGACTAAAGAAATGGATAAGAAGTGGAGGAGAATTAGTCAAACACAAGGAATGGGAGGAAGAACTCATATCGGTTAAGTATGCCAGGGCCACAGAGAGGAATTCTAGGATTCAGATCATGAGTAAGAAGAAAATGAAGAAGCAAGGATATAAATCACCGAATCACGCTGATGCGCTGATGCTTACATTCTGTAATGACGAGGATGAGATGAATCAACCAAAAACAATGATGCCGTCAGAAAGAGAAGCAGCACTTAGGAATACTAATGGAAGTCATGAACCAATACAATACGCTAGAACAATGAATTGTAGTAATAATAATATAAATAGCCCAATATAATATGGCAGATGAAAATAAAAAAATAAACGAATCACTCAGTCCTGGACAAGCAACTGAAGAGGCTAAATTTAAGGGTGAGGCGCAAGTATTATCCGAGAAACAAACAAAAGCGATGGCTTTTTATACTAAAAGATTCAATAAAGCCAGAGACGATAGAAATAAAGCAAGACCAGAGTTCGATGGTTTGAGCTACGAATACGACTATGAATTAAATAAAAGGGCTGCATACTCATATTTACCTCCAAAGAAGAATGACGATGAGGTCCGAGTAGTGACAGGGGTTACAGAGAAGAAAGTTGAGGTTGTATGGAACGAGCTAATAGCTACAAATTTCCAACCTGAGATTTTGGCATACGACAAGGACGACAACGAAATGGTTAATTTAGGAGTAGATGTCGCAGATATAATAAGTAGAACAAATAAAATAGAGAAGGATGATGACTTCTGGGAGGAATGGATCAGGGAGTTATTGACACAAAGGGCAGTATTTACTGAAGAGATAGACGTATATGATTCAATTTTAAATAGAGGTACTTTAAAAATGGACGAGAAGGGTGGAAAAATTTCATCTAAAATAAAAACACAGACATTCCATTATACAAAAAAACGGATTATATCAGGATTACAAGTTTATTTAGGAGACATCACACTACCATTTTATAGATTTCAGGAGCAACCATATATAATTAAATATTATAGAAAATCATACGCAGAAGCAAAAAAGAAATATGGACTATGGAATAATTGGAATTTTGTAAAAGCAGGGAACCCTAAGAAAAATCAACCATTCGGATATAGAATGAATGACCTAGACGACGACGATGTAGAGGAAATACACTATATAGATCCTACAAATGATGAGTTTATGATAGAGATAAATGGTGTGTTGATGTTCGACGAACCAGCTCCACTACCATATACAGTTACACCAGACAGAAGATACAATATGGACATGCAAGCAGTTAAGGGAATCGCCCTAGATTTTGCTTATGGTAAATCATTAGTCTCTTCAGCTAAAACTCTACAGGGGTTAAACAGTGAAATGATTAGATTAATGATAAGGAAGTTTAGACAAGTAATTGAACCACCAATGGTAACCAAATCTAAGAAGATATTTTCTAAAGATATATGGGGAGCAGGTGCTATCACACAAGGTGTTGATGCTAAAGAGATTGAGTTGTTAAATACAGGAAATCAGGGTCTTACATCAGGTGAATTTAATATGTATCAGTTGATTGAGAATGAAGCCGAAAGGTTTATAACTGGTGGAGTTAAACCGGGTGCAGAGAAAGAAGGTGGGACGCCTACTGCGACAGAGGTATTAAATGACCAAAAACAATTTATCAAAAATTTAGGATTGTCGTTGTTAGCGCTCATGCGCGGGAAAAGGAATGCTACATATTTGAGATTATATAATGTGATGGATAACTTTACTAAACCTAAGAAAAACTTGTTTGACGAACTTACAAATAAGTTTATTCCGGTGTTTGAAAAATTTACAAATTTAGAAGGAACATTCGAGAATGGGAAGAAGGGCAAAAAGATTATTCAATTAATGGATAGAGATATAACACCAGAGGAAAAAGAAGGAATGTTTGATTTTGAACAGAAGGAAGAGAGAGTGGGCCGACCTACCAGAATCGTTGTAATTAATGTGAAGAGACTAATCGGGGTTGCTATGAACTGGTATGTGGCGGTTGTACAGAAGGAACGTGACGGAAGTCCTCTTAATAAAGTTATGTTTACAGATAAAATTAAACAGGCAGCTGGAATTAGTGAACTAACTGGAAGACAATTAAATGCAGATACTCTAATTGAAGAATATGAATCTACTTGGCAGACTAAGGATATGTTCAAAGACGAGCAACGCCAAGGGGCAGAAACAGAAGAGCAGGGGTTAGCTAAAGAAGTAGAGCAAGGGCTGGCTGGGCTAGAGGGCGGAGGCCAGACGCAAATGGGAGACCAATTAAAAGAAGGTGGCGTATCCGGTGAGCAAAATAGACCATCACTTAATACAGTAACTGATCAAGTATGATAAAACAATTTTTTCAAAACAAGAAGAGGATTAAAGGGCTAGAAGAAGCTAACGCATTTTTAGTTAAGAAGTTTCAGGAAGTGACAGATAAGGCAATACCGGAGTTAGTTATAGAGAAAGCCATGGGGCGAGGGGTTAAGTGGTTCGATCATGAAAATCAGTCAATGGAAAGCCAAGTAACATATTTCGGTGATGCACAATTAATACTGAATAATAAAACATTTGTTAATGAAGTAAATCATTTAATTGCAGATAGTGTAAATTACATAGCAAGAGAGTCAGAAACCTTCGAAGATGTAAACAGAGCAAGAAGAACTATTGTAGCACTAGAATTATTGAAGGGTAGATTAGAACAAATTAACGATCCTAGGAAAGATAAACCTAGCACCAATGATTTAAATAGTGCAATTTAATTATTAATGCTCACAGCTACCTACGGGCTTGCAAGACGTAGTGGGAAATGAGCACCAAAAACATGCCAAAAAAAGTAGAGCTGGCGGATGGAACTGAGATCGAAATTCCTACAGAGGAAGAGGTCAAGGCTTCAGAAGAATCAGCGAAAGAACTAGAAGGATTAAAGAAGGTTAATGAAGCCTTCGGTTTATTAAAAACAGAGCTTGGGCTCGGAGAGGATGAAGATCCTATTGAAAAGCTTAAGGAATTAAAAGACAGCCAAAATCCAAATTGGCCAAAGATGAGAGCTCAAATGAAAGCAGCTAATGAAAAGCTTAAGGAAAGCGGATTCGAGATGGACGATGAAGGTAAAATTACAAAAGCCGGAGAAAAGGTGGATGTAGATGACATCGTTGAGAAAGCTAAAGAAGCTGGGAAACAAGGTGTTGAGATAGCATTAGCTAAACAAATGAAAGAAAAGATGTTTGGTCAGTTTACAGATGAAGAGGAAAAAAAGAGCGTTGAGACACTTTTTGATAAACTTGTAGAATCAGGAGTAGATCCTAATCAAAGCTTTGAACTTGCTGTCGGACAAGTTTTGCCTGATAGAAAAAATGACATTGTATCTGAAGCCTTTAATAGCGGTTCAGGTAATGGTCCAAAACCTGCAGGGGAAAAGAAAGAACCTTTATCAGATGCAGCAAAAGGACTAGAAGAAAGCTTAGGGCTAAACGAGAAGAAAGACGAAGGCGACGCTAACAAACCTAAAGAATAAAATATATGACACAAGATATAAAAAATGAAACAACAGAGGAAAAAGCTGTTGAGAAGGCAAAAACAATCGAAGTCTCAGAAAAAGATTTTCTTGCTTTAGTTGCCGAGGTCAAAGCCATAAGAGATGGGAATACAATAAAGAAACCAGAGAAAGTTGTAGAAGGTCAAAGAACTGCTGATATAAGAGTATATGAAGATATGCCAGTAGTAGATATAAGAAATTTTAGTTCAAAAGAAATGCAAGGTGCGGCAGGCAAAGAGACTAAACAATTTGCTCACATAATCTGTGATGAGGGAGATAATAAAGAGAAAGACTTTGGTAGCAAGGACTATCTTGATTTCTTGAACAATACTGATCAAGCTAAAGTAAGATTAATTAGAGTTAATAAGGTAATAGATAAAAGTATATCACATGGAGTTTTCGATTCACAGAACCCAAACCCAGTTGAGAAGAAATCATTTATGTCTTCTCCTGTTGAGTTGAAAGTTGAAATGTCAGAGAAGTTGTTTGATATAGAGATAATGGATGGGAAGCTTAAAGGCAAGAAATTTATTATTAATGAAAAGGCTTTAAACATGTAATCCTATGAATGTAAATAAACAATTAAAGAAAATAGAGAAACAACAATTCGAGAGTCATGAAGAGAGGTTAGCTAGATGTGTGCCTCTTGCCAAGAAGGTGCTTAATTTGCTTGGGACAGAATCTATCGAGATGGGAGACATTAATGATAAGAATGGAGTAATTAAACCAGAGGTTAAAGTATGCTACATAAACCTATCTAATAAGGTGTTAGAAGAGATGAAGAATGCCAACATGCTATATGCAGACAGAGAGTTTATATTCTCGTTAGTCTTGCAAGGGATGGAACAGGTAAAGGAAAGAACAATAGATTCTTTAAGTATGTCATATGACGCTATCCAAGAAAACTTTTTTGGAAAAGACTTTATGGATGTAACAATGGAAGACATGCACGCAAAATTAATGGAATCACTAAAAAAGAAATAAGGGAATAAGAATAAGGGTGGCCAAACTAATTGGCCATCCAATCCTAATCCTCTTATGGAGTAGTGAGACAAACTCGGGACAGCAACCCTGTAAAAACTACGATTCTTACGTGGAAGACACCACTGACAAAACGAAAAAGGAATTGTCATAATTAATTTAATAATAATAATTATGTCAATTATTAGAAAAAGCGGAAAGCCAAATATTGAGTATTTTCCAAATACTACATCACAGGCTTACGCCAACAACACATTGCAATACTTTGATTTGTCAGGAGCTGTAATCCCAGCTGATGCAACATCAGGTAATCACGCAGGTGTTATCTTAGAGACAATCACTTCTTCAGATGACAAATACACAACTGCCGGTATGGTGCCAGTTGACATCTATGATGACAACGACATTTTTGAAGCAACCGTTACTGGAACATTAACAGCTGCAATGATTGGAGGATTTTATGATCTTTCTACAGCAGCGATTGTTGACGTTGGTAATCAGTCAAAGAATGTGGTTCTTTGTGTTGGATTTATTTCAGCTACAAAAGGTCTATTTAAATTGAACGCTCGTGCAACTGTTGTAAATGTTGCAACCACTTAATTATTAATTAAATCAAAAATTTATGAGTAATGTTAATAGTAGAAACCCAGGTTTAGAGGGCACTCTACAAAATACTATCACTTTCGAAGAAATGACTGATTTGGTTAGAAGAAAGTGGGTAAAAACAAACGAATTCCCAATAAAGAATGCTGAACAATTATTTATCCCTGAACCAGTTGGATCAGGAAATGGTAGCTCAAAAAGATACAACGAAATCGACGTTGAAACTTTTGCAGACTTTAAGGGTGAAGGATCTAACAGTCAAAAATCAAAAGTTGGTGTTGGGTACTTCAAAGACATGAATGCTAGAACTTTCTCAAAAGAAATCGATGTTACTATCGAAATGAGAAATGATCAAAGATATTCAGAAATCCAAACTTTAATCACTGGACTTACTGGTTTTTGTGAAAGAAAGAAAGACTTGGATTTAACTCACAGATTAACTTTTGCTAATGCAACAAGTTATACAGACAGAAATGGTCAAACTGTAGCAACTACAGTAGGTGACGGACTTGCTCTTTTGAGCGCTGTTCACGAATTGGCTTTCTCATCTTCAACTTATAACAACATTGTTACTGGTAACCCAGTTTTCTCACAAGGTTCTTATGAAGCTGCAAAATTAATTGCAACTACTCAAATCATGAATAACTTTGGTGATAAAAGAGTTATGAACTTTAACACTATTGTTACAGGTGAAGACCCATCAACAGTTAGAAGCGTTAAACAACTTCTAC
>Ga0114921_10001395_pt1 | contig 11116 bp, 8 predicted proteins | sample BentaG_FD_87016 | JGI IMG/M metagenome (GOLD analysis project Ga0114921, IMG submission 87016) | Deep subsurface microbial communities from South Atlantic Ocean to uncover new lineages of life (NeLLi) - Benguela_00093 metaG | ecosystem: Environmental > Aquatic > Marine > Oceanic > Sediment ...
CAATAGGAGTTTTGGGAATATCATTCAAGCCTGATACAGATGATACGAGGTATGCACCTGCTATCACTATTATAAATAATCTTATTAAACTTGGAGCAAGAGTAAAGGTTTATGATCCTATTGTTAAGAATAGACCGATGGATTTAAGCGAGAAAGTTATTTTTTGTAAAGATTCATATGATGCCGCTAAAAATAGTCATCTTCTTATTTTAGCTACAGAATGGGATGAATTTATAAAACTTGATTTTGAAAAGATAAAAGGTTTTATGAGTAACAGTTTAATAATTGATGGTAGGAATGTTTTAGATAAAGAAAAGCTTATAAATTTAGGATTCACTTATATTGGAATTGGCAGATAAAAAATATCAAATTTATTTAAAAAATATTAAATGGATTGGATGGAAGGAAATCTAATGAAAACACTTGTTACTGGCGGTGCAGGTTTTTTAGGAAGTCATTTATGCGATTATCTACTAAAAAACGATCATTATGTTATATGTATGGATAATCTGGTAACTGGATCTTCAGATAATTTAAGGCACATAGATTCGGATAAATTTTCTTTTATAAAACATAACATTACAAAATATATAGAAATTGAGGAGGATTTAGATTCTATTTTTCATTTTGCAAGTCCAGCAAGTCCAGTAGATTATCTAAGATATCCCATAAAAACTTTAAAAGTGGGTGCATTGGGTACCCATAATGTTTTAGGTCTTGCAAAAGCAAAGAAAGCGAGGATATTACTTGCTTCAACATCTGAGGTATATGGCGATCCAAAAGTTCATCCACAAAATGAGGATTATTGGGGAAATGTTAATCCAGTTGGACCAAGAGGTGTTTATGATGAAGCCAAAAGGTTTGCTGAGGCAATGACAATGGCTTATCATAAAAAACATAATATAGAAACAAGAATTGCAAGAATTTTCAACACATATGGAACCAGAATGAGAAAAGATGATGGAAGAGTAATACCAACATTTGTTAACCAGGCTTTAAAGGGTGAGGATATAACTGTTTTTGGTGATGGTAATCAAACTCGAAGTTTTTGCCACGTTTCAGACATGATCGAAGGTATTTACAGACTGATGATGTCTGATTACATTCTTCCAATTAATTTAGGTAATCCTGATGAAATGACAATACTTGAACTTGCGAAGTATATAAAGAAAATTACAAATAGTAAAAGTAAAATTGTGTTTCACTCTCTACCAGAAAATGACCCTAAGACAAGAAAACCAGATATAAGTAGAGCAAAAAAAATACTTGAATGGGAACCAAAGATTAGTTTTGAAAGGGGAATGAAAGAATTTATTGAATGGTTCAAAAAGATAATAGACTGATTTAATAATGACATAAATTATATTAAAGTGAAAAAACTGTACTTTATATATTTTTTATTTTTATAAACCTTTAAGCCAATTTTAAAAGGTTATTTTTTATAAACAATTTCTTAATATTGAGACACATGAAACATCGAATTAAAAAAGATAAAGATTATCCAATAATTTTGAAAAAATATTTTATAGATTTTTATAAAAGTTTTAATAAAATCCTGAATACTTTTTTCTTATCATTTAAAAATAAATTTGTTAATTTAAGAAGATATCTTATTAAACTTTATAATAATTCTTATAAGAGCTTAAAGGCTTTTATAGTGTCATTAAAAGGCAGGGTTATTAAATCAAAAGAAGTAGCTGAGCCAGAAAAAATAACTGTACCAAAAAAAATTACTAAACCAGAGGGAATTGTTAAGCCAAAAGAAGTTTCTAAGCCAAAGGGGGATATCGTACCAAAAAAAATACAATTTTTTAAATACAAAATGGATAAAAAGAAAATATTAATAATAGCATGTGCTGCAATTTTATTAATTGGTGGACTTATTTATTTACTTTTTTATCTTTTTACTCCAAACTTTGATGATTTAAATAATAACTTCTTAGAGACAATACCAAATGATCCATCATCTCCTGGAGACGTCATCACTTATAAGATTCATTATAAAAATACAGGTCTTAGACCAGTATATGAATTTAAAATCATAAATTTACTACCCAAATTTTCCAAATTCATTGAGGGTAGCAAGAATTGTTCTTTTAGTGAGGGAGATAATGTTATTGAATTTGATATCGGCGAACTTAATTCAAAGGTGTTTAGTGAAGTATGGTATTCAGTAAAGTTAGAAAATCCACTTGATGATAAGACATTAATTAAAAATGAAAACATGAAATTTGTGTATAGAATTGGCAATAAAGATATTGAAAATAATATCGAAAATAACTCCATCTTGCGAGTGACAAGTTCTCCAGATTTCTCAAATTCTAATTTTTCAATTAAAGATGAAAATGGTGGAGCTTTAAGAAATAACGATATCCTATCCTTTAATATGACTGTTAAAAATACTGGTAATATGAATGCAACAAACACAGAAGTAATGATCAATATTCCTGAAAATATGTTCTTAGTTGAGGAGAGTTTAAAGATTGAAGATTATATCTGGGATGTCTCAAAAGGAGTTTTTACTATTGATATTGGCAATTTTAATACAAATATGGAGAAAGAATTTGAATTTCAATTAAAAGTTCAGGATGTAAAAATCGATGAAACTATTTTAAAAACTGATTTAAGAATAATATCTGACCAGATTGAGGAATTTTTAGGTGAAAAGGAATTAGTAGTCAGGATTTTTCCAGATTTTTCAACATCTGAGGTTTATGTCATAGATGAAAATGGTGGTTCAGCTTGGGCAGGTGATACACTTACTTACACTTTAAAGATAAAAAATACTGGAGATAAAAATGCAGAAAATGTTAGGATATTTTGTCCCATTCCATCAGGTTCTTCTTATATTAATCAAAGTGCTACAAAAGAGGGGGTTTCCTGGAATAATGATATAGGTAGTCTTATGTGGACATTTGAAAACTTTGGAATTGGTGAAGAAAAAACCCTTAGTTTTAGAACAGCTGTAAATATTGTATATAACCCCATAACTGTGACTTTAAGTCCATACTTAAAAAGTAATGAGATTGAATCATTAGAACTCACCAAGGTAAGTTTAGCCATTAGACCCAATGTTAAATTAACCGTTGTAGCATTGGGGGATTCACAGGTAGGTTTAACAACCTGGGTTGAAAGATTAGATACTTTGCTTGAAAATACTTATCCTCATGCGGACTACAATACGATTAAGTTTGGATATAGTGGTGGGAGAATTACAGATGGATATAGGCATGCAAGTGAGGCATTATCTCATAGTCCTAAAGTTTTTCTCATAGGATATGGTACAAATGATACTGGTAGTGGTATGAGCTCATCACAATTTGGGTCATATTTAGGAAAAATAATTGAAAAAGCAGGGTCAGAATTGGAAGTGATTAGAATTGTTTATTCAACAGCTCCAATTGATTTAAATAAATGGTCATTTAAATCAAACTATACGGAATTTAATAATGTTTCAAGAAGTGTAGCAGCAAGTAAAGGGGCTCTTTTTGTTGACATCTGCTCTCCATTAAAGGGGAATATGTATAAGTATCTTCAATCAGATGGTTTACATCTAAATGAAAATGGTTCACAAAAAGTAGCAGAAATAATGTTTAATGTTTTAAGAAATCATCTTAATGAAGTAGGAGCACTAAAAAAATAAATTGTAATTTACTTTTTGTTAAGTAAAATTGTGAGGGAGGATTTTTAAATATGAGTGAAAGGATTTTAGTTACTGGTGGCGCTGGATTTATAGGTTCACATCTTGTAGATGCTCTACTTAGAAAGGGCCATTCTGTAAGAATATATGATAATCTTGAACCTCAAGTTCACGGTGAGTCTCAGAATGTACCTGATTATTTTAATAAGGAAGCGGAATTAATAAAGGGTGATGTTAGAGACAGAAAAAGATTAAAGAAAGCAATTTATAATATTGATGTTGTATTTCATTTAGCAGCTTCAGTGGGAGTTGCTCAATCAATGTATGAAATAGCCAGATATACTGAATCAAACACTATGGGTGGTGCTACACTTTTGGATTTAATTGCAAATGAAAAAAATAATATTAAAAAGATAGTTGTTGCATCATCTATGTCAGTTTATGGAGAGGGAGCCTATAATTGTGATAATTGTGGTAAAGTTTACCCTAAAATTCGATCACTTGAGCAGTTCAAAAAGAATGACTGGGAGATGAAATGCCCAAACTGTAATATAGATGTTATGCCAATTCCCACTAATGAAGATAAACCTCTTTTTCCAACATCAATATATGCTGTAAGTAAAAGAGACCACGAGGAGATGTTTTTAATAATTGGAAGAGCATATCAAATTCCAACTGTTGCTTTAAGATTCTTTAATGTATATGGTCCAAGACAGGCATTATCAAACCCATATACAGGTGTAGCAGCAATTTTCTCAAGTCGAATTATAAACAATAATCCTCCAATAATTTTTGAAGATGGAAATCAAGCAAGAGATTTTATCCATGTATCAGATATAGTACAAGCATGTATTTTAGCTATGGAAAAGAGTGAAGGAGATTATCAGGTTTTTAATATTGGGACTGGAAGAAAATTGTCTGTTTTTGACATAGCAAATGTTTTAATGGATAAATTATTCTTTAAAGGAGAATCTCGGGTAGTTAATAGATTCAGAGAGGGCGATATAAGGCACTGTTACGCTGATATATCTCTTGCACAAGAAGTCTTAGGTTATAAACCAAAGATTAAGTTTGAAGATGGTATTATTGACCTTGTTAATTGGGTTAAATTGCAGCATGCAGAGGATAAAGTTAATTCTGCTATTGACATATTAGATAAAAAAGGACTAACAAAATAGTATGGAAAAAAAGTTTAACATATTAGTGATAGCTCCAACACCCTTTTTTGCTGATAGAGGATGCCATATAAGGATACTTGAGGAAATACGAGCTCTTCAAAAGTTAGGTAATAAAGTAACTCTCTATACTTATGGTCTGGGACGAGATATAGCTGGAGTTAACATTAAGAGATCTATAAATTTTTCATGGTATAAAAAATTATCAGCTGGTCCTTCCTGGCACATGTTCTATATTGATCCAATATTAGGAATTAACTGTATGATGGCTATTTTGAAGGAGAAACCTGATATTATACATGCTCATCTTCATGAAGGCGCAATTATTGCTTATTTTGCTAAGATTTTTAGACCTAAAACCCCAATTATTTTTGACTATCAAGGTAGTCTTACTCAGGAGTTAATAGACCATAAATTTATTAAAAGAAATGGTATTTTAAACAGATTTATGTATTTTATTGAAAATAGAATAAACAGAATGCCAGATGTAATTGTTACAACTTCTAACAATTCAACCAGACAGTTAATTAGTAATTTCAAAATTGATAATAAAAAAGTTTTTACAATTACAGATGGTGTTAATTCTGACGAGATAAGTCCTGGAGAAGATAGTTTAAATATAAGAGAAAAATTCGGAATTTCTGAATTAAAAAAAATCATCATATATGTTGGAGTCTTAAGTAAATATCAGGGCATAGATTTACTTTTAGAAGCAATTTCTATTTTAAATAAGAAGGAAGAAAAGGAAAAAATTCATTTTATAATTGGTGGTTTTCCAGAAAAAAGCTATATTGAGATGTCAAAGAGATTACAAATTTCTGACATGGTCACATTTACTGGTAGAGTTGCTTATAATGAATTGCCAGATTATTTGAGAGCTGCTGATATAGCAATTACTCCAAAAATCTCTCAAACAGAAGCAAATATGAAGGTTTTTGGTCATATGGCAGCAGGAATTCCTACCATCTGTTTTAATAATCCAGTAAATAGGGAAATACTTGGGGACTTAGGTGTATATGCCAAGTTAGGTGATAAAGATTCTTTAGTGGAGGTAATATTAGATTTAGTTAGTAATCCAGAAAAGGTCAAAGAGTTAGGTAAAAAATCCAGGGAAGTTGCGATAAAAACCTACTCATGGAAATCCGTGGCCACGAAATTTATTGAAATTTATAAAAAAGCTGGCGCCATTCCCAGCAATCAATGATACTTTTTTACTAATTGTCATTGCGAGCCACCGAAGGTGGCGTGGCAATCTCTCTCGGGATAAACTCCGGTGGCGTGGTAATCTCCTTTAGGTGTAAAGGAAGGGAAGGGAGAAATAATACTGAAATATTAAAAAATTATATTTAAGGAGTTAATTTTATGAAAGTTTTAGTTACTGGAGGAACAGGATTTGCTGGAAGTCATTTAGTAAACAGATTAATCTCAGATGGATTTGAAGTAAGAGTAATTGCAAGAAATTCTAAAAAAGCTGAGAAATTAAAAGAGAAAGGTGTTGGAATAATTTTAGGTGATATTACTGATAAGGATGTGGTAAAGGGAGCAGTAAATGGAGTGAAAAAAGTATATCATCTGGCAGCAAATTGGAGAACTGCTGGTGTCCCTGATAAGGTATATTGGGATGTAAATGTTGGAGGAACAAAAAATCTTTTAGAAGCAAGTTTAAAAGAGAATATAGAAAGATTTGTTCATTGTAGCACTATGGGTGTTCATGGTCATGTTGATGAAATCCCTTCCAATGAGAATACAAGATATAATCCAGGAGATATTTATCAAGTAACTAAATTAGAAGCGGAAAAATTAGCTCTTAATTTCTATAAAGAAAAAGGTCTTCCAGTATCAGTTATAAGACCATGTGCAATTTATGGACCAGGAGACATGAGGTTACTTAAAATGTTTAGAGCTATAGCTAAAAAAAGATTTATAATGTTGGGTTCTGGTGAAACCTTATATCATATGATTTATGTTACAGATTTAGCTGAGGGTTTCAGACTTGCTGCAGATAAAAAGGAAGCTATAGGTGAACCATTTTTAATTGGTGGGGAAGAATATGTGAGTTTAAATAAGCTTGCAGAAATGATTGCCAAAGAAATAGGAGTTAGTCCACCAAAAATTCATTTTCCTGTTTGGCCAGTTGAGTTACTTGGAACAATTGTAGAAAAGGTATGTATTCCTTTAAAGATAGAACCCCCTATATATAGAAGAAGAGTTCTATTTTTTACAAAAGATAGAGCATTTGATATATCAAAGGCAAAAAATATTTTAGGATACAAGCCAAAAGTGAATTTAGAAACAGGAATTAAAAATACTGTTAAATGGTATAAAGATAACGGTTATTTATAAAAACAAAAATATATTTAATAACTATTTTTTATAGATTTGCGGCATGGTTTCGAAGACATTTCAGTCAAGAAACTATGCCCAAATCTTTCAATACTTCCTTTTTTTATTAGGATTTAATATTTTGCGGATGATTCTCTTTAAGTAAATTAAGATTAATCCAAGTCTTGAAACCAATGTTTTAACTATTAATCTTTGAAAAAACCTACTTTTTCTAAAAATTAAAGTAAGTGCATAAAATCTTTCATTTATAAAATCTTTAGTTGTAAAATTTGGTAACTTTATATGATAATTTGGAACTATTTTACCTCTTTTTTTTGCTCTATCAAGTCGTATTGAATTAATTTTCTTTTTGTTATAAAGTACTGTCTTATTAGATTCGAATAATTCATTTTCTGGAATCTGTTTTAATATTAATTTATTTTTACTCTTTATATGTGAAAGAACTTCTTTACCTTTATTTGTCCTTTCTATAACTAAAGACCATCCACCACTATATTTATAGCTTCCCCTTTCATCTTTTATCCATGGATCACCAACTGAAATATCTGCAAATTCACTTGATGCATCTATGCAATATAAACATCTATTGCAAGGATATAAACGCATTAGGAATACAAATGCTCCTTCTTTATGTGAAAGATGATGTAATTCTTTTTGTGTTCCATTTTTTACTTTAACTCCTGTTTTACCAGGCCAATCTCCTTTTCTAAATTCTATCTTCTTTACATCTTGTTCTTTTATTTTTGATGCCCACAACATATCTTTTGTAGATATTTCTTCAATATTGGTAGAGCACAGGAGACCTATTATTATATAAATTTTATCTTTTAACTTACTTTTTAATGAAATAGCCTTTTTTAATCCATGAATGTGACAGGGGAGACCAACATATGCAATTTTTCCATCTAAATTTTCTAATTCTTTTAAAAGAGAGTTAACAGGGGAAACAGAATATTTTGATTGAGCACTTTTTAATATTTCATCACTTTTCCTGGCAAGGATTGGTTCTGCTTTCCAGGGTTTATCATAGCAAGAGGTAGTGACAATAGCACCCTGGATTATATTTTCATTTAGAAGGGAATCTAATAGTTGGGTTACAACCCCACCGGAGCTTGCTTTTTCTAATATATTTTCATCAGTTGTTTTACCTATGTATGGTTTTGTAAAGAAACCATTGGAGTAATAGTCATAATCTATTTCACCAAATGTTTGTTTCACAATTTCTGGAAGATTTACTTCTATTCCAGGACATACCTTTAAACATAAACCACAATCATTACAGATTTCATAATCAGGACAATACGGATAATAATCTTCATTCAAAATAATTGCATCATTTGGACAAATACCAACACAGGTTCCACATCTTAAGCAAAGCCCCTCTTTTACAATAGTTTCTATTTCTCTAATATATTTCTTATTTGTATGACTTTTATTCATCATATTTTCAATAAATACTATTATTTATTTTTTATAAAGTAAATCAATGACCATTCTTGGTGTCTCTTTTGCCTTCTTCTTTAGTTCTTCTATTCTTATTGAAAGATGCTTTTTTATTTTTTCTCTTTCATACCACGATCTTTTAATAACATTCAAGAGATTTTCAGCATTAAAATCTGAGAATTCAAGTCTTTGCTCTTCTAAGTTTAATTCTTTTAGATAATTTCTTACTTTATCTTGATAAATTAAACCCAAAATAGGAGTATGCATTGCACTTGCTAAAATAAGTGAATGAAGTCTCATACCTACAAAGAGCTCCATTTTTCCAAGAAGTCCCATTATTTCCTGGTTAGAATATTTTTTATTGGTTATTAAATTAACTTTATCTTTATTTTTTATATAATCTATAACCTTTGAAATGATTGGTATATCCATATGTTGAGTTGCAAAAAATATTACATTAACATCTAAATCCTCTATGACTGTGTCCAGAACTGATGCAATATCTTTTAAAAAACTACTTTTATTAATAGGTTCTTTTCCTGTTTCAACCCATGTATCAATATAAACATTTATATTGAATCCAAGAAGTGGCTTTTCTTTTTCAATTTCTTCCAATGATAATATTTTTTCAACATGCTCTTCTATAGAGGGGGGGTTATTTAATGCAGCATCTGCAGTAAGAATTATCTTGGATTCTGGTATTTTTAAACTCTTTAGAATCTGAATAGATTGGCTATCTCTGACAGTTATTAAATCTGTCATTTCAGATATCTTTTTTAACATTTTCTTACCTATAGTAGTAGTAATTGGTCCCACTCCTACATTGTAATAAGCAATTTTCTTGCCCTTTCTTTTAGCAAATGGAATAAGAAAATATAAAGTTGAAAGAAAATTAAATAACGGATTGTATAAAGCTCTATCAAATAAAATTGCATCAAAAATAATTGTCATATCAGTTCTTGCAACAGAAAGAAAAGTGGGAAACCCGAGCATTTTTATACTAAAATGCCAGGGGAGCATGGAAATCGGTTTAGCATTATATTTACTAAAGCTTTTCATAATAAATGATGGATTAATAGTAGGTATTTCAAATCTCAAATTTGGGTCTAATTTCTTTAAATCTGCCATTATCGAATTTAGAAGTGCAGCGTCTCCAGCATTTCTTCCAGAAGAAGAACCTAGAAGTGTTATGCTTTTTATCTTTTTATCTAAATTTGAATTTTCTTTCATAAATTCTAATCATTCTTAAAACTATAAATTTTGTAATCTTCTATTTTCTGTTTCTTATTAATTTGGCTGGTGTTCCTCCATAAATAGTGTATTCTGGTACATCTTCTGTTACTACCGAACCAGCAGCTATAATCGAATCTCTTCCAATTTTTGTTCCATCTAAAACAGTTGATCCAGCTCCTATCCATGAATTATCTCCAATTTTAACTCCACCTCTTAAATCAAATCCTTGTTGAGCAATTGGAATATCAGTTCTTTCAAATTTATAGTTTCCACCCCCAATATAATTCTTAGCTGCAATTAAGACATTTTGTCCTATTTCTATCCTTTGGAAAGTGGCAATTCTGCAATGACTTCCAATTTTTGTATTTTTTCCAATCCCAATTTGGCCATTTCTTGCAGAAATTATAGAGAAATTAGAGATAAAACAATTATCATCAATTCTTATTTTTGAGTCTTCTTTACCTTGAGCATCTAAAATAATATGATCACTTACAATCACATTTTTTCCTATTTCAATTTTATGGGGATGTCTTAAAATTAGATTCTTACCAAAAATTGTACCTTTTCCAACTCTTTTGAAAAGTGTCGGATAAAAGGTTTTTCTTAGAAAAAGTCCTAATGCTCCCGGAATCTGATCAAACAAGGTAGTAAAGAGCTCATATTTAATAAAATAAAAAAAACTCCTGCTACCAATAAATATATCTTTATATTTTTTAATATTATTCATATATTACCTCTAATTTTATAACCTATTAATAAATGATTTTTTCTAAGAATCCTTTTAATAAGAAAAACCAATTATCTAATATAATCAATAGTAATTATTTAATTATTCAAATTCTAACATGTCTCATAAAAAAATAGACTATTCATCATAATTTTTACGTTTCAGATATCTCCACCTTCAGGCTTGTGGTCAGTGACATGATTCTTTTTTGTTTTTATGTTTAACATTTTTTGGTTTATCACTTCTTATAAAAAAATAGATTATACCACCAATTAATCCTAACAATATTACTTTTGCTCTTAACAATAATGCTACTAATGCTGAAATAGAACTCAAAACCCCCACTAAAGAGAACAAATATACAATTGCATTTTCAAATAAACCCAATCCCGCAGATGTAATGGGGGCAGATAGCACTATTAAAAGAGTCAATGGAACTATTATAAAAACATCTAAAAAATTTGGTTTATAGTTGAAGGTTAAAAATGAGAAATAAACATTAAGTATAGCTAAAAGGTTATATATAATTGAGTAAATAAAGGAGTAAAAAAGTGC
>Ga0114921_10001396_pt1 | contig 11106 bp, 9 predicted proteins | sample BentaG_FD_87016 | JGI IMG/M metagenome (GOLD analysis project Ga0114921, IMG submission 87016) | Deep subsurface microbial communities from South Atlantic Ocean to uncover new lineages of life (NeLLi) - Benguela_00093 metaG | ecosystem: Environmental > Aquatic > Marine > Oceanic > Sediment ...
CACGCTGGTCGGAGGAACTGACAGACCAGTTTGAATCTTGGATGAAGATACAACCCTGAGCGGCATCGTCATATTGGGACAGGCCATGAGTTTGATCTGGAACAGAAGGATGCTGTCGCCGAGAACGCGGGCCGGTTAGGGAGGAAAGAAAAACAGTGACAGAATCTGAGTGGCCCGAACAAGGGTTCAAGAGACGACTCATGGTTCTCTGGGTGGGCACGATCGTGGGAGTGCTGATCCTAGCCGGCAGGCTATTCTATTGGCAGGTGATACGCTACGAATACCTACAAGATATCGGACAGAGATTGCGCCTCAAAGCCAAGCCAATACCGTCCTTGCGCGGGACGATCAAGGACCGGCATGGATTCATACTAGCCATGGATGAGTACGAATTCGAAATCTTCGCGACTCCGAGGGACATAGATGATGCTGACAGACTAGTTGCCACGCTAGCACCCATACTGGGTATGAATCAGGGCGAGCTTACCCAGTTGCTCTCCCGAAAGGAAGAGGATTACGTACCCTTGGCCCAGGCAGTGCCACTGGAGGCGGCAAGAGCGGTGGAAGACGTGGAGGAGGATTGGGCAAAGGCAGGTTTTCGAATAAGAGGCCTTGGCATACGTCCCGCGAGACACCGTGTTTATCCCGAGAACGAGATGGCCTGTCACTTGCTGGGCTTCGCAACCCGAACCCACGAAGTGTTCTATGGGGTCGAAGAGTTATATGACGAGCAATTGAGGGGCGTGGAAGGCTCCTGGGGAGGTTCAAGCGATGTCCTCGACTTCCAGATGACTATTGGGCCCGGCAAGGTGGCGTTGCCGCAAGATGGTCAGGATGTGATACTGACCCTGGATCGTACGATACAGCAAATCGTGGAGGAAGAGTTGCGCAGAGCCATCACCGAATTTCGGGCTGAGAGCGGAACCATCATCGTCATGGCCCCTCGTACGGGTGCTGTTCTCGCCATGGCTAGCCATCCGGGTTATGATCCCAACCTGTACTTTGAGGAGGCGACGCGCGCGGAACCCTTTACCGATCCAGCGGTGAGCGAGACTTACGAACCTGGGTCGGTCTTCAAGGTGGTCACGATGGCAGCAGCGCTGGACTCAGGTAGTTTTGACCGATATAGCTCTTACAATGACCTGGGACAGATAATTGTGGGCGGCGCATTCATCCACAATTGGGATAGGAGATCCTACGGCGTCATAAACATGACCGAACTGCTCAAATACTCTCTGAATGTGGGAGCAGCCACCCTCAGCACCAGCCTGGGTGGCGATACATTCTACGACTACTTGCAGCGATTCGGTTTCGGAGAACTGACAGGGATTGATCTGCCTTATGAGTCGCCGGGGATCATGAAGATACCAGGAGACGCGGATTGGCACGAAGCCGACTTGGGGACGAACGCCTTCGGACAAGGGATATCCGTCACGCCCATACAGATGATCAGAGCTGTTGCGGCCGTCGCCAATGGTGGCATGTTGCCCAAGCCCTATGTCGTGCAGCGCATCGAACACGGAGGTGAGATCATCAAGGAGTTTCACCCACAACCGGGACCCCAGGTCATATCCCCCTCTGTGGCCACGGACCTGACAGAGATGCTGGTGGAATCCCTGGCAGGAAAGGAGAACCTCAACATACCCGGCTACGCTATCGCTGGTAAAACAGGCACGGCGCAAGTCCCCATGGTGGGAGGGTATCATCCTGAGCATACCATAGCCTGCTTCGTGGGTTACGCGCCCGCCGACGACCCTCAGTTCATCATCGTGGTCAAGATTGACAAACCCCAAGAGTCACCCTGGGGCACGGTGGTCGCTGTCCCAGCGTTCAGGCGGATAGCCGAGAAACTGTTCATATATCTGCACATACCACCTGATGAGATTAGAATGGCTAGCAGATGACGCGTCGCCAGAAAGAAAGGGCCTCTGACGGAGATCTCAGAGAACAGGGAAAGACATGATGCTCACTCTGGCACAAATCTGGCAAGGGATAACAGGGCACGAGATAGGCGATCCTCAAGCAGCGGAGTTTCGTTTTCGAAATGTAGTCATTGATTCCCGGCTTGCCAAGGAGGATAGCCTGTTCATAGCTCTACGCGGAGAGAAGGATGATGGGCACGATTATGTGAAGGACGCTCTGAAGCGGGGAGCCTTGGTGGCTATCATAGACAAGGTGGTGGATGGTGTCCCTTCAACCGTAGACACCACCCGGCACCCCTTGCCCCCGCCACCCGACCCGCTGACGCTGCCCCTGTGCCTCCTGGTCGAGGATACCTTGCAGGCTCTCCAGAACATGGCAGCCTTTCACCGTAGGCAGTTCGATGTCCGCATTATCGGGGTCACGGGTAGCATCGGCAAGAGTCCCACCAAAGAGGCCATATATTCGGTGCTCAGCAAGGGTTTCCCCACCCTGAAAAGTGAGGAAAACCTTAACAATGAGATAGGCTTACCCCTCGCCCTACTTGGCTTAGAGGAGAGTCACACAAAGGTGGTATTGGAGATGGGGATGTACGCGTTGGGCGAGATCGCCCAATTGGCTGCCATAGCCCTCCCGCAAGTAGGGGTGGTCACCAATGTGACTCATTCCCACTTGGAACGCTTAGGCTCCTTGGAACGGATAGCCCAGGCCAAGGCTGAGCTGATCCAGGCCCTGCCGCCCGATGGCACAGCGATATTGAACGGCGATGATCCTCGGGTGAAGGCTATGGGCAGTATGACCCAAGCCGAGGTGCTTTACTACGGCCTGAGCCCTGATTGCCACCTACGAGCTAGCCACATCGAGAGCCGAGGGCTGGATGGCATCCGTTTCCGCATGCATTATGGTCACGAAACTCTCTACGTCAAGCTCCCACTGCTAGGGCGCCACAGTGTCCACGCAGCGCTGGCCGGTGCAGCCGTAGGAGTCGCGGAAGGACAACCGTGGGGCCTCATTGTAGCCGGGTTGAGGGATATGGCCGTGCAATTGCGGTTGATAGCAACGCCAGGAATGAAACGTTCAATCATCATAGATGACAGCTACAACGCCAGCCCCGCCTCAACCCTGGCGGCCTTGAATCTGCTAGCCGAATTGAAGGGGCGGAAAATCGCTGTTCTGGGGGATATGCTCGAGCTGGGTTCCTATGAGGAGAGAGGACACCGCAAAGTAGGGCGTCGAGTGGCAGAAGTGGCCGACAAGCTGGTCACCGTGGGCACTTTGGGCGCAATAATCGGGCGAGAGGCGACTGCCATAGGTATGGACAAAGATGACGTCTTCTTCGCCGAGGACAATCAACAAGCTGTACGGGTCCTGCAAGAGATCGTGGCCGCCGATGACTTGGTCTTGGTCAAGGGGTCCCGGGGAGTGCACATGGAAGAGATCGTCGCCCAGTTGGGAGAGAAGTAATGGTTCTTGCTCTGACCTTGGGCGTTGCAACCTTCCTTCTGGCGGTACCATTTGGCTCGTTTCTGATCAAGTATCTCAAGGCCCATGATATCGGGGAGCAGATTCGAATCAACGGACCCAGCTCGCATCGAGTTAAGACCGGAACACCCACAATGGGGGGCATCATGATCATAGTGCCGCTGGCGATCATGACCGGCTTATTCAACTTGATCAATCGTGAATCAATACTTCTGCCTTTGGGAACAGCGATGGGGTGTGGTATCCTGGGGGCCATAGATGACTGGGCCGGGCTTAGCAGAAGTAGGACAAGGGGAATGAGACAAGGCAGGGGAGAGGCGAAAGGGGACAGGAGCGGCCTCATAACTCGCTATAAACTCGCGTGGCTGGTCGTCATCGGTACGGGAGCAGCGATTGTACTGCATTTCGTTTTTCGCCTGGAAAGTTATGCCCTGCCTTCCATCCCGGCCAAGTTTTCCCTGGGGCTTTGGTACCTGCCGGCCGCTGCGTTCGTCATCGTGGCCTGCGCCAATGCAGTTAATCTGACAGATGGGTTGGACGGCCTCGCGGGCAGCACATCAGCTATCGCCTTTGTGGGCTATGGAGTCATTGCCCTGTTGCAGGACCAATTGTTTCTAGTCGCTTTCTGCTTCACCATGACTGGAGCGATAATGGCGTTCCTCTGGTACAACGCCTATCCCGCTCAGCTCTTCATGGGTGACACGGGATCTCTGGCCGTGGGGGCGACGTTGGGAGTGGTGGCTATGATGACCGGGCAGTGGCTATTGCTGCCCATAGTGGGCATCGTCTTCGTGGCAGAGACTTTATCTGTGATATTGCAGGTGGGGTACTTCAAATTGACCAAGGGTAGCCGGATTTTCAAGATGACACCTTTGCACCATCATTTCGAGCTTATGGGATGGTCCGAGGTGCACGTAGTACAGAGGTTCTGGCTGGTGGGAGTATTGGCATCCATGCTGGGCATAGCCCTGGCTCTACTTTAGTCCTTCTATCTATTCGAGCTATGCTATACGAGAACCAACGAGTAACGATTGTCGGCCTGGGACGGGAAGGGGTGGCCCTGGCCAAGTTTCTGGCTCGACAAGGAGCAAAGGTTTCCGTCAGTGACATCAAGGGAGAAGAGGCACTAGGGGACAGGATAGATGAACTCGCCAACCTACCCATCAATTACCTCTTGGGAGGACACCCTGAGGAGTTGCTGGAAGCGGATGTCATCTTCGTCAGCCCCGGCGCACCTCAGGCCATACCGATCCTTGCGGAGGCTCGACGACGAGGCATCCCACTTAGTAGTGAGACTAGGCTCTTCTTCAGCCTCTGCCGAGCGCCGATCATCGGCATCACCGGCAGCAGCGGAAAAACGACGACAACCAGCCTGGTCGGTGCGATAATGCGGGCTGAGGGACACCGAACCTTCGTGGGAGGCAACATTGGCTCCCCCTTAATGACTTTCGTGGAAGAGATAGTGCCACAGGACAGAGTAGTGATGGAGTTATCCAGTTTCCAGTTGGAGGTTCTGGATCAAAGCCCCCATATCGCTGCCATATTGAACCTGTCACCGAACCATTTGGATCGTCACTCATCCATGAATGATTATGTGGCGGCGAAGGTTAATATCCTCCGCTTTCAAGAGAAAGATGATTATGCTGTTCTCAACGCTGACCAGCAACCCACGAGGGAACTGACGAAGAGTTGTCAGGGCCGGGTGCTATTCTTCAGTCGAGAGCGGGAACTGGAGCAGGGGGCTTTCTTGAGCCAGGGGGAGGTCACTGCGCGTTGGGAGGGCAAAGAGCGGAAGGTTTGCCATGTTTCAGAGATACGGTTATTGGGCTCACACAACCTGGAGAATGTTCTGGCCGCTTGTGCCATCGCCACAGTGGCTGGGGTACAACTGGAGGCTATGACTGGCGCAATCACCTCCTTCAGCGGCGTGGAGCATCGCCTGCAGCTCGTGGAGAAGATGGAGGGAGTGCGGTACTACGATGATTCCATAGCCACATCCCCGGATAGAACGATGGCCGCCCTGGACTCCTTTGTCGAGCCCGTTATCCTGCTAGCTGGCGGCCGAGAGAAACATCTGCCTCTGGAAGGACTGGCAGAGTTCATTGCAGAGAAGGTGAAATCTCTCATCCTCTTTGGTGAAGCGGCCCCCCTACTGGAGCAGGCAGTCCTCGAGGCCCATAGGGAAGACACAGGGGATAGAGTGCCGATATACCGCTCCTCGGACCTGATTGAGGCGGTACAGATTGCCGCGCGGATAAGCCAGGCAGGGGACATCGTCCTTCTATCCCCAGCCTGTACCAGTTTTGACATGTACCGAGACTTTGCTGAGAGGGGGGATCATTTCAAGGCCCTGGTGCACGAACTGAGAAACTCGCAGGAGCGATGATTTGACATTGCGAGGTGGAAATGGCTGAGAAACCAAGGACGAGACCATCTATTGCTAAGATGGGCGAGATGCCGGACTATCTGTTGATACTCATCGTTATTGCTCTGCTTCTGATCGGGCTGATGATGGTGTATAGTTCCAGCTTCCCGCTGGCATACAGCCTTGATAAGGAGCCGACCTACTTCCTGACGAGGCAAGGCGTATGGGCTGCCATGGGGCTCGTCATCATGACTCTTATAATGAGAGTCGAGTATCACAAGTGGCAGAAGCTCTCCATCATTTTCCTGCTAGTGACACTGCTCCTGTTAGTGGCTGTGCTGCTGTTCGGCGAGGAAGTCCACGGCTCCAGGCAGTTCCTCTTGGGAGATTCTGTCCAGCCTAGCGAGATGTGCAAATTGACCATGGTGCTCTACATAGCCCACTGGCTCTCTTCCAAGGGGGAGAAGCTGAAGCAAGTTACCTATGGTCTAGTACCCTTTGCTATTCTTATTGGGACAATTGCAGGGTTGATCGTTCTAGAGCCCGATTTCGGCACAGCCATCCTCATCGTGGCGGTCGCAGGGAGCATGTTCTTCATAGCCGGGGCTGACCTAATCCAGCTGGCAATAAGTTCCATCGTGGGCAGTAGCACCCTTCTGCTACTCATCGCCAACTCGGAGCATGCCTGGAAGAGAGTGGTCATCTTCCTACAAGATCCCTTCAACCCTGGTCTCGCCCAAGATACATATCAGATCATTCGTACCCTCGTCGCCTTAGGCACAGGAGGGATCAGTGGCACGGGCTTGGGTTCAAGCCCGCAGAAAGCATTTCTGCCTGCCGCGCATACCGACGCCATATTCGCCGTGTTAGGGCAAGAGCTAGGCTTGATAGGATGTCTAGTTGTAGTGGGCCTCTTCGCTGCCCTAGCCTATCGAGGATTCAAGATCGCTTTGCGGGCCGGGGATTCCTTTGGTTTCATCCTAGCCTCAGGCACAACGGCCTGGCTGGCATTCCAAGCCCTGATCAACATAGGCGTCGTGACCGTCACCCTTCCTTTCACTGGCCTTCCCCTTCCCTTCATTAGTTACGGGGGTTCATCATTGGTCATCTCCATGATGGGCGTGGGCATGTTGTTGAGTATCTCCCGAGGCGCGGGAGAGAAGACACAGGAGCAGAATGCGCCTTCTGGTTTCCGGGGGCGGCACGGGCGGGCACGTCTACCCCATCCTAGCCGTCGTAAGCCAGCTGAGAACTGAAAACCGATCGTCACTGGAGGTTTGTTACGTGGGGAACGCTTCAGGGATAGAGGCGAACCTGGCCGTCGGGGCAGACTTACCCTTTCATGGGATAAGCACGGCCAGCCTGCGAGGCTCTGCCCCCTGGGCCCTCCCGTGTCGCCTCGGAACACTGCTCCGGGGCACGGCACAATCCATAAGGGTCGTAGATAGATTTGCCCCTCAGGTCGCTCTGGCCACCGGAGGCTATGTATGTGCTCCGCCCATACTGGCTGCCTGGATTCGAGGCGTGCCCAGTGTAGTGTACCTGCCAGACTTGGTGCCTGGACTGGCGATACGCGTTTTGGCCCGATTCGCGACTCGCGTAGCCGTCTCCTTTCCTCAATCGAAGAGCTTCTTCGCCCCCAGTAAGGCGGTGGTAACTGGCTATCCGGTCAGAGCAGAGCTTTTCAAGGCGGATAAGGTATCCTCGCGACAGAGGTTGGGCTTGAATGAAAGGGAGAGAACACTGTTAGTCTTTGGCGGCAGTCAGGGCGCTCATAGCATCAACTTGGCTATAAGCGAAGCTCTATTCGAGTTGCTGAAGATCTGTCAGGTCGTGCACATCAGCGGAGAACGAGACGAACCGCGGCTAAAAGCACAGAGGGATGAACTACCCCAGGCTCTCGCTGAACGGTACAGCGTGTACGCCTATCTTCATGAAGAGATGCCGGATGCGCTAGCCGCAGCAGACCTGGTCGTAGCTCGGGCTGGCGCAGCCACTACTGGCGAGTTCCCTGCCCTCGCACTACCAAGCATCCTGATACCCTATCCTCATGCGGGACGACATCAAGACTTGAACGCGGACTACATGGTGGAGAAGGGAGCGGCTGTCAAGATAGAGGACGCCGATTTGAGAAACGGCGTCCTGTTAAGGATCATAACCGAACTCTTTGAAGATCGACAGAAGCTGGTCAACCTTGCCGACGGAGCCCGTCGTCTGGCGCGGCCGGATGCCACCCAGCGCATCGCTCAGTTGTTGATGGAAATGGTACGCATGGACTGATATCGAGAGGCTTACCATGGAATCACATTTCGAACCCGGCATCACACAGTACTTCGCCGCCTTTCTCGTGATTGTAGTGATCCTGGGCATTGTCGGTTTCAAGCGTGGGCGCGGAGGTCAATTGGTCATCTCTCTAACGATCATCTCTCTCCAGGCACTGGTGAGACTGGAAGCAGACATGCTGATCAGTTTTGTCAACCTTATATACAGGTCTGTCCTGCTCGTAGCGTCGTGTGGGATGGCGGAAGACTCTGGTCCATGCGTTCAGGCTTCACATATCATGCGATGGACAATTGTGAATCCGGACGACCCTGGTCAGACACGCCTTTTCCTACTCGCTACATTCATGTTCGCACTGCTGCTCACATTACTACTCGTGATACGTTTCGGCAAGCCACCCCGCTCGGCAGTACACAGGGTGCTGGGTGCAGCCCTTGGTGTGGCGAACGGTTTCATATTGAGCTACCTCCTTCTGCCTCTTGCGTTGCAGCGAGAGCAGACTCCCCTGCCGGTCGGTGAGACTGTGGCAGGTCAAGCCTTCGCTCCTGGGGTTGAACTTGGCCCTGGATTCAATGCGGTCTTCCAGACGAGTCGTCCTTTCATCCTTCTAATGGTGATCGTACTCTTCGTGATCCTGGCAGTTCGTTTTGTCCAGCCTCCAAAGGTGGAATCTTGATGAGAGGTTGTAGGCGCTCACTGGAGAATATCCGAGAGGGCATCAACTGATGGGACCACTGGAAGTGTTGTGGGTGGTACTTATGGGCGTATTTGCCGTCGTAGGCGTGGTCCGGGGGTACCCTAGGGAATTGGGAGTTACGACGACAATTCTGGCTGTGCTGCTCATGCTCACCAGGTCTGGAGAGGCTCTGCTCAGAGGTCTTGACGGCTACTTGAGCAGGCTCACACAATCTAGCTTCATCTTCGCAGGGCCCCGCAGCGACCTGATCCAATCACTATTCTACATCGTCGCATTCATCTTCATTGTTTTCATATCCTATCATGGAGAGACCCTCGCCTTCCCCGGAAGCCCCCCGAAGGGGCCCTTGGGCATCTTGCTGAACTTGACCAGCGGGTTGCTAAATGGCTACCTGATCTCGGGGACGATGTGGCATTATCTGCATATCTTCAATTATCCAATTCAAACACTGGGGCTTTTCCAACCACCGCTGACCGAATTCGCCCAAACCTACCTGGTGCCCTTGATACCAGTCCCTATGTTAGAGCCATATCTGATTTTCCTGGTACCGTTCATGATAGTGATGAGAGTTCTGAGATGATGGCTCAAGCCTCTGAATCTAGCAGCGGGAATCTTGAATGGACGCTGAGACCTGGCGACCACGTACATTTCGTGGGTATCGGAGGCATTGGCCTGAGCGCAATCGCTCGCATACTCTCGCTAAGCGGATATGTCATCTCTGGGTCGGACCTACAGCTCTCGCCCATCACCCACGGTTTGGCCAAGCTGGGGGCTACAGTGCATCAGGGACATAAGGGGGAGAACATCGGAAAAGCGAACGTGGTCGTCGCATCCTCGGCCATACCGGGACAGAATCCGGAAATTCTGGAGGCCAGGAAGAGAAACATCCCCGTTATCAAACGGGGGCAGATGCTGGCTTGGCTAATGAAGGACCAATACGGCATTGCAGTCGCTGGCACGCACGGCAAGACAACCACCAGCGCCATGATAGCTCTTGTCATGGAAAGGGCTGGCCTGGATCCAAGCATCATCGTGGGTGGCATCATACCGGAATTGGGCAGCAACGCCAGGGCCGGCAAGGGACAATACCTGGTCCTTGAGGCTGATGAATATGACCGCACTTTTCTAGAACTCAGCCCTCGGGTGGCAGTGGTCACAAGTATTGAGATGGATCACCCTGATTGCTTCACCGATCTAGAGGACATATCAGAGGCCTTTCGAGATTTCCTGAGGCAAGTACCGTCGGATGGCTTCGTGATAGCCTGTGGGGATGATGGTCAAGTGAGAAAGGTTATCGAAGCACTGCGGAAAACCAAGGTAAGGACTTATGGCTTCGGCAGGGATGTTGATTGGAGAGCCGTAAACCTTCGGGGAAACGCTCAGGGGGGAAATGATTTCGACGTGAGACAGAACGGCAAGGATAAAGGTCATTTCGAGCTACGTATCCCCGGTCTCCATAATGTCTCCAATGCTGTGGCAGCGATAGGAGTGGCGGATCATCTGGGGCTGGATCTGGCATCAGCACGAGACACGTTGAGGCACTTTCAAGGAGTGAAGCGCCGTTTCGAGGTCAAAGGCGAAGCGGGTGGGGTGACCGTTGTCGACGACTACGCTCATCATCCCAGCGAGATACGGGCCACGCTCGCTGCGGCTCGCCAGCGGTATGCCGGCCGCACGGTATGGGTCGTCTTTCAGCCTCACACCTACAGCCGAACCCGGACCTTGTTGGCAGAATTCGCCACCGCGTTCGATGATGCTGATCATGTGATCATCACCGCGATCTATGCCGCTCGTGAAAAGGATGATCTGGGCATCGGTGCTGAGGACCTGGTCAAGATGATGATTCATCCCCACGTACTTCATATCGCCGACTTGTCAGAGGCCAGTTCGTGGGCAAGCAAGAAGCTACGGCGTGGCGATGTGCTCATGACTGTGGGGGCTGGCGACGTCTGGCGGATAGGTGAAGAAGTACTGGCTCGACTCCGCCAGAAGGAAAAGCGAACCGATGACTAGAAACGAGCTTCCTGCCCTGGCTCAGGAGAAAGGCCTGGAAGGAGAACTCCTGCATGATGAGCCGTTATGGAGGCACACCTCCTACCGTATTGGAGGTCCAGCCGATTTCTATGTGGCGGCCGAGAATGAAGGGCAAGTCTGCGGCTGGGTAGAACTAGCGCGAGACCTTAAGGAACCATATCTCATCATAGGTAGAGGCACCAACCTCCTCGTGGCCGACAAAGGCTTCAGAGGCCTCGTCATCGAGAATCGGTGTCTGGATTTCACTTTGGATGCAGAGAATCATGCTGTGCGTGCTGAGGCTGGAGTCCTTTTCGCGCTTTTGGCGCGCAAGACAGCCAAGCATGGA
>Ga0114921_10001397_pt1 | contig 11104 bp, 10 predicted proteins | sample BentaG_FD_87016 | JGI IMG/M metagenome (GOLD analysis project Ga0114921, IMG submission 87016) | Deep subsurface microbial communities from South Atlantic Ocean to uncover new lineages of life (NeLLi) - Benguela_00093 metaG | ecosystem: Environmental > Aquatic > Marine > Oceanic > Sediment ...
ATGGCTCGAATGCACTCAAGAAAGAAAGGGAAATCTGGAAGCACTCGTCCGGCTAGACGGGAAAAACCAGTATGGGTGGAACTTTCTTCTGAAGAAGTAGAAACTGAAGTTGTTAAATTGGCGAGAAAAGGTTTTTCTCAGTCGTTAATTGGTGTGAAATTAAGAGACTCCTATGGTATTCCGTTAGTAAAAGTAGTTACCGGTAAATCTATTAATCAAATTCTAGAAGAAAATGACATTGAAACTCCTCTTCCCGAGGATTTAACAAATTTAGTGAAAAAAGCGCTTATTCTAAGAAAACATTTAGAATCAAATCATAAGGACCTAGATTCGAAAAAGGGTTTACAAAGAACAGAAAGTAAAATTTACAGGTTAATAAAATATTATAAAGGTAAAAAAATGTTGGAACCCGATTTTAAATACGATCCAGAGAAAATAAGAACTATTGTAATGAGGTAAAAATAAGCTATGAGTCAAAAAGCAAAGAAAAAGGGTCCAAAATTAAGGAGAGTCTCGTTTAAAGATAAGGCTTGGTACACAGTTATTTCTCCAAAAAGTTTCAACTTCAAACCTATAGGAGAAATTATTGGAATGGATAGTAATATTATTGGGAGAACACTTGAAACTTTATTATACGATTTTACAAATAGATACGACGACGTAAGTTTAAAGTTGAAATTTAAAGTAATTCAAGCCAATCACGAATCAAAACAAGCACAGTCCATGTTCTTAGGTCATACATATACTAATGATTATGTTAGATCCTTAATAGGAAGAGGAAGTTCTAAAATCCAAACTATAATCAATCTAACAACCAAAGATGAATTTGTTTACCGCTTAACTGTAATTTGTACCACAATAAAAAGAGCTCGCAGTTCTCAACAAATCGTAATTAGAAAAATCATGAGAGAGATTTTGAAAGAATTTGCTATAACCCTCAATCACGAAAAATTTATTACTGGAATGATCTACTCTGAATTCTCTAATCAGATTGTTCGAATCGCTAAAACTATTTATCCTTTGTCAAACTGCTCGATTATAAAATGTAAATTGGTCAGCATTCCTGAAGGTGGAGAAGATACGGAATATGTCACACAAGACGAAGATTTTGAAGTCGTGGAAGTAGAAGTTAAACGATCTAGAAAAAGTGATATTAAAAGAACTGAGAGAATCAATGTTAAAAAGCTCACTCGAACTATTAGAACTCCACCTAAACCCGTAGAAAAAAAAGAAGAAGAAGCTAAACCTATTGAGGATAGTTCAACGGAAGAAGTTTCCGAATAAATATTTTAAGAATTTTTTAAATTAACTGCTTCTAGTTTTTTTGGTTATTCCATTCTTATCTTGGTAATATAAAGTATTCGCAGGAATGTCTTCATTCACCATTGTGTGCGCTCCAATTATAGATCCTTCCCCTATTTTTTTACCACACATTACGCTAGAATTAATTCCTGTCTGTGTGTTTGGTCCTATAATAGCACCTAATTTCCGTTTACCAGAATCAATTAATTTTCCATTAATTTTCATTCTTATATTGTCGTTATCGAACCTTAAGTTGGATATTTTAGTACCAGCTCCGAGATTAACATTTTCACAAATAATCGAATCTCCTACATAATTAAAATGAGGTATCGCGGTATTTGAAAAAATCAACGAGTTCTTGATCTCAGACATACCAATATGACAATCATCCCCTATAGATGTAAAAGGCCGTATAAACGCATTCGGCCCAATTAAAGAATTCTCTCCTATACTACAAGGTCCAATAATGTAAGATCCTGATCTAACTAAAGTATTCTCTCCTATGATTACATTACCAGAAATTTGTACGTTTTCTTCGATTTTTCCCTTAATATTTTGTTTAATGTTATTCAAAAGAAATTTATTCGCATCTAGAAGATGCCAAGGTAATCCTATATCGCTCCAAAAAAGATCTTGAATAATATAACCTTTAATTTTTCCTCCTAATTCATTAATTAGAATCCCCATAGAGTCAGTGAATTCGTATTCTTTCCTTATGGATAGTTTGGTTTTTTCTATAGCTTCAAAGATCTGAGGATTAAATACGAATATTCCTGCATTTGCTAGATTTCCTAAATTTAAATCTAACGAAGGTTTTTCAGTAATTTTTTCCATGTATCCATCTGAGTCTAATGAGATTATCCCGTATTCTTGTGGGTGGTTAACTTCAAACAAAGAGATTATGCCTTCGTTTTGGTCTTTTTCATAAATGGTAACAATTTCTTTATATACCTTCGGATCTGTAAGTAGATCTCCATACATTAATAGGAAGTTATCTTCTCCTACAAATTCTTTAGCAAAACCTACAGCATGAGCTGTACCTAAGTGTTCTGTTTGAGAAATGTAATCTATTTTCACATTAAATTTATTGCGGCCATTACCGAAATAATTTTTTATTAGTTCTTCTCTATATCCAACTATTATTAGGATTTCCGTTACCCCAACTTCTTTTAGGCATAAAATAGAATGCTCTAAAAGCGGTTTACCTCCAATAGGTATCATTGGTTTTGGGATCGTAGATGTGATTGGACGCAGTCGTTTACCCTTTCCTGCTGCTATAATAACAGCTTTCATAAGTAAGTGAAGAAAGCATTTTATTTAGAAATTATTGTTCAAAAACTCAGTAAGTTGAGTTTTTAAATATCTAAAGGGTTTTAAATCTCCGACAAACTCATTTCTTAAAATTTGTTCTTGAGAGATTTTCTCTTCCAATTGTTTAAAGATGTCTTTAATTTTCACAAAGTCTCCTGAAGCGATGAAGTCTAATGAATATTCATTGACGGGGCTGCAAAGAATTATTTTTTTACAACCCTGGTCCCCTAGATCGTTAAAATGAACTTCTTTTATGTTTGTTTTAGCTCGGATTTGAGTATTCATTATGATTGTTGCTAGTTTAGCAGATATACTCGAAGTGAATAAATCGACATTCTCATCAGTAATCTCCCTATGAAAATTATTTAAAAGTGTTTTATCATACAATTGAGAAATAATGGGCAATCCTTGAGCAGAAATTCCGCAATATATTATCTTATTTTCTATATCAGAACATTTTACATCAATTATTTCGTCTTCTATGGGTTCTCGATATTTATCCCATAAATATCCAGTAATTAATTTAATAACTTTTGAGAACTCTGAGTGATTAGATACTTCTTTAATTTTCTCTGCGGTTTCATAATTTGCATTAACCTTTTCGATGTACTCATCCATCAATTTAGATACTTCTTTGGAGCTGGATGGAAAGTCGCCAGTAATGCAATAGAACAAATTCTGATTGCTTTTTGTAACGATATGCTTTATTATCATTCGTTCTTTACCAGTTTCGCCTTCAAAAAAAATGTCAGTTAATCGCCAATAATTTTTTGGATTAAGACTACTAGTTAGTTTCTCTACAAAAAGCACAATTTCAAACGAAGGGTATTTATTAGAATTAGAAACATATAGAACTTCTTCATCCAAAATAATTGCGAAACCAGTTATCATAGAAAAAATCGCTACGAAATATAATAGTTAGATAATAAGACTATTCTTTAAATATTTCATATCAATAAAAATATTAATTACTATCGAATAGTTCAAATTTAAATAATAGAAATCTAAGGATTATTTTAATTTTAGGAATTTTTATTTTTTCTGTACCTCTATAACAATTAACTTTTAATAATTTCAATAAATATAATAAAAATAGCTGAAAACTTACAGATCCTTAGTTAAAATCGATCCTTACAATACAATTTTCCATCAAATTAAATGAAAATCTTAAAATTAGTTGAGAAGAAGCAAATTCAGCTCGCAGCAGAACTACTTCTAAATTCGAAAGAAGCAATTGCCTTAACAGGTGCAGGGGTCTCTACGGAATCGGGAATACCTGACTTTAGAAGCGAAGGAGGTATTTGGGAAAAATATAAACCTGAAATTTATGGTAATATTGAAGCTTTTTTAAGAAATCCTGCTAAATTCTGGGAGATGGCAAAGAAAATCGCTCCAAACCTATTTAACGCAAAACCAAATCCGGGACATTATGCTCTCGCTGAATTGGAGAAAATGGACTTAATAAAAGCCGTTATTACTCAAAATGTTGATGAACTTCATCAAAAAGCGGGGTCTGTAATAGTTTACGAAGTACACGGTAGTGTCTATAGATTTAGTTGTTTAGGGTGCAGAGCATCTTACAACAAAGAACAGATTTTACGAAAACTAAAAAAAGAAAAGAGGACGGGGCCATCTTGTGAGTATTGTGCTGCTCCTCTAAAACCTTCAGTCGTATTGTTTGGAGAAGGATTACCAAGATTTGAAATGTATCAGTCTCAAGCATTAGCGAAACAAGCAGATGTTATGTTAATTGCGGGTTCTTCGCTTTCGGTTGCCCCTGTATGTGATTTACCACTTTATACATTAAGGGAAAAAGGAGATTTAATTATCGTGAACGACCAACCGACTGAATTAGACGAGAAAGCTACGGTTGTACTTCATCATAAAACTGGAACTATTTTGCCTTTAATAGTTGAAGAAATTAAAAAATTACAAGAAAATTAATCGTTTGATAAAAACTCTCTTAGAGATCCAATAAATTTACGGTTTTTCTGTATGTATAACGAAAGCTCAGTTATTAAAGATTGGAGAAATGTTGACTTAACTTTTGGTCTTATATATCCAAATTACTATAAATTGGGAATGTCATCTTATTCAATTAGACTACTCTACCATATAATCAATTCAAACGAAAAATATGCATGTGAACGCATCTACCTTCCTGAAAATATTAAATTTCCGGCATCTAAAGATTATTCTTCCGTTAACCACCTTCGGAGTATAGAAAACAAAGTTTTACCTAAAGATTTTGATATACTAGGATTCTCTGTTCATTATGAAAACGATTTTAAAAATATTCTTTGGATTTTAGAGAAGGCAGAAATTCCTTTTGAATCCGAAAAACGACATGGAGAATTTTCTCACAACTCAGATGAGTATCCGCTAATAATAGGTGGTGGACCAGCTATAACTTCTAATCCTTTACCGTTAAGTAATATATTCGATCTTTTTTTTATTGGAGATGCAGAACCGAATTTAAATAACTTCTTAGGTGTTTATTTAGAATATAAATCAAACAAATATAGTTTTGAAACCTTTCTTGATAAAGTAAAGAATATTGAAGGAATCTATATACCAATTCTTAATAATAAAATAAAACGTGTTTTTTTAAAGAATTTAAATGAGTCTCCTGCACCCTTATATCAATTACTTTCTAAAAATGAGATACAGAGTAAAATTTTCGAAGCAAATTATTTTATTGAGGTTAATAGAGGTTGTCCTTTTCAATGTAAATTTTGTATATCTTCTTTTCACAATTACCCTTTTCGAAACAAGAGCTACGACGAAATAATTAAAGCAATTGAAACTGGTCTGAAGTATTCCGTTTTTGAGAAGATTAGCCTCATAGGATCATGTGTATCCTCGCATCCTAAATTTTATGAAATCTGTGAATTTATTCTCGATGCTGGAAAGACTTTTAGTATCCCTTCCATAAGGGTTGAACATATCACACCTAAAATTATTCAACTTCTTGAAAGAAGTGGTGTGAGGACAATAACGATCGCTCCTGAAACTGGAACAGAATCGTTAAGATTTGATTTAGGAAAAAAAATTATTAATGACAAAATCTTAGAAGTCTTAAGTTTGATAAAAGAATCTAAAATAAAAAACGCGAAGTTTTACTTTCTTATAGGGTTACCCAACGAAACCGATGAGGACATTGAAGAAATTATTAATTTGTTTCAATTAATTAAAAAGATTGGATTCAAGAAGAATGAACTAAGAGTTAACATAAATCCATTTGTCCCGAAGCTTAATACACCTTACGGGAGTCAATGTGATTTTTATTTACCAGAAAACATCAATAGTTTTAAAATGAAATTTGCTACTTTGAAACGAGAATTAGAAAAAATGCCACCAATTAAAATTAAATTCAAAGATCCAAAAAAGATCGTAAATAACGCGAGATTACAAACTCTATTTTCCTTAGGCGATCGAAGCATCGCTAATTTGTTATTAGCGTATTATCGCAATGGCGCTAATATGGGCGCGTTAAGAAGGGCAGAAAAAGAACTAGATTTCTCGATAAACGATTACTTCAAAAATGTCCAAGACGGTTATAAACCATGGAATTTTTAGAATAAAAAGAAAAAAAAAGTTGATTAATACTTATTCAATTTTGTTAAATACTTTTTTAGGAGATTTACAAACTGGACATGTTTCTGGAGGTTCTCCTTCGTGAGTGTATCCGCATACAGAACACACATACATGTCTTGAACTTCTAAATCTTTACCTTTTTCAACTAAATCTAAAGCTTTCTTGTAGAGCTCATGATGTATTTTTTCCACTTCATTAGCATAGTTAAACGTTCTTAGTGCATTTGAGTTTTCTTCTGATTTGGCAGCGTCAATAAATTCGGGATACATAGTAGTGAATTCGTAAAATTCTCCTTCAACAGCTTCTTTAAGATTTTCTGCAGTAGTCTTTATTCCTCCTAAAACGCGTAAATGATTATGTGCATGCACGGTTTCGGCAGCAGCAGCGGCGTGGAATAATTTTGCCACGCCAGGTAAACCTTCTTGTTCCGCTTTTTTTGCAAAAGCTAAATATTTTCTATTAGCTTGAGATTCACCAGCAAAAGCTGATTTTAATCCATCTTCTGATTTTGTCATAACAATTTTCACTTATTTTGGTTTAGGTTTAATTATGAAAAAAAATATTTTAAGTTGCATTTTATAATAAATAAAAAAAGTTAATCCAACATTGATCTTAAGTCAGAAATTAGTTAGATAAAAATTGATAAAATTGTTGTTCTCTACCGTTATTTTTTGAGTACATCAGTTATCTTCTTAACGGCTTTCTGTAAATAAAACTCGGCCATCCCAAATCGTATTTTAGTATCAAAGATTAAAATGAGGATGTAAATATCACAAATATTTTCAGAAAAAATTAGCTCGTTGTTTTTAGATGTGTAAAATAACTTCAGAATTGAATTATTAGAAATTTTTACTCTAAAATCCACTTCCTTTAAAAATCGTTTTAGACTTGTATCATTAAAAGAAGTAAAGATCACTTTACCTCGATTAGTTAAAAGAATTGCTCCATTAAGATCGTCAGATTTTTGATAACTTTTTAGAAATTCTGTAATCAAAACTTCTTTTTTTAAGTCAAATTCGCCTGAAAAGGGCTCTTTAATAATGTCTTCTATAAGATAATTGAGTTGTTCGTCGTAAACATATTCTAAATCAGTTTTAATTTTGTTTTTATTTACGTATTCAAGGAATTTTGAATTAATTTTTGAGATAATTGCTTCCAAAAGCTCCAAATTTTCAACTGTACTACAAAGAAGGCTGTAATATAAAGATTTTTTTTCAAATACTACTAATTTAATTCCGCCACCCATTTCCACAGTTTTTATTTTGTCTCCAATGAGTTCCTTAGTAAAAGACATCAAAGCTGTGAAATAAGATGATATGAGTTGTTCTTGCTCAATTGGGTAAAGATTCGTAAGATTTAATCCATAAATACAAATTCCGGATTTATTAAAAATGAAGAGATTGTGAATGTTCAAATTATCAGATACTCTTTTAATCTTCGAGACTAATGCTGAACGATCGGGAATTCCCATATTATTTTGTTAAATTAAAACTATAAAAAGCTCAAACTTTTGCATCTTCTCCAATCTTACTTGTGTTTTCAACAAATCTTACATAGCTATAGAGAATGAGGAATGATAACACATTGGTTTTCGTTTTAAATACTCATAAGATATAAAGCTCCTAACGCGCTTAATAAAGATTCCTCGTTTTGGGATAAGTCATCGCCTAATAAGAAAGTTGTGTAACCAATTTCTAATAAAAATCCGAGATCTGTAAAATCAGCACATAAAGGAGTATTTTTCAAATCAATAAAAGATTCTAATATTCGAGAGGCAGCAATAGCAGTGGGATCTTGTTTTATTATTAGCCTTAATGCCTCCAAGATTTCATGTGGACGATTCAACTCAATATATAGATCAGCCCTTGCTGCTAAAAGGCGAACATTGTTTTTAACTTGTTCATATTCATTTGTTACGAAATGTAAGCCTTTTTTTGATTCGATTTTAGCTATAATTTTCGCATTAGGGTCTAGCTTCATTAACTCTTTTATATCTTCGGTGGATTCAACAAATGACAATAAGTAATTATGAAAACCAATATGCTTTGCCGCTTCTATATATTCTATATCGGTTTGGGTTAAAAACCCTTTGGTTTTTAAAGATTCGTCGGGTATATTAATTGAAGCACCTTCTCCAAACCGAATTGTCTCTTTACCAGTAAAATTATCCGGAAGCTTAACAATTAATTTGTTTCCATCAAAAACATCCTTTATAATTACTAATTTTTTACCTTCGTTATAGTACATTACTGTTGGGGTTTCAACTTCAATTTCATGATTCAATTCTAAGTAGTCATATGGAATCGTGGCTTTATTAATGATTCGAAGTTCTCGAGTTTTTAAATCGATCCATCCTTTTATAGGATTAATATTACGTTGAAAATCTTTTAAAACTCTGATTTTTATATCTGAGGTTGGAGCCCCAGTATTCCACCTAATTCCTTTTATAAGAGGAGATTGAAGAATTTCCTGAGAGAATTGTCTTCCCGCTTCTAGAGTAAGATAAACATCTAATATTTTTGGCATAATAATCTACAATTTTTAAATAAATCAATTATTGCAATTCATTTTTCATTTTATTATCTAATTGAGCATAAGCTTTATTACGGTTTTCACAAGCAAGGCATTTATTACAAGGTGCTTCATCTGCTCCAAAACATGATCGAGTACGTTCAATTGGAATTTTATGGTTATTGGCGTATTGAAGGAGATCTATTTTTTTATAATCTTTTCCTAAAAGACCATCTATAAATGGTGCTAATAACTGATAATACCACAATCCCATTGAAATACAAGTATGAACATTTTGAGATAAAATTGATAATATTCCAGATTCAGGACTTGATATATCTTCTTTTACAGAACCAACAATGACGGTTCTTATAGTGGTTCTGTATTTACCACTTAAATAAACTGCTTGGGTAAATGCATTTCCCCACATAATAGTATTTCTTAAAGGTAGCATCATAACTTTTTGACGAGCACGATCAAAATATTCTTTGTTAAGTCGCGAGGGAATCTCAATTTCTAATTTTATCAGTTCAATAAGATTTTGTGGAAATCTCTTTTGAAAAAAATCGAAAAAATAATCAACTGATTGCTCCTCCCATTTTTGGTTTTTAGATTTTCGCTTATAGTATAGCAAGATAACCTTACAATTCCATTTCCTAATTACAACATCAATGAGTATTGTTGAATCCATCCCCCCTGAAAAAATTAAAACTACATACTCATCCTGGGGTATTTCTCTTATATAACCTCGATTTTCTATGAGGATTGCTTCTATTAAATTAACATTTTTTCCGTAAACTTTGAAATTTTGAGCTAATTTTCTCAGCCAATATTCCTCATTCATACTTAATGTTCAAACCTTTTATTTTAAGTCTTTTCTATATATATGAGCAGAATTAATCTGCATAAATAAGCGATTCTGAGAGATCTCTAACCTACTCGCAACTTTCTGGCTTAATCCTGCTAGATTTGTCATATTATGAATGGCTTTTTGTCCAAAATCTAAACTTCGACAAGTAACCGTTAGCCAGAGTTGATTAGATCGAATTTTAAAATCTAATAAACTTACGCAAGGGACGTATGATTCTTCACCTGCTCTTTGCAGCATTGAAATAGTTGCCGATTTACTTTCAGGTTTCTTTTTAAGCTTCTCAATTATCCAGTCGATTTGATTTACCCCTTGGAAATTGAACAGTCTCCAACCATAACTCCAACAATTATTTAATTCTGGTACTCGTAGAATCTGAGTAAAATTTTCTTGCATCCATTTTTTCATAACCTTATTTTGTCCCTGGCTAATAGGTATCTCTTTTTCAGGTGAATTCACTATTAGAAAGACATGTAATAATTCGATTAGTTCTTCATTGTTGTCTCTTATGCTTTTTCCATTCTTTATTATTACATCATAGGTTTCTTGCCAAACTTCTCCTATTGTATCACATTCGATAACTGTAACCATTTGATTATCCCTTCATTTTTATTGATGCGTATTGAGTAGTTTAAAGAAAACAGATATATCCTAATAAAAAAAAAAAGATTGATTAACCTCCAACTTGTAAGTTAAAAATGTATAATGCTATATTCTAACAATAAGTGATGCACAAACCGGACATCTTTTTGGTTTCTTGTGTTCTGGTACTTTATCTAACGAACTACCACATGCAGGGCATTTTAACGCTTGCAAATTATACATGTATGATTTGTTTTCCACCTTTAACCCATCTAAAGAGGAATACACTTCATCTACCTGCTCCGGTGTTTGTCTTAATTCAATGCGTTCCTTAAATCCATCAAATCTATCCACAGATGCGGCTATTATTCCTAGTATAGTGTCAACAACTCGTCGTGGTTCTCTTAGCATAAGGACTCTTTCAGGTCCTAAAGCTTTTTTCCACATATCATGAATATTATCTTCTTCAGCACCCCCATATTCAACACGTAAAATATACACATCAAACTTCGATTTTAAATCATTAAAAATATCTTCGCTAATTAAATCGGTTTTAGGTTTATCACCAATCAAATCCATTATATGACTACGACTAACTTTGCTATAATAACCCTCATCTCCAATAAAAATAAACAAGGGACGTGGGCTCTTTAAAATGTTCGGCGTTGCGCAATGCTTAGCGTAAAAATAAGCCATCAATTCGTAAGATTCTCTTGCTTGTCCTCCTCCACCACCCTCTGGGTAAAGACTCTTAATATTTTCATCCAATTCAAATCCTTCGCCAAAATCCGTTATTTGTATAGGATGACCATCAGTATATGCGTCCCCAATTGCTGCAAAAGAAATCTCAAAAGTATCTTTTAGTTCTTCGGGCAAAAAATACAACACTTCATTATAAAGCAAACATAATTTTTCAAAAATTAGCTGCGGTA
>Ga0114921_10001398_pt1 | contig 11103 bp, 17 predicted proteins | sample BentaG_FD_87016 | JGI IMG/M metagenome (GOLD analysis project Ga0114921, IMG submission 87016) | Deep subsurface microbial communities from South Atlantic Ocean to uncover new lineages of life (NeLLi) - Benguela_00093 metaG | ecosystem: Environmental > Aquatic > Marine > Oceanic > Sediment ...
CTAATGGCCCAAAAGATATATATTAAAAACTTCCTTGTCTTATCTGGCACGCCCGGTGCGATTCGAACGCACGACCTGCGGATTCGAAGTCCGACGCTCTATCCAGCTGAGCTACGGGCGCATTACGCTTTTCTGAAGGCATATTCAAAGTGTCTATGAATGTGTCTATGCCAGGCAAAATCTTGGACAGGGCTTCCACCGCCCTCTTCTTATACTTTGGCGACAGATGAGCATACCTTTTCGTGACCTCCACCGAACTGTGGCCCAGGAGTTCGCTCACGGTGTAGAGGTCAACGCCGCCCATTACCAAATAGCTCGCAAAGGTATGCCTGAGGTCATGAAACCGGAAATGCTTTATTCCGGCCCGTCTTTTTGCAGTCTTCCAAGACCTGTTTATATTGCTGAAGGGCGCCCCGTTCTCATGGCAGAAGACATATTCACTGTTCTCTACTTTAATACCACATTTTAAGACCTGTGTCAACTCAGTAGTTAAAGGCATGTCCCTTCTCTTCTCGCCTTTCGCCTTCTCAATGTGAATAAAGCCATTCATAAAGTCTATATCCCGCCATTTTAGATTAAGAATCTCCCCGAGGCGCATTCCAGTGTTTAAGGCGGTGAAGACTATCGGATATAGATGTTTCGCTGCCGTCTTCTTATACTTTGACGACTCTGAAATTTTGCATGCTTTTAGTAACTTTCCTATTTCTTCTCTACTTAAATATCTGACAATTGGCGGCGATTCCTTTAACATTTTTATCTTTCTGGCCGGGCTAAATTTGACAACCTTCCAATCTACCGCCTTATTAAAGATAGTCTTCAGGCAAGCTACTTCGCGGTTGACCGTTCCGCTTACGACCCCATCATCTAATCTTTTATTCTGGTAATCCTCGATTGCCTCACGGGTAATCTGATGCACGAGTTTGTTTCCGAAAAATTTATTGAGGTGCTTCACTGACAATTTGTCCCGCCCAACCGAAGAGATTGCTTTCTTGGGCGGCCTTGAGTATTCCTTCAAAAACTTTTCGGAAAGGTCTTTGAAAAGGATTTTGCTTTCTCTCTTAATTTCCCAATATTTACCTTCACGGATTTCAGTTCTTCTTTTCGCCAGAACATCCTCAGCATCTCTTTTGTTTGGTCCTATCCTTTCCCGCTTTCTCGTTCCATCCGGCAAGTAGTAATCAATGATATAAATTTTCTTTCTCGGATTGCTCGGGTCCGGCTTGGAAGTTACGCCTCGAGTTTTTCTCTTCGCCCAGCTAAACTTCTTCTTCGACTTTGGATGGATTCGCTCGCCCATTTTTTCACCTCCAATAAAAAGGCCCCAGCAGCGACCGAACCTTTCGGTTAGGTTTATAAGCCAGGGCCAGTATTTTCCCTAAACGAAAAAACCTAACCTTAAAAAATTCGGTCGCTGTTTAAGTATATAAAATCCTGGCGGAGGAGTCAAGCGAAAAATGTATCTTTTTATTCCCTATATTTTGGTTTGCGTGTTTTCCTGAATTTCCCTTAAATTCGACGGTTCAGCGCCCGATAACCGCTTAAACGGCCCCACAATTGCCGATTCAGGCCCATAAAATCCATTTCAAAGGCTCTGGATACCCGCCCCTTTCCGTCGATAACCCCGGTTTTGTTGCCCTTGGGATTCTGGTCTCTTTTGGGGCATCCAAGGACTGAAAAATCTCCGATTTTATCTGTTGCTTTTCTATCATGTTTCTATCATAATTTGAGACTCTCAATATACCCTTTCAGAGGGTGTGATTTGTTTTCTTCAATCCACTTATCAATAGCAGCTATTTCGAATCGCAAAGTGCCATTCAGTTTGATATAAGGAACCCGCCCCCGATTCACCCAACTATAAAGTGTATGGCGACTAATATTCAAATATTCTGAAAGCTCTTTGATGTTCAGAAGTCTTTTTTCCATCGGTCGTTTCCACAATACTGTTTTTACAAAGATTTTCCTAACTCAAGTTGCCAAAATCTTTTTTATTTCCTCTGCCCCCTATTCCAACCCTTTGGGGATTTTTTCCCAGCCTAAAAAGGAAAAGAGGACATTCCTGATTAACGCAACTTCTTGGTGCCTTTTGGCTCCCGGCACACTGTATACAAAATTTCCTAATCGCTTTAACTGGAGTCAACCTGTTCATTCTTTCTACACTTCCCATGCCATGGCTTACCTCCGCCTGTATCAGAGAAATTCTACACTTCTTTGGCTTTTTAAGTGGCGACATTTCAGTAGGAATAACCTCTCCGTTCCCAGAATTCCCGTCTCTTTCTCCGCCTTTCTGCCCATTCATAAACCCAATATGGACACCGTTTAACCATTACATTATATTTTCTACACCACCTCTGTAATGTTCTGCGTGGTATCTGTAAAATCCTTGCTGTTGCCCTTATGCCATATTCACTTATTTGCTTAAAAGCATAGTTTTTCTGCGAATCCGTGTATTGCCCGCCATTGCCAAGAGCCCTAAATTCAAACGTCATCTCTTCATAAATTTGTTGCTGCATTATTCTTATCAGTTGTCTCGTTGTTATTTTTCCCATTTTTTATAGCCCTTTTAACTTATCTTAATCTTGCCTTTGTGCTATCTCTATCTCCTCCGCCGCCCTGTCGATTGCCTTTTTTGATTTTTGAGCCACGCAATTCGTACAATTCATTCTCAACTTCAAAAACATCTGAATTAAGCCTTTTAACCTCTTTTATAGAGACTCCTTATAAATAGAGACTTTAAGCTGTTTCGTTATTTTTCGGATAACCCACTTCCGAATTTTTCGGTAAAGTTTTCTTCCTTATGAACCTTCCTTTTCGGTCACGATGATATATATTCGTATTTCTCGGATACTTATCAGGCTTACGATAAAACTCTACCTTTTCTTTTATATCCGGTGGTGGGGAACCATTTATGTGATAATATCGCACCCATCCCTCTCTCCAGGTTTTTATTACACCAAAAAACTCAACCTCTCTGAAATATCCAGAGATACTTCCTTTATAGATTCCACATTTTTTAGCGATTTTTTTATTCCCAACTCTTCCATTACCTGTAACGAAATCAGCATGGCGAATTAACATCAGGATTAGCTTAATTGCTTTTGGTCGCAAAACTTCCAAAAGTCCTGTATCTACAATCCAATGAGGAATTTTGGCAAAGCGTCTATCTTTTCGCTTTAATTCCTCCGCCCCCATAAACTCTTTAAGTTCTGACGATGGTTCTCCAAATGGAATTTCTTCTTGATGCTTATTCATACTCGTCCTTTTCCAAAGGGCGGAGGAAAAAGGACGAGCCTGAAACCTCCGCCCAAGATTCCTTACCTTACAACACCTGAAGTTAAACTCGGAAAAACTTCTTCGACTGATTTACAATTCAATGCCTTTGCTATCTTAAATTTCAATTTGTCATCCGGGTCTAAATGTCCGTTCTCAATCAGTGAGATAGTTGGCGGAGGAACATTCACTCGGGAGGCAAGTTGATATTGTTTGAGCCCTTGTTCCCATCGTTTGATTCTCACTTGATTCCGCAACATGTAGACCTCCTTTCTGAAAATAATTTCATTTTCACTTATATTATAATTGATGTTTCATTACGTGTATATATCAAAAACAAATTTTTTCGTTTTTAACATATCTCTCATTGTCCATAATAAAAAAGGGTAATTCGATACGTCTTATCGAATCACCCCTTTTATTGTTTTAGTCTACTAGGATTATTTAATTTTTATTGTAACTGGGCTTTTTGCTATATCCGTCCTTTATACTATAGAATTTTCTCCAGAAAGCATCTTCTTGCGGAACGGGTGGACGCTTTCCGGGAAACAAGGGCTTATATTTTTTATTGAAATTCCCCGCTATGATTTCGTAACGTTTTGCTTTATCAATTTTTTCATTCTGCTTCAATCGTTTATAGTAATAGTATCGTATTTCACTCCACATCTTTTCACATATCGCATTTGTTCCTGTCTTTTCGCCCCACCTCAATTTCCTATAATTAGAAAAATATGTTTTCCACTCCCTAATGAAATTCCAGCATTGTCTTAAATCATTGGCATTCTTAACATCTTCGAGATTAAACCACTCAAAAGAGTCATCCTCAAATTCCGGGAAGCCGATATTTTCCTGTGCTCCAAGGGGGCTATCTTCAAATTCCTTGAGACAAGCACCCATTGGTTCTTTGGTGTTGTTGTTTTTTGCACTGAGGCCGTCGGGAAATACCTCTATATCATCATTTTCGTCAAATGTCTCTATAAACTCTATTGGCTTGTATAAATAACGCTCAATAAATTCTCCATTTTTAGCCCAAAATTTCCCATACTTCTCTATAATTTTTCCCGTCGATTTTGCATTACGAAGGATGTCTTTTACCGTTAATCTATCTCCTCTATTCCAAAGAGAATTCACAAATTTTATTTCCTTTTCTCTGGCATTGTTGAATTTCCTCAAAGCAACTGCTATTTGTTGTCTTTTCTTTCTTATCTTTTCCTGTTTTTTCTTTATTACTTGCTCTACATCGATTAGTAATTCTTTTGGTAACATGTTAAATTCTCCTTATAAAAAATAAGGGGGGAAACATAGCAGTTTGCGAGTAACCCCCCCCGCTTCAAATTTTCTATTGAAACCTTATGTTTTATCCTCATCAGCCTACTTATATTCCATAATATTCTCTACGAGAAGACAAAAAATTATAGATTTATTTTTACAAAAGCAGTTTTTTCTAAAGTCGTTTTTAGTATTATCCTATTTCTCCCTCATTGAACTTTCCGCCAGCTTTTGGCGTAAACCCATCGCCTATACGCCATGCTAACGACAGGTCTTTCGGTAATTCAATATTCTTCATAATAAGGTTCAAATTCGATATTTAGACCATCTGGCAAATAAGTATCTATATCGCTACCTTCTACAAAAAAATGGCAATTAGCACAATGCAAACATTTAGGGTCTGAGAAAACCCCGGAAATATACCCCTCACCCATACTACCTTCTACATCATAATCAGCCTCCCAATCCCACAGTATCAATAATGGCTTCTTACAAACTGGACATTTGACTTCTGTTTCCGTTTCTTCTAATCCACTATACTTAGATGGATAATGATACTTTTTCTTACAAGCATTGGGGTCTTTCAAATATAAGCTTAAATGTTCCTCCAAACGACGTTGCAGCTCCAAAGAATGACCTTTTTGAATAGCCCGGTCTAATCTTTTGACTTCCTGTAAAAGTTCCTTGTCAAAATAGTCCTCAGGTTTTTCTTTTAGTATTTCTTTTATGAACTTTCTCAAACAGGGAATTATGTTCGCCGACATTTTGCCTACAACCTTTTGAAGGAACTCTTCGTTTCTATCCCAATGGTGTTCAAGGCTATTTCTTAAAGCATAAATCTCCCTGAAACATCTAAAATCAAAATCTGTGCCAGACTGCGTCAGTTCTACACGAGTTAAAGCCTCGTTGAAATGAACTGTATGAGAAAGTATTTCCTTTTCCTCTATTCCTCTCCCAACATCCTTGTCATTTTTCATCCTAATTTGCTTAACACGACAGTATTCCTCGACTCTTTTGGGGAGTGGATATAGAAGCATAGGGTCTATTTTCAAAAGTCTAAGTTTTAGCAAGTGCTCAATAGCCCTATTCAAAGAGCAAACTACAGTTGCCGAATCACCAAACCTTTCCTCATCCCAGATTGAAACTCTTGCTTCCAATTTTATATAGAGCCTTATTGCCGTATGCAGGTAGGCTTTGGCCGCCTTGCGTAAATTCCGTTCAGGTCTTCCCTTGAAAAATTTTTCCCAATCAATTTTTCTTATCTTTACCATCTCCTTATAATTGCTATAAAACTTAACAACAATAGAAGGCAGTTCCCCGCCTCATTCTCGTAAATTATTGTTTGTGAGTTTGAACCTAGTTCCCTACAGTAATTGCCACCCGGCTTTTCCCGCAGACAACCCACATTTTGTACGAACGGACTGGAATAATATTTATCCGATACTCTCCATGACATCAGTCTTCCAGTATGTTTATGCGATTGCCTTATACTGTTATGTTATAGAAGCTGCCTTACTAACAATCTTTAGCTCTTCTCATAAGTTCACTGTACTTATCCATTAACCTTCGGCATTTTTCCAAAGCCTTGCGCCCTGCATCAATATCTTTCTTCATTTGCCTGGTTTCGGCAATAGTCCAACCTCTGGGTTTGCCTAATTCATCCAAACTCTTAGTAACTAAATATTTTTTAGCCTTTCGACCCACTTCATGCCATTCTCTTATTGTTTGCTTCAGTTTTTTTCTTACCCTACCTATTTCCTTCATACATCCTCCTTTACCCGCTGGATAATTATTGAGGATCTAATTCTCTTTAGTTTCAATTGAAATCGCGCGGCGAAAAGCAGTTGCTCTGGCTCTTCCCACAAGGAGTTTCCCCAAAAGCCTCGATGTTTCTATCTCTCTTTTGATAATTCTCATAAGAAGGCTAACTTCTGGTTGCCTCGTACTGCCAGAACTAGTTAATATAAAGTCGAATTCTTGCCCGAGCCTAAGGACGCGCCCAGGAATACAATCGCTGTTTCCGAGTATCAAGCCATATCGGACAAACGGGTAAATGTTGCGAATACGCCGAGCTTTTTCGGAATAGACTATGGCGTCATGCGTCGTTACGCTACGGACTTTGACCTCAAGGACTACCCTAGGAACTATAGAAGTCTCGTTCCCACGGGTTCGCTCAAAAATCAAGATGTCCTGCTCAAAACCCATGCCACCGCCACGGACAGGTTCCCTTGCCTTATTAACACCAAGTTGAAGTTTACCTGTATCATCGAATGATATCGCATATAAGAGACTCTTTTTCGTTGCAATCTCTATCCCACGGGGAAGATAATCCCGAACGCTATCGGCAAAAGTACTGGCAAAATCGACTTCGCTCATACGATACTCCTTTCTTTCAGAAATTCAATTATGATACTTGCCTCTCTGTCGGAAATCTTAACAGGATTATGTTGACCTTTCGGAGTTCTCAGAGTAACGCTCAAAAATAATTCTTTTTTCAATTCTTTCCAATCTATTCTCCTTCTGCCTAAATCCATCCATTTGCCCCTCTTAGCTACAATGTAATTTGCATATTTTGGATTTCCCAATTCTGCTTCCTTATAACATGTTTTTGATAATACACATTTATTGAAGGTATTCTTATTACAGTTAAAGATTCTGCTACATTTCCAATTATCAATTTCATGGTAGTCTTCAGAACTTTGAATAAAGGTTTTGTTTTTTTCTTTAACCGTCAATAAGAAAAGAGGAATATTATTATCATTCCTCTCATCATAGATTTTTTTTCTCTCTGGATATCTCCATTTTATACTATCTCTGTTCTTGTAACGTCTTAAAGCCATATTTAAATTTCCTTCCCTAATTATAACGTTTCTGCGATTCGGGAAATTCTCGAATGCCTCATGGTGACTTATTTTTCGTCCGACCTCAAACCATCCCTTAACATAATAATTGCTTAGTTTTATGTAACCTACGAAAATCAATACACTGCCTACTTTTACTGCTCGTCTGATGTTTGGCCTGCAGATACCCCAGCTCGGTGGCGAAGAAAAATCCGGGTCATTACTTGCGTCCTTGATTCCTTCGTTAGTGTCTTCAACAGCGTGAAAAACCAGTAAATAATTGTTTCCCATGTAGAATATATTAGTTTCTCATAAAAATCCAAGGAAATGGTAGCTAACGGCGTGAATTCCCAATGTGCCCGAGCTAAACACTCGGGTAAACGTGCCAAACCACAAAGACCTCACCAGATGACCTTTTCGGCTATGGAAAGAATGAGTTAGACAATATTTGCTTAATTCACTCCCCTTGTTTCCACTTTTGAATGTATAGAGGAGCCACATAGGTTCGCCAAAATTCAAAATACTTGGATTGCCTCTCCTGAACCCTTTGCTTCTTCTGAGCTACAATTTCCTGTTTTGACATACCCTTAGGAAATTTCATCCGGCTCGTAATGGAGTTGCATGCTTGGCAAGTGGTGACCTTATTGTCATCATCGTCTGTTCCACCTTGTCCCACTGGCACAATGTGGTCAATAGTAAGTTGAAGCCAGTTTGGGAATGAACGTCCATCATAGCCACAGTACTGACACGTGAAGTTGTGTTTCTCATGCGTTTCCTGGCCATACCCTCGCAATGCATCTTCATGACCCTTCATTCAAACACCTCCATGCCCTTCTTAATATTTGCTAACGTCCTGTGGTTCAAAATAATCCAACTATTTCGTTTGCACCCCAAAATAAAAAGCGGGGCGACCTCAACGTTTGGAGAACCCCGCTTTGAATAATTCTTATTCAATTTTCACCGTTGAGGTCTTTATTTCTCTTCTTTCTCTGGCAATGTTCTATATCTTTACTGCTGAAAAGTCAAGAAGAAATTATTAAGTTATTTTCTCATGAGTTTATTATCATAAGGACATATCCACATTATGAACATCGTCTATCAATTTTCTCAATAATTTTCGGTTTTCTGGAGATACAGCCGTGATTTTCGGAAACAAAATTACGGATTGAAGAGTAGGGATTATAATAAATTCGCCCAAGGCAAAATTTTCATATCCTCTATATTGTAAGCCCTTACATAGGTAATCAAATTCATGTGTATGTTTATATACATTATATTTTACTGCACTTGGGGTAACGTGATGACTTTTGGATAACTCACGCCATAATATCCTAAATGTTTCTTCCATACGTCTTTCTGTTTCTATTGAATGCCCACTCAGTTTTGCCTTACGTTTTAGTCTTTCTTCGGTTTTCGGGTCTGGTTTTTTAGATGGACGTTCTGGTGCCATGGGGATACGTATTATTTTACCTTCGAACCAGGCATTTAATATGCGGTCATTCTCTGGTAATGTCTCAAAGTGTTCCATCAGGGCGATACTCTCACGGATAAAGCGAGCCAATTGAAAGACAAGATTCTGGTATCCCCATCGAGCAAGTTCAATACTAATAAAGGCATTTGTAACACACGAGCCTTGAATAAGATAAAAAGCATGTGATTTATCTCTCCTTGAAAAATCAATTGTAGACCTTATTTGGCGGTGGATTTGGGCGGCCTTTTCGACTACGGTTTCAAGAAAATCTAAATATTCTCGGTTAATTGGCTTAAACATAGTATTGTTAAATCCCTTTCCTTTACCGCCGCCACGAAGGCACTAAATATGACAGCAGGGTCATCGTGGCGTAGTCTCATATCAAAACTCTCTTAAAATATAGTGCCAGAAACGGCTAGTCCACACAGTTTCTTTTTAAGCAACGCCACTAAATCCTCTGTGGTCGACAGGCCCTGAATTTCTTCTAGAGTAAGAATTATAATGTGCAATCCTCTTGAAAGCGCCATGGTAACTTCATGGTGAGCACAAGTAAGTTCCGAGCTAGAACCCGTAATACCCTTAGCGGCTATAACAATGCCGTAATCTAACCCCCTATTTTGGAGCTTTTGAATAAAATAGCTTACTTCTGGACTTCCAACAGGCTTAGACCAATTTTTACATTCCGCGATAATAATATGTGGAAGAAAGTAAAATCCTCCTGAATGTTTTTCATTCCAAAACGCAACATCTATCTCTTCCGTATTAAATGTGTTAATTTTGTTTCTTATAGTAACTGTTATACCAGGAACTTTTTCAAACACGTAACAAATTAGATTTTCCAACGCTTGACCCTTTTCTAACTTTGTGTTAGCTTCATTGCTTTTTTTGAAAAATTCGCTGACCCTCTTTCTAGAATACGCAGCCATGCCCTTACCCCTTATCTGGTGAGTGAACCATTCTGTTTCTCTGAGTTACAATCACGTCAGCCAGAGAATGCCGGGAAAGCATAGACAATAGATTACGCAGTTCCAACCAAATAACCAATGGCCATCTAATCGTTAACGGTTTAAAGCGCCGCCTTTCATGGTCAAAATATATAAGAAGAGCTACAGAAGCATTAGTTTGTTCAAGATATCCCCTGAGCTGATTTTCCGCATTTATCAACATCGAATCCGAGAGTTTTCCGCTTTTGACTTCAACAAGCACAGGATTACCCAAGCTAGATTCAAGGGTATCTATCCATAGTGCCATATCTACACCTTTGCTAACGTAAGAGGGGTCTTTTCTCACAGCTACAACATCATTAAAATGCTCAAATAATCTAGCCACAAAAGATTCCATCTCAACTTCATATGCTTCCTTACTAAGATGTCTAAGTTGCTGCTGAAGTGATGTGATATCTAGTCTTTTCTTAGCATATCTTATACCCCGATATGTATACTTAGGTCTTTTCTTAGCATATTTTGTATATTTTATACGCCGACGTGTATATTTAGGTCTTTGGGGGTATCGTGATAAAAATTGGTCAAGAGCAAATTCAATTACTTTTTGTCCTTTAATTGAGGTCCTTACATAAACTACGTCTTGTAAATCCGAAGGCATAACTCCTTTTTCTTCAAATATAAGAAAAATTGGCTTTCTAGCCCCACGGGCTAACCCAACTTCATAAAATATACTGGGTGGTGCTTTTGAGGGAATCACTGCACACAAAAAATCAGAACTGTGAATTTCTTTCTCAATTGTTTTTGATATGCTCACTTTGGAAATAGGAACACTAAGCATGTCACGAACTTTGATTCCACGGCTTTCTAGTAACTTCCTGAGTGGTGTGATATCAACAGTCGCGGGAGCAACAACAAAACAATTCTTTAAGGATTTTTCTTTTTTCATAATAATAACCTCTCTTTACTTTCTTTATTATTTCAGAGGGATTTCGCCTAACCGGATAACTTAAATAGTTCATTTATACTTTCAATCTGGTATGTTATTGGCGCTTTTGTAACTATTCTAAGTCAGCATTTATCTATCATAAATAAAAAGCGGGGCGACCTCCACTTCTTGAGAACCCCGCTTAAATGATTTTTATTCAATTGCTTCAGTGAAGGTCTTTACGTTATTCCTTTTCTGTCAATTTTCTATTTCTTTATGGCCAAGAACTCCCGAGCCTACCTTGATAATATCTCATCTATTTTCTCTCCAATTCCCAGAATGTCGGGAGCCAGAGGCTTTTCTGCTTCATCTCTTTTAATGAAATAA
>Ga0114921_10001399_pt1 | contig 11101 bp, 10 predicted proteins | sample BentaG_FD_87016 | JGI IMG/M metagenome (GOLD analysis project Ga0114921, IMG submission 87016) | Deep subsurface microbial communities from South Atlantic Ocean to uncover new lineages of life (NeLLi) - Benguela_00093 metaG | ecosystem: Environmental > Aquatic > Marine > Oceanic > Sediment ...
ACACGTAATTAAAACAAAATGAAAGTCTCATTGATTTCTAAACAGCCCAATACGCGTGGGGGCGTACGGTTAAAACGGCAAGGCCAATTTTCTCTTATCATCCATGAAAAAATGAATATCGCGCACCTCTCGCGCGCGTAATTTAGTTTCTGAATTTAGGTTCATATGTATTTAAATAATTTTTCTCATGCATTTGAAAAGGGGAGGCTGCGGATGAATTACTTATATGAATTAGAGCCATATAATTTCAAGAATATATATTCTGATATTGAGAATAAACATGGGCCTATTGCCGTTCGTTTTGACATAAATTCACCCGTCGGTAAAAATAGTAGGATATCGCTAAGGAACGGAAACGTCAATCTCAGGCTTGAGGAATATGGTTATTTAATAAGAGCGTATTCCCAGTTGGGTCCCCTTGTGTTGATGGGGCACCAGGGAAGGAAAAACCCGCCAAATAAGAAACCAGACAAAGATTTTGTGAACTTACTTGATCACCACCACATTCTCAGTGAAATCTCGGGGATCAGAATGCATTTCGTCGAGTGGGCGGAAGGAGAGAGTTGGGAAGAATATTCCGAAAATGTCGCGAAACACGTGAGAACTCTGAAGAAAGGAGAAGCAGTTCTGATGGATAACCTTAGAATCTGGGATTTCGAGAAGAAGTTCGATCCAAAAACCTGCCCATATATCCCGTTTTTTAAGGATGTTGGTCTGGTGGCTTACATTAATGATGGTCTTCCATTATGGCATAGAACTGATGCGAGTCTCATGTTCGGTAGGCATGTAGCGCCCACATATATTGGTCACATTTCCATGAAAGAACTGAGGATACAACACAAAATAATGCATGATGATGGAAAGAAAGTTATTATAATTGGAGGTAAAAAACCAAAGTTTGAAGCAATACCAAACCTCGCCGATAAGATGGATATATTGACCGGAGGTATAACCGGTATTCTAACGGCTCAGTTGAGCGGCTACGATGTTGGACCATGTAATGAAAAGCTTCTCGATGAGACCTTTGACGGAATGGAGAAGGAGATCAAAGAATACGGAGTGGTAGTCGAAGAATGTGATGTAGGCCATCCCGTGGATTTTGTTGTCTCACAAACCCATAACCTATCAAAATCAAACAGGATTAATATCCCTATAAAGGATTTAACTAAGTCCGAATACGAGGAGTATGAGATTTTCGACATAGGAAATGAGACAGTAAAAAACTATACACGCAGAATCAACCAAGGAAGTTACGAGTGGAAGATAAGAGCCGGACCGGATGGCGTGTTCGAGGAGGATTTCGATAACGGCATCAAGTTGATAGAACAAATATTAGGGACAAGGTTTGTTGCTATTGGTGGAGACACCGTCGAAGAGCTTCAGAAATTCGAGCTCTGCAAGCCGATAATGTATTCTGATGGAGCTGTTTTACTTGGAGGAGGCTCCCATCTAGAAGGTTTCGCAGGTTTACCGTACCCCTCTATAGAAGACCTGATAGAAAACGGATGCGTAAGATAGTAAGTCGTAAATTACTGTTTTATAAAAAATATCCATCCCTTTCATAGAAAGCGCGCGCAGGAAGATAGGACAAATTCACGACTCGGACTATATCATCCTACACTTACTCCTCCGGCTCAATCCGAGATGTTAAGTTTAAACCTTGACGTGAAATACCTCAGAAGGCGGAAAACAAAGAAGGATTATCCTAGCCTCTTTCCGAAATAATGCTGAAAAAATACATATTTACCGGATTTTAGATGGTGCGGAGGGTGGGATTTGAATACACATTTACTAGTAAGTTATTTGATTTCCATATTCAAAAAAGAGATGTGGTTAACTCATCAAACACCGTGACGTAAATCAAGTCTGAAGTCTCCCGCGCGCTGCTCCAGAAGCCGATGGGGGAGCGTCAGGGCGATGCTCCCTGTGCCTACGAAGACGGCGATGACAGGAGAGTTGAGGAACGCCGTCAGCTAGCCGATGTAGACGTGCTTCTTTACGCAGTCTATCATGAATGACTCGGAGTAGCTGATATAGCCGTACTTGTGGGCACTGACGGTGAGGTAGTAGGCGCCCTCCACGTCGAACTTGTAGGTCGCGCGCGCGAATCGCCGCGCGCGCGACCTCCTCAGATGCTTTACAAAATGTTATAAAGCGGCGTAACCCACAGACAATGAGGTATTGGATTGAGTAAAAGGCTTGATAACCTCGACCTCAAGATCGTTTATCACCTGCAGAAGGATGGGAGAGCCCCAATAACTGAACTGACCAAGAAGGTCGAGTCATCCCGCCCCACCGTCACCAACAGGCTGAAACAGCTCAGGGACGCCGAGCTGGTCCTCATAAGAGGAGGGCTGAACCTCCGCAAGTTAGGCTTCAAGATGGCTTCCGTCGGCCTGGAGGTAATAAACGACGAGGCTAGGAAGGAGGTAGAGCAGTACCTGAGGAGCTGCCCAAGGGTATTAACCCTCTTCAGAACCCCTGAAAAGGCAAATATACACGTCAACGTCTGGGGGGAGGACGATCAGACCATCAAATCGACGATTGAATCCTTCCGAGACTTCCCGAACGTAGAACTCATCTATACTCACTACCTCGGAACTCCCATCTACGGTGATATAATACTTAACGTGGAGCCCAGCGAGGAGAGCGGATCCCCCTGCGGGAAGACCTGCTCAAGCTGCTATAGGTACATCAACTCGTGGTGCTTAGGGTGCCCCATGACGGCCGACTACAAGAACCCCCTCCTAGAGTAAAAAATAGTCGACTTATCAGCGATCCAAGATTAATGATTAATGCTATCGCCTTATTATCAGACTGAGCTAACCTGACCACCTACTAAACTTTAGGAAACTCACATCTCTTTTCCTCAACCTTCCTTCCCGTACGTCGAGCAAGAGATCATTCAACTGGGTGATTCAACATCGCCTATCATACGTGTAGAGTTGAAAAATCACTTAATAGATGAAGGGAAATTACTTTGGGAGGGAGAGGCATAAGGACAATCCGAATCGAGGTCTCCGTCTCTTCGCCACCAGATCTGGTCTGGTGGGCTTGGACGAAATTTGATCGTGTTACCGCATGGTTCGCACCCGAGGCTAATGTAGAGGCCCGTCCTGGGGGCCCCTTCGAGTTGTTCTTCGATCCGGCTGATCATGAGCACCAGCGCACCAGGGGCTTTGTCTTCACCTTGGTCGAGCCGAAGAAGCGGTTGGGCTTCACTTGGAAGGGGCCGCCCGCGCGCGGTCGCCATTTGAGTAAAATATTTGATCGATTGCATGTGAGAAGCCGGGACACAGCATAAGAAATCTAATTTTTAGTGGTCGAGCCCTAGCGCGCGAGTTCACGATGTTATAATATTTTAAAGGAATATTAAAATATAATTACATTTTTACATAATAAACGGAAAAATTAGACGTTATGTTTTATAATTTTTTTTATATTTTACAATTTAATAAAAAATACCGAAAATATTTTATAGTATATACTCTATATACAAATTGTTGTAAAGCCCTTGGGAGAAGGCGTTGAATGGCGTCGCGCGCGAAACTTGACGTTGCTTTTGATTGTCGGGTTAGTCATAGGAATCGTGACAGGTAATGGATGGAGCTTTGTGGTAAATCAGCCACAACCCTCTCTGCTGAAAACAGAACTTACAGCATTGGATATTCTCGTGGGCGGCCGAGTCCTATGTGAGAAGGGACAATACGTCGGCGGTGCAACGATCTTATGCGAAGGAGCGGAGACCAAGACCCTCTTCGATGGTTCCTACACGTTCGATGGCCTAGCACTCGGTCCACACATCGTCGAGATTGCCATGGAGGGATACAAAATTCAGAAAATTCGGATCGAGATGGAGGAAGGAGAGGAGGCTGTCATAAATTTCCATCTGGAGCCAGAAGTGGGCGATGCCAAGATCTCCGGCTACGTCCTCGACGAGGTGACCAGAGAACCCGCTAGGACGAGTGGATCCGTGTACATGTACCGTCCAACATGTAACAGGAACACGCCTATCGACCCCGAGACCGGATACTTCGAGTTCACCCATCTGCCTCCGGGGACATACACTCTCTGGACGTCGAACCTCGAATATAATGACGAAAAAAAGACGGTCACCGTCAAAGAAGACGGAGATCGCAGAGAGGACTTTTTTATATCTAAGGCGGACATCGAGCCCCCCTTGGGTTAAGATAAGGATCGAGGGTCACGCGCAACTCATACCATGCTCTCGCATGTGGGCGCGCGTGTCAGGTTTGAGTGGAAGGAGGTCATACCGACTTGATTCTCCTCCTCGGACGGCCCACTTGCTGAACCTATTTTAAATTGTTGCATTTCTCGCAGTCATTTTGCCAGTGCTATGTGTGATCTCCTAAGGCGATGAATCCTGAGGTCAAGGGGCCTTCGTCTCCGTATTTTATACGCGCGAATCATACTACAGGCTTTCAGTCAGCACCAACTTTAGACGAGGCAAGATGTACAGCCCCAGCGACGTTCCAACGATGCTGAAGAGTGTGCCTTTGATTGTGGAGAGAGCATATAGGAATCAAGGTGAGGAAAACGAAGAGGCCCAATACCGAGAATCGAAAGAGCAGGTAAGGTGCCATGTCTAATAAGCCGGAGATCGCCGAAGAGACGAGCATGTAGAGTCTTCTCGAACGTTTTCCGAGGTTCATCGCGGGAGGAATGAAGAATAGGGCGTCGAAGGCAAAGCCGCCGAGCGCGCGCGACGTGGAGGGCCCGGAGTGGATGAGGGTCATCTACCACCGGCTCAGGTCTAAGGTGGAAAGCCTCAACGGACGGGTGAAGAACAGGGTCGCCTACAGCAGGCTAACGTGGCAGGGCCTGGAGAACGCGCGCGCTCGCCCGGGTCGCCGGTCATCCTAATGCAGAATCGAAAGCTAGCGGCTTGAAACCAGTTTTGAGATTATGGCCTGTGTTATCTCTTCGGTGGTAGACCCTCCGCCTAGGTCTGCTGTAAGCACTACGCCCTCTCTTAGAACTTCCTCGATCGCCGTTCTCACGGATGCACCGTCGTATTCGCGTCCGATGTTATCGAGCATGTAGCTCGCTGCCATGATCATACCGATGGGGTTCGCCTTTCCCTTCCCTGCTATATCCGGAGCCGTTCCATGGACAGGCTCAAAGAGGGCGTATCTATCTCCAATATTGAAGCTTCCCATGAGGCCTAGGCTGCCGATCAGGGCCGCCGCCTCGTCTGAAAGGATGTCGCCGAACATATTCGTTGTGACGAGGACATCTAAGGATCGAGGATTTTTAATCATCTCATGAGCGCATGCATCCACTAGCATCTCGGCGTGGGCTATGTCCCCGTATCCCTTAGCCACCTGGTAGAATACGTCTCTGAATAGTCCGCATGTGGCCTTCATAATGTTGGCTTTATGAATACAAGTGACTTTGCTCCTTTTATTCCGTCTCGCCAATTTGAAAGCGTAATCGACTATTCGCCTCGATCCCCTTTCCGTTATAACCCTCTCCGTGACGGCGACACCACCATTATAGCTTTCCTTTCCCATGTAAACACCCTCTGTGTTCTCCCTGACGATGATCATTTCAATATTCGCGAAGGGGGAGACGGGGAGACTCTTAAACGGTCTGACGTTCGCATAAACGTCCAGCGCCCTCCTGATATGTAGTGTCACGCTTTCGAAGGTCTCCGTTCTTCTCGGAGGAGTCGTTACGGGCCCCTTCAACACGACGTCGCTGGCCTTGAGAGTCTCGATGTCATCCTGTGTTACGGCAACCCCTTCTCTCCTCCACCTTTCATAACCGACATCGAGGGCAACGTACTCCGGGCTAAAATCAACCGCATTTAAAACTTTGAGGGCGGACCTCATCACCTCGGGGCCGATGCCGTCTCCGGGAACGACCGCCACCCTCAACCTATCACCGGCCGCTTATCCTGAAAGTTTTATGTCTGTTAAGGTAACGGATCAACCCTCCCTCACTTATTATGTCCAGAAGGAAAGGAGGTAAGGGAATTAGCTTATACGATGCTCCTGTTGGGCCTATAAACTCAAAATTTTTAAGGTCTACCCGAGCGGTGTCTCCATCTCTCAGTTTCATGTCCTCGGCTGACTTCAATGGGTAAAGCCCGCTATTGATACAATTTCTGTAGAAAATCAATGCAAAACTCTTTGCGACGATATGGTTCACACCGGAAGCTTTGATCGCCAGAGCGGCGTGCTCCCTGCTCGAGCCGCAGCCGAAGTTGTTCCCAGCAACGATCAGGTCGCCGTCTCGAACCTCTCTGGAGAAACTTGGCCGCGCATGCTCAAACGCGTATCTCGCGAGCTCCTTCTCATCCGTCGTTATGTTTCTCCTGCCGGGGATTATAGCATCCGTGGTAACGTTATCTCCAAACAGCCAGATTCTGCCCATCAGAGGTACCCCCTAGGATCAGTGATTCTTCCGTTCACCGCCGTGGCTGCTGCTGTTGCGGGGGAAGCCAAGTAGATCTCCGCATCTGGGCTCCCCATCCTACCCCTATAGTTTCTGTTGCTGGTCGATAGGCATTTCTCACCCGATGCAAGGGCACCCTGCTGTCTCCCAAGGCAGGGCCCGCAGCCTGGGTAGCATACCATAGCTCCTGCCTCGAGGAAGTTGTTTATGAAGCCTCTCTGCAGCGCCTGTTGGTATATGCTCCTCGTAGCGGGAATGATGATGGTTCTGGTGTCCCGTTCTACTTTATTCCCCTTTAAAACTCTGTTAACTATTTCCAAATCTTTATACGTGCCGTTAGTACAGCTGCCGATGAAGACCTGATCGATCTCCGTTCCCTCCACCTCCCTAATGTTTCTTACGTTATCGACCTCATGAGGGCAGGCTACAAGGGGCTCAAGTTCACCGACATCCAGCTTGTATTCGTCGGAGTACTCTGCTCCCTCATCGGCGACTAGCCCCTCCTTCTCGTCCCAGAAAATCTGCGTCTGAGCCGATACCTCGGTCGCCATCACCCCTATCGGCATCCTCTCGTACTTGTCAAGGGCTTTCAACGCACCCCCCCTGAACTCAAGGGCTCTGTTTAGGCCTCCCTTAGAGGTAAGTTCTTTGACGTAGCTCAAGGCAACATCCTTCGGATAAACCCCCCTCGGTAACTCGCCCTCGACATCGATCAAAATCGATTCGGGTATTTCGATCCACGTCTTGCCGCTTTTCCAGCAGGCTGCTACATCGGTGGAGCCCATACCAAATGCAAGTGCCCCCGCAACGCCGTAAACAGGGGTGTGAGAATCCCCTCCCGCCACTATCATTCCTGATTTGATGTATCTCTCGATCATCAACGTGTGACAGACGCCCTCCCCCCTGTAAAGCTCGATGCCATGCTTTTTACTGAACTCATATACGAGCCTATGTAGCTCCGACGCCGAGGGGTATGAAGAGGGGTAGACATGGTCGAAAAATATCTTTATTTTTTCAACGTCGAACAACTTCCGCTCCTTATCATCGAACCTGTTAAACGCCTCAACAGCGAGGGGGGTCGTCGTGTCGTGGGACATCACCAGGTCTAGGTCAATGATCGCGAAGTCACCCTCCACAAGACCCCTTCCCCTTAGGATCTTTTCAACTACTGTACTGGCCATTTCATCACCCGACAATTAGGGGGGATATGGCGATCATATCCGACCCAAGCAGTTTTTCTAGCCTCCTCCTAATATCGTCGTTCGCGTTGGCCTCGACTATGATATCGTAGACGCCGAATGTTTCAAGCGCCCGTTCCACCCCGCTGAGCGCCTCTATTTTTTCGGTAATCTCTGTTGTAACCCTAGGCGTGACCTTCAGAAGGTAGAATGCCTTTTGCGGGTTGATATACTGAGAGATCTTGGTATGGGGTAACTCCAATCCCGTGATTCCCTTTACAATGGACTGTATCTCCTTGTAGGATAGTTTTCTATGCAGCAAGGCCGACCTTTTCGCCATAACGGTCGTGACCTCTCTGGCCGCATCCTCGCCCAAGTCGTAGCCTTCCAGCAGTTTACTAACCAAGTGGGTGCTCATGAGATGGCTTGCCTGGAAAAAGATCTTATTATCGAAGTCGTGCTCAAGTTTTTTAGGGGGAACATATCCCCGCGGGCTTGCTAATTGCTGGGCCTGATGGGTCCCTGCCTTCTGTATCCTAGCAAAATCTGATAAGGGATGATTCCAAGGTATGGAGATCTTGGTCACGTCCTGAAACGTTGTGTAAAGTTTCATGAGGTAATTCCTATTTTCCCCTGTGTCTATCTTCAGGTTGTCAATGAGGTTAGCACTTACCTCGTAATGATCCGCGATACCGACGGCAGAGCCAAGACCATATATGCTCACGTGAGCCTCCTTGGCTAGGCCTCGACTGACGACTGCCAAGGTGTTTCCCAAGGCATTCCCATAATCGTTGTGAAAATGGGCTGCCAACTCCTTATCGGTAATTTTTCCGGCGAACTCGAACATCTCAATAGCTTGCGACAACTCTAGGAGGCCTGCGGTATCGGGTATACTTATCGTCGTAGCCCCCGCCTCATCTACGGATCTCACGATCCTTTCAAAGTTTTCGAGAGTGTCCTCCTCACCCTTGTAGAGCGAGAAAAACCTGGAAGCGTCTTCGAGAACAGCCCTCCTGTAGTTGAAGCCGTATTCCTTTAATATATCGAGTGAGTTGACAAGCCTCTCTATAACTTCATCTACTTTCATGCCGTGAAGTTTGTGTTTTCTATGTTCCTCTGAAATCGCAATATAGGCTCCGCAACCTTTTGAATCCATAGCCTGCGCCAGATCCAGATCCTCCTTAAAAGCCCTGCACTGAACTATAGTGGTTACATCTTCAAAGCTGTCGTGAATTGCGCTCATGACGCTCTTCACATCCTGGAGCCTCCCTCCCCTCTGAGGATATACGACCGAGAATTCGACCCTGGGTGTACCCAGCTCAGCCAGGGCCAATCCAACGGATTCCAGCATCTGGGGGGAGAAATTCACACCGGGACTCAGTTCCCCTTCCCGCAGAGTCGTATCCAAAATGTAAACGAACAGTTCATTCACCTCCGACGGGCCAAAAAATCAGATCAGAGATGGACGGCTCGAAACCGCTGAACTCTTCGCAGAGTTCTTTCCGAAGCGTAGCATCCCGAGACCCGGTACAGTTTGTACGTTGATCGTTTCTAAGCGTGGATTTCATTCCTTAGGTCCCCTCGGATATTAAGGAACACTGGAAATCGTAAAAGATATAAATCTTTCGGAAAAATCATCATTAATTCTTCAATATTACGGAGTCTTTTTACTGAATTCGTTGTATAATTTTTGAAGGTGTATTCCGGGCTTTTCGTCCGATGGGGGGGGGAGTAGGTTTAGCCACTGTGCTTGCGCCAGCGATGCCACTGCTCGACGGGCTCATTAGAGAGGGCACACAAGATGTGAAGGTTAAGCGTTTCTGAATATTTCGCGATAATGAACAATCCAAATACGAAGTGCGCGTGAGGCACCGCTCGCGCGCGCGAACGGTGAAGGGAAAGATTTTTAAAGAAAGTTGGGTAACCCTTGTGCTACCGGATATCTGTGGAGGTATGAGTGTGTATCACTCGGACTGGATAAAGGTATCCTCCTAGCGGAGGAGCAGAAACCCAAGAATAGGTGCCGTATTCTAACCGACCTCCCGAAACCCTTGCAACCTCTTCTTAAGGGAAAAAATAGTGGGCATGTGACTCCCGAGGCTTTAAAGTCGATTTTCTCAAAAGAGGTCATCAAAGAAGAGGGTTGTGGAGATCAGTTAATACGGACACCCAGTGAGGTGGGAGAGGTTCTACCTCTGCGCGGGTCTACTCCGATTTTCAGATCGTGGGATCTGGAGTGGACATTGTATACGCGCATGAGCGCAGGGACTTATGCTGCTAATATTGGAGGAAGTTTTAGTGACGTATGAAGTTGAGATAGAAGAACTCAGAAAGATCGCCGACAGACTGGATGAGGAGATATTTGAAAAGATCACGAAGCGAGTGGAAGCGGCTGTCAGGATCAGCGTAATTAAAAGGAGGCATGGTCAATTCGACGTCGACGCTTGCCTTGAGGAGTTCTACGACCAGATCAAAGAACTTGCAATGAGGACCTGCCTGGACGCTGAGGGCGTCAAACGCATCTTCCGGGAGATTATGAACCTCTACATCGAGGCCGAGAGGGAGGCCCGAAATGAAGACTGCTTCTAAAAGGACACCATCTAGCTGCAACACAGCTTTTAAAGGGGTTAAGTTGGCCATGACCGACAAAATCGGAATCCAAGCAGCCGTCGAAAAACTGGGTTTAAAAAATAATTCGGAGGCAAAGTTAAGGTTACAAAGGTTGCCACTTGACTGTTCTCCAACCGAACTTTTTCAAGGGATTCAGGAATTGTACGAATACGCGTTCCTCCTAGAATCTATGGAAGGCCCAAAGAAGCTTGCTCAGTTCTCTTTCATAGGATTCAATCCGAGAATGGTTGTTTCGGTAAAAGACGGAATCGTTACACTAAAAATGATGAAAGCCGATGAGACTCTTAGATTTGACGCCGGCGATCCACTGGAGGTCGTAGGGGATATTCTTGGAAAGATAACCAGCAATGACCGATTCAGGTTTATGGGCGGAGCTGTAGGATACGTCTCTTACGATGCTGTTCGCCACTGGGAGAAAATTCCCAGCATCGCTGTGGACGACCTGAAGCTCCCTGACCTCCAGATGGGGCTATACGATGACGGCGTCATATTTGATCACATACGAGGAGGGACCTACTACTTTTACAAGGACGAGGACCAATCCGGCGAGCTTATCGAATTGGCAAAGAAACATCAAGACCCCGGAAGGCTATCCTTCACAAATCCAAAGGTGAACATCACTAGGGATCGATACGAAGAATCGGTCGAGAGAGCCAAGGAATACATTGCTTCGGGAGACGTCTTCCAGGTCGTACTTTCTAAGAGATACGAATTCAAGGCCGAAGGGGACCTAACCGCATTTTACCAAGCACTACGAGGAATCAACCCATCCCCATACATGTATTACCTGAAGATGAGCGAACGGAAGATCATCGGATCGAGCCCTGAGATGCTTGTGAGGGTCGACGGAAGAACCGTTGAAACATACCCTA